>OJFV01000043.1_pt1 | contig 113759 bp, 102 predicted proteins | sample 1594391 | NCBI WGS metagenome assembly OJFV01 (sample SAMN05416856, study PRJEB24817) | seawater metagenome | isolation source: Sea water | place: Canada:Atlantic | collected 2013-11 | reverse complement strand
TTGAGCGTATTTGAATATCTGCGATGATGTTAGGTGGGGTTTATTGATCGCTTACCCTTATACATTTGAAATCTTAGCCACTAAGACCAAGCTTTTACACGAGCTAGTATTTTCATTTGCTATACTTTACTTATGTAGGAGATTTTAATATGTCAGAAAACGCTATAGAAGCAGCTACGATGGAAGAAATGCTAGATGAGTGCATTCGTGTCAGGTCTGAATCAAGAACACACGTTCTCGATCAATTGAATGAAACTCTTACGGCATTAACTCGTGATAATCCAGTCCCAAAATCTGGGAATGATCATGACCTTTGGGTATTGCATAGTGATGGTAGGACGGTTCGCTACCCTTGATAGATTATTTCTTGCTGCTAAGCTTTTTTAATAAACGTACCGTTGTTAAGTGTGACTCAAAATATTTAGCGTTTTTCTCAGCTAACTCTAAGGAGGTCTTAAGTTGAGCGCCAAGCTCAAACAAGTATTCAATCATTTGATCATGACCTTCAATTGTACTTCTTTCTATAATCGTTCTTCCATGTTCATCAGTCGCTTCGATATTTAAGCCATTCTCAATAAGGTTGGATAATTCAGCAATATCGCCCAGTCGAATAACTCTTGATAACACCGACTCATCAGGGTCGACATACTCAAACAAACTATCAAGAAAGTCATTAAAACTATTCGCAATAAGAGTTATAGCTTTGGATTTGAAAAAACTTCCGTCAAACTCATGATCCCAGAAATAGATTTTACCAATGTATTTATTTTTTATGCCTATACAAATTTGATTCCCAAATGAGTCGTCCGCAAACGGCAATAGTTCTTTCTTAATTCTTCCTTTAAACACGTTATAGTTATTTAAAATGTTACTGTGATTGTCTTGTTCAAATATCCCATAGATATGATGAAGCCCGGTGATGTCACCTTCCCCCAACTTAAAATCGGAAGATGCCGGTTTTCCGCCATTATGCTTAAGAAGGAATGCTCTATATTCTTTAGGAAGTAAGGCACCAATCTGAAATTCTAACTTTTTAACGGCATCTTCAGTCAATGCACCAAACTTATTTGAATCTACTATTTTCATACTTTATTCTTGCGCATCCCTAAGCTCTGCTCCGTTTATTAACTCCAGAAACTCAGGTTTGGATAAGCTGCCTATTAATCTCGATGACTTGAAGAATATTTTCGATAGCCAATACCTAGTAAAATAATACAAACTAATACTCCACCCCATACTCTACTAGAAACAAGCAACACAGGTTCTTCCGTAATTGGCTTTAAAAAATAAACGGCACCACTTCCACTCAGAGTAGTTCCGTTGCCAACTATATGTTCAGCATTGCCGTTGGATGTAGCACTAGTTAAACTGGCCCAATCATATTTAGATACATCCAGCCCTATCTCTGAAGTTAGTTCGCCTAAATCTAACATTCCATCTTCAATGGTAAAATGAAAAGCACGCTTTCCCAATGATTTATCATCTTCATCAAAAAGCTCATAAGTTCCTAGCACTAAGCCGTCATCACCCAAATAGTGTGCTAACGAATATGCATAGCCTTCACTATTTTCTGACATGCTGAGCTCAATAGTCGTATCACTTTTAAAATCGTAGAACCAAGCAGTTTGTCCATGATTTTTATCACCTTTAAATCTATCGCTTCTACCTACTAATTGACCAGACATGTTTGGGAAATGAGCAAAGGCTTTTTGAAAACCATCATCCCTAGTATGTCGCTGATCGGTTAAACCAATACGCTTGGTTTTATTATCTTTGTAAACCCAAGCTGACTTCCCGACTTCTAAGTTCCCACTATAGCGATTACTTGTTCCCGTAGCATACCCTCCATCATTCAGAAAGCGAGTTTTGCTCTCTTGGTAGCCATCAGCACGAGTATGTTCACCATCAGTTAAACCAATACGAGTGGTGTGATTATTCTCATAAACCCATGCTGACTCACCAATGATTTCATGGCCATCAAAGCGAGTACTATTACCAACAGCTTGGCCAATATTGTTTAGCGCAGATACTCTACTATTTTGAGAATTAGTATCTCTGGTATGCTCTGTATCAAATAATCCGATTCGCACCATATTACCTGAAGAATACAACCATGATGACCAACCAGCGCCAGAGTTACCAATGTACCTTTTTGTATTACCCGCAACCTGTCCTACTTCATTCATGTGAACAACCGTACTAAACCTATAACCATTATCCTTAGTATGATCACCATCGATGAACCCTATTCGATTAGTTGTTATGCCATCAAAGATCCAAGGCGATTGCCCAATATTTTTTCTAGACTTTGAATCTTTCAAATACCGGGTACTTACCCCCGTTACATCTCCCGAATCATTTATAAAATGAGGCTTACTAGATTGTTGATTATTTAGAGCATTAGTGTGCTCACTATCAATAAGGCCAATACGTTTTGTAACACCATTACTGTATAGCCATGCCGTATCCCCTGCAGGCAGGCGCCCGATATACCTTTTACTAGACCCGATTATTTGCCCTGCGCCATTTAGTTTAATGACATTAGAGTCGCTATAACCTTTGTAATTGGTATGAAGATCGTCAGATAAACCGATAATTTGTGTGCTGAGACCATTGTAAAACCATGCAGACTGGCCAGACTTTTTCCTTCCGCTATATTGAATACTGTTGCCTACAACGCTTCCGTTACGACTTAAGTTACGAATGAAGGACTTTTGATACCCGTCATTTCTATTATGTAGCCCTTCAAACAACCCAATACGTTTAGACACTTCACCATCAAATATCCAAGTAGATTGGCCTGCATCAGAGTTATCCTTATACCGCTTACTAAAACCAGTAACATAGCCTGCTTTCTTAGTATCATGATAAAAACCGTAGAAAGTACCATCTGTATTTTTATTGTCCTCTTCAAAGAGACCTAATCGCTTAAGCGTAAAACTGCTTGGTAGAACAGCAAAAGTGTAGTTTGAGAGTATTATTAAAAAAAATAGTAAAATAAGTCTAAATAACTTCAATGTAGAATTGTCCTTTGATTTACGGTTACTTGTCTAAACTTTCGGCTTACTATCAATACTAGAAAACTCAGATACCAATTGTTTACATATTTCAAAATTCAGATCGAACTTACTTTTACGCATAACTTTCAACATACCTTAAAGCGTAAGCCCTGATTACCAGACCATTGGAGCTGTTTACAAGTGTTTTATCCAACGGTTAAGCCTTTGAACTCTGGTTCAGCGTTGAACACTGACTCAAAAAATAAAAGGCATTCATCATCTTTGTCCATTTTTTCGCGGCCTAGCAGCTTTTCTTTAATTGTCCGATTTTTTTCCACTTGAAAAATCCATTCGTAGCCGCCTTTGTCACTTTCCATTGCGCTTGCGCCCAATAAATAAGAGCGGCCATTCCAATTGATGTTTGTATACCAACCCCAATCTTCAGTGTCAGGGTTTTCAAGATGAACCGTTTCGGCGACCTTTTCTTTGAGCCATAACAATAAAGATTGACCATAAATAGGATTGAGTTGGTTTTCATCTTCTTTGGATACGTCAAACTTCTCAGTAACGAAAGAAATAATATGATGCATTAATACTCCTTAAACACTAACACCGAAATTTACGAACCCAGTGGGATGGCACAAAACTATTTTGTTAGATTTTTTTCTGATTGATATAGCCATACAGCACCTTATTTCCGTTTTTTGTTGATATAAATGCAGTACTTATTAGTACGAAAACTAATCCGCTGTATAACAATATATTTGGCATAGGTAATAAAAATAATTTTAGATCAGCTGCCATTATTATTAGAGCTGCCACGAATAATATACAAAATATAGCAACTAAATAACTCCACGTAATTTCTATGTAGTCGAAAATACGTTGACCCCCTTTAGGAAGCATTTCGTATAATGATGGTGTTTTTGTTGAGTTTTTATTTTTTGAGATTTTACTAATGAACGTAAATACATCTGATAGAAAACGTTGCATATGATCTTGGTATAAGACTTTTACTATGAATGATATGACTAGAGCATAACCTACAAGGTCAAGGTGTGTGCTTAAACCAATTTCTTTAAGTAATGATATTTCGTTCATTCAAGTCTCGAGAATAATTGTTAACGTTTTAAGCATAAGCCAAATGGCGGAGCTTATATTGATGCGGTTATTTCCCCACACAAATTTAAGTAAAATGCATTACGGTCGAAGCACCTACACAGACACAACAAAGTAAACCTCTTCGTGCCATTGCAGCCATCATATGGTTAGGTTACTGACGTATTTGAGGTCAACTCATGAGGGGTAAGAACTGAAAAATCAACTTCGGCTTAGAATCATATAACAGACATTAAAGAGCCAGTAAAACGTTACTCTGACCCTCATTATTAGCCCCAGTAACTTATGACCTTAAGTCCTGTGACCAATGGGTTTCACCCGCAACTGTTGTAGCGCCCTCATCTAATAATAAATCGTTAGGTAGGATGTTGCTCGGTATAGTCCCTTCTCGCCCAAATCGTATAGTTGTTTCAGCCCACTCAGAGTCTTCAGGGCCTACCGAAGGTTGCAGAGCATGACAAAATACAGCTCGAACACTTTTGTTTTTATAATCAAAAGTGTTTATAGAGTTTGCTATTTTCTTGTGACGTTCAAATTCAACAATTGGGCCGTGGAGAGTCTCATATGCAATGTGTACTATAGTATTTCCTTCACTGGGTGCTTGATTTACAGCCTTACTGAGTAGTTTCTTAACATCCTTGGCTTTTTTGTCTATTGATACGTCAGATAAGCACTCCCATTTTGCACAGTAGGCATTATGAACGCCAGTACAGAATAAGTTTAAAATATGCTCATCGTCGTCAGGGCCTACTGCATTTACCCCTTTAGGTGAGTGCACTTGAGTATAACTGTAGGCACTGGTTAAAGTGAATGCCCGTGCTGGCTTGAAGTGAAGGTGGATTCTGGTTTTCTCTGCAATTGCTGCTGGTTTATGTTGCGCTAATCTAAAAAAGGCCCTTCTCTTTGAAGAGTTCTTTGATCCACGACCTGCATTCTAACCAGCTCGTTTAAAGGAAATGGTAGCTGCCTCCAATTACCATCAAATCGATAGCCTCTACGTATAGATTTAATTGACTCTACGATTTCATTTTGGTTGAAGAAGTGCATGGACCTGAATAGTAGTTTCATCTTGCCAGCATAATCGTTGTCATCGATCAATTTACGAATTTTTGCGTACCAAAGAATAGTTGAATTGACATTTCTTTCTCGATGAAAGTCCTGCTGGATCTTTGGAGGTACAAAATGACTAGGCTTAATTTCGATGATTGCTTTATTCATGCGCTCTGGGAACGGATTATTTCTCCCAATAAAAAAGTGATACACAATTACGTAAATTTCCTTTAGCACGGCTAAGAACGGATTATTGAGCGTTAGAATTGAAAGCCCATGCTGTATACCCCACTTTGCTTCGATATATGGATCAATTCTGTTTAATAACTCCATCTCTCTAGTGATCATTAATAAGCAGGCAAGTGAATCGAAATCGCCTCTAATAGTGATGCGGCTTAGTTGATCTATTAGCTTTAATTTCTTACGGGAACGTACTTTTGTTAGCTTATCATGTTGAAAAAGTTTACTGACCAGCGAAGGCTCAAGCTGAAGCATATACTCGTATAGTTCTCCAATGGATGCATTAGGATTACCAAGAATCATCCATAAAGGGTGCTCGAGCAGGTACTTAGTTCCAGGTAATAACTTTTCAACTTGATCAGCTAGCTGGTTGCTTTGACGAATACAAGATCCCACTTTCAATATTCGATAGAAACGATTGGGATTTTCTTCCCAAAAGAGTTTATCGGGCCCAGTGCTTAACTCGACAAATGTCTTCTGAATTTTAGAAAACGACTCACCTCCCATTCTTTCCTGAATAGAAAGAAGATAAAACCGTGATGCTATGGCTCTAGTTAACATCTGGCGATCTTTATCATTTTCTACGTTTTTCCCGACTAGTAAATTATGCATGGTATTTAGTGGCAACATTTTAGATGCCTTAACTAATTGAATATTAGGGATTATTGTTTTTCACCTTCTAGCTTTTGCCACTGCAAAAGCTAATAACAGTTTAGTCGAAGTAGAACTAAAATACGTATTGTCACTAATGGTTTTAATGGGTTTCAGTATATGAATACGGATTGCGAAGAAAATTTGGAATGTGAGCTACAGCAGCAGTTAGAGGATGACCTCTTTAAGCTGCATGGCCCAATAATGACGGGCGAAAGTCTGTATAAGGCATTGGGTTATATATCCAGCGCTGCATTCCGGCAAGCTTTGGTACGCAATACGGTGGCAGTACCCATTTTCCGGTTAGAACACCGAAGAGGAAAATTTGCTTTATCTAAGGATGTCGCTCACTTTCTTGCAGAGCGGCGAAACAGCTCTATGACTAAGGTTTCAGAAGGAGGTGATTAAAATGATTTAGTCAATACTGATAGGGAGAGGTAGATAAAGAAAAGGCCCAGAGAGTTGAGTTCTCTAAGCCTTCTCGAAGATGGTCGAATGCGATCCGACTATCTTAATTCTTGTCCCTAAGGCCTGTTATGTCAAGCAACTTGTCTGATTATTGATCAGGCTTTGGGGCCTCTCTGTACCTAAATATTATAAATACATCTAAACAGGTTTGTATTTGTTCCCTTGGAACATAAGGCAAATCACTTGGAGGGTACAGTTATGCAAGTTAATCAGTATAGAGAAGCTCTTAGGCTTATCCATCAGAGTGATTTTACTAATCACGCTATCGCTCAGGCGATTGGTATATCTGCAAATACCGTTTCAAAGTGTCGAACCGTGTCTGAAAAAAATAACTGGAAGTGGAGGTCTGTTCAGGCCTTTGATGATCGTCAGCTTGTGGCATGCTTTCAGCATAGAAGGGAGCAAAATAGTGAAAAAATAATGCCTGATTGGCCTCACATCTATAAGTTGATGCAGGTTAAGCATCAAACTCTTATACAACTCTGGGAAGAGTATAGAGAGGTATACAAATATGATGCGTATTCTTACTCGCAATTTACACATCATTATCGAAAGTTTATTTCGCAGGTCGATATTTGTATGCGTCAAGTTCATTATGCTGGCGAGATTGTGTTTGTTGACTATGCAGGTAAAACGATCCCATATCGTGACTCAAAAACAGGTGGTGAGAAGAAGGCACAGGTCTTTGTTGGTGTATTGGGATGCTCAAATTATACCTTTGCATGGGCTTCAGCTAGCCAGAGGTTAGAAGACTGGGTCGAGGCGCATAATCAGATGTTCACATTTTTCGGCGGTGTTCCTAGTGTAGTAGTGCCGGATAATTTGAAGTCTGCTGTGACAACACCAGGGAGAAATATTGTACTGAATAAGACCTATAAAGAACTTTGTGAGTACTATGGTCTTGTGGTTGTTCCTTCACGTGTTAGACGTCCTCAGGATAAATCTAAAGCAGAAATTGGCGTAAAACTCATTACTCGATGGATATCCGTTCCATTATCAAGACAGCAGTTCTTTAGTGTTGATGAAATAAATGCGGCCATTGCTGAACGCCTCCCTGCGTTTAATCAACGATCATTTAAGCGTTTGCCAGGCTGTCGAACTTCTCGCTTTGATGAATTGGATAAACCTGCTTTGAAAGAACTTCCCTTAGCGCCATTCGAATATGTTGAATGGACGAGCGAGCAAAAAGTGGGGCCTGACTATCATATCTATGTAAAAGGTCACGCTTACTCCGTTCCCTACCGTCTGGTGAGTGAAAAAGTATCCGCTCGAATAAGTGCGAAAACAGTAGAGATTTTTTGCCTTAATAAGCGCGTGGCATCTCATTTGAGAGACGATACACAAGGTGAAACGACGACTAACCCTAACCATCGCCCAGTTAGCCATCAGGTCTATGCTAGCCAAACAGTTGAAGGCTTTATTAGCTGGGCCAAGAGTATTGGGGAGGCTACAACGAATATTGTTAAAGCCCAATTTACAGGGAACCCAAACCATTCGCTTGCCGGTAGAAAAGCTTGTTCTAAGCTCCAGTTTTTAGCAAAGAGCTACGGTTCTGAACGTATCGAGAGAGCATGTCAAAGAGCGTTGAATATTCATTCTCCTACCTTTACAAGTGTGAAATCTATCCTCCAGCATGGGTTAGATGATGCTAGTAATAACAGCAATGTTGTTCTGACTCACATTCCTAAACACTCTAATGTTCGTGGCTCGAACTACTACCGCCAGGGAGGAAAGGGTCATGCTTAACCAACAAACTTTAAGCCTACTAGTTGAGTTGAAACTCCCTGGTATGGCGCGAGCATTTGAATTTCAGCTAAATAACACTCAACTACAAAGTCTATCGTTTGATGAACGATTGGCTATGTTGATAGAAGCTGAAAGCCATGAACGTGCACAACGGAGAGAGGTTCGTTTAACCAATCAAGCTAAATTGAAAGTGAATTCGGCTTGCTTAGAAGATATTAATTACAGCGCACCCCGAGGGCTAGATAAAGCGCAGCTGGCCTCATTAAGTATGTGCCAATGGATTGAGCGGCATCAACACTTATTAATAACAGGACCAACAGGCGTCGGTAAAACCTGGCTCGCTTGTGCTTTTGGAGTAGCGGCTATTCGTCGAGGGTGGCCTGTTGTTTATCAAAGAGTCAGTCGCTTACTAGAAGAAACGGAAATTGCTAGAGCTGATGGCTCCTTGCCTAAATTGCGCTCCAAAATTGCCAAGTGTCATTTACTGATTCTTGATGATTGGGGCATGTCTCCGCTAACCGATATCGGCCGACAAGACATACTGGAATTTGTGGATGATCGCACGGGGTCAGGAGCGATACTGATTGCCTCACAGTTACCAATAAAGTCTTGGTATGAATATATCAATGAACCCACATTAGCGGATGCTATTTTGGATCGCATTGTTCATCGCTCTCATAAAATCGAGATGCGAGGGGGGTCAATGCGTAAAAAAATTGGCCTAGAGAAATAGGAGGCATAGTCATGTATCACAGCGAAAATATACATAATGTCAGTGTTCTCTATCGTTTACCGTCATGCGTATTTACTGATCAAGCGCTAGATGAAGTTGACCTGATTGATACCGATGAGTTATTGATCGGCCAAGTGATCAATCACTACGCTGATACGCTCAAAAGTGATGACCACGCTCGGCAATATTTGGAGTCTAGGGGGATTGCTGACGATGATGCGATGAAGGTATTTAGGTTGGGGTTCTCTGATAGGTCATTAGGTCAACACCTTCAAAGGCTTGGAAAGTTGGAAGAAGATGTTTTCAGAGGTGCTTTGCAGCGTATAGGAATGTTGAAGCCCTCTGGGCATGAGTTCTTCTGCGGCTCCATTGTCTTTCCATTTATTGATGAAAAGGGTGTCATTACTGGGGGATACGGTCGTCGTATCACACCTAAGCTCAAAGCTCGCTCGGTGTATCATGTGCACTGGCTTTCAGATCAAACCAGCTTCTTTAATATTCAAGCTTTGTCTGAGTACTCCGATGTCATTCTCTGTAAGAGTCCATTAGAAGCAACAACCTGGTGGTGTAATGGTTTCAAAAATACCGTCGCAATTATGGGGTTTTTCGGGTTTGATAATCGGCATCTGTTGGCTCTGAAGAATAGTAAGGTAAAGCAGCTATATATCGCGTTTGGAACGACCAAAGAGGAGCTTTTAGAAGCGCGTAATATAGCTAATCAAGTTGCGAGTTTGGGTATCAATTCTCTCTTCATTGTGTACCCAAATGGGATGGACGCTAGTGCTTTCGCTTTAACAGTCGATAACCCAAAAGTTGAATTGAGAGATTTACTTGAAAACTCACTAATGCTGGCTTCCTCCTTAATATTTAAGCATTTTAGGAGGGCGTCATGAAAGTCAAACCATCAACACTTACCTCCTGCTCAGAATTTTATATTGATGACTGCCTGGCGAGGGGGCAAAGTGCCGCAACTGTTAATACAAAGTCGGTCCTGCTGAATATGTTCATTCAATGGTGTTTTACGCAAGGGATTACGAAAGTGCGTGAACTCAACCTAGACGAGCTAGAGGAGCTAGAGGAGTATCGTCGACACTTATGCCGATACCGAAAACCTAGAAGTGGCGATCCCTTAGACTTAACAACACAACGGATGCGCTTAATGGCAGTAACAGGCCTACTTCAGCGCCTTCATTACTACGATATCATCCAATCAAGCTATTACAAGAAATTTATTCTTCCTCACGTACCGAGAAAAATCCCACAGCAAATACCTGATGAGGAAGGCATTAAGAAAATATTGCATCAGACCTTTACCAAAGGTCGAATGGGGCTTAGAGATAGAGCAATCCTTGAAGTGTATTATGCTTCTGGAATTCGTCGTGGGGAGCTTTCAGCACTTGATATAAGGGATATTGATTTCAAACATCAAACTGTTTCTATCAGGAAAGGTAAAGGTAGTTTGGATCGAACAGTGCCTATTGCTTCCAGAGCTTTGGATTGGGTAAAAAAGTACATCAAAGAACTGAGGCCTGAATTAGCTACTTTGGAAAGTGGTGAGGCGCTGTTTTTGGGGCAAACGGGTAAGCGAATACAAAACAGCAAATTAACCGATATTGTTGGCGAGTATATAAGGCGTTCTGGCGTTGCTAAGGAAGGAGCTTGTCACCTTCTACGTCATGCGACAGCAACCCATATGTTGAGGCATGGGGCTGATGTTCGCTATGTTCAAGAATTGTTAGGCCACCTGGATATTTCGAGTACTCAGATTTATACGCACGTAACTATAGTTGATCTGAAGATGGTTTATGAGAAGACACACCCAGCAGCAATAGATAATAATCAGGATGATAGTGATTCGGATAATGATAATTAAACGCTAGTTACTTTTTATTGAGTGTGAGTTATTTAAGAAGTTAGGCGTAGCTACCCTATATTAGTTTACAATTACTATCGGGATTACGATTTATGCACAAGTGAGGATGAATGATTTGAATCGGGTCTATAAGGAGACGCATTCGGCGGCTAAACATTCTAGTGGTGAGGAAGAGTTAGAGTCGGAATAATAGCTGATTGATCACTATATTTATCATTTTGTGCTAAATTGGGTGCTGTAGTTATCAGGATTGTTTACAGATAATAGATTGGATGCTATGTTTATCAATGATTGTTAATTTGGTAATTATAGTGATCATATTATGTCATCTGATAAGCGAAAAGCAGTGGTGTTTCCCAAAAATCAGAAAGTGTTATCACTATTGGGTGAGAACATTAAGCTAGCGTGCAAGCGGCGAAAATACTCTCAATCACTGATTTCCGAACGAACCGGATTAAGTCGACTGACCATACGCAAGATAGAACGGGGTGACCCAACTGTTTCTATTGGGCACTATATCGCTGTGCTCTCGGTAATTGGACTGGTCGAAGACTTTGCAAAAGTCGCTAGTGATGACGAACTTGGGCGAAAGCTTCAAGATATACAGCTGATGGGTAAATAAAAATGAGTACGGAAGCCTATGTCTATGCTGACTGGGAAGAGTTCAGTGAACCGATGTTGGTTGGTACTTTACGCTCGTCTGTCACGAAGAATAAAGAACACTTTAGCTTTAGTTATGACAAATCATGGCTAACCTCATCGTTTGCCCAACAAATCGATCCTGATTTGAATCTATTTGCGGGGGAGCAGCATAGTGCTAATTCAAACAACTTCAGAGTCTTTCTAGATTCCTGCCCTGATAGATGGGGTAGAGTTTTGATGAAACGACGTGAAGCGATCATTGCTCGCCAGGAAGAGCGGAAACCTCGTGTATTTCATGAAGTCGATTATCTCTTGGGCGTTCATGACTTTTATAGACAGGGCGCGTTAAGGTTTAAGTCAGACCTTGATGGCGAGTTCCTGGATAACAATGAACAATTGTCAGCACCACCCATTTCATCACTGCGTGAGCTTGAGCATGCTGCCCTGAAAATAGAAAGCAGTGACAGTGACGACCCAGAGTATTTAAAATGGCTGTACATGCTCATGTCACCAGGTTCTTCCTTAGGTGGTGCGAGACCTAAAGCAAGTGTCATCGATGAACAAGAGCACTTATGGATCGCCAAGTTTCCAAGTCGTTATGACGAACATGATATCGCTGCCTGGGAATATCTAGTTTACAAATTAGCGCTGGATGCCGGTATCGACATGGCAGAAAGCCGAATCGAAAAATTTAATAGTCATCACCACACATTTTTGACTAAACGCTTTGATCGTACGGGAACAAGCCGACTGCACTTTACATCAGCAATGACTCAGCTCGGTTACTACGATGGTGATTATGACGCGAGCTACCTGGAACTTGCTCAATTTCTTACTGAGCAGGGTTCTAATACCAAAAGTGATCTTGCACAGCTATGGCGCCGAATTGTCTTTAATATAGCGGTATCGAATACGGACGATCATTTAAGGAACCATGGCTTTATCTATCAGGATGGCGGCTGGATCTTATCACCGGCCTACGACGTAAACCCTGTGACCCCGGCAAATGGTCTGCACTTAAATATTACCGATGATGACAATAGCCTTGAATATGATCTAGTAATGGACGTGATCGATTTCTTTCAGCTTGGAAAGGATGAAGCTGAAACGATTAAAGGTGAGGTTCAAAGTGTAGTCAGAAATTGGGAGATTGTTGCTAAAGAAATTGGCATTAGTCGAAGTGAGCAGCAGTTGATGGCTTCTGCGTTTAATGTGTGATGATGAAAGGTGACCTCCTCAAGGTTATTCTCGTGCATAAGAAAATCAAACTCGCTCCAGTATATTTAGGCGAATTTAAATAGATCATACATCTAAGGTCGAGGTTCAAATAGATGAAGTTAGCTGGAACAACAACTTGTTACTTTTAACCGCAATATTTTCTATATTCGGATTAGCGAACCCTAGTAAATATATTTAGTGGCATTCATAGATTGATATTCTGTAGGCCCTGACTGGTATTGTGCCTTTCAGGGTTTTTTTTGCATTTGCACCCGTTTCAATATGGACCGTTTAACCAGCAGGGCGTTCACCCTTTCCGGTTTCAGTGTGCAAGGCTGACCAGCACGACGTGCAAAGTAGCTCAGCGCCCACAATCCCCCTCTTTTTTACCTAATTTAACCTTATTTTCCCTGCTTTTATCTTTACTCGATTTCTATTTTAATCCTATTTTAGATGGGTTATCAGAGATAAATCACCACAAAAGAGCGCGATAAAGAATATAAAAAAGGTTGTTCCGTATGAAAGCTAATCATCTGTTATCGGTTGTTATATAGATGGCCATGTTAGTGGCGGCTGTAATATTTTGAGCCAAGAAAAAGAGGCGGTGCTAGTTGATAACGCGCGTCTAGAAAAGGCTCCAGCGCTCGCCATCGAGAATACTAAGTCAACGGTTCTGGTCGCGTCCGAAAAGCAGGGTTGATAAGCATTACTATTATGCTGATGCCGTTGTAAATAAATAGAGCATGGGCTAATTATAGCCAGTCTCATATTTACTGCTGCGGGCTTAGATATTGAACGTGTTTTAATAATCGACTTGGCTAACGTTGACGACGTCGTTTATCGTATTGCGGTCAAACACACCTGTTTTAATAAAATGGCGAATTTGGTGGTGGATCTCATTCTTATAACGCATCGTCGCATGTCCGCTATTGACTAAAATTACATTAATTTAAGGGGTCAAAGCCGTTCAATTCCATGTGCTAAAGGGCTTTGACCTCTTATTTCGCTTTAACGCTATAACGGATATTAGGACTCGCTAACATAAACTAGACAATGCGATACGCGCACCTACTGCCCGACCACCTAGAAGAAGCTGTAAAACTCAAACCGTTAGATAATTAGTTTTGTGGCCAGTTTTGGGACACAAGACAGCTTTTTGAAACCTGTAAATGAAAAAACCCTAACAAATACAATTTGTTAGGGTTTTAAAATTGGTGGGACGGCGACAGTCGATCTGGATGTTTAACTATATGTAAAATATAAACAAATATATATGATTTTTTTATTGTGGTACATAGTGTGGTACCTTAATTTAAGGCTATTTCTTCGCATTACTACATTACTGAAATAAACTTTTATTTTTTGTAACAGGTAGAGCTACTTTGCCCCTTAAATCATCCAGAAATTTATGATGAAGAGAGATTTAATGGCTAATGTGTGAAAACCAATGAGATTAATAAGTTGTGCTAGTTTAGACTTAATACCTAAATCGGAACGTCCTGCGCAAGCTTATTTTTTATTGATGATGACTCTTAAAATACTGTCCCCTGTAACTATTTTTAAAATGCATCTACTAAGCTCATCCATTTGTTGAACCTTTTAAATTCTATATAAATAAAAATAACTGCAACATGAATGCAGCATTAAGGCTTTTTTTTAATAATCCTGCTACATGAATCTAGCATGCCGTTTGCGTAATAAAATGGCTTTAGTTAGTATTCAGCCGATTTTTAATAGCGGACTAACAGCTAGGATTATTCATGACAATGTCCAGATGTTATTGCGAATAAATCATAACTTATGGATAAAATGGACATGTCGCTTTCATATCGCTCACCTCATTCGAAAAAATATTGCATCCACCTATGTTCTAGAATCAGCCGCCGTGCAGTCTGTTTATTTGCTCTTGCTGGTTTAATCGCGTTTATAAACCCTAGTTATGCGGGGCCTGCGGCCTATAACTCATCATCAAACGCGTACCTGGCTTGTAAAGCATGCTGGGAGCAGACTGATGATGGAAACCAATGCAACATTTCATATGCTAGCGTCCATGGCTGGGAAAATCTTGGATATGATGTAAGTGGTGATGCCATGAAAGCTATTGGTATAAGTGGCGCGTATATGTGTAACCCGGAAGCTACAGTAACGAAGTTCTACTATATAGCAAACGGTTACCCTTGCACCAATCAAGATAGCTCAGGCCGGTGTAATCCTCCCCCTCCAAATGAGTGTAAGACTTCTACACCTAAGCCTTTTTCAGGTAACCCTATTGATACTCTTAGCGGCATTAAGTCAGAAATAAATATTGACTACCAACATCCTCTGAATCCCGCTCTTTCAATGGTTAGAACCTATTCGTCGGCTACGGGTAGTAAACTGATATACGGACAATTGGGTTACGGCCGTTGGACGCACTCTCTTGAGCGCAGAATGGTTAACAACTATGGTTTTTATGATGCATTTAGACCAGATGGAAGGATTATCGAGATAGAGTGGCTTAACGAAGATGGCTTAGATAAAAGCTATAGAAACAGCAGTAGTACTGCATTTCTAAAAGTTCAACCAGACAATAGTCTTGAATTGACTATACGTGAAAACGGCGTATCAATTAATGAAACCTACCTATACTCATCGGGCCAATACCTAATCTCAAAGGTCGAAGATATTACCGCAAACAAAACACTGGACTTTAGTTATGATGGTACGTTGGTTACGGTCACTGATGAACTTTCAAATACAGTGCGCTATCGCATCGATAACCAGGGTCGTATTGTTGAGTTTTTTGGGGGAGGCAATTTACATTTTGCGTATACCTATATAGGCGAAAATCTTACTCAGGTGACGTACCCTGATGATTCGACCATCCTATACCACTACGAAAATAACGAGTTTCCCACAGCATTGACCGGCATCACCAATCAAAAAGGCGATCGGTATGTAACGTGGCACTACGACAATAAAGGCCGAGCGATCTCTTCCGAGCATGCTGGAGGGGTGGATAAGGTCACACTTGATTTCACTCATTCAGAAGACAGTGAAGACCGAAGGGTTGTTGAAACTAATCCCTTGGGGAAGCAGACCACCTATCACTTTAAATGGCAAGACGGAGCTCGCTTATTGACGAGGGTTGAAGGTCATGCTTCCAGTGGTTGTGTTGCTTCAAATGCTAGTTATACCTACGACGAGAATGGCCACGTTGATACTGTGACTGACCAAGAGGGGAATATCACTGATTATAATTATTCTGCCAATGGTAATGAGTTGCAGCGTATTGAAGCGAAAGGAACGCCTCAAGAAAGGGTCATTTCCACCATCTGGAGTTTGGTGCAAGTTAACGGCAACTCAGTTGAAGTGCGAACTAAGATTACTGAAGCAAATAAAGTGACAGAGTTTATCTACGATGATAATGGTCAGTTGCTCAATAAAATTATCAAGCCTGTTGTAGCGCAGTAGTCAGAAGGGAACTCTTTCAATGAAAAAATCTATGCAAGTACTCGCTCTATTATCACTATCAGGCGCGTTAATTTCACCCGTTTCAGGTACAGAACGTTTCTGGACATATAGTTACAACGATAAGGGGCAGGTTTTATCGGCAGATGGCCCTCGTACCGAAATAGGTGATAAGACTCATTATGCTTATGATGAGAATAGCTATTTAACTTCTATTACTAACGCGTTAGGGCATACCACTCAAATTATTGATTACAATGCTAATGGTCAGCCTGAAACGATAATTGATGTTAATGGCATTGCTACGCAGCTCACTTATAACTGGCGAGGACAGGTGGTTACTCAGACCTTGAAAAGTGTTCAGGGTAATGTACGTGTAATATTCGAATATGACTTGGTAGGCCTACTTACGAAAATAACGCAACCTGACGGTAGCTATGTTCAATTTCAGTATGACGCAGCAAAGAGACTTGTTGCAGTCACTAATAGTCTTGATGAACGAATTGAATATAGTCATGACAATATGGGAAACCGCTTAAACGAAAATATTAAAAATGCAGGTTTAACGTTAGTAAAAACCAAAACTAATGAGTTTGATGAATTAGGTCGATTAATAAAGGAAGTAGGAGCAGGGTTTCAGTCGACACAGTATGGTTATGATCGAAATTCCAATTTAATTAAAGTAACAGATGCCAAACTGAATACGAATACACGTCAATTTGATGCTTTAAACCGGTTAATTGAAATAACTGATGCACTAAATGGAAAGACAAAGTTTGGGTTTGATTCGCAGGATAATATGATCAGTGTGACTGACCCACGAGGCCTTATCACACACTATGAATACAACTACTTGGGTGATAACACTAAGCGAGTTAGCCCTGATACTGGTGAAACACAGTATGAATATGATACTGCAGGCAATATGGTTAAGAAAACCGATGCTCGAGGTGTCGTCGCCAACTATGAGTATGACAACTTAAATCGACTAACTCGTATTAGTTATCCTCAAAACACCTCCGAAAATATTGTGTATAGCTACGATAGCCTTTCCAATGGTAATCAAGGCGTCGGGCGGTTAACACGAATATCTGATCAAACTGGGATGGTAGAGTATTTCTATGATGACCGAGGCAACGTCATTAAAGAGACTCGGCTAATCGAAGATATCATTTATACCACTGAGTATAGCTATAACCTCGCAAACAAGTTGGTATCAATGACCTACCCGTCTGGCCGAGTCTTGAACTATAGCTACAACACCAATGGCCAGATAGACGGTATTACTACGCAAAGCTCTCAAAATGCGACGCCTCAGAGTGTTGTTCACTCCATTCAATATATGCCTTTCGGCCCCATAAAAAGCCTGACTTACGGGAATGGTATCACTAAATCGGTAACCTATGACCAAGACTATCAACTTACTGATCTTTCAAGCTTGGTGTTAAGTCGTAACATCTCCTACGATACATTGGGTAATATATCAGCAATATCAGATAGTTTAGATGTCGCTAATGACCAGTCTTTTGACTATGACGAGTTATCCAGACTTAACCAAGCAACCGGCCAATACGGTACTATCAACTATGGCTATGATGAAGTTGGCAATCGCCTATCGAGAAACCTCTCGAATGGCAGTCAGTCAAAGGATGAAACTTATCACTACGAAGCGGTCAGCAATAAACTGACCAAAGTAGAAACCGAAATAGGGGCTAATAGTAGTGAGCGTGCTTTGAGTTACCTAGCTAATGGAAATATTGATAGTGACCAAAATGCTCATAGAACACTAGCTTTGGTTTATAGCGATCAGAATCGACTAGAAGAGATAAAAAAAGATGGCGTCACTCTCGCGGTCTACCTTCATAACGCAAGTGGTCAGCGAGTTATTAAGGTTGCTCAAGATCCCTCCGCGAATATGCACTTTCACTATGATAAAAACGGTTTGCTTATCGCAGAAGGGGCGCCTGATGGTAATATAGCGAAAGAAACCGTTTATCTTGGGTCAACACCGGTTGCCCAGTTAGTGGGTAACTCATCTGGTAAAACAGATATAACCCTTGTGGCATCAAACCCTCAAACTCAAGTTGCTGAAAATACGCCATACCAATATCAAATTGAAGTGATAGCTTCTGATAATTCCACCGTCACAACTACTTTGCTAAATGCGCCTTCGGGGATGGCTCTTGATAGTCAAACAATGACGCTGTCATGGCAGCCTGGCATTCAGGATCTAGGCTTTCATCTAGTTGAAGTTCTTGTGAGTGATAGCGACGGTCAAAGCTACAAACAGTCATTTACGGTTAATGTACATGAGTTCATGGTTCCTACAGAGCCACCAATGAATCAAGTACAAGGTACTGAAGGTGAAGACACTTTAACCGGTTTGTCAGAAAGAGATCTGCTTATCGGTGGAAAAGGTAATGACTCACTAAACGGTGCTTCAGGTGATGATATTTATGCCTTCAACTTAGGTGACGGGAATGACACGATAGCGCAAGACGATGCAACAGGTAGAGATGGTCTGCGTTTTGGCCCTAACATCGCATTAACAGACCTATATGTCTCCCGAATTGGTGATGACCTACTGATTGAGCTTTTGATTTCCGAAGACTCCATACTTGTAGAAAATTGGTTCCAGGGAGTGCAGTACCAACTCGAATACCTGGAATTTGACGATGGAACAGAAAAGCTAACCAATGATTGGATATTTGAATCTGTTGATATAGTAAACTCTGTGGAGGTGCTGAATGGCACTATTGGCTGGACTTATGACGAGTCGAAGGGAGGCTTTAGTCCGAATTTAACAGCTTCGGTTACAACGAGTATTTCGACAGCTAGTGACTTATTAGATCCTGCTAAAAATTACAATGTAAAACTAACCGAGGGCCTATCAGTAACGAATACCTCGCGTATAGAAGCGCAGCTGACAGGTTACTACAATAACCCATCGAGCGGTGTTGGAGTGTTGTATGCAATTATTGAATATACAGACGGAACCGTAGGTTGGGTTGCGGGTTATAAAGATACTTATACCAGTTCAACTGTTGGAGGAAGTCTTTATAACAACGGTGAAAGTGTTTATTACAAGCAAAAGCAAAATGAAAGTAACCGAGCTGTTTACTACGATGTTCCTCGTGAAAAGCGAGGAATGGTTAAAGATGTCTGGTTACACGGTTCAGGCTTGAACGGTTACCCTATAAGTGTGTTGGGTATTAAGAATATCCGCCTGATCATTTCTGCAGATAATGCCAACAGCTACACGGGCATATCTAATGGAACGGATGACATTGTCGTGAGTACCGCAGAAAATGAGGTTCTAGATGCAGGGTTGGGTGATGATACATACCTGTTCAATATTGGCTGGGGGCAAGACAAGATAAGCCACTTAGACATGGAAGGTTTTGATACCATTCAGTTTGGCTCAGGCATAGCGGCAAGTGAACTGTATTTATCGAGGAAAGCGAATGACCTCTTAATCGAGATAAAGTCTTCGTCTGACTTCATCTTAGTTGAGCAGTGGTTTGACGGTACTCAACATCAGATTGACCAGATTAAATTTGATGACCAAACGACGCTTTCAACCGCAAATTGGGTCTTTGATACGATCGATATTGCAAACAATAGTTCTTCATTAGAAACTTCAGCAGGCTGGACTTTTGACGCAACCAACGGTGGCTTTGGTCCAGCGCTTACTGCGCCTCAAGTTACTTACATTAACTCTGCTGCGGACCTTGTTGACTCTTCAAAGCCCTATAGTACACGGATCTCACAAGGGTACGATGTTACTAATTTGTCGAGAATTGAGGCAAATCTCACTGGGTATTACAACTCACCATCTTATGCAGTGGGTATTTTATATGCGTTAGTAGAGTATGCAGATGGTTCGGTTGTAACAGCTGCAGCTTATCGCGATGCATATACCAGCTCTTCAGTCGGGGGCTCCTTTTATATGAATGGCGTCAATGTCTACTACAAACAGCGTAATAACGAAAACAATACAGCTGTATACATTGATATACCTGAAGCTAAGCGCGGGCAGGTGAAGGATGTCTGGCTACATGGTTCCGGTTTGGCGGGTTATCCCATTACCAAGCTTGGTATTAAAGACATTCGGTTTATTATCGCCAGTGACAACATCATTTCAGGCCAGTTGAATTAACACAGATACGGAAATTTATACATGAAGACGACGTACAGAAAATTGCGGACGGCGGTTATAACTGTGTTAACTGCTATTATTACAACTACAGCTCTTGCAGAATCAGAGTTGTATTTTGTTCACAATGATCATTTGGGCACCCCTCAAGTATTAACAGATAAAAATCAAAATGTAGTATGGAAAGCTGAAGAGCAACTACCGTTTGGAGAAATAGCAGAATCCGGTTCTGTTAAACAGCCAATTCGCTTTCCGGGCCAGTATGCGGATGAGGAAACGGGGTATTACTACAATTACTATCGGGATTACGACCCCTCATTAGGCAGATATATTCAGAGTGATCCTATTGGTTTGCGGGGCGGAATCAATACTTATGGGTATGTTTATCAGAACCCGCTAAAGTATACTGACCCTAATGGTTTGATTGCTTTACCTTTGGCCTTGCCTTTGATTCCTCCTGCAGCAGCAGCTGTTGGTGAAGCTTGTGCAGTTGTTGGCGCTGCTGCATGGGCAGGTTATCAAGGAATTAAGGCTCTATCTGGCTGGGGGGCTAACAATGAGTCTAGTGATGACGGACCAGAAAATGTCCCTGACTTTGATTTTAATGACCCCACAAAGCCGCCAGTTGATTCAGATGGCAATGAATGGCCTTGGAAAGGAAAGCCTCCGCAAGGCGGAGACAAAGGTGGATATAAGAATCCTAATGGTCCTGAAAGTGTTCATCCGGACTTGGACCATGGTGGCGACATAGGGCCTCATTGGGACTTTAATGATAGAAAGGGACCCGGATGGAGAATAGGTCCAGACGGTGTAGCAACGCCTAAAAAGTAGATGAAATTGCATATGAAACAGTTAAAATTAGACAAAGATGCCTTTGATTACCTTAACTATGTTTTAGATTATGATAATGAGCTATGTGAATCACTTCTTAGCCTTGTAAATGATAATTCAAATCGAGTGACAGCTACTGTATTCACAAGTTCTGAATCAGATAAATCTACTCCTGTAAACTTTAAACAGTCTGGTGACTTTGATTGTAGTTCAGGTTATCTGCCGGACTATCTTAAGAATCTATCAGAAGAGAAAGAACATTGTAGCTTGTTAATCGATGATGTTATGGCATCACCTGGTGACGACTATCTTGAAGAGCTCGATTCAAGAGTTTTGGCACTAGGTGAGCATGTATATCATATAGTTAAACCGTCAGCTGTAGACTTGAATAGTTTGAAAAATATAGTGAATGCAACAGCAGTTTCTTGGCATTTTGTTTGTGCTGTTTTAAAAGTAGATGCTTCCACTATAGAAGTATCTAGCTCGTTAAGACTGTTGGATCTAATAACGGCAGAAAAAGTGACGGAATTAATTATCGGCGCTTTTGATGGAGATGGATTTGTACACTTTGTCTTTAATTGAGAGTCACTAACGGTTGGTTAGTATAAAAAATGGTAGCCGACCATAATTAAATGATAAGAAAAAGCCTAGTGATTACTAGGCTTTTTTGTATTTGAACGTTAGCAGCTGAAAAATCATTGGATAAAGATAGCGTATTGAGTGATTTATTTTTTGGCAGCCGATACCGCGTATGATGGGAGCTTCTTAGAATTGGCTTTCGACTTATTTAGTCAGGCAGCGAATAATGGTGATGACTCAGCAATGAGCCCTTTGGCGATCATGTACTCTGAGGTAGAAAGTGTTCTTCGTAATATTGGCCAATCAAACTATTGGGACTTGAAAGCTATTGAATTTGCAAATCAACATATACACTTTCGTGTCGATAATGATCGCCATTTTTTGAGTAATTATCGGTATATAGATCTTCCCGCCGATATATCTCGTAAAAATGGCAGATATATCGGCGGGAAGGAATTTCTACCGAATTTTGAAAGTTAAATAATCTATTTTTTTAGGGCTCATTGCATAAAACTATGCAACATAATTATATGCAATGAGTGCAATTTTATTCGGTCACTACAAATAGCGCCTATCATGTAAGTTCAGAAAAGGTGACCGATCTAATTAGTTGTCAGTTAGAGGTATTTTGTGGAAGAGTTTAAAGTTGAGAATTTCAAATCAGAACATGAGGGTCTGAGTTTTCCGGAATATCGAGCGCTTTCAAAACGTTGGAACAGTTGGCATTGTCATATTTTGAAGTAGGCCGAGCAATTACTGGGCTTTTTTGTTTTACACAAGATTAGGTTGATAGATGAAAGCGGGAGACATAATTGTTAGTAAGGGGCTCTTTAGTTGGCCTTCTTTAGGGATAAGAGTTCTTACACTAAGCAGGTGGACTCATGTTGGAATCCTCATAGATGAAAATACTGTACTAGAGGCAAACGTTAAGAACGCATATGGAGAAGCAGAACCTCAAGCATCTGGGGTTTACTTTACTGATGTTAAGAAGTTTCGATCCAGTGCAAAGCGTTCAGTGGTTTTTGAACGAAACTCATCTCTCTCAGGCGCAGAAAAAGCCAAGCTATTGGAGTATGGAAGGTCTTTGCAAGGTGTCCCTTACAACCCCGTCAGAGCGAGTAGCTCAAATATTATACCGATGCTTCGAAATCTCTATTTCTCAAGCTATTACTCATTCTTTGTACTGCCATTCATTTTGTATGGTATTTTCGAAGCAACTAAGGTTAGCGCTGACTGTAATGGTTTGGTTCAATGTTCATCTGCTCTTGGCTCCAAGGTTGGCTATTATTTCTTGATTGCTACCGTGTTGGCATTTTTAACTCATCTTGGCTGGCGGTTGATGAGGCGAAGCTTATATCAAAGGGGACCAAATAATTGGTTTAGGGCTTTATTGAGACGCTTGGGTTTGCCAGATGTGGTTATGAATGCTTATGACGAGATATTTTGCTCGCAATTAGTAGCTGATGCTGATGGGAAAGTTGGAGGGAGTATTAAGTTGAAACTGAAGCGAACAGATGAGGCGAGACCAAAAGATATCTACGAGATTTGTTCAAAGAATAAAGCCGAATGGACAAAGGTTAAGTTGTAAACCTTAATTGCTGAAATTCGAAAACTAGTGGTGTTTTAGTCGTCGAAGCCGTTCTTCACGAGGGTTGATGAATACACCCGATTTGATCAAATTCTGGAAAATCCTACGCTTGCTCGTAACATTGATATCGCCTCTTTTTCTCGCGATGGCTCTTTGTTCTGCTAACTCCAGCTCTTCCTTTTCTATGCGTTCAAAATCTTCTTTTTTCATAGTGTGGGCTTCCCATCATTCAGCTTATCCTAAACTCCGATTCCCTAATTTACTCGCGCCGTAAAAACCCCATTATTAAATAACCCGAAACTTCTTTGCCCATCGCGACTAATTTGCACTATCTCCTTAGGCTGAACGCTTTCATAAACGTATTCTGTATGTTCAAAAAACTGCGCCTTAAAGGTTTCTGTGCACCTGTCTTTTTCCACTTGATCGAATAGCTTGTCTGGATCTATGCGCATGTTGGTATCCTCGATATAAATCTGACCCTCGGCCCTAGGTTACCATGAAAACGCGATTGGGGATGCTTTGGTTATGGAAAATCTAATTATCCTTTGAGGCATTGTTCGCCTCATTGCATAACGTTGTGTTGCATATAAATATGCAATGAGATCTCTTCCGATGGGCCATGTCAGGTCGACCGTGTTCATAGAAAAACAGACAGCTGTTCATACTTTTTCGGAAATTGTGTTCAGTCTTTTCAAGAAAGGTGTGCATTTTATCCCAGCACCCACATCTGTGTATTCTGCTCAAATTGAACGCTTATTCTGCTTTTCTCTGAACAGTGGTTCTGAAAAAGTGTGAACACTTGTCTGCAAAAGACTGAACAAAATGCGATAAATTAATTGATAAGAATCTTTTTTGCTTCTGTTGATATACATGGCACTTTAAAAAGTAAGTGCCTTATCAGGTTAAAAAGTTGTTCTTGAAAGTGATAGAAGGGATCTTGCTCATCAAGCGCCATTAACGAATCAATTAAATGGCTACTATATTCGTAAACTAAGTTGGTTTGGTCGTAGTAAATCGATTTTCGAAGTAGAGCGAGAATGGCGATGAATCCAAAGATATCTCTTTTTTGCTTTAAATATTCTGAATCATTTAGTTCGAAATACTCGTGATGTACGGTGGAACCAAACCTATCCCAAACAGGCAATCGCCAAACTAGAATACCTTCACTAGTCTTTTCCAGGTATTCACTAACCAGTAAATCTATTTCAATTTCGGACAAGTGTTTATTGCTTTGGTAATTTAACAAATCATAAAGCGGTAGATTGAAGCACCGATCGCTGTATTCAAATTTCTCAGCAATTTTTTTAACTGTAATTGGGGAGGCCAGTGTTCCTCTTAGCCATCGATGATAGGCCGTGTTCAGGTGCTCACTCGATGAAAACGAATAGCTCATCTCGATTACGAGATCAGGTATGCCCCCTTCAAGCCCATCAACTATTTGAAGATCCTTTAGCCAAACGGCTTGACGGAAGGCCTCCATGGCACGTTTCGGAACCACTCTAAGTACTTTGAATTTGCTGCCAATGGCTCTCACGCCAATCGATGTTTTAGGCTTGCTGTTGTTCGTCGTTTTCACGATCTAATCTCCCTGCATTTATTTTTTAATACGTATATTAAGACTTGGGAAGTCTTTGACCGTCAGCACGAGACGTGCCAATACTACGCCCCGCTTCGAGCGACAGGAGAAAGCAATGTCAGAGTCTGAAGAACGATCCGATCAGGATTTTTTACGACGAGAGATTGAGAGTGTCTTGATGGAGCAGCATGGGCCGATGATTGGTGGTCATTCACTGAGTCAGGCGCTGGGCTATCCATCTTATGATGCCTTTTGCCAAGCGGTTCAGCGAAAACAAGTGACTGTGCCAATATTCCAGATCGCTAACAGACGTGGGCGCTTTGCGCTTACGCGTGACGTAGCCATTTGGTTAGTTGCACAAAGGGATGGTTAATCAGAGATACGTAGGAGGTGTTTATTGAATTAACGAAATAAATTAATCGAGTAGTAACAACTATGAGGCTTAAAGAGAGTAGAGCCAATCGCTAGCGCCAACTAGCGACGGTCTAAGATCATGTTTAGGTGTGTGGCCAAAACACGATCATTATTCTTTTCTATTAAAACCATGTCAAGCGTGTGGGCGGTCGAATCTTGCCTATTTACGTGCTTGAAGGGTCCCTTATTGCCTCTATTTTGATCAATTTGTCCAGTCTAGTCGTGTGAAGTCATGGCTAGTTGGGTTTTCATTGAGGATAGAAAAATGGTGAATAAAAATAAACGAGAAGCCTGTCGTCAGCTGTGCACGACAGATCGAACTAAACGTGCTATTTCAAGAGCGACAAATTTAGCAACAAACACGGTTTTAAAATATGAAGCTAAATTGAAAGCTGCCAATCTAGATTGGCCCGCTATTCAGAAAATGTCAGACGAAGAGCTAAACAACATTCTTGTTTCTAAGCGTAAACCCGATCCCAAGAAGAGACTCCCCGATTGGGCGCATGTGTACAAACTGATGCAAACTCGTTATCAGACCTTGTACCAGATTTGGCACGAATACAAACTCATCGACCCTGGAACGGCTTACAGCCGATCTGAGTTTTGTAAGAAGTACCGGGAATTTACTAAAAGAATTGATGTGACAATGCGATTGAGACATCGCGCAGGCGAAACCGTATTTGTCGATTACGCGGGGACACCTATAAATTGGACTGACCCGAAAACAGGAGAGCAACGAAAAGCAGAAGTCTTTGTTGCGGTAATGGGGTGTTCTAGTTATGTGTTTGCATGGGCATCTGATAGTCAGACTAAAGAGTGTTGGATTCTAGCGCATGTAAAGCTTTTCGAGTTTTTGGGGGGCGTTCCCGATGTTGTTGTGCCGGACAACCTGAAATCTGCCGTTACGAAAGCGGGCATTATTCCCAACTTGAATCCAACTTATCTAGAAATGGCTCAGCATTACGGGACGTTTATTGATCCTGCTCGCGTTCGCAGGCCTCAAGACAAGGCCCACGCAGAACAGGGCGTATTGCTGGTCACCCGCTGGATTACTGTTCCGCTAAATCGACGTCAGTTCTTTAGCCTTGATGAGGTTAATGAGGCAATCGGTGAGTTGCTCCATTTTGTCAATCAGCGCCCCTTCACGAAACTCCCGGGTTGTCGCATTGAACATTTCTTGGAGTTGGATAAGCCTGCGTTAAAACCCCTTCCAGTAGCGCCTTACGAGTATGCGGAATGGGTTCCTGAACAAAAGGTTGATCGTGATTATCACGTGAAAGTGAAAAATCATTTTTACTCAGTACCACACCGTTTCGTAGGCAAAAAAGTAGAAGCGCGTGTGACGTCGGGCATGGTTGAGGTTACCCATTCTAACCAGCGAATAGCTTCGCACGTCAGATCTCGTTATGAAGGTCAGGCGACAACGGATGCTAAGCACATGCCCGAGTCACACCGAAAATACGCAAATCGTAACTACAGTGCTTACCTGAGTTGGGCAAATGAAGTGGGACCGGCGGTTGTTGAGGCTGTAAAAAACCAGTTTGCAGGTCGAGAAGAATTCTCCGCTAGAGCATGTAAATGTTGCGACCAGTTGCAACACCTCGGTCGTTTATACGGCAATGAAGATCTGGAAGCAGCATGTTCCCATGCTAAAGCACTTGCCTCTCTTACCGTCACGAGTATCAAGTCCATCTTGCAAAGCCGAGTCCACGAATCGCCTACACCCCCATCACCACAACTCAATATTCCTCTTCACGAAAACATTCGTGGTGCTGACTACTATGCGCAAGGAGTGCAGACCAATGCTTAATCAACAAACTGTAGACTATTTAAGACGACTGAAACTCTATGGCATGATCGTGCAACTGGAGCATTTTCAGGATAACCCCTCGTTAAGCCCTAACTCATTCGATGAGTGTTTTGCGCAGGTCGTCGAAGCCCAATGGCATGACTTTTTGACCAGACGCCAGAAAGGGCTAACACGTTTCGCCAAGCTCAAGATACCTTCAGCGTTCATAGAGGATATGGATTTTAAGGCCGATAGGCAGCTGGATAGAGGGCAGATTATGGATCTCGCCTTATGTAAATGGGTCATAAAGAATCAACATGTCATTTTAGAAGGTGCTTCGGGCGGAGGAAAAACTTGGATGGCCTGTGCGCTGGCAAATCAAGCTATACGCCAGGGTCATAGAGTTCTATTTATGCGGTTTTCACTATTGATGGAAGAGCTTCATATAGCGCGTGGTGATGGCTCGTTACCCAAATTAAGGCGGAAAATAGCGCGAGCAAAGCTACTAGTCATTGATGACTTTGGCTTAGCGACGGTCTCGCAAGAATCTATATTAGACTTTCTGGAAATCATTGAAGAACGAATGGGAAAGGGTTCACTTGTCATTACGTCGCAGCTGCCTATTGGTGCATGGCATCAATATTTTGAGCAGTCTACTGTTGCCGATGCAATCTTGGATCGTTTGATTCACAGAGCTCATATCATAAAGCCGAGAGGCGGATCTATGCGCAAGTTACAGGCTGAGAAGGAGGGTGTGTAATGTACTACTTTGAAAATGTCGATAATGTCAGTGTGTTGCAACGTGTACCATCATTTAGATTTGGCCAGTTTGATCAGGGAAATGAAGCTGGTTTTGATGTAGAAACAATGTTGATTGATCAGGTCTTGGACCACTATACCAACTGTTTGTTGAATAATGAGGTGGCATTGCGTTACCTAGCTCATCGGGGGCTGACTGATCAAAGCATTATTCGAGAGTTTCGCCTAGGTTTTTCTGATCGTTCTTTGGGAAAGAAACTTAAACAATTAGGTAGTCCTCAGGAAGAGGAAACGCGAGGAAAGTTACAGTTAATCGGCTTGCTGAAACCGAGCGGCCATGAATTTTTTCATGGATCAATTGTGTTCCCGTTCATTGATGAACACGGTGTTGTTACCGGTGGATATGGTCGAAAAATTACGCGTAAACTACGTTCACCTTCTGTCTACCATGTTCATTGGAACCCTAACCAAGCGGTCTTTTTCAACCAGAAGTCTCTCATGGGAAACAAACGCATTATCCTGTGTAAAACCCCACTTGAGGCTCTCTCTTATTGGGCTATTGGTTTTAGAAATGTGGTTTCTACCTTGGGTCTACGGCAATTTAATGAGCATCATATATTTGCGCTACAGCAATATGGGGTTGAAGAGGTGCTCGTCGCTTTTGACAACGATCGTGAAGGTAACGCATCAGCTCGCTTAGTTTCACAAGCATTATCGGCGTTTGAAATAAACTGTAGGCGTATTCGTTACCCGCAGGAACGGGATGCCAATGATTGCCTTGTTTATGACAGGCAGTCACGACGGTATTTTGAAGGTTTGGTAGAAAAGGCAAAACCTTGTAATCAAAGCTACTACGCACTAAGAAAAAGCAAAAATGATGGTTGATGAAAAACAACTCAGCGCACTTGGAGAGTGCGTTGAGTTTTACATCGAGGATTGTTTGGCGAGAGGGCAAAGTAATGCGACCGCCAAATCAAAAGAGACGCTGCTTAATGTATTTATCAAGTGGTGCGCTCATTTAGATATTCACTCTATCCATGGTGTGGATAAATTCGTCTTAGAGAAATACAGAAGACACATTGCGAAGCACAGAAAAGTAACGGATGGTGAGCCGTTATCACCCTCTACCCAACGGATGCGATTGATGGCAGTGACTGGTTTAATTAAGCGTCTAGGGTATTTCGATGTATTAGATCCAGAATTTGCTGAACGATTTGAACTGCCAAAAGCACATAGGCCAATTCCGAAAGATATTCCGGAGGACGAGGAGGAAGTCGAAATGATTTTAAATCAAACTTTAACCGGGCGTTACGCTATCCGGGATCGAGCAATATTAGAGGTTTATTATGCGACGGCTATTCGCCGTAGCGAGCTTGCCAAATTAAATATACGAGACATTGATTTTAAACTCCGCATGGTCACGATCCGTTCGGGCAAAGGGCGACGAGATCGACGGGTACCAATTGCTCAAAGAGCCTTAGATTGGGTGGAGAAGTACATCAAAGAGTTTCGACCAAGGCATGCGACAATCGAGTCTGGTGACACCTTATTCCTGACCAAGTATGGCAATCGTATCAAACCAAAAATATTAACTGAGATGGTTGGAAATTACATACAGCGTTCAGGAATTGGAAAGAAAGGAGCCTGTCACTCGTTTCGTCATGCGGCAGCCACTCAGATGTTGAGGAATGGTGCTGATATTAGGCATGTACAAGAGATGTTAGGTCACCTTGATATATCTAGTACGCAGATATATGCAAGGGTAACGGTCAAGGATCTTAATAAGGTTTACCATCAAACTCATCCAGCAGCTCTTAATGAAGGAGGGCGCGGTATGCCCAATACATGAGAGGTTAAACAGGTAGTACCTAATTCCAGTTCTAAAATGCATTGTAAATATTTGTTTATTATCTAATAATGACCGTGTATTCATGGTGCCACTTCTGTCTATATAGAACCTAAAGGAAATAGGTATTATTTGATGAGTAGTAATTTCCTAAAGAGCTTTGTCGCTAAACCTGTACGCGAGAAAAGTGGTTCGAGATCTTCCAATCGATTCGACTATCAAAAGAACTGGTCTTTATGTGAGTTGTTGGAGTTACATGCCGCTAATAATGAATATCTTATGGTTTTTGAACATCATGACGACGTCGTTGTTTTTGATTCACATTCCAGTCCATCAAGTGCTATTTTCTATCAAGTAAAAACCAAAATGCCTGGGAACTGGACGGTAGGTTCACTTACTAAATCTAAATCTAAAGATGATAGCTCTCAGTCAATATTGGGTAAGCTGTACTCAAACCATGTAGAGTTTTCAGATTATGCAAAACAGCTTGTGTTTACTTCGAACACGGGTTTATCTGCCAAGCTAAGAAATGGAGACAAATCAATTGATTTGGGACAAGTTTCATTCTCGCAATTGTCTGATAAAGACAAGGAAAAAATACAATCCTTAATTGAGCCTGATGAGCAAAACTACTGTGATGTAGAAGGGCTAAGTAAAATCCTTATTGAGCAAAATGATCTACGTGTGGCCGATCATACGGCCATCACAAAGGGGAAGTTAGTTGAATTTTTCGAAAAATTGCATCCTGACTGCCACGTTCACATATCGTTAGTCTATAAAACATTCTTTGACGAAATTAGGCGTAAAACTAATTACGAAGAAGATATTGCTGGGATTGATGAGCTTCTTGAGCACAAAAGTATAGGTAGAGAAAGCTTTTCTGGGATGGTGAATACTGTTTTGCAGAAGCGAAACGATAATGACTTGTGGGCTGAAGCGAACCATAGACTGTCTTTGGAGGGGTTCTCTTTCCTAGAGCTTAAAAATGTCCGGATGAACTGGCGGCAATACATCGTGGATAGAATGAATGTAGAAGATGAATTACATATTGATTTTAGAGAGGTAATTCAGAAGGAAGTTGGAAAGGCAATTTCAGGTTCTAATGTTGGTACGTTTAAGTCTTTAAGGGATGAAGTTATTGGACAAGTAGCCAATAGTTATGAAAATGACTTCAACAAAGCTTATATTCAAGCTGCTATTTTATATGAGGTAATGAAGGATGATTCAGTACCGGCGTCTCATTAGGAATTTACGGATAAAACAAAATGAAAAACTTGCAGTTAACAAGCATGCTTCTAGTATCGCATCGAGAAAAAAAGGCAAGAAAAATAGAGTTCGACCCGAAAGTGACGGTAATTCAAGGAGCGAATGACACCGGTAAATCTTCACTCATAAAGAGTATTCCGTATGTATTCGGTGCAAATCCCCACAAGAGGCACCAGAAGTGGAAGGATGCCGATGTTGCGATACTGGTTCGTTTTAAACTAGACCGTAATGAATATTCACTCTATCGACATCGTAATTCATTTTCTTTATTTGATACTAATGATAAGAAAATGGGGACTTACTCAAGTGTAACCTTAGAATTAGCTCCTGTTTTAGCAAAGCTGTTTGACTTTAATTTGAGGCTTTCTGATAGAGAAGGAGTGCCGATAACGCCACCTCCTGCATATTTAATGCTGCCTTTTTATCTTGATCAGGACAAAGGCTGGGTAGATACATGGAGCTCATTCACAAACCTTTCACAATTTGCATATTGGAAGCAACGAGTATCTGGATATCACTATGGACTCAAACCTGACAAATGGTATGAGCTTGAGGCTAAAAAGAAAAAGTTAGAAGGGGATAAAGATGAGCCTGAACGTCAAGTTGAAGCCATAAAATCAGTTCGGGAAAAGACATACAATGAGCTGTCTCGGGTAGATTTTGACATCGATATTGAACGGTTTAGGAAGGAAATTGATCAACTTCTGGATAAGTGTGACAGTCTTAAAAGCTTAGAAAGTAAGTATCGGAAAAAAACTACCGAACTCAGAACAGAGAAAATTAGACTGGTAGCGCAGATAGAAATTGTTGCTAAGACCCATGATGAGTTAAGTGAAGATTATAAGTTCTCGTGCCAGACCGAAGCTGAATCTATTGGTTGTCCTACATGTGGTGCCCATTATCAAAATTCATTTGCTGAAAGGTTTGAAATTGCTCAAGACACTGAAACTTGTACAGACTTACTTGCATCTTTAAGGGAAGACTTAGGAAAGGTAGAGAGGGATATAAGTCAAGTACAGCAATTACTTAGCGAAACCAAAAACGATATCCAAAAAATCAATAGTATCCTTTCGAAAAAACAAGGGAAGGTAAAATTAAAAGACTTGATTGATCTTGAGGGAAAGAAGTCACTGATTGCCCATCTTGATAAGGAATCAGAAGCTTATAGGGTTGAATTAAGTGAACTGGATAACGAGATTTACGATCTTTCTCAGGATATGGAGCGTTTTGATGATCCTGAACGTCGAAAAGAAATAATCTCTGATTATGGGGAAATTCTCAGAAGATACACGATGAAGCTTGGCGTTTTTTCTCTAAGTGATAATGTCTATAAGAATATTAATACTTCAATTGAAGAAAGTGGTAGCGATCTCCCTAGAGCAATACTCGCTTATTTTTATACCACGCTGGATGCAATTAAGAAAAACGGTAACTCAACTTACTTCCCTATAATTATTGACGCTCCTAATCAGCAAGAGCAGGATCCGGACAACTTAAAGAAGATGTTAGATTTTATCTCAGATAATCGACCTGATGAAGCACAATTGATTATCGGCTTAGTGGATGATGCAGATGTTGATTTTAATGGAAAGATTATTTCATTAGATAAAAAATATTCTGTGCTGGAGGAAGGCTATTATCTGGATGCAGTGAACGAAATTCGGTATTATGAAACAGCAAATTTGGAAATAGGTGTTTGAATTTATTAAATTATTTTGATTTGTAAGTTCTAGGTCACAACTATTAGCAAGTGGATTAGTTTACAATTACTATCGGGATTACGACCCCAGTGTGGGGCGGTATATTCAAAGTGACCCCATTGGGTTACGGGGTGGGTTGAATACTTATGGTTATGTTTACCAGAATCCACTAAGGTACATAGATCCAACGGGTGAAAATGCCCTAGCACTTGGTGGGTTAGGTTTAGCGGCTTCTGCCTTAGCGGTTGCTAGCAACAGTGGTAATCCAGCGGTTCAAAATGCGGTAAGTAGTGCTGCCGAATCAATCTACGCTATGGCGAAGGGGGGAAAACAGAATAAAAGAAACCATTGGAATGACTGGGCAGATCGAGAGGCTAGAGTTGGAGGCGGAGATCCATGTAGCCACCTTGCCTCAGCCTATAGCAGAGCGAGGGCCTCTGGTAATAAAAAGGAAGCCCGCGAAATCCAAACAGCTCAAAAAGCTGCTGGCTGCAGGAACATAACAAAAAGAGAAGAGTGTAATTAGGATATGACTTATGGCTTGGTATGCTGCTAGTGTAATAATGTTATTTGAGTATGAAGATGCTGTTCAAGACGATTTCCCTGTTTGGGAAAATGTCTATTTGGTTGAAGCTGAGAGTGAAGAGCTTGCAATCGATAAAGCAATTAGCTTTGGAAAAGAAGATGAAGGCAATGATAGCGGTTCTCTTACTGTGAATAACCGAAAAGCAAGAAAAGTTTTTCAAGGAGTAAGAAAATTGATCACTGTTATCAATTTAAATTCTGATGAAGATGTGCCTGGTGATGGAGCAGAGGTGACTTTTTCAGACTTTCTATTGAAATCTAAAGCTGACTTAGAAAAACTAGTTCAGGGTGATCCTGTCCAACTATCATATATTGATTGAGACTATGCTCGAATTTGCCTTGCTCTATCCTCTACCTAAGAAAACCTGATTGGCGTTGAACCTTTCAGGGCTTTTTATTGCCTGTTTGTAATCATCAAAAGACGTGCAATTTCACCAGCGGGGCGTTCAACCCTTTCCGGTTTCAGTGTGCAAGCTTGACCAGCACGACGTGCAACCTGGGCCAGCGCCCACATATAACTACTATTTCTTTCATACCCCCCAGCAAATAAAGCAACCATTTGTGGAGAGTTCCAGGATACTTGAAACTTATCGAAATGAATCGACCAGCTTTATCTAAACACTTTTCTGTTTGAATTCTTCTAGCTTTTCATAAGCTAGTGGAGGCATATTATTAGCTTCTCCATGCTTACGTCTAGAGTTATAAAACATTTCAATGTAATCAAAAATATCTGCCCGTGCATGCTCCCGAGTCGGATATATTTTTCTCTTTACTCGCTCACGCTTAAGTAACTGAAAGAAACTCTCAGCCACTGCATTATCATGGCAATTTCCTCGTCTGCTCATACTCGCTTTAAGATTGTGAGCGTTCAGGAAGTCACTCCATTCGTAACCCGTAAATTGACTGCCTTGATCAGAGTGGATTAATACTTGATGTTTGGGCTTTCTACGCCATACTGCCGCGAGAAGCGCTTGAGTAACAAGCTCAGTCTCCATTCTGGCGTTCATCGACCAGCCAACCACAGCACGAGAGTACAAAACTAATACGACAGCAAGGTAAAGCCAGCCTTCATGTGTTCTGATGTAAGTAATATCAGTAACCCAAGCTTGGTTTGGTACAGCTACTGAAAAATTACGATCTAATATGTTGTTCGCAACTATTGCAGGCTTGCCGCCATATTGACCTCTATACTTCTTATAACCCACTTGCGCCCTGATGCTTTCTTGTCGCATCAAACGCGCTACTCGGTTCTTGCTGCACCTCTCACCCAAATCACGAAGGTCGCTAGCTACCTTTCGATAACCGTAAACGCAGCCGCTCTCCAACCAAGAGTGCTTAATCAAACCTGTTAGCCTTTCATCCTCCACCTGGCGGCTAGACTTGGGTTGATTTAGCCAAGCATAAAAACCACTACGCTGAATAGAAAGCGCTTCGCACATGATCTTGGCTGGGTAATTGTTGAGCCTTGTCTTTATGAACGCGTATTTTTCTTTGACTCTCCCGCGAAAAATACGGTTGCTTCCTTTAATATGTCGCGCTCCATCGTAACGCGCTTAAGCTCTTTTTCTAACTGCTTAATTCGATTATCTTGATCAAGCAAATTCTTATGCTCTTCACTATCTGGGCCATAGCGTTTTATCCAGTTGTAGAGCGAACTGCTAGTGATGCCAAGCCTTTCTGAGACACTGCTAACTGAGTGGCCGTGCTCAGTAACTTGTTTAACTGCTTGGCTTTTAAATTCTTCGGTGAATCGTTGAGACATTATTACTCCTTAAGTACACACAATTATAAAGCAAAAATGTGTCTAGAGAAGTCTGGTCGATTCAGTTTGCCCGAACTCTTTATCATTTAGGTAAATTTTATTCTGAGTTTGTGCTGCACGGTTTGCGGTAAACGTTTTATTACCAACCTTAAAACTAAGAGTAAACTCCCATCCCGACAAATGATTCTCAAATGCCGTAATTTTGTTGGAACCAAGGCAGAAGTTTACGATCTGAAGCAACAACGACTTACCAACACCATTGTATGTATTGTTTTTATCCGTTGATGTGCTTTTTCCAATAATTAGGGTTAACCCTTTGGAGTTAAAATAAACTGTATTAAAAGAAGGTTTATTCGCTTCTAAAGAAATTAACTGCATTTGACTACTTTTCCTTGTTCATTTAACTCAACTGCTCCACATGCATATAAAAAATCTAACGCCAAAATGATGTGTTCAAAATCATGGCTAATTAGTAGATCGAGGTTCTTTAACTTGTCATAGATTTGTTCTGGAGTCTGTGGGCGAGATAATAAATATAAAATATTTGCTCCCAACCCCAAAAGCGACTCAGACAACCGAATGTGCTTCTGTGGACTAAGCATGTTCGTTCACCTTTGCATCATAATCTTCTGGTGGCTCTTCAAAGATGTCACATGCCTCAAAAAAGAATGCCATTACCGCGATTATATTTCTTTCGTAGTCTCGCCTATGTCTATTAGACAAATTGGCAGGCGACATTTCATCAACCATTTTTTTAAACACTATATCGGACTCAGACAAACCACTAGCAATTGCAGCTTCTTCATTGTTAGAGTTTAAATAGTGTTGATACATTGTATTCAGCGAGTCTCTAGACTGTTGGCGGGAAAACTTACTATTGGTTCGAAAATAGTCTTCAACATAGCCAACTTGGTATGCACCCACATTTAGGTGCATTGCAGTGCTATTGCCCAGCTTATTAAAGTGTATCTTATTATAGAAATCAGGAGGCTCATTTGTTTGAGAATCAGAAAAGCCGCTATAGTTCTCAGATACGTAGCCTACTATTTCAGCAACGATTGAATTGTCGATAAACCCAATATCTTCTGATTTAGGATAATAACCACAAATGGAAGCAATACTGTCTTCCGGTAGCTCCATGAAAACGTCTTCTAATTCAGAAGAAAGAAATACGTCACAAACCTCCAGATTGTAATTATTCTTAAGACTATTTAATGTCGTGTAGATTTCTGGATAGGCACCATGATATTTGTCATTGAACACAAAGTAGAAATGTTTAATTTCATAGTTATGTTCATTCCCCCAATATGAAATTAAACCCTCTAAATCTTCTTCGAGCTTAGAGGTAGCAGAAGTGGGATTACCAATTGGTGATTGAGGGGAATATACTTGATAATACTTTCCCTCTGATTGGATAAATCCATCGTTTTTTCTATCACCAATGCGTCCTTGAGGCTTAACTTTTTTAAAGTCCTTGTTTGATGCGCGCATCACATCGCAAAACAAATCTTCGAATGCATTTCCATTTGACTCATGGACACGCAATTTAAACGCTTTACGCACATCTAATTTTTGTTGAACATCCATTAATGAATTCCTTTCACTGCAACCTAAATAGTTTTCTTTTTTGTTATTAAGCCCTGACTACCTTAGCTTCGAGTTCATAGATCTAATTATTTATCTATAAATATATCGTTAGTTGAAGGCCCTACACGTTAATTATAAATTAACGCAGCCTTAATGCCCTTTCCTAATTTCTTATTAAAATTCTCAGTTTTTTAGGCTCTAAGTGAGATCTGCCAGTCAGTGTAAGATGGATGAAGTATTAAGGCTAATAGTTTTAGGTAGCGAATTCGAACTAAATTACTGAAATAAAAAGAATTCAGATCAACCAATATCTTGTTTAATACGGTAAGCAGGCATAATAACTGTCTCAATATATCTACAGATAATAAAGTATCTCATTCATATAGATAATGTCGGCAATTGAATAAACATTTTTCTGTTATAAACTAATACTTCATCACAAATTCAAATTACCAACTTATGATCATCGTCGATGTTGAGGCTTCTGGCCTACACCAAGAAAGCTACCCGATAGAAATTGCTTGGCAAGACTCTGAACAACCAGAGAGCTTTGATAGTTTCTTAATTGTACCTGCTGATGATTGGACTTATTGGGATGAATATGCGGAAAGTGAAATACACCATATCTCACGCGAGCAGTTGTTTGATTCGGGTATTACCGTAAATGAAGCTTGTGAGCGACTCAACTCAGCACTGATAAATCAGGTCATATACTCAGATGCTGTCGAGTACGACCAACGATGGCTTATGAAGTTATTTGATGAGACAGAAATAAAGCCCACATTTAGTTTTGGTTCAGTAATAGATTTATTACCAAAAGGTGGAGACTTAAAGTACAACAAGTTACTAGAAAGCGCTCCTGTAAAACACCGAGCCCTTGATGACGCAAGGCAGATTGCAGCGTGGGTGCATCACATATTAGAAACTTAGTCGGGCGTCTATTCTGAAAGGCTCGCAACTAGTTCAGAAATTACTACTGCCGGATCAAGATCAATAGATTTTGCTACATCTATTAATTCAATCAAATCAATATTTCTTTCGCCACCTTCATATTTTGATACATAGGATTGTGGTCGACCGAGTCGCTCAGCTAACTCTTGCTGTCTAACTCCCTGCTTCTTTCTTAAGCCTCTAAGTAGAAACTGTAACTTCTCATATCTAGGGTCTTGCTTGTTCACTGTTTCTATCTCTTTTGAATAAACGAATTGTATCTGACTGAGATGAAATGCAAGGCAAAGGAAACGAGCTGGTTCACGCTGAAATTTAGAGTCTTTTTCAGAGGCTACTTTTTGATCAAAAAACCGAAATAGGTCGATTTCTTGATCGTCGAGTAGCTTACCCCTGATTTTGCCGTTTTATTCACGTAGACACGCGAGCGAAACACAGCGACACGTCCATGAAACAACGCGACAAGTTAAACGAAACGGCATAACACAATGTCGGACTTCATTTAATCCTTACCCGACTGCCCTGCATAGCCTATTCTAACGTTAAGCAAAACTCAATTCTTCCCTAGAAAAATGTACTTAATTGTTCTCAATCAGTTTTAAATTCGCTTAATCCTTCCCAATCCTAAAACATTGTATTTATTGTATAAATAGACTGCTTTTAAGGCTAGTATTGTTAGAGCTGTATAAGGACAAGAAATTTAGTGTGCTGCAGTAATGTAAAACCAATGAAGAACTCTTTGAGCATAAATTTAGGTTTGAACTTGAACTGACAATACTGTTTTGACTAGAATTCACAACGTATTAATGCCGTTCAGATCAAATAGACCCTTCGGTCTACCAGTCTGTGATTTAAAATATAGAATAGTCCGATTAGACTGCTTACTACCAGCTTATGATGCAGTTATGTAGTATTTTAAAAGAAATCTTAGGAAAATAGCTGCTAAGATGGAATTAACATAAATAAGACTCTAAGATGAAGAAATAATACTTTTTCGTAATTGCCCTAAGAGAAATATGAAAGGTCTTTTCCACAAGTACGCATTTTCAGAAGAACCCAGACGTCATGCTCACAAGATACTGAGGGGCTCCAGAAGAATATTTATCGCTTATTCTCATACTGACTTTAGAAAAGCGACAGAAGTCCGAAAGAAAATCATTAAGCTTCGAAAAGATTCTAACCCTAACACTGTTTTCTTAGATCAATCGTCGTTGAAGCCTGGAAATTCCGTTACCCCAGTCGAGCTTCAAAACGAACTACTTAATTCTGATTTGTTAGTGGTATTATGCGGACGTGACACGCATCAACGCAGAAATGTTCTACAGGAAATTGAACACGGGATTGACCTACAGAGCGAAGGACAACTTCAGATTTTACCAATCATTCTAAAAACAGGAGCAACACTTCCTAAAGGGATAGACTTCAAAATTCATGGAATCAATGTTCACGTACTATTCCCCTCCTTATATTGGCTAAGTATTTTATTTTGGATAACTAGCATTATCTCATCCTTGTTAATTTTATATTTTATTACGACAGTACTTATTGCTATATTTGTAATGCCTGATAATGGGTGGACCTTTCTAAATTCAGGTAAAGGTGGCTTTGATGATGCAATCTTAGTTAAAGACTCTGACGATGTTGAAAGTATTAGGACGCGTACAACTACTATAATTCGTGGTCGGTCTGCAGACATAGTTGATAGGACGAATGACCAATTTTATGAAATCAGCACTGCTGGTGGAGTTGGAGTTACGGGTGAATTCAGAATGTCATCTGATGACGCTGGCTCATTCATACTTAGTGATTGTTTCTATAGCAAACCTGATAAACATAAATCCTGCGACCATCATGGGACACTATTAGATGACATTCAAGCATTCCAAGATGAAGAACCTACTGCAAATGAAATTTGGAGTAATCTCTCTTCAAGAGTTTCTAAATGCGTACAGCTAAGTATTGATGATAACGAGAATATTGCTTGGGACTTTGAACATACTGAAAGAACGAGCTTTAGTTCGTCACAAGAAGATACTATAAAGGTGTTCAACTGCGGAAAAGGCAATTATATTGGATTCTCAGAACATCACACTACCCCCCCTGATGCGAGAATTTATAACTCTGGAGTATCTATAGCTTGGTTCCAAAATACTAGCTCTATAGATGGTGGGAGTCTAGATTTTAGTGCTGCTGATTGGAAAATAATCAATCAAGACATTGATATTTCAGGAATTGTAGCCGTTTCAACAGTGCTCGATAATTCTAAAGAGTTACTATTCGCTACAAATAACACACAGCTTGATGATCAAGGGGCTGAAGGAGGATTATTTCGCTCAATAGACAATGGAGAATCCTGGGACGAAATTTTGCCAGCTAAAATAATAACTGACGTTGTCATGGGGTTGGATGCATCAAATCGTATCGTTATTGCATATAGGGAATCGGAAGACGGCGTATTCGGCATTAAAGTCAGTGATAATAACGGGGATACTTGGAAAAATTTCCCCTTACCACTCAAAGTTTCAACAGTTCAAGAAATTAAGCTACTAGGAATTTTAAGAGATAATAATATAGTTATCTCTCTCCCAGGTGCGCGCTTAGCTGCAACTGTAGAATATTCTTTATGGGATAAAGTTATTGCGAGCATAGGTCAAGTAATAAAACTGATTAAAGGCCTGTTGTTCCTGCAATGAACAATTAAATCAAGCCATTAAATCATTTTTAGGTGAGCGTAGTGAAAATGTGTATATATTCATTAGAGTTAGGCAAATTGAAAATAACTTTAAATCACATTTTTTCTAAAAAACAACAGTCATAATCTATTTCTAGAATATTAACCAATTGCAATAGCTTTCGTAATTAGAATTAAGACGACCAAAGAAATATAAAACCCCCAAACAGAAAAGGATTTCAGGGAAGTCCATTGCAAAATAGACATACTACCTTTAGGTGCTACGGAATATAAGTCCATTTCGGTAAGAGTCTTGTTATGTAGTTTAAATATAAAATCGTTATATGAATTTCGAAATGCTTTTTCAAGGGCCAAATAATATGCGTCTAAAGCTCCAAATACAAAGGTCGGCAGTAATGCTATATATGCATAATCTGGTTTATCTTTATCTGCAACGATAACGAGTACTGCGGAAACTAGTGTTACACACCAAGCTTTGCTTGCAGAACTGTTAGCAGCCATACGCTGAATTACATTTTGAAGTATACCTAAATGTGTCTGTATTGACGCGGATTCACTATCGATAGTTAATGCACCATCTATTCCAAGCATATTACCCTCATTGTGCTAAAAAAAATTTTACCCATCTATCAAGGTTTTGATTATATTCATCAAATAAAAATGATTCATGACACTGTACGACACTTGAAAGATTTCTGCCATCGTCAAAGTTGAAAGTATCCGGTCGGTCGGTTCACTAGCAGCTAGACCCAGTGTCCGAACGACTTAAGATGTACGAAAAAACATCCAAAAACCTATTGGATACACAAGCCTTCTAATTTTTTTGTTAGACCAGTAGATAACTAAGCATCTTCTTGGCGGCTAGAAAATTATGAGGCTAGTTATGGCGATTGAAATACATGTAATTCTAAAACTCATGGAGAAGTCCCTGTATTACACATGTTCTATTATTTTTTTAAATAATAAGTTAACTAATTAAATAGCACTGCTTAATTCTTTAATTTTATCTATGAACAAGCTAGCTATTTTTCTAAACCCTGCGGGGCTTGGATGAATTTCATCACGCCAATCATCTTCATTTCCAGCTTCAAGGGTTCCTTGAGTTCCAAGAACGTGAAATTTACCATTGGCCTGCGGTAATGATTCAATATTTTTAATAGTTTTACCAAAACTAGAAAGCAAATAGAGAATTATTTCATTCTGTTTATCAAATGGTATACCTCTATCACTCAGATAAGGGCTCATCCATGACTTGGTTTCATACCAGTCACCAACGATACCCCCAAATAAATGAACCCCCTCAGAACTAGCAGTTGGAATATCGTACATGTGTGTAATAATATTTGCTTCAGGAGCAAAATCATTTCTGATATCCATAAAATCGATATATGCGTTACGAACACTTTCTAACTTACGTTCAAACCTAACTTTATCTATCAACGACTCTGCGGAAGCACCATCAATATATTGGCCAGGCTTTAAGATGAAGTTCATGTCATACTCACCAACAATATCATTACCTCCGCCAGACAAAAGTATATAGTCAATGTTGTTTCCGCTACGCTCTAAAACCTCAAAAGTTTTAAGTTTTTGATCCCCATAAACCATTTCCATTATTTCATCGCCATTAGATTCATGACGAAGCATATTAATATCCCCTCTCATATCATTGCAGATCCAAGCTAATATATTTGATGGGTCACCAATAATTAGATTTTTCTTAGGGTAACCGAACCAGCTATCGCCTTCTGCATAAATATTAATTCGCTCAGGAAATTCATTGATCATCCATTCAAAATACTTCTGCTCTTTAGTAACGCCATGCTTTTCTAGTTTTTCTGCCAAATGCGGACTAATATTTTGTCTCATATCTTATTTCACTCAGTGTTTGTCAAATTAATTTTTATATTTATATTTAGCTACCATAGAAAAACTTATTTTTTATTAATAACCTTACAATTACGATCACAAGCAACCTGATAAATTTTCTTCCTATATATAAGCATGCTATGACTTCGTAAAGGGGCTTTAACTGTGGCAAATATATGCTTCCAAAACCATATTAACCGATCAATCGCTGGTGGATTACTTAATAGTTTTACGTCTTTGAAACGGCCTTCAGCCACATCAGTTAAGTAACGTAGGTCTCCGTAATGACGATATCCATTTAACTTATCAATCATCTCTTCTAGTTTTCTAAAAAAATTAGAGAGGGATAGAGAAAAACTCGATAAAAAAGCTAAAGCCTTAAATAAATTCATGAATAAAGCAGTGATAGCTCCAGGCGGTATTTTGGGCACAATATCACTTGAATTAACCACTCGATAAACTGGTGTTTTGATATTATCAAAGTACTCATAACTAGCTACCCTTGGAGCTCCAAAAGTATAGCAAGCCCCATTAACGTCAGAAGCTAGGTGCTTAGTTGCAAGTAAAGCAAGCGCCCCTCCTAGAGAGTGCCCCGTAAGAAAAAGTGGTAATAGGTCACCTTTATCGCTAAGTGCTTGTTCTGACTTTAAAATATCGGATAATATATTTTCTATGGTTTTACCTTTATCTGTATTCACTCTAAAAGCGTTATTAAAACCAGTATGAACTTTAGTAGATCCGACATGAGTTGGTAAGGCATATATATCAGTCAGCCAGTCCGAGATTTCATCTTCAGTACCCCTGAATGCAATAACCAGATATGACTGCTCTTTTTCTACATTACGTTTACAAACAAAGGCTTGACTAGATTTTATATTTATCGTTTCGAGAAGGTCAAAGCCACTTTTTTTAAGTAATTTTCTAAGTAAATCAACACTTATATTATGCCCTAATAAAGCATTTTCACTGAATTCATCAAGAAAATCACGAATACTTTCTGTTTCATCAAGTTTAAGGTCGACAATGCTCTTGACTGCATCTGTAATAAAGCTGCTTGGTCCCTCAAATTTGAAATACGCTAAGTCCGACATTTCAGAAAGTACATATGCCATGCGGTCACTATAGGCAGGACGTTCCAGGGGTGGAGTTAACATATCTTGATCGACGAAAAAATCGCCTATTAAATTTTTATTTGAGGTTGTTTGCCTTCTATACGAGAAAAAACCCGTACAGAGAAAGCCGAAGAAAGAGATAATACCTAAAGACGTGAGTGAATTTTGTGAAAGAAAATCACTAAAGATTGAGAATAGCTCTGAAAATTCCATTTCGTTGAACCTTAGCATTTAAACGAATATTATTTTTTCGCTAAATACGAGAAACAACATCAACTAATAAATAATTTATCTTTTGTAAAACAAATCAATTTTATTAAGCTCTATATCCTCATAGCAATTTAAACTTATATCAAACAGACCTATAAAATCAAGTCAAATAAAACTATGAAAGGTCGAAGAATTAAAAATCTACGGTTTTTGTGGATGCCTTTCCATAATATATAATTTTAAATGCATAGTGTCAGAGCTACTGTCTACAAAATCTATTTTCGAAATAATGAAGCCCAATCAGTCATGATCGAACAAATTTATAAAATGGCGCGTAGTCATGGTTGTCCGCCGCATGAAGCGCTTCAATATATTTATTTCTTGTTTCCCCAACATCAACAAGATTAGCCCGTCCCCATGTGAATCGCTCTCGCCCTAATGAAACAAGCAATAAGTCAGCGGCAGTTCGTGAATGTCTACCATTCCCATTTGGAAAAGGATGGATCTTAACTAAACGATGTGAAAACCTGGCTGCAATTTCATCGGGTTCATAAGTGGAGAATTCGACCCAACATTTACAATCTTCTATAAGCTGTCTCAACTCTGTCGTGATGCGATAAGCATCCACACCAATATTCCGTTCTGACGTCCTTAATACGCCAGCCCATCGCCAAACCTGCCCAAGCATTCTTTTATGTAGATTCTTCAGAAACTGCTCAGACAAAACATCTCGTTTTGACTTAAAGGCCCACTCTTCAGCAGCCAAGATATGACGCTGCTCCGCCTCATTCAGCTCTGAACGCAAACTGATATATGACGGAAGCAAATCTTCCCGTTCCTCTTCAGTTAACGGGGTTGATGCTTCATCTTCTTCTATTATTGGGTCTGTCATCAGTCATCCACCCACAAATTTGAACCCGCCTTTTCTATAATCTTGCGTACCATTATTTCGAGCTGTTCCTCTTCATCGTCAACCAATACAGATTGTGCTTCGAGCGCCATATTATGCCCTGTAATTTTCATCTGCTTATTAGCCAAAGCACGAGCACGATCCTCTACAACTTCTTGAAGCGGATTTTTTGGGACAAGTGCATAAACTAATTTACAATCCATTGCATTGGCGGCTCGCTCTAATGTGTCCAAAGTAATTGAGCCTGACTTTTCTGACTTTTCGATATCAAGGATACGAGGCTGACTGACGCCCATACGCTTACCAAGTTGAGCGCTCGTAAGCCCTAAAGCTTCGCGGATAGCCTTAACCCAACCACGAGGCGGTCGTGTATGCGCCTGAGAATTTCGTAACAAATTGAGGCGTTTGTCGAGCTGCTTTCTAGCTAAATTACGATCTTCTGCACGCATTATAATAACCTATAACCTATTTTATAATCGTTACTTTATAATATATATATTATATTCACACTATAATTATATAGCTTATATACTATTTATTAGCAAACCTATAATAACCAATAGGTTATATAAATTATTAATTTAAAGGGTTACAAATTACACTGAAGCCAAATAACGGAATTATTTACAAGTTATATCAAACACCTACATTAGTAGTTTCAAAATTACGAGTTATGGAACCCTAATAAATTTATTAGGGTTCCATAACTCGTAATGAGCAAATCTTTTGGCGCCTTATAAGTATAGCTTTAATATTCGAGCTATCTGACGAGCGTCATCCAACGCTCTATGCTTAACAGGCTGAAGACAAAGTTCTTCACTGTAAGCAGCCTCTTGAAAATCCGGATCTAGTGAAAATATCGATTTAATAGAAAACGATGGCTTGATGCCAAGGTCATTAAACAGCTTTAATATCCAGCGTTCATCGAAATTTACAGCATCTGAATATACGACTTTATTTTTGAGCCTTTCATTTAATCTCTCACATGCCGATTGTGCTGAGATACCTTGTTCAAATAACGAGTTTCGCGAAATGTGATGAACATGCTCCTCTGCATAAGTATCCCAATGCTTCCAGCGATCAATCGGTTGAATCAAAAACGAGTCGAAGTCATCTTCATTGCTAACTGACTGCCACGCTATTTCAATGGGGTAACTTTCTTCTGCAAGTCCACTAGCCTCAATATCGATCACATACATTTCATAAACCTCGCTACCTCTCTCTTGTGATACCGATAACAACCAAAACCATTTATTCCAGGTCCTGAAACCGCTCTCAGTCTGCCAGATTTACGCCATTTAAATACGGTATTACGCGTTACTCCGACTGTTCTAGCTAACTCTGGACCAGTAAGGGTTTTATCCAGAAAACTTGACCACTGCAAGACTTCTTTTTCTGACAAAAAAATATCACCAACATAGTCTTTTAATCTATATAAGGTCAGAGCAGTTTTCTCTAATATCTGTTTTCGTAACCATGAACGGTCTATATCCAACTGGTGTGCGGCTGCTCTTAAACTCAACAACACTGGAGTATGCTCTCTCGCGTGCTTGAATTTACCAAGCTCTCGCGTTGTAAACCTAAAGCCTTTGACGTCGTCATGATGATGACCTGGCGCTTCGTAAGTTATTATCTGCTGCTTCTTAACTAAAGCATGCACCATCTTATTGGAAATTCCGATAGCCGTTGCTGCCTGGGCAACGCTTAAGAGATTGGATGTTGTATTACTAGCACGTATCTCATGTGACAAAAGAGACTTCAAATTTTCTTGGCTAACTTTAATATCTAAAATGCAATCATGATGACAGTATTCATAAGTTAAACTCCCATTCAGAACACTGGTCAGAATACCCGAAAGCGATGCCCCTTTCGGTAAAACTAGCTTTAACAACTGTCTAATCGTAATAGTGTTGTCGCCCAAACCCGAAGAACCGGCTGAAATTGAACTTTTAAAACTTTCGATATCATCTCGTGAAATTCTCCAGTCGCGAATTCGTCTTTTGATATTCGGCGGTATACCGCTGATAACATCATCACTTAAAAGGCTTCGTGCTAAATAACTAGAAATACCAAGCTCTTTCGCAAAGCTCCCTAGGTTCAGATACTTTTTTGAATACTCAATCAGCCTTGCTTGTTCTGCTGAGTCAAAATACCGGCCTTTTCCAGCTTTTTGTACCTCAAGTTCCACTTGATCACATAGCCTTGAAAAAGACCTCTCTCTTAGGCACATATGAGCTTGAAGAGACTTCTGACTTTTAAAGCCTCCATGAAAACGTTTAACCAACCAATATCTTCCTGACCAATAGTTTTGAACATAGTCATCGAACACATTTGCTAATTTACCGGTATATCCATGCTTATTCATGCGGCAGAGCGAGTCCTGAATATCTCCAAGCTCAATACGAAAGCCGTATTGCCGCGATGACTTTCTCTTTAATTGTGTATAACGATCTAAAAGTTCAAATACTGCGTTATTACCATGATCACAACAGCGGGAAACATACTTTGCAGCATAATGGCGCGTCTTAATCAGCCAATGACTAATTGGGTCGGCCTTTAGATCTTGATTAATTTGCCTCCAATACCAGGAGATGAATCGATGTTCAAAAAGTAAATTAATAAGTTTCTTACGCTGCGTTTCCAGTGAAAAAACGCGATGCGAATATGCAATTAAGTTTGCTGGCGCTTCTGTTCTACGGTTCCCAAACAAAGAACGACCACACTTGCACTGAAATCGATTATCAGGAAATACTGGTATCAAAGCTCCACAGTAACAGCGACTCACCAAATAACATTTATGTATGGGACAACACGCGACAGCATTAAGATCCCAACACTTCTTCCATACACCCTGCTCCTCAATGCACTGCGGGCAAATTTGCTGATAAGGCCTGGTTACGAAAGACCTTAGAATTGATTCTCCATCTTCATGAAACCGAACAAGTTCAGACCAGGTAGTATCTTTTAACGCTCTCTTACTGATACCACTAGATTCTTCAATTAAACACCACTGAGCTTCTGATGGCAGTAATATTGGTTTCGTTCTCTCATTGGTTAACCCAAGTTCAAACAATTGTTTTATCCATCGAGCTCTAGGATAGCCATTCCAACTCCCTAGACGCGTGAACCAACTGTATAAGCTTTCGCCTGACAGAGGCATCGGCCTATTTAAAAGTCTTTTGCTCGCTAACTTCGTCACTAAAAGCACCTTTCTATTGTCTTGGAATGCGTACCTTGTACCTATCTAGAACCAACAAGGTACAAACTAAATGACAGTGCTTTTAAACCGCCCTTCGCCTGAATATTCAGAGACTATTGCGTCCTACTTGAGGCGTTTATCAAAGAGCAACCACATTGCTCTAAATACGATGAACAAAGCCTTCGATCTGCCTATGGAACATCAACTTCACCCTATTTATATGATGAAACATTTCAGCGATATAGAACCAGGGCTTCGCAGCATCGAAAAACATACGAAATTGCAGCCGGGCACACTTACATTGAAAGTTCCTCAGCAACTAAACCTTAACAATGTGAGTTGGTATGGTCTTGTTATCAACCTCAACATGTTTAGACGTTATGCAGCAACGTGCCTCACCTGTCTAAAGAATAACAACACTGAAAACAACTGCTGGTACTTACAATGTTATTGCTATTGCAAACGTCATAAGATTGAAACGTACCCCTGCGACAAATTTTATTTAGGTAGTAATAGAACGTTTGCAGCGTCAATTGACCAGGCTTTTACCAAACCTGATCTTGATAAAAACCTCATAATCAACATAAACGAACGACTGCAAGATATATCCAGAGAAATAACAAAACTTAAACAAGCTCCTGAGTATGTCCCCATACTCAATCGCTCCCCCATTGCGATACACACTTCGATGAAACAAGCTTCCTTGCTAGATGCATGAGCGATTAAATTCGCTTTAGCATCTTTCTGACAATCTCTCCTACTGGTTGAGCACTACCTTTGGTGTCGTGAAACTCCTTTAGCAGCTTGATTATCGTTTCATCCTGATACTCAAATATATCAACTTTACTCTTTAAGGATTCACTCCCTAAGCACGCTTTTTGAACATGCGCTAAAGACATTTTAGTCTCGCCTTTTTCGATGTAACGAATCCCCTCGAACAGCATGGTATAAACTAGGTCAGGGCTTCCTTCTGACGCAAGGAAAAACCGGTCAACCCAGCATTTAGTTGATAACTCAGAGACATTACTAACAGGTAGAACTTTGGCCATATCGCAGATAAGTTGCTTAAACTCATCAACTTGTTCAGTAGTTCTGTAATCCATGAAGGTATAGTTAATCACGCGTTGAAAGCGCCGGTTTAGTTCTGGGTCCAAACGATATTCTAGGACACGATGTATTCCAGCCAACACGATAGAAGTGTTTGTATTATTGTTGATACCCTTAAGCGTCATTGCAACGCTCGGGTTCATACTTTTAGCATTAAGTGCATTATGTGCCTCATCAACAATCACCATTTGGACGCCGTTATCACGCAAAAGGCCATATAGCTTTGAGGTGCATTCCCTTGAGGACCCTTTATTCCAAAATTTATCGCCCATCGCTTCTAAAATAGCTTGAATACAGCCCAGCTGAGTCGTTTTACCAGACAATGAAACAACAACGACAGGAACTATCGTTCTAACGTTTTCATCATAAGATGCATGCTGTCGACGATAAGCTTTCACTAAATGACTCTTACCGACTCCTGAATCGCCCGTGATGATTACATTATCAGTATGGCCAAGCCTTCTATTCTCACGTGAAATATCAAGTACAGAAACTGCATATTTAAACTGCTCCGTTTTTGATACAGTCTTCTTCAAATCGGTTGAGATGGCATCTAAATCAAACATCATCATCCCCCAACTCAAAGTCATCAGTAAAGAAATCGTCTTTAATCAGATCAGACCCTGACGTCAGCGGTAAAGGTGATTTAGTCGTAGGAATGTTATCTGAGTCAAATTCATCAAGAATTGCGAGAGCAGCATCATCGACGCTTCCAAATTGCGTTTCAGTTAATTTAGCGACTTTCTTTCTAGGAATTAGCGGATTATGCTGTGAGATTAAACCTAAGCACATATCTAGTAATTCGGCTTTAGCCTTTCTGAGTTTTGGTCGCGTAACCACCTGCGTTTTCTTAGAATTCAGGATCGACCTAATCTCTTTATGCTGATGGTATGTCAATCCACTGGCATATTGCTGATCGACAGCTGGAATACGCAGATACTGCTTCGTTTCAGGGTCTTTTACATAGATCAGCCCAAGATCATCCACGGAGTATTTAAATACTACTTTTGGATTCTGGCCTTTCATATTCAAACGTTTTTGTTTTAATCGTTGCCGTAACCTCTGTAGCTCACCACCTTTATCATCATATTCAATACGCTCAAAGGTGAGCCCTCCGTTTTGTATGGACGCTTCGCCAGTGTTGCGCAATGCCAATTCAATCTTTCTTAGCGGCTGGTCCATTCGAACACCAAAATCCTTGAACGAGTCTTCCCACAGTTCAATCGGTGTTCCTTCCAAAGCATGCTGATAATCGTGGCAGTAAATGTCAATGAAGTACTTATAAACAAGCTCACGAACTTCATCGATTGTAAATACAGCTGTTTTTTCGGGGTCTAGATCCAGCTCTGTGAAACGTTGCTTTAAGGGTTTAGCATAGCCCGGTGACTTCGCTAATATTTTACGACTCACCTTGCCAAATAACCGTTCCACAATTCCTTTAAAATTCGGACGCCCTACTGGGCATTTAATATGATCAATACCCAGTTCACCGAGCCCTGCGATAAAGTCATCTGATAAATAGTGTTGAATATTATCGGTTTTAATTGCATCTGGAATACCGTAAACATCCCAATCTTCTTTCACATAAGTTAACTGATCAAGAATGGTATTTTTAGGTAAGATAGCCTGTTTTATAGCATGTAAGACTGTCGATGATGACGGCGTCATAAATGAAATATTAACTGCCAAAATCATCCTTGAATAAACATCAACTACAAAAATAATATTAGGCCGACCGAGTGGCGTACCATCTTCAGCGACAACAAAAATATCAGCCCAGGTCTCATCGATTTCGACAGCTTGCAAAACACGCGAAGGCACCGTTACTTTCTTTCGTGAATTAAAAAGATTCAAGGCAACAGTACGACCAAACTTACGTGCAACTCTCTCAAACTCGTCAAGATCTTTGATACGTCGCTCGATAGTGCTGAGAGAGACCTTTTCCTGTGATATATGGCTATATCTATCAGATTCAACCTTACCTTCAACCCAGACCTTTACATCGGTTGCATTGGTTTCAGGGCCTGCAAAATAAACCGTTTCAATGCCTTCTAGGTACAGTTTATTTAAATCCTTTTGAACTCTAGGAGATCGCTTTCGAATGTCATCACCACTTATTAATACTGAGTAGTGGCGATTAGCTTTAACCCAGGTGGTATGCCAGTTGGAGATGGTTTTATAGGATGGTGGCTTAATATCATCTATTTCTTGTGAGTAAGACTTAATGAATGGTAGCAACTTTGGCTTAGATTTTGGCACATTGTATTTATCGATACCCTGTACCCACTTCAGACGATATTTAATTTTCTTTTGAGCTTCTGGTGGCCAATCAGACATAAGCCAAACTTCAGTATCGTCCTTCCCTAGTTGTGGAGTAGGAAGCACAAGCGATTCGCTTATAAAGTCAGCCATATAACGTTTACGATCATAAACCGCTGTAGTGCCACTAATCATATGGCTCATTTCAACTTCGATCGGCGAAATGACCTTACGTACCTTCCAGGGCTCGCCGTGAAGATTAAATTGAGTACCGACATCCATAAACGAGATCATTTCACACCTCCTAACGAAACTAGACTATTAGGCGTGATAACCTGATTAATATCTAACGTTAATAAACCACGAGAAGCCATGGCATAAGCATTTGTGTCTAGCCCGCCTCTCTGTTTTACTAACTTATTCAATTCACCAATAGTGACATCGTCATTGCCACGAACACGATCATATATAAGGTTTTGAGTCTCTTGCTCCGGCAGACTATCCCGATAACGATATAACAAGCGTAAGTTATTTAAACGTGGCTGGACCTGGAAATCAGAATCCTTACAGATTACAAAGCCATACCCTTCAGCGACAAATTCCTGACGAGCACGACGCAATTTACGCCAAACCTTTGGTTTAATTAATTCTTCTGTTCGTTTAACTTCAACGATAACGCCTTTACTATGGTAGTCATCATGTAGAATGACTTTAGCGTCTGGTGTATAAGTGCTAGGGCGTCCATCCAAGTCGAATTGAACTCTGAATTCTTGAACGGTGTAACTGACAATATTTTTTAAAAATTCGAACGTAAGATATACATCACTCTCTAGATAAGACTCACAGAACATATGCTTCTGATTCTTATGTGAATGAAACTGAATCAAATTTTTGTGCGTGGACTTCTTAGGTATTTTTCTCTTCTTAAGTACTTTCATTTCAAACTCCTTAATTACGATGAAGTTTGAGCATAAAGCGCCTAACAACCTTAATAAGTCCTAAAAGATGACGAATAACGGCATTAACAGTGACGAATTAAACTCTATATCTTAAAGTGTACATATTTTGTACAATTAAAAGGTAATAATATCCGATATTTGGATATAATCAAGTTTTATTAGAATTGAACAAACCAAATTGCTAAAGACTAATTTATGTTAGCTTTATACAAGTTGAGAGTTAAATACCTAATGTATTTGCTACACTTTTACTATATGTTTGGGAGAAATATATGACAGCAAGCTATGAGGCAGAAACGCTTGAAGAAATGCTAGACGAATCAATTCGAGTCAGACCTATAGCAAGAAGCCAAGTCCTCGATCAATTAGATGAAACACTTACAGCCTTAGCTCATGGTAAACCTGTCCCAAACCATGAGAACAATGATGATCTTTGGGTATTGCATGCAGATGGTAGGACTGTTCGCTACTCAAACTCTTAAAACTTTAAGCCATTATTCTTATTTTAATATTTACCAAGAATCCAAATACATTCCTTCAGTTTCTTCCACCACTGTTGACTCACCTTCTGCTAGTGGATCAATTAAGTCCGCATAATTCTTAGCCCAGGCTAACCATTGCTCTTTCTCAGTTATATCCCCAGGTGATGCACTTTCGATCATCATTGAAGCTTCAAACTCACTGATATACTGCCGTAAACGATTTGCTTTATCCCATCTAGCGAAATCCGTCTCAATCCCCTCCCTCCTGGTTAGCTCAGCCTTCCTAGCGTCTTTAAGTTCTTGCCTTTTCAGCCTAGCAATCTCACGCTGTCTTTCTTCTTCATCCCTCTTGATGCGATCAAGCTTAATAGCTTCAGCCAGTTCAATAAGCACAATGCAGAATTTGTTAAGGCAATTTTCAACGCGCTGAACCTTGCCATCAGACCACGAATGTCGATTAATCAAACGGTACCCAGCATGGATATGAATAGACAAGTTACCACTCGCTACCAAATCATACCTAGGTGGCCATATCCATTTACCGGCAGCTTTTGCACTAACCTCCTTATCTGTTAGCACATGCTCGACATGCTTAATCTTTTCTTCGAGATGAAATCTAATCGATTCATCTAACACTGTTACGGTCATTGATACTTCAGGTTCAGATGAAAGCTTAAATGACCAACCACGCTTATCAAAAGCATGCATTAGTGCATCCATAATCCGCAAAGCTCGCTCTTTTGTTCCTTCCGTTACATGGATATCAAAATAATTTTTTGCACGGGGCTTTAGAGTCAGTTTATCCGTAGCTTTAGCGTTATTGAATGCTTTGATATTTCGAGCAACCAAAGTGTGAGGGTTTACAAGGTCATCAGCTACCGTCACTTTCAACTCATCACTCAGTTCCAGTTCAACTAGAGGATGCGGAGGTTCGTACTGTGTGAAGGCATGATGTTTGCTATTCCGAGCGTGAGAACTTAAATGATATTTCTCTTGGCAATCTTTGGGTAGCTTCCCTAATGGTAATTGCCTAACTTTTTTACCCGCTGCAACTTTTGCCCAATGACCAAGGCCGGGTCTTAGCACTCCTAGCTTTTTACAGATTTTAATCACCATAGAGTCCGAAATACCGTAATCTACAGCTATTTTAGTGATTGGTTTCGACCAAACGAGGTCGTAAAGTTCCTTCCTTTCAATAACTAAGTAGTTCATATTTCAGCCCTAAAATATACTAATCAATTTGATTATGACCACAAATACTATTGACGCCTACACGCGACAACTTTAATATCCTTATATAATATAAGTTCATTAATTAATGACAAAACTGACCACTCAAAATAATAACAAACAAGGATAGGTTAAGGTGCCCCAAGCTTCACTTGATGACATCAGCCAAGCGCAGAAGGAACGGCTATTTCATGTCGATTTCAAACTGCGATTCCTTGGCGCGATTAACAGAAATAACCTTGTCACCCGTTTTGGTATTAAACAAGCAGCAGCGACTCGTGATATCGCTCTCTATAAAGAGCTCGCACCAACAAACTTACACTACGACACCAAAGCCAAAACCTATTTTCAAACCGGTAAATTTAAGCCTTTATTCAAATACTCTGGTTCTCAGGCACTCATTGCAATCAGCAAAGGTTTAGGCGATGAGGTTGTTAATACGCGCACCTCATTAATCGATGCAGAGGCCCCGACACAGTTCAAGACACCAAACCTAGACGTTTTAGCTGAAGTAACTAAAGCCATCTACCAGAAAAAAGCGCTTAAAATTGAATACCGATCACTTTCTAGTGGTTTAACCAAACGTGAGATCGTCCCATTTGCATTAATCGATAACGGTATACGATGGTATGTGCGAGCTTATGATCGAAAAAGAGAGCGATTCACAGACTTTATCATTAACCGAATCGCTAAACCAAAACAGCTTAAACCTGAAGTTCCGTCAAACCAAAACAAAGAAGCCGATATTCAATGGAGTCGAATTGTAGAGATGCAAATCGTCCCACACCCTAATCTCAAACACCCAGAAACCATCGAAATGGAATATGGTATGGAGGCAGGAGTAATTGATATAAAAGTTCGAGCTGCTGTAACCGGTTATGTACTCAGGCGCTGGAACGTGGATTGCTCAGAACAACACACACTCAATTCACCAGAAATTCATCTCTGGCTGAAGAACACCCAAACATTATATGGCGTCGATAACTTAACTATCGCTCCAGGCTATACCACCCCAAAGGATTAAGTAAAATTTCATGAACCATGCAGCCCATAACAAACTCGTTTCTTTTATTTGGTCCATTGCCGACGACTGCCTGCGTGATGTCTATGTGCGTGGCAAATATCGTGACGTCATTCTACCTATGGTGGTGCTCCGTCGCCTGGATAGTTTATTAGAGCCTACAAAAGACAAAGTACTGGAAGAAGTAAAGTTCCAGCTAGAAGAAATGCAACTCACTGAGTTTGATGAAACAGGGCTACGCGAAGCATCTGGTTATGTATTTTACAACACCAGTAAATGGACCTTAACGCAACTATTCTCCACCGCTACGAACAACCAACAAATATTGTTAGCCAATGTGGAAGAATACCTTAACGGCTTTGGCAGTAATGTTGGTGAAATCATCGAGAAATTTAAACTCAAAGATCAAGTTCGACACATGGCAAATAAAGATGTGCTCTTAGATGTGCTTGAGAAATTTACCGACCCTTACATCAACCTTACACCATTTGAAGGCGAAGACCCCGACGGCAACCGCTTACCTGCTCTAACTAACTTAGGGATGGGTTATGTCTTTGAAGAACTGATTCGTAAGTTTAACGAAGACAACAATGAAGAGGCTGGCGAACACTTTACCCCACGTGAAGTTATCGAGTTGATGACGCATTTGGTGTTTGACCCAATCAAAGATCAGTTACCCCCGGTTATGACCATTTATGACCCTGCTTGCGGCAGTGGCGGCATGCTCACTGAATCACAAAACTTTATTACCAACCCTGACGGTAATATTCGCGCTAATGGCGATGTTTATCTATACGGTAAAGAGATTAACGACGAAACTTATGCCATTTGTAAATCGGACATGATGATCAAGGGCAACAACCCCGCTAACATTAAATCTGGTTCAACACTTAGTTACGATGAATTTGCCGGTACCCGTTTCGACTTTATGTTGTCTAACCCACCTTATGGTAAAAGCTGGTCCAGTGAGCAAAAGAATATCAAGGAAGGTGGCGAGGTTATTGACCCTCGGTTCCAGGTAAATCTTAAAAATTATTGGGGTGAAGAAGAAGTCGTTGATGCAGCACCTCGCTCCAGCGATGGGCAGTTGTTATTTCTAATGGAAATGGTCAGCAAAATGAAACCGCACGATACCAGCCCTACTGGCTCACGTATCGCTTCGGTTCATAACGGCTCAAGTTTGTTCACTGGAGATGCAGGCAGCGGCGAAAGCAATATCCGTCGCTTTATTATCGAGAACGACTTACTCGAAGCCATTATTCAACTACCCAACAATTTATTCTATAACACAGGCATTACCACTTATATCTGGTTACTCAGCAACAAAAAACTAACTCACAGACAAAACAAAATTCAACTAATTGATGGCAGCCAGCTTTATCGTAAACTACGTAAGAGTCTCGGTAATAAAAACTGCGAATTTACACCAAAGCATGTTCGCGAGATCACAGACACCTATTTGCAGCTATCTATCAAAGAACGCAATGCCGATGATTCTGGTATCGCTGCACAAATATTCGATAATAGCGACTTCGGTTATTATAAAGTGAATATCGAACGACCCGATCGCCGTAAAGCACAGTTCAGTACTGAGCGAATTGAAACCCTTCGCTTTGATAAGAGCTTATTGGAACCCATGCGTTGGGCCTACCAGCAATACGGTGAGGCCATCTACAAAGCAGACACCTTAAAAGCAGCAGAAAAGACCATTATTAAGTGGTGCGAAGAAAATGAAAATGAACTCAATACCAAAGCACGTAAAAAGCTATTCGACCCGAAGCTTTGGCAAAAACACAAATTACAAGTCACAACAGCCTATTCGTTAATGGACGTTATAGGCACAGACGAAGTCAATGACTTTAACCTGTTTAAAACCGAAGTGGATGTATCATTAAAACAGATACTTAAAGAACAAAACGTGAAACTCGGTTCGGGTGACAAAAATGTCATTTTAAACACCGTCAGCTGGTACGATGAAACAGCAGTTAAAGTCATTAAGAAAAAATTTAAGCTAACCAACGACAAACTCGAAGAACTAATTGACCAGCTAGGCTGTCGATTAAGTGATCTTCCTGAATTCGGCTTTTACCCAACTGATAAAAACAGTGAATATATCTCCTACGAACCGAATACCGATTTACGAGATAGCGAATCAATCCCCTTAAAAGACGACATTCACCGTTTCTTCCTTACTGAAGTGAAGCCTCATCTAGAAGAAGCTTGGATCAATCTCAACTCCACCAAGATTGGTTACGAGATTAGTTTTAACAAATACTTCTACCGCCATAATCCGTTGCGTAGTATGGACGAAGTTGCAAAGGATATTATTTGCTTAGAACAACAAGCGGAAGGCTTATTATCCGATATTCTTGACATTCCCGTTAAAGAAATTTCGGGGATTGAGAATGCCTAAAAGTATAACTAAGTATAAGAGCTACAAAGACTCTGAAGAAGGTTGGATAGATGATATTCCGTCACACTGGAAGACTTGCAGACTTAAATACCTTCTGTCAGAGGTTAACGAAAGATCAACGACTGGAGAAGAAGAGCTACTATCTTTGAGCAAGTACAGCGGAGTTATTCCTAAGTCTAGTCTTGAAGAGCGGGCTGGACAAGCTAACTCCCTCGTTGGCTATAAGAAAGTCTATGAAAATCATCTAGTTATAAATAAGATGCAAGCGGTAAATGGACTATTATCAGTTTCTAAACTAAAAGGCATTACTAGTCCAGATTACTCAATTTATAAATCTCAGAATACTGACTGTTTAAACATTTATTTTCTTAATTATTTGCTTCTACAACCCGAATATCTAGCAGAGTTCAAAAAACGCGTCACAGGAGTCATGGAAGGTTTTATCCGTCTATATACTGATGATCTATACGATATAAAAGTGATTATTCCACCTGTTCAAGAACAAACCGCCATAACCAATTTCTTAGATCAAAAAACAGCAAAAATCGACCAAGCCATCGCCACCAAAGAGAAACAAATAACTCTACTCACAGAGCACAAGCAAATCCTTATTCAAAATACGGTGATTCGCGGGCTTAATATTGATGCGCCTATGCAAGATTCTGGAGTAGATTGGATTGGAGAGATCCCGGAACATTGGGAGGTGAAACGAATAAAGAATATTTTCCAATTAATAATGGAGCCTTCTGAAAAAAACAATGATCATGAGCTTCTATCAATCTACACCGATATAGGTGTTAAGCCAAGAAAGGAGTTAAAAGCAAAAGGCAACAAAGCTTCGACCACTGATGGCTATTGGATTGTTAAGAAAGGAGATTTTATTGTTAACAAACTTCTTGCATGGATGGGAGCAATCGGGCTCTCTAACTACGAAGGAGTCACAAGCCCTGCATATGATATTTTGCGGTCAGTTAAACCAATAGAGGGAATGTTTTATCATTACCTTTTCCGCACTAAGTCCTGCTCAGCAGAGCTAAAAAAACACTCCCGTGGAATTATGGATATGCGATTACGTCTCTACTTTGACAAATTCGGAGTGGTAATGGCTCCATACCCACCCAAAGAAGAACAAACAACAATCGTTGAATTTATTAATGCAGAATCCCTTAAAATCGACACAGCCATCAACTTACAACAACAGCAAATAGATAAACTAAAAGAATACAAAGCCACACTTATCAATAGTGCTGTTACAGGCAAAATTAGAGTGCTCGGTGTCGAAGATATTAGCGCTGAAGTCAAGGAAACAGAATGTACACCATAGATAAGGACAGTAACCGCATTGCGCCATTGGTCATTAAACGTTTTAGTGATTTAGGTTTTACAGAACGCCATCATCTACAGGAATGGTTAGCCAACGAACCTAACGCATTGGGTGAAGAGCTTCTGATCATCCAAAAAGAATTTGACGGCTTTGACGACACCAGAGAGCGATTGGATTTACTAGCTTTAGACAAAATGGGCAACCTAGTTATTATCGAAAATAAGCTAGATGACAGCGGCCGCGATGTGGTGTGGCAAGCACTAAAGTATGCTTCCTATTGCGCCAATCTAATCAAACACCAAATTGTCGATATCTTTCAGCAGTATTTAAACCGCTACCAACAAGGTGGCGATGCCAAAGCCCAAGTCTGTGAGTTTATCGGCACACCGGATATAGATGAGTTAAAGCTTAATACTGGCAACAGCCAGCGCATTATGTTTGTCGCTGCCAACTTCCGTAAAGAAGTCACCAGTACTGCACTATGGCTACTTGGCCAAGGTATTTCAGTACATTGCTTTAAAGTGACGCCTTATGCACTGGGTGAACAATTACTGTTAAATGTAGAGCAAATCATTCCTACACCTGAAGCTGAAGAACTAATGATTGGTATGTCAGCCAAGGAAAAAGAAGAAAAGAACACTGAGGTAGTATTAAAAACACGCCATACCGTGCGACGCGCTTTTTGGGAAGAGGCATTGGAAGCTTTTCAAAACAGTCCCTGCAATCTATTCAACAACATTAGCGCTAGTAAGGATCACTGGTTGTCTGCTGGTTCAGGTGTGACCGGCTGCCCCTTCAATCTGATATTTAACCAAAAAGAAATTCGTGTAGAGCTATGGATAAGCCGTTCGGTTACTGAAGATAATAAATTAATCTTTGAACAGCTGCTTGAGCAGAAAGACGCCATCGAACAAGTAACCGGTCATGAGCTTGAGTGGATGCGCTTGAATGATAAAAAGTCCTCTCGTATTCAGCTCACTAAAGCAGCAGACGCGAACAACAAAGATCTATGGCCACAGTCGATTGAATGGATGATTGCTGAAATGACCAAGTTTGAAAAGGCGCTTAAGCAACCCTTAGCCGATGCAGCGAGCCAACTGAGGCAAAGGGCATAATATGACTGAACAAAATATTTATAAGATCTTCTGTGACGAAAGCTGCCACCTAGAGCATGACGGAGCTGACATCATGGTGCTGGGCGCACTTCACTGCACTGCAGAAAAAGCCACAGCACTAACCAAACATATTAAGTGGCTTCGTCATCAGCATAATTATCACAACGAACTAAAATGGACTAAATTAATTGCCAAACAATGGCCATTCTATAGATCGCTACTAGATATGCTTTTTGATGACTGTGATATTTGGTTTAAAGCAACTGTAGTACAACATAAACAATCTCTTGATCATGAAAGATACAATGCGGGGTCGCATAATACGTTTTACTACAAAATGTTCTATTACACACTAAAGGATTTCTTGGGACCTAATAATAGATATCGAATTTATCTAGACTATATGGATACGTTAGGAGGAAGCAAGACAAAAGAGTTATGCGATGTTTTACAGAACTCAACTGACTGGAGCCTGAGTGTTAACGCATTTATAGTGCAATCCTATGAAGCTCAACTAATTCAATTATGTGACTTGTTAATTGGTGCTATTTCATATAAAAACCGAACTGACATCAGTCACAAAAGCATTATCAAGGGTCAAATCGTAGCTTACCTTGAAGCTAAACTTGGGCACGAATTGAATTACACAACCCCTCCATGGGAACGCCAATTCAATATTTTTCGCTTCGCTCCCAGGAGATCCTAAATGCTACCTCCAATTTTAGATTTAGCGGGCCAATCAGAACCTGAGGTTTTTGATATATTGCACCCATACTTTATAAGAGACTTTGTAGATAGCCAAACCACAATAGGCAGTGGAATCTATGTAGACCCAAATTCTCAAGGGCTAAGAGATGGTAAGGAAGAAGTCTTTTGGCATATCACAACTAGGGAAAAGAAGAAAAAAGTAAAGCAGGGTAAGCACTTCGTTAATATCAAAACGCGCCCATATGACCCTGACCGTGCATGCAGGATTGAATGGATAAAGCCTATGCTAACCAATCATACACACGGTGATATTAAGTTGTTTTATCGAAAGGAAACAAAGGGTAAGAAGCCAGTTAGACTTTATTTCTGGGCTCACCAACATGATTTTGTTGTTATTGTGCAAAAATTAGGCGAATCGGACTGTTATTTAGTTACCAGCTTTTATATAACTGAATCATATAAACGCAGTTCATACGATAAATGGTATGAAGAGTACATGTCAGGTAATAACGAAGAATTAGAAAGCTGTGAATGGTTCTAAAAGAATGGTCGCCTATTATGGACCGGGCGATTAGCGGTCACCTCTTTCTACTCAATGGTAGGTGAGCGAGTGAGATTCTCTATGAAAGAGACCCTCACTGTCAACTTAAAGTGTAGACCAGTTTCACATAAAACAAAAATTTAGACGCTGAAGTAGCTATAACAATAAACATCACTCTAAAGATTTTTAACAGAATAGTATTTAAATACAGTCAGTTACCTTGGCTGGGCATTTACAGGAGTTGCGAAAACATGGTTAGCCAAACAAATGAACAAGCATTAGAAGCCGCTATTGAAAAAAGGCTGACTGGCACCTGCCTGGAAGAACTCAAATCAAGTACTACTTCAAAAAACGAAGTACGCGAAGAACAGGTTCCTTTCGGCAATCATCATGGCTATCGCTTAGGCTACCCTAAAAACTTTAATGCACAGTATGCTATCGACGAAGTTTGTTTTTGGGCTTTTCTTCAAAATACTCAACAGGAAGAGCTAGAGAAACTTCAGAAAGCTAGCAGTGATTGGCAGCGCAAAATTCTTGAACGATTTGACCGCCTTGTAAAAAAGTATGGCTTACTTTATATGCTAAAAAAAGGCTTAAGCGTTGATGACGCCTTTTTTAACCTTATGTATCCAGCACCGTTGGCGAGCAGTTCAGATAAGGTGAAACAGAATTTTGATAGTAATATATTCAGTAGTACACGGCAGCTCAGATACTCTATAGAAAATCCCTTAGAAGAAATTGATGTAGTGCTGTTCATTAATGGCCTCCCCTTTGCCACTCTTGAGCTTAAAAACCCATGGACAGGCCAAACTGCTCGTTACCATGGGCAAAAACAGTATCGTAATGATAGAGACGTCAAACAACCATTGATGCAGTTTGGACGTTGTTTGGTTCATATGGCTGTCGATACCGACGAAGTATTTATGACCACTAAACTAACAGGTAAGAGCACCTTCTTCCTCCCCTTTAACAAGGGTCATAATTATGGCCAAGGAAACCCTCCTAACCCAAAAGGGCATAAAACTGCCTACTTGTGGGAGGAAATATTTAGCAAAGACAGCGTTGCCAATATTATTCAGCACTTTGTACGCTTAGATGGCACAAGCAAAACCCCTCTGAACAAACGCACACTATTTTTTCCTCGTTACCATCAGTTAAATGTTGTTCGAAAGCTTATTAGCCATGCAAGTGAGCACGGGGCTGGTCAGACATATTTAATCCAACACTCGGCTGGTTCTGGTAAATCTAACTCTATCACTTGGGCAGCATATCAACTCATTGAAACATACCCCATAAGCGCGGATATCCCAGGTGCCAAAAGTGTAGATCAACCCTTGTTTGATTCAGTCATTGTAGTTACAGATCGACGTTTACTAGATAAACAGCTTAGAGATAATATTAAAGATTTCTCCGAAGTTAAGAACATCATTGCACCTGCTTATAAATCGTCTGAATTAAAAAGCGCTTTAGAGCAAGGCAAAAAGATCATCATTACAACAATTCAAAAATTCCCCTTTATCATTGATGGTATCTCTGATTTAAGTGAGAAACGTTTCGCGGTTATTATCGATGAGGCCCATAGCTCACAAAGCGGGTCAGCTCACGACAATATGAATCGAGCAATGGGTAAAGGTTCTTATGATCAAAGTGGATCCGAAAGCACCGATGATGCCCAAGACAAAATCATAGAAGCTATGCGCTCAAGAAAGATGCGTGGTAACGCTTCTTACCTCGCATTCACCGCTACGCCTAAAGGCAGCACTCTTGAGAAGTTTGGTATTAAACAGGATGATGGTTCATTCGACCCATTCGATTTATATTCAATGAAACAAGCCATCGAAGAAGGCTTCATCCTTGATGTGCTTGCAAACTACACCACATACAAAAGTTATTACGAGATTGAAAAATCTATCGAGGAAAACCCGCTTTTCGACAGTAAAAAAGCACAGAAGAAGCTACGTGCTTATGTAGAACGAGACCAACAAACAATTAATACTAAAGCTGAAATTATGCTTGAGCATTTCATTCCTCACGTTGTTAACACTAAAAAAATTAAGGGTAAAGCAAAAGGGATGATCATCACCCAAAATATCGAAACTGCCATTCGGTATTTCAAGGCTATTAGTCGCTTATTAGACGAGAAAGGTAATCCTTTTAAAGCGATTGTATCCTTTTCTGGAGTAAAAGAAGTCGACGGCATTGAATACACTGAAGCGGATATGAATGGCTTTCCTGAAAAAAACACGAAGGAAATGTTCGACAAGAACTACGTTGGTGAAAAGCAACCTAAAAAAGACATTAATGAAGATCAATATCGTTTACTGGTAGTTGCAAACAAATATTTAACTGGTTTTGATCAACCAAAGCTTGCCGCTATGTATGTAGACAAAAAACTGCAAAGCGTTTTAGCCGTTCAGGCGTTATCCAGATTAAACCGTTCAGCTCCAAAATGGGGTAAGAAAACCGAAGACTTATTTGTTTTAGATTTCTTCAATTCTGTAGATGATATCAAAACAGCTTTCGATGACTTTTACACCGCCACATCTCTATCCGAAGCGACCGACGTCAATTTACTTCACGAACTAAAGGACTCACTGGACGATATAGGTGTTTATGAGTGGCATGAAGTAGAACGTTTTAATGAGCTTTACTTCGATAATGCTGATGCACAAGACCTTAGTCCTATCATTGATACTGCGGCAGACCGATTCAATGCCGCATTAGACCTGGAAGATGAAGATAAAATTGATTTTAAAATAAAATCTAAACACTTCGTGAAAATTTACGGCCAAATGGCCTCGATCATGCCCTATGAAATAGTCGCCTGGGAAAAACTCTATTGGTTTCTTAAATTCCTTATCCCAAAATTAAAAATAGAAGATCCCGACAAAGACCTAATTGATGCTTTGCTAGAATCGGTTGACTTATCAACTTATGGATTGGAACGAGTAAAACTTAATCACAGCATTGGCCTAGATGATAGTGAAACTGAACTCGACCCACAGAACCCTAACCCTAGGGGCGCTCATGGCGGCGAAGAAGAACACGACCCATTGGATGAAATTATCCGAAACTTTAATGAGCGCTGGTTTCAAGGCTGGTCAGCAACACCAGAAGAACAACGCGTTAAGTTCGTAAATATCGCAGACAACATTAAAGCCCACCCCGACTTTGAAGAAAAATTCCAGAATAACCAAGACACTCACAACCGTGACTTGGCATTCGAGAAAATCTTCGAAGAAGTAATGCTTAAACAGCGTAAGAGTGAGATAGATCTATATAAGCTATTAGCTAAAGATGGTGCGTTTAAATCTGCAATGCAGCAGAGTTTGAGAAGTATGCTGGGGGCGCAAATATGATGTCAATTAAATCAAGTAAGATAATTACACTGTCTTCATATTCCAGTAGTTTAAATAATTGTTTCTCTGGGGAATTAAAACGTGTCTGAAGGCAAAATATACAGCCTTAAAGAGTTGCAAGATCTCACCGATTCAGAAGTATTGTCAATTCTAAAAAATGACTGGGAGATACCGAATAATAGAAAGATTTCTGTTTGGGGTGAGCTATACAAACATAAAACTCTTAAGGGGAGATACGTATTTAGTCTTAAGAAAGTAAAAGACATATATACAAAATCTATCATTGAATACCCTACTTCTGGTGTCATACCTATTTCAGAAAAAGGGGTCTTTATTACAGTTAATGACAAAGATATTTTTAGCAAGTACTCCGCTGGAGCCCTACTTTCTTGTGACCTCAAATTATCACCTAGCACTGTAAGGGAGGATCATAATAACCCTCTTGAAGTATCAGTTGAGTTTAAGTCAATAGAATTACTTAAAGAGCTACCAAGGTTGAGTGAAGAGATTCATAACGACGAGATTAATAGTTATATTAGCCAGTCTGTTTATGACATATATGTTCGTCAAAATGAAGAAGCATTGCAAAAAGAAAAAGAAGTATTAGAAGCAAAATTACAAAGAGAGCATACAGATTTCAAAAACCTTTTAGGTAAAGAACAAGAAGAATTAAATAAAACTCAATTTAGCATTGAGCAAGATGTAAAAAAGGTTCAGTACAAACTTACTGCCACAGAAAAAACACTTGAACAACAACAGACAAAAAGAGAACGGGTTATCCAAGATTTACAAAGTCTTGCCCTCAAAGAAACTGAACTTAAGAACGATTTTCAAGCACTGAAAACTCTCCATGCTGAATACGAGAACGATATGTCTAAGAAACTAAAAAAACTAGAAAGCTTTGTAAAAGATAAAGCAATCATATTAAAAGATTTGGAATTTATTGATGACGAAGAGTTTGATAGTTTGTTATCTGGCAGGGTAAATAAGAGATCAAGTGAAAATTCTCTCAGTTTTACTGATGACTTCCAAAGAGACTACGCAAAATCAGTATCTTATATACAAGCATATTTATCTGCTCAAGATATAATCTACCCTAGATATGTTTTAGAGGACTTCTTTGCATTAATCCAAACTAATGACCTGATTATATTAGCTGGAGATTCTGGCTCCGGCAAAACAAATTTAGTGCAATCATTTGCCAAAGCTATCGGCGGTGAGTCTAGGGTTATCCCTGTTAAACCTAATTGGACAAGTTCAGAAGATTTGCTGGGTTACTATAACCCCCTAGAAAAAAAATACTTGTCCACTCCTTTTTTAGAAGCACTTATTGATGCTGGCAATAATCCAGAAACGCCCTATTTTATTTGTTTGGATGAGATGAATTTGGCGCATGTTGAATACTATTTCGCTGATTTTCTCTCCAAGCTAGAAGAAAGAAATGACATACCTGAAATATATTTGTATTCAGATGATGAGTCTTCTCATACTCTTTCTGAGTTTAAGCATGTCATTCAACTCATCACAGATGCCAAACAAAAGTACAATAAAGAGCATATAAATGATTTTGCAAAATTACTCCAAGATGAGGAAATTAATACAGAACTCAAGCGTGTATTTGGATTTAGTGATAAAGACTCACTGATAAAATATCATTCTGACTTAAGGAGAATGCTAGGAGGTGTATTAAAAACACCTGCAACTATTAGCTTCCCACCTAACGTAAGAATAATTGGAGCTATCAATATAGATGAGACTACGAATAATTTGTCACCAAAAATATTGGATCGTGCTCATGTGATTAAATTTGAAAGCCCTCTGTTACATGACTGGGCTACTATTGAGGAAAATATTAAGTCTTACGGTTTTGATGATGTAACAAGAAAAATACATTTTGAGCTAGAAGACCTAGGTAGCAGAGTACCTTATCCTAAATACAAAGTTAAAAATGAGTTTTGTAGCCTCATGGTTGAATTTACAAAGCTATATTTCAGGCCATTAGGTATTGAAGTTGGTCTTAGAACAATTAGACAGGGGCTCAATTATCAAGAGAATTTTTTGAAATTCAATGACGATAAAGATCTAGCTATTAATAATTTTTTCTTGCATAAAATTCTTCCTAAAATGACCTTTGATGGAAATAAGATGGTTGGTGAAACTGAAAAATATAAATTACTAAGTAGTCTCATTGATAAACTAGAACAAGCATTAGAGGTTACAAACGATAGCTCAACTGGAGTAAATGCCATAGAAGAGCTAAGAGGCATCATTGAAAAAGCAAGGACAAATGACTGGATTATTAATTATTGGTCCTAACTATTAATGAATCCTACATTTGAAGCAAAATATATACAGGTCATTTGGGCAGATCAGCACTCTGCTTTAAGTATTAAAGTGTCTGATAAATCTCTAGATTTATTGGAACTTGAGCCTCTTAACTATCAACTAGACGCTATTACGTACAGTAATGCATGTAATGGAAATCTAGGGCAACTTGCTTTTCGTAAATTAGACGAAACAAATAAACATCCCTTATCATTTAAAATTAATAGCACACTATCGAGCCCGCTCAAACCGATAAAAGATAGCCTAACGGGTAATATCTGGTGGGTAGAGGCTCAGAAATGGAGTCCAAAACAAAAACGGTGGGAATCAGAAATATTTAGGTCTGCAGGAGAAGTTGTTCTCAGTATAGGCAAGATAAAATGCCGTATACATATAGCCAGTTCAAGCTTTTCATATAAAGAACTTGAACTGTACTTGCAAGATTTTAGAAATGATTTTTGGTATTTAATACTACATGAAACGAGCTACATTAAAGGGCCGGCTAAAAATAATAAGAAGAAGTTACTTGATAGTTCATCCGTAAAATTAATAGCAAGATTTATTGATTATACATCACAGATTATTAATAAACCCAAAAAAGCACTACATGAAACACAAGCTCTTGTACCGATAAAAAATGTTCGTCCGGTTCCTAGAACTTTCATGGAGATATCTACTATGGGGAGGCGAAAAATGCTGACCAGTAGAGCCTATGTCGAAAGTTATAATGTGCCTGAAAATAAATATATTCACTATTTAATTTCTAGAATTCTTGTTTTAATTCGAGGCCTCAGTGAAGTATCTAAATACACTGCAAATATCCAGCAACGCAATTTAAAAGATTATAAAGCCAGGCTTGATAGCTTCTCCGATTATAAAAAAATTGATAAGCAGGTTGTTCTAAATGAAGTGGAAGAGCTAACTGAATTACAGGTTAATCAGAAAATAGGATTGCTTGAGGCTGTAAAATCTCAAGACCACAACATGAATATTTATCCTCTAGTCTCGGAAGTGATAAATATAAAATTGACTAAAAAGCTAGATAACACTGATAGTCTCAAGTTTTTTGGTGAAGTAAAAGTTCAACAAGCAGCCAATTGGTCTAGTAGAACTGACGTGTTGCATGATGGTTTTGTATATAACACCTCCTATATATTGATGACATTCAGCAAAGAATTCTTTGATGGAGTGTTAATTGAGCATGCAGAATATGAAATTCAGGGTTATATAAGAAGAGGTTTTTCAAAAGATCAAAACCAAAAAAAATTAGGTATATTTCTAGATTATGTTTATATAGCCTCAGTTAGTATTATAAATTGTAAAATCACTTCTGAACTAGCTTCTACTAATAAAAAAATTGAAGAACTAGAGAGTACAAACTGGCTTAGACGGTTAACAGTGCCTGAGAAACAGTTACAAGATAAGGAACAAATATCAGTCAAGAAATCTTTTGATATGGCCCACAAAGCTCATGATTTAAGCGCTCAGCTATTTGAAGAGCTGACACCGTATGTATCAAAACTCAAAAGCATTAAACGTAGCTTTATAAAGCTCAATATAATTACCGATAGTACACTACCTAATTCAATGACTTTTGTTCAAAACCCCAGCTATCAAGGTGCTCACAAACTGTATAAAGAAATAATTGAGTTATCGGGTTTCGATGAACATCTATTTATTGCTTTACAGGAAGTCGAAAAAATAGGCATCGTGAATATATCACTGATTTATGAACGTTGGTGCTTGCTCCAAATTATTAAAGTACTCATTGATAAGTATCGTTTCCTTCCGGAACTTAACTGGAAAGATAAATTAATCGATCAAACAATTAACTTTAAAAAAAATATAAAGATAGATTTTGCTAATGGTGATACTGGGAGAGCAATCACACTTTGGTATGAGAAGGAGCTATCTAATTTACGCAGACCAGACTTTATTCTAGATGTAACAGTTGATAACTATAAAGATGGAAGTGCAACATCTCATCGATTAGTTATGGATGCGAAATTTTATGAACACATTGACTCCAAAAGACATGGTGGTATTTCTAAGGTAATACAGGATTTATACCAAGAAAAAGATTATTCTGAAGGAGAAAAGAACTCCGTTTTCATACTTCACCCATCAAAACAATCAGTGCCCAAAAAGAAAACACCTCAAACTTGGGCTGAGAGTTCTTATTATGGAGAGAATCAACTTTTTGAATGGGATAGCTCATTAAGAAACAACTCACACCATAAATATGGTGCAGTTCTAGTGTCACCAATGATACAAAGTAGTTTTTTGGATGACCTCCAACGATTAATAGGCATGTTTCTACAGTATGGTACTGAAAATAACCAAAACTGTAGCGAACAGACTATGGTTGATGGAAAGTTGTTTTGTCTTGTCTGTGGTTCAGATAAATATCATTATTATCAGCCTCCTGGGAAGAGCTCTTGGTGGATTACATGTGGAGAATGTCAACACTTCACTGCCTATAATTACTGTGGAAATTGTGGGAATAGGCTAATAAAACACGGGGAATATTGGACATATCATGCAACAAAAGCACTTGAACCCACCAATATTAAATGCCCATCTTGCGCAAGCTTAGTTTGAGGAAGAATGTGAAATACACTTTATATATAGATGAATCTGGAGATTTTGAATCGTCTCGCGGCCAGTGGGTTTTAGCAGGTATATTAATTGCTGAAAATTACGTTACGTGTGAAAAAATTCTTTCTCGAAAATTCGATATGGTTCCTCAACAAATGGGGCTTAGGTCAATTAAAGACTTTCATTTAACGGAGTTTAGAAGAGAGTTCGGCCATGAAACGGCTGTCAAAATGGCTAAGCAAGTGTATAAGAAGCTTGATGCGCTCACCGTTAAGTACCATGCCATAGCATCAATAAATTATACAAAATCCTCACTATCTACAAGAGAAAAAACCTATAGGCTAATGTTGGCTGATATATTAGCTATATGTGAAACGTCTATCCCTGATGACGAAGTGATCACAAAACTTGATCTTGTTGTCGCATCGAGAACAATAGGTGGAGAATTACAGACGTCTATTAGCAATATAGACCAAGATATTATTCAATCTCTGCCCATTGCTTTAGAAGTTGATTTAGCAACAAAAGGGTTAGTTGACTTAATGGGTAAAAATATAAAAATCCACATGGATTACGCTAATAATTCTTGGGGTTTAGTTTGTGCGGATTTCCTAGCAAACCTCAATTATCACAATAGAAGAGATAATGAGAGGAGCTTTTTAGAAGAGTTACGCTTAGAAAATAAATATTCATTATTTGAGTCCTTCGGAAGCTTTGATGTTAGAAGGGCTCATGTCGCAGAGAGAAATAATGATTACGTTTTGGCGCTCTATCGCTGGATTAATATAAGTTATGTAAATAATGCGGATACAAAGGCAAAGGCAAAAGAATCAATACAGCGATTATTTGAAAAAACCTTTAACACAAGAGGCACGTCAGGCTATGTGGTTTCTTTTGAAGCACTTATTGAAAGACTATGGAGGAATAATAATACCTTTGAAAAGTACGCTAGTTTATCTCAAAAATTAAGTACACTTGATTTTGAGCTCAATGAATACGTTGATAATATATCTCCAAAAAGACATGACAACCTTGTATTTCGCCTTAGAAATCTGAGATTGATCATTGAAAATCATCTTGGAAGAACGACTGAAGCTCTTCTAATAATCGCTGAGCAGAACAAGTTAGTTCCTACTCTAGCAACTAACCCTGAATATTTTAAACTAGTTCTAGATTTCAAAGTAACCGAAACTGAGACTCACCTTAATTCACTTGAGTTAAACAAAGCATTAACTCTAGCTATTGATTACTCGAAAATAATAGAAAGTTATAGGGATGTTTGGGCGTTACTATTGAATGATGATGAGCTTTCAGGCTTTAATTCTTCTAGAGCCAATATCAAATCAGAAATGACCTTATTAAGAATAAATATAATATGTATCGGTCTTTATGATTCATTACCAATTTTAGATATTGATAGTCGTTTATCTAATATTAGGGCATATCTGAGCAATAAAATCGATATTAGCCGATTTAACAATTATAAAATCATGCTGCTATTAAAGCAGCGAAAGTCTATTAAGGCTGTTAGCTGGTATATTAATAAATATGCCGATCCGCAAAGAAATAACTTTAGTATTTTTGATACGCTATGGTTTTTGAAAGCAGTGAATGACACTTTACTTGTTGCGAAAGATATAGACATTTCAGCTGTTGATCATATATTAGAATCGAGCCTTTCTCTTATTGATTTAAATAAGCTAGGCCACCCAGTAGATTTGGTTTTACGCGAACTTGCCTTATATGAGCTACAAAAGGGAAATAAAACTAAAGCTATGAAGTACATATCCAAAAGTTCAAAAGCTTTCGATCTAGGAGGGTCTGAGATTTCACTGTTCTTAAAGATCGTAACCCAGATTCATAATGACTATATAAACGGAAAACTTAAACCTGACAAAGAATATTTTAATGAATTGAAGCATAATGAATTTGTTCAAAAAATATTAAGCTCAACAATTGAATTACCATTCCTTATGAAAGTTCGCTACTTTTCATTGTATTAACAAGAGGTATCTGTAACTTTAGATACGACCTATTATTAGAAAGATACCCGATAAAACACCGAGCTCTAGATAACGTGAGGGAAATTGCAGAATGAATAAACCAAATATTAAAAGATTAGCGCAATAGCTTATTCAGTCAAACTTGCAACTAGCTCTGGTATTACTGTGGTTGGTTCTAGATCAAGAAATTTAACAATATCAATTAATTCAACTAAATCGATATTCCTTTCTCCGCTCTCGTACTTCGACACATAAGATTGAGGCAACCCCAATTTATCGGCCAAGTCTTGTTGTTTAACACCCTGCTCCTTTCTTAGGTCTTTTAGAAAACCGCGTATCTTCAAATATCTGGGGTCTTGTTTGTTCACTATTTTATCTCTTTCGAATAAAAAGAATTATACCTAGCCTGGAAGAAATGCAAGGCCGAAGAAGCTGGTAGTTATTGCCGAATTCTTCGGCAATTTACGGAGTTCACTTTTTGATCAAAAAACCGAAATACGTCTGTTTTTTAAAATCTGAGTCCCTTATCCTTCATTTTCTCATTTCACACACGTAGCGACGTGTGTGAAGTTTAGGGAAAGCCTTATGACGTTTAGGGAAGGATTAAATGAAGTCCGACACACAATCAAACTTCAGCCATATCACCCTTCTCTTCTAGCCAGCTTTTACGATCTGATGCTCTCTTCTTTCCTAGAAGCATATCCATCACCTCATCTGTGCCGTCTTCGTCGTCTATACCCAGCTGAATCAAACGTCTGGTATCACGAGCCATCGTGGTTTCGCGCAACTGCAGGGGGTTCATCTCACCCAGACCTTTAAAACGAGTGACCTGAATTTTACCGCGCTTTTTCTCCGCAGCAATGCGGTCAAGAATACCCTGGCGTTCACCTTCGTCCAGCGCGTAAAAGACTTCTTTGCCGATATCAATTCGATAGAGCGGTGGCATTGCGACATATATGTGCCCTGCTTCAACTAAAGGCCTAAAGTGTTTTAAAAACAGTGCGCAAAGCAGGGTAGCAATATGAAGCCCGTCTGAGTCTGCATCTGCAAGAATACAGATCTTGCCATAGCGCAGTGAATCAAGATTTTCAGTCCCTGGATCAACACCAATCGCTACTGAGATATCATGTACTTCTTGCGAGGCGAGTATTTGGTCTGAATCGACTTCCCAGGTGTTTAGGATTTTCCCACGTAGCGGCATAATCGCTTGATCTTGACGATCACGAGCTTGCTTAGCCGAGCCACCAGCGGAATCACCTTCTACTAAAAACAGCTCTGACCTCATTGCGTCGCCACCCGAGCAGTCAGCCAACTTACCCGGTAACGCGGGGCCGCTGGTAACCTTCTTTCTGGCGACTTTTTTACTGGCTTTTAATCTGCGCTGTGCGTTTGAAATGCAGACTTCAGCCAAACGCTCGGCTTCGTCGGTATGCTGATTCAACCATAGGCTGAAGCTATCTTTTGCTACGCCTGAGATAAAGGCAGCGGCTTCTCTCGAAGACAAGCGCTCTTTGGTTTGACCTGAAAATTGAGGGTCTTGTAGTTTAGCCGACAGTACAAAGCAGCATTTATCCCAAATATCTTCTGGCCCTAATTTAATACCGCGAGGGAGCAGGTTTCTGAACTCACAAAACTCTCGCATGGCTTCAAGTAAACCGGTGCGAAGACCATTAACATGGGTGCCCCCTTGTGCCGTGGGTATCAGGTTAACGTAACTCTCTTGAACCTGCTCTCCACCTTCTGGCAGCCATTGAACTGCCCAATCAACCGCTTCGGTATTGCCCGTTAACGACCCGGTAAAAGGCTCTGATGGGCAGGTTTCATATTCGTTTGTGGCGGCTCTAAGGTAATCTTTTAGACCGTCTTCGTAATACCACTCATCTTTATCACCCGTTGCTTTGTTCAGAAAAGTGACATTTAAGCCAGGACATAATACGGCTTTTGCTCTCAGTACATGTCTTAATCGGCTAAGAGAGAATTTGGAAGAATCAAAATACTTTGGATCAGGGTGAAAGGTAACCGTGGTACCCGTGTTGCGCTTGCCAACAGTATCAATAACTTCAAGGTCTGAGGTTTTTTCACCGTCGGCGAAAGTAATTCGATGCAATTTAGAGTCGCGTTTAATCAACACTTCTAGCTGGGTCGAGAGTGCATTAACCACCGATACACCCACACCGTGCAAACCACCAGAGAAGTTGTAATTTTCGTTAGAGAATTTGCCACCTGCATGCAGCCGGGTCAATATTAACTCTACTCCGGGCACCCCTTCTTCAGAGTGCACATCAACAGGCATTCCACGCCCGTCATCTGATGCTGAAAGTGAACCATCTTGATATAGAACAACGTCAATTTTGGTGGCATGTCCTGCGAGCGCTTCATCGACACTGTTGTCGATCACTTCTTGCGCGAGATGATTCGGCCGTGTGGTATCCGTATACATTCCAGGGCGTTTTCGCACCGGGTCAAGACCACTTAGTACTTCAATCGAGTCTGCATTGTAGTTGTTGTTTGTCATATGCTAGAACAGGCACCCTGTAGGTATCAAACGTAGACTGGTCTGAAAGACCGCTTATTAGAAGTTAAACAGGCCCCTAGCTTATCGAATTACACTGAAAAGGCAATATCGAAGCTCTAGTTATTCATCAATATTATGAGTTACTAAAGCACCGACCTAAACCCTCATTTAATCGCTGGGTAAAAAACTCATCACTCAATATTGTTTCTGAATAACCTGCTCTTCACCACTCTCGTCACTGATATTCAAAAATGACTCAGGCACTTGTCTAAGTATCTTTTTCTGTTCGGTCGTTTCAGTAGAGAGCCCTTCTACAAAGTTTAGGTAACCTACATTGAAGTTAAGCTCGGATATATCCGCATCACGCACCTCTATTAAGGTAGGGTCACCCACTACAGGGTAATCTCCCTGCGCTTCACCCAAATCACTGACTAGGCCATCTTGGTCCATGTTAGTGCTGGCAAAGACGTAATAGTCACCAATAGGAACATCATCGAATGAGTACGTGTAGGTTCCTTGGTTTTCTTGTGCCGCCTGAAACTCAAAAATCTCGATCACGACACTTTCTTGCCCTTGATTCAGCGCATTTTCTGCGGCTTCTTGCTTTGAGCGCTCGATTAAGCCAACGAACAGATCCCCCACTGTTGCTACTTTACTAGGGTCTGGAACGGTCATAAGAACAGGTATTGCTTTGCTTTGCTCAACACCTCCATCAACCGTAAACTTCACCGTAACTTTTCCTGAATAAGATGTTCCTTCACCCTTACCTGACCGATTTACATTTACAGTATATGTTCTTAATCCATCGCCAGTAACACCTGCGGGATCAACTGTGAGCCAATTATCAGCAGGATCTTCATTATCAACCGCAGAAATTTCAGTTACCACAACGGAGCCTGTTCCACCCTGAGCCAACGTCAATTGAGACGATGTATCAAGGCCATCAAAACTCATACTCTGAGGGTTAATAGATAAGAAAGCGGGGATTGTCTGCCCTGCTTTTTCTACAGCTTTTGAGGCATTGATTAGCCCATACCCAAACAGGTCATCCCTACCTAGGGCTCCAAGGTCATCGGTAATATCACCAGACGCCAACCACGTGCTGAATTCAGCTGCGGTCAAACCAGAGTTGACCTGTTTCATCAACGCAGCAACACCCGCTACATGAGGAGCGGCCATCGATGTACCTTGAAACCAAGAGTAGTAACTCGCATTAACGGTACTTAAAACGCCATCAGCATTACCATCACCGTTGGCATCCTGCGACATATCACCGCCTGGTGCTGCTACATTAATCGTACTTCCAAAATTTGAATAAGGCGCTAGCTCTCGGGTCTGACCAACAGCACTAACCGAGATGACATTTGAAAAGGCCGCTGGATATGATGGAACCGATGAATTCTCATTGCCCGCTGCGGCCACAACTATAATGCCTTTGTTAACTGCGGCATCTACAGCAGATTTAAGTGAATTCGAGAAGCCAGACCCACCTAGTGATAGGTTAATGATACTAGCAATTTCATTGCCTCCTAAAGTAACACCGCTATCATTATCGATTCCTGCCGCATATAAAATGGCCTGAGCGATATCAGCATCGTTGCCAGAACCATCTATACCTAAAACACGTAACGGCATAATATCGGCACCATAAGCAACGCCTACCCCCCCGATCATATTATTGGCTGCCGCTATTGTTCCCGCGACATGAGATCCGTGAAAGCTGCCCCCCATATCCTCTGGGTTATCATCAAGGCCATCTCCATCACCGGCAATTGAAACCAATGAAACAAAGTCATAACCTGTATTAAGGATCTTGCCTTGAAAGTCGGCATGGGCGCCTGCGATCCCGGTATCAATTACTGCCACTTTAACACCTGTACCGGTAACCGCTACACTCCAAGCATCAGGCACATTAATCAGCGGGTAATGCCATTGAGCCGTGTAAAGAGGGTTATCCGTTTCCGCAAAGGCTTTACGAATATAATTAGGCTCTGCCCATTCAACATCATCTCTCGCCTTTAAGGTTTCAATATAATTAATGGTTTCTAACTTCTCTCTTTGCTCCTCTGGCCAGTCCTGAAGGTTAACTGACGCCTTATTCATCGTTGCACGAGGCACGGTAAGGTCTATCTTCATCTTCATGCCATGTTTGGAGTTTCCTGCGACATGCGTTAACCCTTTAATAGACTCTAACTGGCCTTTAGCGCTTTCATTGAGTTGGGCATCACCCAGCAAAGAAAATGCTGATGCGCTAACTCCAGCAAGAGAACTCTCTTTTAGTTTCACCAGCACTTCACCCGGCACAAAATCATAAGCCATAGAGAGCGAATGATTCGCAGCAGCAACGCCTTGAGAAACCGTTAAAAGATAAAGTACAGGCCCTTCGTCTGCGTAGACTTCAATATAATAATCATCTGTATCGGTGACCGTTATGGATTTAGCATCGACATTTGATACCGGTAGTGTTGCAGCAGGATCCCCATCGACAGCCCTTAGAATTAGTGAGGTTTTCAGATCAACAGCTGATGTACCCGACTCTGCCGGAAAAGCGACCAGTGTAACCACTTGACCTTTTAGCAATCTGACCGAATAGATATCAACCGGGTCTGCACTGTAAGAAAAACGGCTATCTTGATAACGACCTGAGTCTAAACTGACATACCCTCCAGTCACCGATGGGTTACTGATATCTTGTGCTGTTGATGTCGTATTGTTTTGCTGAAACAGCGCCAATGTAGGTTGCATAACATCATCATCGGCAACAGACCCAGCGGGTATTTGTATCGTCCCGGACACATTGAACTCCGTGGGGGCTGGAGTTGTGGTCAATGTAGTTTCACCTCCACCTCCACTTCCGCCTCCACCGCCGCACCCTGCTACTGCCGTGCACAGTAACGCAAGCAAAAGCCTCGAAAACCCTTTGTATTCAGCCATACCCATCCCACCTTCCAAAGCACCACCCGGTATGCAGTCTTGATTACCAACAAACCAAACACTTGTCCGTTCGACATTTTCTAACGAAAACAGTTCCAAACAACCGGATTTGCGTTGCCCGTAGCGTTATTCAACAATTACGTCTATTCTAAACCAAAATACAAACCTTATTGTTTCATTTCTGTAATTTTACAAATAGTGTCTCACCATGCCTTACGATTTAAAATCTCTTCGGGTCCCTCGTCTTTGGGGGCTACCGTTAAAAACATTAGTCACATTGCTTGAAAACGGTTATTCCCGAAAGCTCCTTGAAAACCCTCTTATTAAAGAAGTGGGTGTGGATAAGCTGCGGGCATTAACACCAGATGATGCTCCCATCATGACCCCTAAATACCCAAAAGGGCGCTCAATATCAGCAGCGAACGCTAAGGAAACCCTTGAGATATTCAATACTCATCCGTTTTCTAAGGTTGATCTACCCGGGTTCCATTTTCAGAGTGTATTTGACTTTGCCAACGCCTACCGAAACGGTTCCACAACACCGGTCGCGGTTGCAGAAGAGGTCATTAAGGCAATTAAAACATCTAATGAAGACAAAACGCCGCTGCATGCCATCATTAATTCAAGTGAGCAAGATATTCTAAAACAGGCTAAAGCCTCACAAAAACGAATTGATGAAGGTAACCCCCTTAGTATATTAGATGGGGTACCCGTTGCCGTTAAAGACGAAATTGATATGGTACCCTACTCTACATCGGTAGGCACTCAGATTTATGACCAAAATCACTCTGCCTCTGATGACGCGACTGTTGTGGCTAGACTGCGCGCAGCAGGCGCACTCTTAATTGGCAAAGCCAATATGCATGAAATTGGCATCGGCGTCACTGGTGGAAACCCTCATTTTGGGGTTTGCCGTAACCCCTATAACCCCCTGCATCATACCGGCGGTTCTTCAAGCGGGTCAGCCTCAGCGGTCGCGGCAGGCCTATGTCCATTATCAGTGGGTGCTGACGGTGGTGGATCGGTGAGAATTCCTGCAGCGCTTTGCGGTGTAGCGGGGCTTAAATCTACCTGGAGTCGTGTCAGCGAATTTGGTGCCGCACCACTATGCTGGAGCGTTGCGCATATTGGTCCATTAGGGGCAACTGTCGATGATGTTGCGCTGGGGTACAGTCTCATGGCTGGGCCAGATACTCAGGACAACGTCACGTTTGAACAACCCAATGTACATTTAAAAGACTACCTTAATAAAGACCTCACAGGATTGCGGGTTGGAGTTTTTACGCCTTGGTTTAACCATGCAGACAAGGAAGTAATCGAGCACTGTATGCAGGCACTCAAATTACTTGAAAGCCAGGGTGCAACGCGACATGAAATCACCATAAAGAATCTAGATGCTCAGCGAATCGCTCATGCGGTCACTATTTCAAGTGAGATGTTAACCTCCGTTGAAAAAGAATATCGTGAAGGAGCTGAACGTTTTGCCTTAGACACTCGCATTAATTTGGCCCTTGCCTCAACCTTTACCTCGACTGATTATGTAAAAGCGCAGAAGGTTAGAGGGCTGGCCATTAAGGAATTTATGGATGCATTCAAGGATGTCGATGTTATTATCACGCCTTCGTCTGCCATTCCTGCGCCAACTATCAACACTAAAGCACTCCCTGAAGGTGAATCAAATCTGTCAGATCTTACTGAGATTATGCGCTTTGCAACCTCGGCAAACTTTACCGGTTTGCCTGCACTAACCATTAATGCAGGCTATACAGTAGAAGGGCTACCGATAGGAGTACAGCTAATGGGGCGACCATGGGAAGAAAGTTTGTTGCTACGCATGGGACGGGTTATTGATCATGCGACGCCAAAACAAAAACCAAAGGTGCACTTTCCTCTTTTTTGAGCGTATGAAGTGGGTTCCCACCTTCGCAGAAAGGACAATATAGACGACAAGGGAAATTACGGAGCGGATTATTCGCTCTAAAAGATTCTTAACGGTTGGTTACGTAGCGCATACTGAAACTAGGTGAATTTGGTTTATTTAACAGAAATAGTCGTAGCTATTTATGATTTTAACGCTAGCAATAGAGCCTGCTCTGCCAACTCGTCAAGCGTCATTCCACCCCGCTCGTCAAACCAAGTGGTGGTCCAGCTTAGGGCTCCCGTTAGAAAACGGCGAAGAATAAACGTATCACCTTTAATTAACCCCTCTTCTTTTGCCTGATTTAAAGTATCTAACCATAACTGTTCGTAGATATCTCTAAGTGACAAAATATAAGCTTGGCTCTCTGCAGAAAGGCTACGCCACTCATAGACTAAGACTGTCATCGCCTCCCCTGTAAAGCCGGTGATAGAGGTTAGCTCGCACTTAATCAGCTCTAACAATTTTTCTTTTGCGGTCTGGGAGTTGGCTAGTGCACGCTTCATTCGCTCAGTATTATAACGAATAGCTTCTTCCATCACGGCTTTTAGGATTTCTTCTTTGGTCTTAAAGTGATGAAAAATACTACCGGATTGAATACCCACCTCGTTGGCCAAATCTCTCACGGTGGTTCGCTCATAACCTTTAATCTTAAATAAGTGGGCAGCCTTAACCAGCAGCCTTCCACGCGCACTTTCAGGATTAGTCACATACCCTTCTTCGACCAATATTTCTAATTCAGACTTCAACCTGCACCACCTTTATCAGTATCCGCGGCAATTCTACAACACCCAGCACAACATAGCACCGCTATACATAATAACCATAAGTGAGGCCTTCCACAAACCAAGCGCTTGCTTGGTTTATTTTTCTACTGTATGGTTAACTACATGTAAAACTGAAAATAATGATTAGAGCCAAGCGATCAAACAGGACAAGCACGCTATGAGTACTCAAACTAGCAGTGAAACCACAAAAAAAGTACGCATTGGCTGTGCTGCAGCTTTTTGGGGTGATACCGAAACAGCGGCCTCTCAATTGGTGGAAAAAGGAAATATCGATTACCTAGTGTTTGATTATCTGGCTGAAATCACTATATCGATTATGGCTGGGCAAAAGATGAAAGATCCCAATGCTGGCTATGCGACTGATTTTGTTAAAACGGTCATGACACCATTATTAGCCGACATTAAAACTAAAGGCATTAAAGTAATCAGCAACGCGGGAGGTGTTAACCCCCAAGCCTGCCGAGACGCGTTACAAAAGGCGGCAAACAACGCTGACATAGCGCTAAAAGTTGCGGTCATTAATGGCGATAACATCCTCCCCAAGAAAAACGCTTATGCCAAGCAAGAAACCACCGAAATGTATACGGGGGAGCCAATCCCTCCAATGCTAGTTAGCATGAACGCGTACTTAGGTGCCCCTGGAGTAGTTTCAGCTCTTGAAGCGGATGCCGATATTATTATCACGGGACGAGTAGTCGATAGTGCAGTCGTATTGGGCGCGCTGATTCATGAATTCAACTGGTCACTAGATGATTACCACAAACTTGCTCAGGGTAGTTTAGCGGGCCATATTATCGAATGCGGCGCTCAATGCACCGGCGGCAACTTTACTGATTGGGAGTCGGTAGCTGATGGTTATGATGATATGGGGTTCCCTATCGTAGAAGTCGAGAGTAATGGCAATTTCATCGTCAGCAAACCCGAAGGAACGGGTGGACTGGTGAGCACGGCAACCGTTGGCGAACAGTTAGTATATGAAATCGGCGACCCTCGGGCCTACTTTCTCCCCGATGTCGTCTGTGACTTTACTCGGGTTCAGCTCAAGCAACTTGGCGAGAACCAAGTTCATGTTACCGGCGCTATAGGCCACCCTCCGTCTGAACTGTATAAGGTTTCTGCGACTTATCTAGATGGATTTAAATGCAGCGTCTCTTTTTTGATTTGCGGCCTACAAGCTGAACCTAAAGGCAGAGCCGTGGCTAACGCCATCATCAAAAAAACCAGTCGTCTATTTGAGTCTCGAGAGATGAAACCTTTCTCCGAAGTAAACATCGAAATACTCGGTACCGAAACAACCTATGGAGAGAGGGCCTCTCAGGGCAACACAAGAGAAGTGGTCGTAAAAATTGCCGTTGCTCACCCAGAAAAGAAAGCACTTATTCTGTTTTCTCGAGAGATCGCGCAAGCAGGTACCGGCATGGCACCAGGCCTAACCGGCATTGTCGGTGGTCGGCCCACGGTATGGCCGAAGATCAAGCTCTTTTCATGTCTCGTACCCAAAGAAGGGGTTGATGTTGCGGTGGATATTGATAGCAAATTAACCCCCGTCACAGTGAATACAGTCGGCGGTTTTAGCGATGAGTGCGTATTGCCTCAACCAACCGATACCAACGCACCTGAACCTACAACAGACGAAGTCCCCCTTATTAAACTCGCCTGGGCGCGCAGCGGCGACAAAGGTGACCACTCAAACATTGGGGTCATTGCCCGAAAACCTGAATATCTCCCCTATATTAGAGAAGCGCTCTCAACCCAGAATGTCGCTCGCTTTATGCAGCACACTCTCGACCGCGAACATGGCAACATTAATAGCTGGGAGCTACCGGGTATTGATGCCATCAATTTTATACTCGAACATAGCCTTGGTGGTGGGGGCGTTGCCAGTTTACGAATCGACCCACAGGGCAAAGCGTACGCTCAACAACTACTTGAATTCCCGATACCTGTATCATCTGCTATTGCCAAAGAGGTTATATAAAAGAATGGGCTATAACTCAATTTACAAAGAAAGCCTTTTCGAAGGCAAAAACATCATCGTCACCGGTGGCGGTAGTGGTATTGGTCGTTGCGCCGCACATGAGCTATCCGCTTTAGGCGCAAACGTTATTATTGTTGGTCGAAACGTTGAAAAACTACAACAAGTCTCCACAGAAATCGAAGAAGATGGCGGCAAGGTTGATCACTTTAGCTGCGATATTCGAGAAGAAAACAATGTTAAGGTGATGATTAACGAGATTGTTTCGAAACATGGCCATATCAGTGGATTGGTCAACAATGCCGGAGGGCAATTTCCTTCTCCTTTAGCCGCGATCAATCAAAAAGGATGGGAAACCGTCGTTCGAACTAATTTAACCGGTGGTTTTCTGGTTGCCCGTGAAGTGTACACCCAATCGATGTCTAAAAGTGGCGGCTCAATCGTCAATATTGTTGCAGATATGTGGGGAGGCATGCCCGGAATGGGACACTCCGGCGCAGCGAGAGCGGGCATGGTTAACTTTACTCAAACGGCCGCCATTGAGTGGGCTGCATCCGGTGTGAGGGTAAATGCAATTGCGCCGGGCTGGGTAGCTACCAGCGGCATGGATACTTATCCCCCTCATATGAAGCCTTATATTCTGTCATTAAAAGATGCCGTACCCCTTAAACGCATCGGCACTGAATCAGAGATCAGCTCGGTTATCTGCTTTTTACTCAGCGACGGTGCAAACTTTGTGAGTGGCGACTGCGTCAGAATCGATGGCGCAGCCTCTCAGGGCTCTCGGGTTTGGCCACTCCCAAGAGCCAAAAACTCTGAGTCTTATAACGGATTTCATAGGGCCACTACGCCAAAGATATTTCAAGATGTAGAGAGCGCAACAAAAAATCAAAACGACAGCTAGCGGAATAGTCTCATGCCAGTAATACAATCACAGATTGACGCACTATCAGACGAGTTCCAACAAAACGCTGACGCTATGCAGGCTTGCATTGATGAGTTTCGTGGCGTAGAGCAAAAGGTTATCGATAAAGCCAATGAATCAAAAGTTAAAATTCATAAGCGTGGAAAACTGCTGCCCAGGGAGCGCCTAAAACTGTTGCTTGACAGAAGCGCACCGTTCTTGGAAATCTGCCCATTGGCTGGTTACAAAATGCATGATGACAAAGACGGCTCCATGGCGGGCGGCGGCATCATTGCAGGCATTGGTTATGTTGAAGGTGTTCGCTGCTTAATAGTAGCCAGCAATAGCGCGATCAAAGGCGGTACCATCTCACCCGCGGGCCTCGATAAGTCGCTGCGTGTTCAGGATATCGCCAGAGAGAATAAACTACCGATTATTACAATGGCCGAAAGCGGCGGCGCCAACCTAAACTACGCCACGGAAATATTCGTTCAAGGTGCCCGAGGCTTTGCCAATCAAGCGAGACTATCGGCTGCAGGTATTCCTCAGGTCACCATCGTTCACGGTAATGCTACCGCTGGCGGTGCTTATCAACCGGGGCTGTCTGACTACAATATCGTGATCAAAGACAAAGCCAAAATGTTTCTGGCTGGCCCCCCTTTACTCAAAGCCGCCACCGGCGAAGTTGCGTCAGACGAAGAGCTAGGTGGTGCTGAGATGCATGCCAGTGTCGCCGGTACCGCTGAGTACATGGCAGAAGACGACTCAGATGGAATTCGCATTGCGCGAGAAATAGTACGAAGTATTCCATGGAATGAGCAGCTTCCTCCCAAGCATTCGCAACAGTGGAAGGCTCCAATCTATTCTCCGAAAGAATTAATAGGCGTTGTACCAAACGACCCTAAGCAACCCTATGATGTGCGAGAAGTGATTGCTCGCATCGCTGATGGCTCCGAGTTTTTGGATTTCAAACCCCTTTTTGATAACCAAACCGTATGTGGACATATCAATATAGAGGGTCACGCCTGCGGTATTATCGGCAACAACGGGCCTATCACACCCCAAGGGGCAGCCAAAGCGGCTCAGTTTATTCAATTGTGCGAGCAATCTAACATCGCCATATTGTTTTTCCACAATACAACCGGCTTTATGGTTGGCACGGAGTCAGAGCAGAACGGCGTAATTAAACACGGTTCGAAAATGCTACAAGCGGTTGCCAACGCAACAGTGCCTAAATTGACGGTTGTGATCGGCGGTTCTTATGGCGCTGGTAACTATGCCATGTGTGGCCGAGGGCTTGACCCTCGTTTTATATTTGCATGGCCTAACAGCCGCACAGCTGTCATGGGGGGCGCACAAGCAGGAAAAGTGCTACGCATTGTGACTGAAGAAAAGCGTGCCAGAATGGGGAAAGAAGCTGACCCTAAAATGTTAGACGTCATTGAACAAGCGACCGCCCAGAAGCTAGAAGCAGGCTCTACACCACTTTATGGCACCGCCAGGCTTTGGGATGACGGGCTAATAGACCCTAGGGACACTCGCAATATACTCGCATATTTGCTTGATATTTGTGCCGAAGCAACCGCCAGACCGCTGCGCCCTACTCGATTTGGCGTTCCAAGACTCTAGGCGTTGCCACAAAACCCTGATTCCGCTTCGCTGTATCAAGGCTACAAGGGCTACTAAACGATTAGAACAAAAAATATTTATATATAAGGTAACCTCCATGCTATTTACACAAGAACATAATGAACTACGCCGTACCGTTAAGAACTTTGTTGAGAGTGAAATAAACCCCTACTGTGATGAATGGGAAGCAGCTGGCACATTTCCTATGCGTGAGCTTTTCAAGAAAATGGGTGATCTAGGCTTATTAGGTATCAGCAAGCCTGAAGAGTATGGTGGCATGGGCCTCGATTATAGTTACAACATTGTTGCTGCTGAGGCATTAGGGGCTGCTCATTGCGGCGGTGTACCGCTGGCTATTGGCGTTCAAACCGACATGTGTACGCCAGCCCTCGCACGCTTTGGTTCTGATGAACTACGCAAAGAGTTTCTGGCACCCGCTATCGCTGGCGACATGATTGGCTGCATCGGTGTGAGTGAACCGAGCGCTGGCTCTGACGTAGCAGGCCTTAAGACCACAGCCAAGAAAGACAGAGATGATTACATCATCAATGGTACTAAAATGTGGATTACCAATGCACCCAGTGCCGACTTTATTTGCCTACTCGCCAACACCTCTGACGACAAAGTACATATCAACAAGTCGCTTATCGTCGTACCAATGAACACGCCCGGCGTCACGGTGGCACCAAAGCTCGAGAAATTAGGCATGCGCTCATCTGAAACCGCCCAAGTATTCTTTGACAATGTACGCGTACCTCAACGCAATCGCATTGGTAACGAAGGCATGGGTTTTATGATGCAGATGATGCAATTTCAAGAAGAACGCATGTTTGGCGCCGCTAACACACTCATGGGCCTTGAAGGATGTGTGAATAAGACCATTGCATACTGCAAGGAGCGCGAGACCTTTGGCCAGCCACTGATCAACAACCAAGTTATTCACTTCCGTTTTGCAGAATTACAAACCGAAATCGAAGCGCTAAGAGCCTTAACCTATCAGGCAGTAGAGCTATACCTTAGCGGCAAAGATGCCACACGATTAGCATCGATGGCCAAGTTAAAAGCGGGCCGACTAGGTCGTGAAGTCACGGACTCCTGCCTGCAGTATTGGGGCGGTATGGGTTATATGTGGGACAACCCGGTTAGCCGTTGTATGCGTGATATTCGCTTAGTCTCTATCGGCGGTGGTGCAGACGAGATCATGCTGGACATTATTTGTAAGCTGATGGGTATATTGCCGAGTAAGAAAAAGAAGTAAAACAACGGTGAATACCCGTAGCGGTGATGAAAGGAGGCAGAGCCTGCCCCCCGAAACGCTTTGGGTACGACTGGAATCAAGGAAATAGTGGCAGTGAAATACAATCCCAAAATCCTGATTCCGCTTCGCTGCATCAAGGCTATGACGAATCTTGCTTGGCTAATTATTAAATGGTTTAACTATGAGTTTACCCACTACAGAAACGCTGCTCTTAGAACAAAAAGACCACGCACTACACATAACTATCAACCGCCCCAAGGTTAGTAATGCCATGAATTTGAAAATGGTGCACGAATTGATGGCGGCATTTGAGAGTATTAAAGATGACCGAGAGATTCGTGCCGTAGTCTTGCGCGGTGCAGGCGGTCACTTCTGTGCTGGAGGTGACATTAAGGACATGGCTGGCGCACGAGCCGCTGCGAGTAAGGCAGATAAAAACAGTGACCCGTTTTACACACTCAATCGTGAGTTTGGTCGTATGCTCACACAAGTGAACACAGCGCCTCAAGTCGTCATTGCGGTGACCGAAGGCGCAGTACTTGGCGGTGGTTTTGGTTTGGCATGCGTTTCAGATGTCGCCATTGCAGCCGAGTCCGCCAGGTTTGGTCTGCCCGAAACAGGGCTGGGTATCCCACCTGCCCAGATCGCCCCTTTTGTAGTTAACCGTATCGGTTTAACACAGACAAGGCGATTGGCATTGCTGGGCGCTCGCTTTAATGGCACCGAAGCTGCGAGGTTAGGCATTGTTCACACGGTTTGTAGTGAAGCGGATATTGATCAGGAACTTGAAAGCATACTTGCCCAAGTGAAGCGTTGCGCACCAGACGCCAACGCTATCACTAAAGCACTTATTCTATCCGTCGGCAATCACGAACTAGATACGGTACTCGACCAGGCAGCCACTTCGTTTTCAGGTTGTGTGCAAGGCCAAGAGGGCCAAGAGGGCACCATGGCATTTATACAAAAGCGTCAGCCAAACTGGTCATAGCATGCGCCAATACAGCTAAGGGATATACAGATGTCACTCAAATGCAGTTTTTCAAAAGTGCTGGTTGCAAACCGTGGAGAGATCGCAGTAAGGGTTATTCGCACGGCAAAAAACCTCGGATTTAAAACCGTCGCGGTCTATAGCGAAGCGGACGCCAATGCTCCTCATGTCAGTGCTGCCGATGAAGCCGTTTGTATTGGTGCTGCTGCGGTGGGTGAATCTTATCTGGTTATAAATAAGATCATCGATGCAGCCAAACTTACCGGTGCCGAGGCAATTCACCCAGGATATGGTTTTCTATCTGAGAACGCCGATTTTGCGCGTATCTGCCACAAAGAGTCGATCGAGTTTATCGGCCCGCCAACAGATGCCATTTCATTAATGGGCAGCAAGCGCCTGTCGAAGATTGCAATGATTAATGCCGACGTGCCCTGCATCCCAGGTTACGAAGGCGAAGCACAAGACGAAGCAACACTCATCAACGAAGCGACACGCATTGGCTTTCCGGTAGTGATCAAAGCCTCAGCAGGCGGTGGCGGCCGAGGAATTCGCTTAGTACACCAAACTTCAGAACTGGCAGAACAAATTAAAACGGCTCGTTCAGAGGCGGAAAACGCATTTGGTAATGGTGAGTTGATTCTGGAAAAATCCGTTATCCAGCCACGCCACATTGAGATTCAAGTATTTGCCGATAAACAGGGTAACGTGGTGTATCTAGGCGAGCGTGATTGCTCCATTCAACGCCGTCATCAAAAAGTCGTTGAGGAAGCGCCCTCGCCTTTTGTCGATGAAGCATTAAGGGCACGAATGGGTGAGGCGGCGTGTCAGGCCGCCAGGTCTTGCCAGTATGTAGGCGCGGGAACCGTCGAGTTTTTAGTCGATACCGATAAGAATTTCTACTTTTTAGAGATGAACACGCGTTTACAGGTTGAACACCCGGTTACCGAGTTAGTCACCGGAACCGATTTAGTCGCATGGCAATTAAATGTTGCTGCTGGTGGCACACTTCCGCTGACTCAAGACCAAATAAACATCTCCGGCCATGCGATTGAAGTGCGTTTATATGCAGAAGACCCAAGACAAAAATTTATGCCTCAGACTGGCTATATTAAGCGCTGGACCCCTGCAATGGGAGACGGTATTCGAATCGATTCAGGTATCGTAACCGGTCAGCAAATATCACCCTACTACGACCCGATGCTAGCAAAAATCATTGCCTTTGGAAGCAGCCGAGAGGAAGCCAGACGACGCTTAGCTCGAGCCATTGAAGAAAGTACGTTACTGGGTGTTCCGGTTAATAGTGAGTTTTTGTCCCATGTGATTCAGCATGACACGTTTATTGATGGCGAAGCGACCACTGCGTTTATTGAAGAGGACTTTGGCCAACACAGTTCCATGTCTACTGTGCCCGCTGATAAGCTCGCTACCGCCCTAACAGGTATTCTTCTTTACAGCCAACGCCACTCGGAGGCTCATTATAGTGAAGTACTCAGCGGCTGGCAGAACTCCAACCCTACACCTTGGCCTTATGAATTACGTTGCGGTAAATCGGTATTAGAAATAGCGCTCAATGAACAGGATAAACACTTTGTCATCAGCGAAGATCAAGGCCCTGGTCAGCCAGCCATTTCCGTTGAGATCTCGACCCTAGCACAAACAGATGAGCAGTTAACCTTTATTTATAACGGGGTTCGTCAACGATGTGAATACCTTATTGATGGTGACGATATCTATCTTAGAGTGGGTACCGGTTATCATCACTATACTGACCTTACTCATGAAGAAGCCGTCAGCGAAGGTGCGGCAGGCTCAGGAAAAATCATTGCCAGCATGGATGGGGCTATTATTGATGTATTGGCCGAAGTCGGCGACAGAGTTGTTAAGGGGCAATCATTGGTTATGCTAGAAGCGATGAAAATGGAACATCCGCTTAAATCAGATGTCGGTGGCACCGTTGAGTCAATAAAGGTACAAGCCGGTGATCAGGTTAAAATCCGTCAGCTATTAGTCACCATTGCTGCTGACGAAGAATAGACAGACAGTTAAAAAAGAGACTAAAGTAAATGGCTAACTTGAAAGACAAAACCATCGTAATCACCGGTGCCAGCCGTGGTATTGGTCGTGAGATCGCCCTTAAATGTGCTAAAGACGGCGCTAACATTGTGATACTGGCAAAGTCCATTGAGACTCACCCCAAACTACCGGGAACCATATTTTCAGTGGCTAAGGAAGTCGAAGCTTCAGGTGGAAAAGCACTAGCGATTCAACTCGATGTGCGCGACGATGAAGCCGTAAAGGCCGCAATGTATCGGGCCGCCGACGCCTTCGGCGGCATTGATGCTGTTATCAACAATGCAGGTGCAATTAAACTCATGGGCGCCACAAGCCTACCCCTAAAACGTTTTGATTTGATGACACAAATTAACTCGCGCGCGGTACTGTCAACCGCTCAAGCTGCCCTGCCGTGGCTCAAGAAGTCAGATCAAGGGCACATTATCAGCCTATCACCACCGCTAAACCTAGACTCTAAATGGTTTGCTCACTACTCGCCTTATACGATTACTAAATACGGTATGTCTATGCTGACCATGGGGCTGTCACAAGAAATGAAACGACACGGCGTCGCTGTCAACTCATTATGGCCTCAAACGGTCATTTCGACAGCAGCAGTAGAGTTTGAAGGTGGAGGCAAAGAAACGCTAGACAGAGGTAGAAAGCCAGCCATAATGGCTGATGCTGCCTACGAAATACTGACCACTGAAAACTGTGAATTAACCGGTGAGTTTGTAATTGATGAAGCCATACTCAAAGATCGCGGCGTCACAGATTTTGATCAGTATCGATATAACCCAGACTGCGATAAGCCGTTGATGACGGATCTGTTTGTAGCTGAGTAAACAGTTCCTTTGCTTCCAATATATCAAGAAGCTAATCCTGTTTATAGACATAGCTCCCAGAGAACGCTATGGTTCACCTATTAAGAGGCGTTTATTTTATGCAGGCGCCTCTATTTATCGACTACGTCTAATTAATCGAAAGTACTTATTTATAAATCTATGATTCGCTCCCTACTAACATTTAGTGTCTCAGCATTACTCACAACCTCTGCTTTAACTAAGGAGTTCCCTTGGGGCGCGCACAACGACATTATAGGAGAGCAACACATAGTAACGGCTAAATACGAAGATACACTATCTGATGTCGGTGAATCTAACAATATTGGTTTCAATGAAATTGTTACAGCTAATCCGGGCATAGATGCGTGGCTACCCGGTGAGGGCAGCCAAATCGTCGTCCCCTCCGAATATATTTTACCCAGTATTCGTGAAGGTATCGTCATCAACCTTCGTGAGTTTCGTCTGTATTACTTCCCAAAAGATGGTAGAAAAGTCATCACTTACCCAGTCGGCATTGGTGCTCAAGATACCCCCTCTCCTCTGATCGAAACACAGGTAAAGCTCAAGATTGAAAAACCCAACTGGTACCCTCCCGCCTCAGTGAGAGCAAAGTATCTAAAAGAACATGGCGAAGAAATGAAGAGGGTGTTCCCACCAGGGCCCAGTAACCCATTAGGACCATATGCTATTCAGCTTGATATACCAGGCTACTTCCTACACGGCACTAACAAGTCATTTGGCATTGGCACCAAGGTAAGCCACGGTTGCATACGTTTATACAATGAAGATATCTCGGAGCTCGTATTCAAAGTACCGAAAAAAACCCCAGTTAGATTTGTAAAAGAACCCATAAAAGTAGGGTTGAAAGACGATCAACTCTTTGTTGAACTACACCCAGATGAAGCAGACAACATATCTAATAAGAAAATGGTTCAAGAAATCATACAAAAAGCGATACGGATAGAAAAACGCCACGGCCCGGTGGACCTTGATATTTACGCTATAGAACGCGCTATCGATAAACCTTTAGGTGTTCCCCAACTCATTGGCACCAAAGCAGCTGGACAAATTAAAGACAATAAAAAGGCCGACGTTGTTGCCGTCAGCCCTTTATCATCATCCAACATTATTAATTAATGCAGGTGAAACCTATTACTTGCTGCTTGCTTTCTTAAGCATACGCTCAGCTTTTTCTGCTGATTCTTCAGCTTTTTTCATCGCTTCCTGTGCCATCATCAACGCTTCTTCAGCTTTGCTATATGCGTCATCAGCTTTACTATCAGCGCTAGTAGCTTTGGTCATCGCTGCGCCCGCTGCTGTTTTTGCAGAATTCGCTGCACTTTGTGCCTGAGCAGCGTCTTGTGCGGCTGAATTAAGTGTTGACTGATCATCTTTAGACAAGCTAGCACAGCCTGTTGCCAAAGCCATTGTAGTGACAGCACCTAACGCGACTATTTTTTTCAACATTGTATTACTCCATTGTTTAGCAATATGCTTTTAAATCATTCCTTCTTTAAAGCCTTTGGGATTTTGGATAAATAAGGCTTTGAGGATTTTTCTGCCGCTAGCGGCTAAATACCAGTCTAGTCAGTAATTTACAAAATTAAAATCAGTTTTTATAAAATAATTTAGGATACTTTAGTCATTATACTTTAAAGAGTACTGGCAAATGATTAAAATTTGCTCCTTTCTCGTTCGAATAGGCCCTATTTCAATGCTAGAAAAACTATTTCAGTTGAAAGAACACGGCACGGATGTCAAAACAGAGATCATTGCGGGAGTCACTACCTTTCTCACAATGGCGTACATTATCGTAGTTAATCCAGACATTTTATCGGCATCAGGCATGGACTATGGCGCGGTGTTTGCTGCTACCTGTATAGCAGCGGCCATTGGTTCTTTAATCATGGGGTTGCTTGCTAACTACCCCATCGCACTCGCACCGGGTATGGGGCTCAACGCCTTCTTTGCGTTTGCCGTAGTTCAAGGCATGGGGCACATCTGGCAGGTCGCACTCGGTGCGGTGTTTCTTTCAGGCGTCATATTTTTCTTTCTAAGTATATTCAAAGTACGTGAGTGGATAATCAATAGTATTCCACTGTCTTTACGATTTGGTATATCCGCAGGTATCGGCTTTTTCTTGGCACTAATAGCACTAAAAAACGCAGGTATTGTGATTGATCACCCTGCAACACTCGTATCAATAGGCGACATTACCAGTCTACCTAGCCTACTCACACTGAGTGGTTTTTTTATCATCTGTGCGCTAGCGTATAGACGTGTTACTGGCGCTGTAATGATCGGGATTATCGCCATTACAGTGATCTCACTAATATTGGGGTTGATTGACTACAAAGGGTTTGCCTCAATGCCGCCAAGCCTAGCGCCTACGTTCATGCAGATGGATATTGCCGGCGCGCTTAATGTAGGGCTTGTGAGTATCGTGTTTGCGTTTCTGTTTGTTGACCTGTTTGATACCTCTGGCACACTAATTGGCGCAGCTCACCAAGGTAAGCTGTTAGATCAAAATGGTAAGTTACCTCGTTTAGGAAAAGCATTAATGGCAGATAGCGTTGCAACCATGAGTGGTGCAGCGTTAGGGACATCAACCACGACCAGCTATATTGAAAGCACCGCAGGTATTTCGACAGGTGGCCGCACCGGCTTAACCGCTGTAATCGTCGCAGTACTGTTTTTGCTCTGCTTGTTCTTATCACCTATCGCATCTATCGTACCCGCTTATGCAACAGCCCCCGCCTTACTCTATGTAGCCGTTCTTATGGCGAGTGGATTGTCCCATGTTGACTGGGATGATATTACCGAAGCCGCTCCGGCAGCCGTTACAGCACTGATGATGCCTCTGACGTTCTCTATTGCGAATGGTATAGCTATTGGTTTTATCACCTATACTGCCATAAAACTATGCAGTGGAAAGCTTAGCTCGCTCAATATTAGTTTAGTGCTAATCTCGATACTCTTTGTTCTTAAGTTTATATTTTTAGGCGCCTAAGATGGACTCGGTAATGGATAGTCAACTCAAAGAAAGCCTCCACTTAAGCGAGCAATATTTTAGTGATGTGGTCAAGAAATCTATAAGAACTGTACCAGACTGGCCTGAACAAGGCGTGATGTTTCGAGACATCACCACCGCCTTGCAAAACCGTACGGTTTTTAGAAAGCTCATTGACGCTTTTATCCACCGCTATCATCATTTACCGATTGATGCGGTAGCCGGAGTTGATGCTAGAGGGTTCATCATCGGATCTGTATTAGCCTATGAGCTCAACGCGAGCTTTGTCCCCATTCGTAAAAAGGGAAAGCTCCCCTTTGACACCGTATCAGAAAGCTACGAACTGGAATATGGAAAAGCAGAAGTCGAAATTCATAAAGATGCCTTCCAAAAGGGTAATAAGGTAATATTAGTCGACGACCTGATTGCGACCGGTGGGACACTGCTAGCAGCAGCATCTCTGATTGAAAGACTCGGAGCAGAGATCATAGAAGCGGCTGCCATTATCGATCTTCCAGACTTAGGCGGCTCAAAAAAATTAAAAGAAAAAGGCCTAGCAGTTTATAGCGTCTGTCAGTATGAAGGTGACTAGTTCTGCTGGTTGAAAGGGTAATGACTCAAACAACAATGATAAAGGACTACAACAATGAAACAAATTATTTGGGTCTTGGCAGGCCTGCTAATGATCTCTACAAACGCGGCCATCGCCGAACCTCAAAAAAAGTTCTCGACCCTGGGCACCTACTTTGGGATAGCACAAGGCTGGATGGAAATTGAAGAAAACAACCTTAACAACGACTTTCAGATGTATACATTTGACCTGATAGGCGGCGCCACGTTTCACCCCAACATGGGCATTGAGGGTCGTTTGGGTTTCGGCGGAACCGACACCTCAGGAAGTAAATCTTATTCACTCAACCATTACGCTTCACTCTATTTTAAACCTCAATATACCTTTGGCCGTCTAAATACTTATGCCTTGATGGGAACCAGTTTTGTCTCGTCAGAAACCTCTCAAGTTTTATGCGGTATTATCTGTTTGCAATCAAGCGATAAGTATACTGAGTTTTCTTTCTCATACGGCGCTGGTGCCATCTACTACTTCAATATGATCATGGTTGGCTTGGAATACGTTAAAGTTCTGGATAAAGATCGTGTCGATATTGATCGCGGTGGTTTGATGTTTGGCTTTGTATTTTAATAACAAGCGCCAAGCAGTGATTACCTAGACCTGGTTTTCTTTGTCGATTTAGCCTGATGGTGATCAGCGGATTGTTTTGCTCTATGGTTCAAGCTGCGCGCTTTCGGCTTCGGTTTAGGCTTAGGACTTTTCTTTTCAGCGTTTTTGTTTGGCGTGGCCGTTTTATTCGAATGCGCTACCGCCTGATTAATCTCAGCCATTTCATCACTCGTTAAATTTCGCCATTGTCCCGGTTTTAAGCCTCTCAAATGAACTGACATAATGCGGGTTCGTTTTAGTTTTTTAACCTCGTAGCCAAGATACTCACACATTCGACGAATCTGCCGGTTAAGCCCTTGAGTAAGAATGATGGTAAATACAAACCTACTTTGAATCGTAACTTTACAGGGTTTGGTGACAGTGTCGAGAATCGGTACGCCTCGGGACATTCGCTCAACAAAGCGCTCACTAAGCGGTTTATCTACGGTAACGACGTACTCCTTATCATGAGCATTTTCTGCTCGTAAAATTTTATTAACAATATCGCCATCACTGGTGAGAAATATCAACCCTTCTGAAGGTTTATCAAGCCTTCCAACCGGGAAGATACGCTGCTTATGGCCAATATCATCAATAATATTGCCTTTGACCTTATGCTCCGTCGTACAAGTAATGCCGATGGGTTTATGATACGCAATATACACTCGGTCAGACTTATTTACCGCACTGGCTTTAATACGCCGCCCATCAACCAGTACCTCATCGCCGGAGGCGACTTTGGTTCCCAGTTCGGGTAGTTTTCCATTGATGGTGACCCTATTAGCTTCAATCAGTTTATCCGCCTCACGTCGAGAGCAAAAACCAGATTCACTGATATATTTATTAAGACGCTTTTCGTTGCTTGAATCCACACTACTTCCTAATTAAATCCAGACGACTTCCTAGTTAAATCCACGCATCGACAATGAACCATGCTCAGTTTATTTTAAATACGCTTCCAGCTCATTTCTAAACGCGGCTTGCACACCTAGGTTTTTCATCATCCAGTAGTGCCCTGCGATTAACCGATCAATAAACAAGCTCTCTACAGGCGGTTTGAAGGAGTCCAGATGCTTAAACACCGTTGGTGCCTTTGATGCCACTTTAGTATGCAAACTTGCTTGAGCAAAATCATAAATTTCATCTTTATGCTCAAACGGTGTAATAAATATATCACGCCACATGGCATAATAGCCTTCCTCTAAAGCAGGCTTATCTTCTACTCTCACGCCCAGCTCTATCAGGCGTTTATCGAGTAATCGATAGTCCTCTCCGATACCCGCATTCAGAGCCGCTTTGTATGCAGTTACAATTTCTGGCTTTAACTGCTTAACGCAGCCAAAATCATACATAATAACGGTGCCATCTGGGCGGAACGCGAAGTTCCCTGCATGAGGGTCGCCGTGAATACATTGAAACTTAAACAGCTGATCAGCCATGGTGGTAAAGATACGGTGGCCAATTAGGTTAATGATCTCCTGTGTATAGACCTCAGGTTCAAGCTCACTAAGGTGATCGCCCTCTACTAGCTCCATGGTAAGTATCCGACGGGTCGATAATTCATCAATCACTGTTGGAATAATAAGCCCGGAGTCACCTTTGTGAAAATCCTGAAAGCGCTTAATATTTTTCGCTTCGTTTTGATAATCCAATTCTTCATGCAACCGTTCTAGAATCTCTTGAAATAGCTGATCAACACTCTCTTTAGGTATTTTAAGCAACCCTCCTAACTTTAGCGTCATTCTTAACTGCTTAAGATCAGAGTCACAAGACTTATCAACACCGGGATATTGAACTTTTACAATAACATCACGCCCATCTTTGGTCATGGCGCGATGAACCTGTCCTATTGATGCAGCGGCATAGGGTTTCTGTTCAAAAAAATCAAATATCGCTTCTGGCTCTCCGCCCAACTCATCCTTTATCTGCTGACGAATCAGTGAGAAGTCCATAGGAGGCGCTTCTTTTTGCAGTTTCTGCAGCGCGTTAGAAAACTCTTTAGGCAAGAAATCCTGAGTTTGTGAGGCAATCTGCCCCACCTTCATCACCGCACCTTTTAACTCACCCAGCGTTGAGACGATATCATTGGCCATTTTATCGTAGGTCTTCGACAGGCGTTCTTCTTTCTTATCCTCAGAACCTAAACTACTGCGAACTTTTTCAGACGCGTAACGCCCTGCTACGCTGGCCGTCATACCCGCCAATTTCATAAACCGCCCGGTTCGAGTCGTTACTGATTTTTTAGCCATAAATACCTTGATTAACGATGAGATAGAGCCATGTTATTTAACAGTGGTCTCTGTATGCAAAACAGATTCGAGGTCAACCTCAAGCTTAGCGCCGGACGGCAAAAGCCCAACACCGGCGGGAGTCCCCGTTAACACAACGTCCCCCGGCATCAGGGTAAAATGCTGACTAATAAACGCTATTAAGGGAGTAACCGCAGTAATCATCTCATTAGTATGACCATGCTGACGAAGCTCGCCATTAATTTTCAAGGTAAATTCGATATTCGAGGGGTCAGTTATGGTAGCTGGCTTTACAAACGCTGATAACGGGCAAGCGCCATCGAAGCTTTTTGCAATTTCCCACGGGTGACCTTTCGTCTTTAGTTCGCTCTGCAGGTCTCTTAGTGTTAAGTCTAACGCTAGACCATATCCTGCTATCGCTCGCTCTATATCAGCAGTGCTAGCACAGGTTAGCTGTTCACCGATCAAAATCGCCAATTCAGCTTCGTAATGGGTATCGCCCTTGCCTTGAGGGAGTTTAATTTCATCGGATAGCGGCATAACGGTTGTCGCCGGTTTGATAAATAGAATGGGACTGGTAGGAATGGGGTTATTCAGTTCTTTCGCGTGTTCTGCGTAGTTACGCCCTACACAAACGACTTTCCCTAGGGTGTGATTAAAGGGTGTTCCATCAGAGAATTGGTGCTGGTAGGACATGGTAACTCCACTTATTTTTGCGGTAAAAGTAGAGCCACGAATCGGTTAAAGAACATTCTTAGACTCTATCTAGCAACCCAGTGGTGCGCTAGCGCACCTATCAATACACTATAAATCGATTACTTTCCCAGGGTTCATAAGATTCTTGGGATCAAATACCCGTTTGATGCCTTTCATATATTCGATCTCGACTGGGCTACGGGTGTAGCTCAGGTAATCTTTTTTGGTCAAGCCAACGCCATGCTCTGCAGATACGCTGCCGTTATATTTTTCGACAATTTCAAATACCCATTTGTTGACTTGCAAACACTTTTCGAAAAACTCTTCTTTGGCCAGGTCTGCCGGTTTGAGTATATTGAGGTGAAGGTTTCCATCACCTATATGGCCAAACCAGATAATTTCAAAGTCAGGGTAATGCTCTGTCACCACAGCATCAATTTCTTGCAAAAATTGAGGGACTTTAGACACCACGACTGAGATATCATTTTTATAGGGTGTATGGGGCGCTATAGACTCTGAAATGCCTTCCCTTAAGCGCCATAAGTTCTGTGCCTGTGTTTCGCTTTGACTAATCACACCATCAACGACCCAGCCCTCTTCTACACATTTCTCAAACAATGCCATGGCATCGTCCATCACCGCACCTGAAACCGCTTCAAACTCAAGCAGTGCATAATAAGGCGCTTCACCTTCAAACGGTGCCTGAACATCACCATGTGCTAATACATGACCCATGGCCTGATGAGAGAAAAACTCATAGGCAGTCAAATCTATCTGTTGCTGGAACGTCTGTAAAACATCCATCGTATTCGTTAAGTCGCTCAACCCTAATACTAACACCGTGAGGTTCGAGGGTTGGCGTGTTAGCTTCATCGTCGCTTCTGTAATAAAGCCCAATGTGCCTTCTGCGCCAATAAACAGGTGTCGAATATCGTACCCTGTATTGTTTTTCTCAAGATCCTTATTTAACTCAAGGATATCGCCATTACCGGTCACCACTTTCAAGCCCGAGACCCAGTCACGGCTCATGCCATAACGAATGACCTTAATACCACCTGCATTAGTCGAGAGGTTTCCACCTAACTGACTAGAGCCCGCAGAGGCGAAATCGACGGGATAATAAAGCCCTTGTTGTTCAGCGTAATCCTGCAACTGCTCAGTGATCACACCCGACTGACATTTAACGGTTCGATCACTGGCACTGAAATCAAGAACCTGGTTCATGTAATCAAACGACACCACAATTTCACCATTGGTGGCAACAGCACCAGCACTAAGTCCCGTTCGACCACCCGAGGGTACTAACCCTATGTTGTGCTTATTAGCAAACTTAACGATAGACTGAACTTGCTCTGTGGTCTTGGGGAACACAATCGCCACAGGCTTAGGCTCATGGATTTTTGTCCAATCTTTACCAAAGGTCTGTAATGAGTCTTCATCCACTCTTACTTTACCTTCATCGACCAAGTTTTTTAGCTCTTCAATCATCTGCTCTGGGGCCATAGTTCTCTCGAAACCTTTAGTTCAGTCTAAACCTGTCATTCGCTCAAAACGTGCTAAAAATAGGCGTAACTCTTTAATAATTACACCTACTCTATTTGATGCCGTGCACTCACTTCCATTTATGGTATCATACCGCGCTTATTCTGTTGATCTCGGCTTGCTAATTCAATGAAAATTTCTTCTCGAAGTGGTTTTTATGGCCCTTGCCAGCCTGATTGTATTGCTTCCTACTTGTAAAGGTTAATGTAACATCATGACTACGACGTCTCTCGATAAGAGCAAGATTAAATTCCTTCTTCTTGAAGGTCTTCACCAATCTGCCGTCGATACTTTGAATGCTGCTGGTTATACCAATATCGAATACTTAACCACTTCACTTTCAGAAGAAGAGTTGATTGAGAAGATTAAGGATGTTCACTTCATTGGTATCCGATCTCGTACACAACTGACAGAGAACGTATTCGCTGCAGCCAAAAAGCTCATTGCGGTAGGTTGTTTCTGCATAGGAACCAATCAGGTCAATCTACTAGCAGCCCTTTCAAAAGGGGTTCCTGTATTTAACGCACCCTTCTCTAATACTCGTAGCGTTGCCGAGCTTGTTTTAGCTCAGGCCATATTATTGCTACGCGGTGTACCTGAAAAGAATGCCATGTGCCACCGTGGCGGCTGGTTAAAATCAGCTAAAGACAGCTATGAAATTCGTGGTAAAAAGCTGGGGATTATTGGTTACGGCAGCATCGGTACTCAGTTTAGTGTACTGGCTGAATCTCTCGGCATGAAAGTCTACTTTTACGATGTCGTCACTAAGCTACCACTCGGTAACGCCACTCAAGTAGGCTCGTTAAAAGAGCTGCTTGAAATGTCTGATATTGTCAGCCTTCATGTTCCTGAAACACCGGCGACCAAGTATATGTTTGGCGCAGAGCAGTTTGAGCAAATGAAGCAAGGTAGCATTCTAATGAATGCGGCTCGCGGAACCGTTGTTGATATTGACGCACTGGCTGAAGCGATAAAAAGTAAAAAGTTATTGGGTGCCGCGATTGATGTATTCCCTGTTGAGCCTAAATCAAACTCTGAAGAGTTTGTCTCTCCATTGCGAGGCCTGGACAATGTTATTCTGACCCCTCACGTGGGCGGAAGCACAATGGAAGCTCAGGAGAACATCGGGGTAGAAGTCGCTGAAAAGCTTTCAACCTATAGTGATACAGGCACTACCGTATCGTCGGTTAACTTCCCAGAAGTAGCACTGCCTGCACATCCAGATAAGCATCGTTTGCTGCATATTCATGAAAACGTGCCTGGTGTACTGTCAGAGATTAACAAAGTGTTCTCTGACAACGACATCAATATCGGTGGACAGTATCTGCAAACCAATGAAAAAGTCGGTTATGTGGTAGTAGAAGTTGATAAAGACTACAGTCAGCTAGCACTTGAGAAACTAAGCGCCGTTAAAGGCACTATTCGTAGTCGCGTGCTGTACTAGTTTATTTTATAACAAGTCTAGTACGAAAAAAGGGGCCGTAAAACAGCCCCTTTTTTTATTGTAAAATTATGCCAGTCTATTTCAAAGGCAATAGCTTTAGCTCTACTCGTCGATTGGCTTCACGACCCGCAGCAGAACTGTTGGTTGCTATAGGGTAACGAGGACCAAGACCGGACGCATGTATACGTCCTGATGGAATCTGCTTAGTCTGCAAGAAGTACTTAACACTATTCGCACGTTGCTCGCTTAAAGTCTGGTTTAAGCTCAACGAACCCGTTGAATCAGTATGACCTTCAACCTGTATCGCTGTCTCATCAAACTCTTTCAAGACAATGGCTACAGACCCTAAGACTTCAGTGAAATTACCTTTGATATTAGACTTGCCTGTATCGAAGGTAATATTGCCCGGCATAATCAAGGTGATTTCATCACCAGAGCGAGCTACCTGCACGCCAGAGCCTTTCAATTGATGACGTAGCTCAGCCTCCTGCTGATCCATATAATAACCAATACCACCGCCCATCGCGCCGCCTGCCGCTGCGCCTATTAACGCACCCTTACCGCGATCTTTTTTACTTGAAGACGCTGCACCAATGGCAGCACCGGCTACCGCTCCAATGGCGGCACCTGTGGTCGCGCTCGATACTTTTTCTTCACCAGTGTATGGATCATATGTCATACAGCCAGATGCCAGCACAGATACAATTGCAATACTTAAACCCTTACGAATCATTACTTCTCTATCTCCTGATAGTTACTATTTCGTTGGAACGTAAATTAAATGTTAAGACGATGCCAATACTCTATCAATGAAATTAAACACATCCTGCCTTATCTCTTCGGACTCATTAACTAAATGGTGACGCCCTTTGGGTAGATAATGTACATCTACTTCAGAAAACTTCTGTTGTAGAATCGTAATATTGTGACGCCAATCTACCGTCATATCCCGCTTACCCTGAACAATAGAAACACATCCATCAATGGCATCAGTGCTTTCTATCGCTTTTATCCAACGCCTTAACGCTGTAATCCACTCAATAGACATATTTCGGGACTGCAACGGATCATGGTTTTTTAAAAATTTGATAAACACAGGGTCATTACTATTCTCTGAAAAAACACGCTTCCAGGTGCTTATAAAAGGCCCGACTACAGAATGTATAAATAGTGCGCCACTCCACCCAACCGGTCTAACGAGCGGTGCCAATAAAATCACTTTGTCAAAGATAGTAGACGAGAACTGCTGGGTACGATTTAACAAATGATCGACCAGTACGGCTCCGCCTGTGCTCTGACCTATGCCATAAAATGGCGCTTGGATATAGTCTTGGCATAAGTTAACACAACTTTTTAGTGCTAACTGATAATCATCAAACGATTTAATAGCAGTGGGGCGGCCTGATGACAATCCATGCCCTGGGAGGTCATAAGCGATCACAGCTAAATTTTGCTCTAAGCAGTGTTTAATAAGGTGACCGTACAGCCCAACATGATCAAAATAACCATGAAATATAAACACCGTCCCTTTTACCGATTCCGGCAAATAGTAATGCATTGCCATGCGATAACCTAGCGAGTCAAAACTCCCTAGATAATGCTTTACATCAGGCAACGTATCACAAAAATCAATTTGATAATAACGACAGTAACGTTTGGCTTCTTCAGTTAGTTCAGGGAGGTTATTGAAATCAAATGCTGACATTTGAGCCGTTATCTTACTCCGAGTCCAATCATGCTTCATAATCTATATTCAACATTTATAGTGTCTATTTAGTTTCGACTAGCCTAACTCAAAGCTAACCCAATGGCGAAATAATATCTCAATAGTGAAATGATCTCACTAAGCGGGTCGAAATCCTTTATAATTCGCGTTCCATTTTGACTGTACGCGATTTACATAGGATTGTTCATGATATTTTCATCTTTAGATTTGGCGCCTGAGATTCAGCAAGCCCTTGATGCCTGTGGTTATAGTCAAATGACGCCGATTCAGGAAGGCGCAATTATTCCTGCCCGACGAGGTAAAGACATTCTGGCCAACGCACAAACAGGCACCGGAAAAACAGCCGCGTTTGCGATTCCAATATTACAACGGTTACATGACAACCCGAAGGCTAAATTGCCTGGGAATGCCCGAGCATTAATTCTAACACCCACACGTGAGCTGGCCGAGCAATTAGCTGACACTATTAAACGCTATGCTCAGTTTTTGCCGTTATCAGTCACGGCCCTCTATGGTGGTGTCAAAATGAGCGGGCAGCAGAAGAAACTAAATGTCGGAGTCGATATCGTCATCTCAACCCCAGGCCGTCTTCTGGAACACATAGAACAGTGTAACATTAACCTTTCTAAGGTTGAGTTTGTAGTACTGGATGAAGCCGATAGAATGTTGGACATGGGCTTTATTGCTGACGTACAGTCACTACTACAAAAAGCGCCTAAGAAACGCCAAACCTTACTGTTTTCTGCAACCTTATCAAAGTCAGTTAATGAGCTTGCCCACAAACTCCTCATCAACCATGAAGTCGTTAGTGTTGCCAAGCAGAACGCCACGGCTGACACCGTCGTACATACTGTTTACCCGGTTGAAGAACGTCGTAAAGCCGAGCTATTTGTGGAACTTATTAACATGTATAACTGGTTTCAGGTGCTGGTATTTACCAGTACCAAAGCCCAAGCGGATACATTAATGCGCACGCTAAAGAAAGCTAAGTTTGACGTAGCACTTTGTCATGGCGATAAAAGTCAAGGGTCACGCCGTCGCGCATTGGCCGACTTTAAGTCAGGTAAAATCCAAGTACTGATTGCCACCGAAGTAGCCGCTCGCGGGCTCGATATTCAAGGCCTTGAGCACGTGGTTAACTATAACCTGCCTTATCTAGCAGAAGATTACGTGCATCGCATCGGACGTACAGGAAGAGCGGGAACAAAAGGTCAGGCCATATCATTCGTCAGCCGCGAAGAAGAACGCGTACTCGACAATATCGAGCGCCTCATTGGCTACACCATAGAACGAGAAAGTTTGCCTGGCTATGAGGTTGGGAGTCGAGAGTCGCTATGGAATAACCTAGCAGAAAGCCCTCGCGCGGCGCGTACAAACAAGGCAACACAAACAAAGATTGCACGTGATAAAGTTACCACAACAAAAAGCGGTAATAGAGGACCTAACAGGGGATCCGCAAAGACAACAAGGAAGAAGAAGGGTAAGTAATAACACTATACGAGAGCTGGGACTGACATTGCATTGATACAGTTTATCCTAAACTATCAGCCCGTTTCCAAATGATAACCACCTTAGGTGCCAGTCATTAACGTGCGAACTATGTACACAATTTTTCACTTTTTACAAAATTTCAAATTGCTACCCCCAATCACCTATTTAGAGCAGGTACAATTAGCGCATATTCCACAAAACAGAACTCTACATAATAATATGCAAGAACTTGACCCCTTACCTGCTGCCAAAATAGGCTTGAGCCTATCGGAACGCATCATATTAATCACCATCGTTACCATACTGCTCTCCTTTGGCATTTCACTACTGTAAAGCTATGAACCACTCTCAGCATACTGCCGGTAGAAAGTCTCAGCTTTTGCTCGCTGCTTCTCAAGCACTTCCAAACGTATTTCCTCCATTTTTTCAAGCAGCTCAGTTAAGGGGGATTTAGCGTTAAGATGATCATCCGATAAGCTATCTGAATGGGCTCGTTGCTGGGCTCTAATTTCCTCAAACCGCTCCAGCGCATTATTAATAGCAATGATTTTTAAGTCTGCTGGCGCCTCTGGCTCTTCACTTTCCGGTAATCGAAAATCACCAGATAAGGGGATGCGTTGTATTGATTCGATCTTAGGCTCAGATAGATCAGCCAGGTCGATTTCCTGAATCGTCCTAACGTTACCGTCTTCCATTAAAACAATACCTGATGATTTTATATCGCCTAATACAGCGCCAGTTGATGAGTGAAGATTAAAATGCCCTTCCGCGTAGCCTAAATATATTGCCCCTACACCAACCTCCTTCAAAGATCGCAATTGCGGTTCACCGCTTTCGCCCCCAACCCATAGTTTCAGTTCAGAGAATATTTCATCATTCTCATCAATCCACAAATTTCCATCATGATCAAACGTGGCCAACTCTGAAAACCCCTTTCCGGTTTGTGTGCCAAACAACTCACTACCACTATCCACGCGACCATTGGCATTTTTATCCAACACCAAATAACCACTACCTGAGGCGAGCGACGCAACCATCTCATCCTCTCCATCCCCTTCCAAATCGAATTCAAAATATTGATCAGTCAAACTAACCGAATCTGCACCAAAGTTAATGACTAGAGGGTCTCGCATCTGCTGAACATCCATCACAAATGATTCTGTAGTCTCATATGTCGCACGCTGGTTTAAGTGAAGATAAAGTGAAAAATCGATATCTCGGCCATCTTCAGTTTTAATACCCCCTCGAGAGCTAAAGGTCAAATCTTATGACTCCGATATAAACTGGTATCGTGATAATTCAATCTGAGCAGAGCCTGAGAAACCTGGAATACCAGATCCGACTGGCTGTCCATTTTTCACTGTCAAAGCATGAGTAGCGTCTTTTCCACTCAAGGCCACATCAATCACTTCGGTCAGTAAGTGGTTATTATTGAACGCTTTAGAAACCTCACCATTTTGAGATACATGACCACTGGAATATAAATATAGACGGTCTTCAGCATGATATTGATAGGTTGCTTCGTGCTCAGAAATAGCCACAAGACCTGAACTGATAGGAATGTTATCAGACACCACTAATGATGCATTTTGCTGTTGTTTCAAACTGTTTGCTTGAGCCGCTTGGGCCGTCATCTGAATAGCACTAGAATCGATTTTCATGCTACCTCCTCTACAACTAGCGCTACCTTTTGGTATCAATTACTTACCGTTAAGGCAGCTATAAGCGTTTACTCTCTTAAGCTTATCGGCCAGATAATACAAAGTATGAGGAGTATTTAGAGTTGTGATTCAATGGGGAACAGGCTTAAAAAATCAACCCAACGCCTCAGCCACCAACTGGTGCCTGGGTCATAATCATAGGTCGTCACCGAGCTGTCAGTTTTATCTAGCCACTTAATGCCACTTTCGTCTTCGTCCCAATACAGTGTGTAAGCGACAGTTTCTAACTCCGTATCAAACCACCCCCCTAACGCTTGTGCGACCTTCTCTGAGTAGATCAACATGCCAATTTCTGTATTCTCAGTAAAGGATCGAGGGTCTAGATTTAAGGACCCCACAAACAGCATAGTACGGTCAATCACAAATGTTTTAGCATGCAAACTGGCCTTTGAAGAACCAAAACTATTCTTATCCACCTCTACTGTAGACGCTAGATCCGCTTTTATTTCATAGAGTTCAATGCCACCATGAAGTAATTTTTTACGCGTAAGCTTATACCCGGCATGCACGATGGATACATCAGACGAGGCTAATGAATTAGTCACTATTTTGACCTGCGCGCCCCTTCTTTCCAGGTCTAATAAGAAATCCACGCCCTCTTCGGTTGGCACAAAATAAGGCGACACAATTAGAAACTCTTCTTCAATTGCATCAACATGACGGTTCAGTCCATCAGACAAATGAAGTTCAGTCTGATCGCGACTGCTGGTGATTTTTTCGGGTAGATCGTACAACAGCTCGACCTCTCCGGAAAAGAATTCTAGATTACGCTCTAACAACCGCTTTAAAAAATCAGAAGAGCGAACTTTATCCGCAAACGCTGAATGCTTTTGACCTTTCACAAAGGCTGATATTTCTTCCCTTCTCTCCGTTACATACTCCTCATCGAAGACCTGAGGGCGAAGCAATTCAATCGGGTAAGCCAATGGGCTATTCCAATACAGATCAAAGACCGAAGATACTTCTCCCACTACAGGCCCGACCGATAATACGTCGAGATCCGCGAATTCCAGTTGACTATTGGCACCAAAATATTCATCTCCAATATTTCTTCCGCCAATAATACTTACGCGTCCGTCGACCACAAATGACTTATTGTGCATACGCCGGGTAACATCCCCGAAGCGAGTGACCATTTGACTCAATTTACCAGTATTACGACTAAACGGGTTAAAGATACGTACCGACGCGTTAGGGTGCGCCGAGATCATGGCCAAGGCATCATCATTAGCTGCAGAGAGGTTGATATCATCTACCAACAGCCTAACTCTAACGCCTCTTTCAACTGCATTGATAAGTTCACTGATTAATAAGTTTCCGGTCACATCGCCGTGCCATATATAGTATTGTGCATCAATACTGGTCTCTGCGGCCGAGGCTAATGCCATTCTGGCAACAAAAGCATCAGTCCCATCATTCAATAAAATAAAGGCTGACTGAGCTTTATCTACCGGAGTATTATCTAATGCTAACTTGCTTAATTTTGCTGCTGATGGCGCCACCAACGACACGCTTTCTTCGGGTTCAGTATTATCAGGTAATGACGCGCACCCAGAACTCACTGCCAAAAACACCAGCAGTAACCCCTTCACGATTGCTTTAGATGAGCATAATCGAAGCCAGCTGTTTATCCACAACTGGCTAATAGTGCGGCCGTTGTTAGTCAACGGCCCTCCATTTACCATCGCTACTTTGACATACATCTTTATTGGTCGTATCTTCACTGCCATTTCTCGTTTTGAACAACATTTGGACCGTTCTGCAAGATTCGCCGTTGTACTGGTAAGTCTTTAATATAGTCAATTTACCTTCATTTCCCGTAGTAGGGTTTCTCCAAGCTTGCGGCTCTTGCCCATCGCTTTGTAATAGCTTAGTTGATGCCTCGTACACTAACTGGAAATCTTCATCGGTCAATAAACGTTCATTTTTCAGGCTTGACCTGACTCTATTTTCGGTTCCTTTTAGTAGTTCAAAGGGGGTTGCGACAATACCTTTAAAAAATCCCGTCACAGCGCCCTTTCCTGCTTCTTCACTAATACCTTTAGTGTTGGCCACGATGTTTTCTACTCGAGTTAAGTAATTCGGTATCTCAGCTCGTGTCGCTTGAACTTCACCCAAGACTTTAGGCACCAGCGGAATAATTTTATCCACTCGCTGATTGGTTTCATGCACCACAGCGGTTACGCCATTAACCGATTTCAAAATTACAGGAATGTCTTTCTGTAGCTGTGCAACCTGCTTTTGAAGACTATCGACGCGATCAAGAACAGCAGGTAGAGTTGTTCTGACAGACTCGACCTCTCCTAACACACTAGGAATAATGGCTCGTATATTGGCAGACTCTGCCAAGATCGGAGGAATCGAGTTGGTGGTATTATCAATCGTCTTTAAAATGCTAGGAAGAGTCTCTAGTATGTTGGGAACAGTGCCTAACAGAGGTTCAATATTATGGGTAGTACGATCAATTTGTTTACTTACCACACTGATTTGATCAAGTATGTCAGGAATTTGTCTACTCACACTCAATAGTGAGTAAGAGAAATAACAAATCGATCCAGCAATTAATATTAATGAAAACGAAAAAAGTTTATCCCTTGCTGGTCTGGCTTGCTTATCCATAAGATTGAATCTCGCAGTGTCGGGTAATAAGTAGAATGTATTGGAAGAGCCGTTAGTGTGCCCATCAAAGTAAATCTAATCAATAAGCTTATTTAACCGTCGAAAAAAAACCGTGACTAAGCACGGTTTTTTTGACGCTGATTAGCTATTTCTATTTATAACTTGCCAGATTCATAACGCTCAAACATAACTTCTAGTGAGTCTGTTTTGATCTTGCTTGCATTGCCTGATGTACCAAATGCATCGTAGCGAGCGATACAAATATCAGTCATCGCCTTAACAGACTCTTTCAGGTATTTACGCGGGTCAAATTCTGCGGGGTTATTCCCCATAAAGCGACGAATCGCGCCAGTCGATGCTAAACGAAGATCGGTATCAATATTCACTTTACGAACACCGTGTTTAATACCTTCTACAATTTGCTCGACAGGTACACCGTAAGTTTCTGGAATCTCACCACCAAACTCATTGATAACAGCTAACCATTCCTGAGGAACCGATGATGAACCGTGCATAACAAGGTGCGTATTCGGAATGCGCGCATGTATCGCTTTAATACGATCAATCGCCAAAATATCATCTGTCGGTGGACGAGTAAATTTATAGGCACCGTGGCTAGTACCACAAGCAATTGCAAGCGCATCAACATTGGTTTTTGCTACAAAGTCTGCGGCTTCTTCGGGGTCTGTCAGCATTTGATCTGCAGTCAATATCCCTTCCGCACCTACTCCGTCTTCTTCTCCCGCCTGACCGGTTTCTAAAGAACCCAAGCAACCTAACTCACCTTCAACTGAAACACCGCATGCATGGGCCATATCAACCGTACGGCGTGTTACGTCAACGTTGTACTCATAAGAAGCGGGTGTTTTACCGTCTTCCATCAAAGAGCCATCCATCATCACAGATGAAAATCCAAGTTGAATCGAACGCTGACAAATAGCTGGTGAAGTACCGTGATCCTGATGCATACAAACCGGAATATGTGGAAACTCTTCAATAGCAGCAAGAATCAGGTGCCTTAAAAAAGGTGCACCTGCATAGCTGCGAGCGCCTGCAGAAGCCTGAACAATAACCGGACTATTAGTCTTGTCTGCAGCTTCCATAATGGCGCGCATTTGTTCAAGGTTGTTAACATTAAACGCGGGTACACCATATCCAAATTCTGCCGCGTGATCGAGCATCTGACGCATGCTAATAAGTGCCATGTTTTTTTCCTTTTAATTCAATATTATATATTCTTGTCATCCTCGCGAAGGCGGGGATCCAGTGTCTTAAGGCATTTAGCAACAATAGATTCCGGCCCACCCTAGGGTTGGCCGGAATGACGAGAGCCCTAATGTGTATTACTTAGTACCACGCGTTTCTAACATCGCTACAGCAGGCAGTGTTTTACCTTCTACAAACTCAAGGAAGGCTCCGCCTCCTGTAGAAATATAAGACACTTTATCTGCAATATCATATTTATCAACAGCTGCTAACGTATCACCTCCGCCGGCAATTGAGAAGGCATCGCTTTCAGCAATCGCTAACGAAAGCGCTTTAGTCCCTTCGCCAAACTGGTCAAACTCAAATACACCAACAGGGCCATTCCAAATGATCGTTTTAGCTTGTTTTAACGTTGCAGCAAGTGCTTTAACCGAATCAGGGCCAATATCAAAAATCATATCGCCTTCAGCAACATCAGATGCGGTTTTAAGTGTTGCTTCAGCCGTTTCGGAAAATTCCTGACCTACCACAACATCGGTCGGTACGGGTACATCAACCTTTTCCATCAGCGCCTTAGCATTGGGTATCAAGTCATGTTCACAAAGCGACTTACCGACGGGGTTACCCGCGGCTGCAAGAAAGGTGTTTGCAATACCGCCACCCACTATCATCTTATCAACCACGTCAGACAGTGACTCTAGAACCGTAAGCTTAGTCGATACCTTTGAACCACCGACAATCGCGACTAATGGTCGAGCGGGGTTATCAAGCGCTTTGCCCAATGCCTCTAATTCGCCCGCCAGTAGTGGCCCTGCACAGGCAACAGGCGCGTACTTTCCTGCGCCATGAGTAGAAGCTTGTGCACGGTGTGCAGTACCAAATGCGTCCATGACATAAATATCACATAACGCTGCGTAGGCTCGTGAAAGTGACTCGTCATCTTTCTTCTCGCCTTTATTAAATCGAACATTTTCAAACAGTACTACTTGACCGTCTTCTAGGTCAATACCATTTTCCCAGTCTGCAACAACAGCAACATTCTGTCCTAATAGCCCTGACAAATGCTCAGCAACTGGCTTTAATGAGAACTCTTCAGCATACTCACCTTCAGTTGGGCGGCCCAAATGTGTCATCAACATCACCTTTGCACCAGCTTCTACTGCCAACTTAATAGTTGGCAAAGACGCCCTAATACGTGCATCGCTGGTAACTTTTCCATCTTTAACAGGGACGTTAAGATCTTCGCGGATCAAGACTCGCTTTCCTGCAAGATCAAGATCTGTCATTTTGATGATCGCCATTCTTTATCCTCATGTACTCTAATTTAAACAATAATATCAGTAAACTATAAAATAATAACGTTTCAGCACACCCTATCACATGTCGTTTCTATCATTTGCTCTGAGCGTGATAACTCTTAGCGTTTACTTGCAGCATCCAACCACACCGATGCAACATCGAGCATACGATTAGCAAAACCCCACTCATTATCAAACCAGGTCAGCACTTTAACCATTTTACCATCACTCACTTGAGTCTGACTCCCATCAACGATTCCTGATCGGGAATCATGATTAAAGTCAGAAGACGCCAACGGTTCTTCAGTAAAACCTAAAACACCACTCAGGCCATTAAGTGACGCTTCAGATAAAATCTGATTAACCTCCTGAATGCTGGTGTTACGGCTCACGTTGATCGTTAAGTCGAGTAACGATACATTAATAGTCGGCACTCTTATCGCGACCGAACTAAAACGACCTTCCATTTCAGGCAGTAATCGGTCTATCCCTTTTGCCAACCCCGTATCCACTGGCACGATGTTATGCATTGCACTACGAGTGCGACGTAAATCCTGATGATGATATGCATCAATGGTGGGTTGATCATTCATTGCAGAGTGAATCGTCGTGATCGTTCCCCGCTCAATCCCCAACTTATCATGCAGAACTTTTATGACAGGCACGATACAGTTGGTGGTGCAGGAAGCATTCGAGACAATACGATCTGAATGACTCAACGTCTTATGGTTAATACCATAAACAATGGTTTTATCTACGCTAGCATCTGCCGGCTGAGAGAATAACACTCTACCCGCACCTGCTAATACATGAGCTTCAGCGCCCTTTCTGTCACCAAATGCCCCCGTACACTCCAACACTAAATCTACATCCAGATCCTTCCACGGAAGGTTTTGAGGAGATTGATGATTAATAATGTCGATATGATCGTGGTGAGCATCTTTGTCGTATTCAGCGTTGTTGTAACGACTGCCACTTTTGATGCAAAGCCGATCGGCGTTCACATTAACAGAACCGGAAAAACGACCATGCGTAGAGTCATAGCGAGTTAAATAAGCAATCGTATCGATATCCGATAGCTCATTGATAGCAACAACCTGAAGTTTTTCGCGATATCCATTTTCATACAGCGCACGGAGAACACACTGCCCTATACGTCCATATCCATTTATCGCCACACGGTATGACATTAGTTTGCAACAACTCTTTATGTGGAACTTTGCACTTCTAGCTAGTGCCTATCCCGAAATATCTGTCATCCCCGCGAAGGCAGGAATGACAATAAGGTACGTTTACGATTAAAGCAATTCTTCTGTTACCGCCACAATATTTTCAACAGTAAACCCGAACTCTTCATATAATTCTTTAGCCGGGGCAGACTCACCGTAAGTAGACATACCCACGATACGCCCATCAAGACCTACATACTTATACCAGAAGTCTTCAATACCCGCTTCAATTGCTACACGCGCAGAAACCTCTAATGGAAGCACTTGCTGCTTGTATTCAGCATCTTGCGCATCAAATACATCGGTAGATGGCATCGATACAACACGAACTTTAGTGCCTTTATCACGAAGCACGTCAGCCACACTCTGCGCTAAACCAATTTCAGAGCCGGTCGCGATCAAGATCACATCAGGCGTACCTTCTGAATCAGACAGTACGTAACCACCACGCGTAATCAGTGCCACTTGCTCTGTGCTACGCGCTTGATGAGGCAAGCCCTGACGAGAGAAGATTAATGAAGAAGGACCATCTTGACGTTCAATAGCAGACTTCCACGCAACCGCAGACTCAACCGTGTCACATGGACGCCACAAATTCATATTCGGTGTATTTCTCAAACTCGCCATCTGCTCAACAGGCTGGTGAGTCGGGCCATCTTCGCCTAGGCCTATAGAGTCATGAGTGTAAACGTTGATAACACGTTGCTTCATCAATGCAGACATACGAACCGCATTACGCGCGTATTCCATAAACATCAAGAAAGTTGCACCGTAAGGAACAAACCCACCGTGCAATGCAATACCATTCATGATGGCTGACATACCAAATTCACGCACACCGTAGAATATATAGTTACCCGATGCGTCGTCTTTTTCTAACCCTTTACAATCTTTCCAAAGGGTTAAGTTTGAACCCGCTAAATCAGCAGAACCACCTAACAACTCAGGCAGTAAAGGACCAAACGCATTCAATGTATTTTGTGAGGCTTTACGGCTAGCCACTGTTTCGCCTTTTTCCTGACATTCCTGAACATAGGCATCAGCCTTAACAGAAAAATCAGCAGGTAATTCGCCCTTCATTCTGCGAGTCAGCTCTGTTGCTAACTCCGGGTATGCCGCCTGGTATGCCGCAAAAGACTTATCCCATGCAGCTTCTGCAGCACCGCCCTTTTCTTTCGCATTCCAGCCCGCGTAAATATCTTCAGGCACTTCAAAAGAGCCATGAGTCCAACCTAGTTTTTCACGGGTCGCAGTAATTTCATCTGCACCTAATGGTGCACCGTGACAACCTTCAGTCCCTTCTTTATTAGGAGAACCAAAACCGATCACTGTTTTACAGCAAATCATAGTTGGCTGATCAGTATTGGCTTTTGCTTGTGCGATTGCCTCACGAATAGCCTCTGAATCATGGCCATCAACCGCAGGAATGACCTGCCAGCCGTAAGATTCAAAGCGCGCAGGGGTATCATCAGTAAACCAACCTTCCACTTCGCCATCAATCGAGATGCCATTGTCATCATAAAACGCAATAAGCTTGCCTAAGCCAAGTGTACCGGCCAAAGAGCTCACTTCGTGAGAGATACCTTCCATTAAGCAACCATCACCTAAAAACACAAAAGTATTGTGATCGACAATATCATGCCCTTCTCGGTTAAACTGCGCCGCCAGTGATTTTTCAGCAATCGCCATACCCACTGCATTAGCAATGCCCTGACCTAACGGGCCAGTGGTAGTTTCAACACCCGGCGTATAACCATACTCAGGATGCCCAGGGGTTTTTGAATGTAACTGTCTGAAGTTTTTAAGGTCATCAATACTAAGATCGTAACCCGTAAGATGCAGTAGAGAGTATATAAGCATTGAACCGTGACCGTTGGATAGAATAAATCGATCACGGTTAGTCCATTCAGGGTTTGCTGGGTTATGTGTCATGTGGTCATTCCACAAAACCTCAGCGATATCGGCCATCCCCATCGGAGCACCAGGGTGCCCTGAATTGGCTTGTTGAACAGCATCCATACTGAGTGCACGAATTGCGTTTGCTAGATCTCTACGAGATGGCATTAAATTGTCTCCCACCGACAGTTTAAAATATTTGAACATTCCAGCGACTAAAGTTAACAGAATGCGCAATAAAAAAAGGCAAGTATTTTCCCTTATATCGGGCTATTGAGCAACTTTATTGGGTATTAATTCGTAACCAGCGGATATATATAAACCTTGAGTCCGTTTGCGCCCTGATAAACGTTTTCACCCGCAATCACTTCCCTGTTATAATTCCCCTCTTAAAAATTGAAAACGGATTTCAATTAATCAAGGAATACACGGATGAATACCGCCCTCAAAATCATCACCCTACTATCAACAATAACCCTCGCTGCCTGCACCTCCACCGAAGACAAAATAAATGATCTACTAGAACGTCATATGAATGCGTTTGTGTTTGTAGAGGGCGGGTCGTTTATGATGGGAAATCCTGGTTTAGGTTGGGCTTTAGGTGCTGATTCTTACCCCGCTCACAAAGTCACGCTGGATAGTTTTTCTATTCAGAAGTATGAAGTGACTCAAGGGGATATGGATTTGTTTATGGAGGTGACGGGATATGTGTCTGCTTACAACAGCTATGACAAAGATAGGGAAAGATACCCCGGTCGTTTTGTTGCTAAACTACCAGCCGTTGCTGCTTGGTCTGATGCTAAAACCTTTTGCCTGTGGCTCGGCGAAATAGGCAACATAAAAATAGACCTACCAACCGAAGCTCAATGGGAATACGCAGCCCGCTCCCGAGGACAAATGTATCGCTTTGCCACCGATACAGGTGAAGCTACGCCTTCAATCAATATGGCTTCGCGATCAACCAAGCTCTATATAGACCCAAGCGCCCTACCTCTTCCTCCTGGCAGCTTTCCTGCCAACCCGCTAGGTTTATATGATATGTCTGGCAATGCTATAGAGTGGGTACAAGACAATTATCAGCCAGATTACTACCAACACTCACCAGAACACAAAGAATGGGCAAATACATAACTCTGACACCACGATGGATCAACAAAAAGTCGCTAGAGGCGGTGGGCTCTCAGACTTTTGGGGTAATACAACCGTTACTCGTATGAATATCCCACAATCTCTAATAGGTCTAGAGACAGGGTTTAGATGCGTGTTAGAAAAATAGAATTATTCACTCAAGAAAGGCATAGTCAGCAAAAGTTCGGTTTCTAAGCCATTGCTGAGCTGTATGCTTTTGCTTTGACTGAAAAAGTAAATCATCAAAGATCATTCTAAAATTTTCAATCAAAGCATATCAATAGGGTCAGACTCGATTGAAAGAGGCCTATTTATTTAGCCCGCTTAACTCTAACCAATAGAGTCTGACCCCATTGGTTTGTTGCCCCATTGGTTTGTGCATTGGTTTTCCGAAACACCCGTAGCCGTGATGCAGCGCAGAGGCTGTGAAAGTATCAACAAATAAGAGGCTTTTTGCCTTCAAGGCGG
>OJFV01000042.1_pt1 | contig 114056 bp, 105 predicted proteins | sample 1594391 | NCBI WGS metagenome assembly OJFV01 (sample SAMN05416856, study PRJEB24817) | seawater metagenome | isolation source: Sea water | place: Canada:Atlantic | collected 2013-11 | reverse complement strand
AATACGAAACCCCGGTAGGTTATCCTGCCGGGGTTTTTTATTGTCTGCAAGAAAGTTGTCGAGAGTATGTTTGTCTTTAAAATGGGGGAAATGTTTTGTTACGAATATGGGACATATGTAAACACCCGTTTGTTGGTAGTTTTAGTAAACTAAAATGATATGTGGATATTCGTGATTAGGGTTGGGGGATGAAAGCCGCCAATTCTAGTGGTAGCTGCGGGTCAGCCGCTTGCATTGCTTATACGGTTCCTTTAAAAAGAAAGTCCTATTTAAGCTCAGTTTCAATTGGTAGATCAGTATGGAAATTTTGGTCCTATTCGCTCAACAATGATTGGTAGCCCAGATAATAAAATATTTGTTCTAGGTGGGGCTAGTGGATTTATAAGGTGGTCAGTAAGAAATTTGTTAGGTGGTTTTTCATTTAGTGAGATTGTGGTTCAAAATTGTTAATTTTTTAGTTGTCTAGGCTGAGATATTATGATTTATGTGAATGATTGCAAAGTATTGGGGGTTGATGCGTGCTTTAATCTTGAACAGTCTGAGAGTTTCCTCATAGGTTAAATTTAAGCGCGGGGCGGGGATCAGTATTTAACAGGCTCAGCTACTTGAGTCTTGCCTTCATTTCAAGCGCAAGGTTTAGAGTGGTTACAGGATGTAAGGGAGTAATGCTTAAGTGTGATATCAGCTTGGAAGCAGCGTTAACTGAGTCCCTAGTGTGACAACGGAGAATGTAGGTGGAGGGAACGGATTATTTTGAATAATAACGGGGGAAGTATGCAATGTGACAAATTTAAGAGAATAGTTGCTCGATGTTCGTTGTCTTTGCTTGCTATGTGCGGAGCGGCAAATGCTGAGCTTGCCTCGTTAACGGACGGCGAACTGTCCGATGTAGATGGTGCTGGTATTGGGTTGGTGTTTGAAGACTTCGTGTTTGATGCTCGTACTGATGCGGCAGCAGGGCAGTCATTTAAAATTACTGGGATCAAAGATTCGAGTGGTATTGAAGATGTTGAAATAATTGTTTCCCAGTTGTATATCGCTAATGCGGGTAGTAATTACGGTGAAAGCCTTTCTGGTGTGAATTTGGGGCGCTTAGTTAACCCTTATGAGATCGAATTGATTGATGGAGATGATATCGGAATCGAAGATCAAGCTGTCCTTCAATTCTCCGCACCCACTAAATATGAGGCTACAACAACCGTTAATTTGGATCGTGATCTCGATGGGGCGCTTGATACCGAGTTAGATTCATCTGGAGCAACAGTATTAAAAAATTATGAAGCAAACGCAGACGGTTATGACTGTGTTCTTGCTGGGGCTTCAATGGGTACCGGAACCTGTGCTAGTAGGCCTGCGGGTATCGATGTCGCGTCATCTGAAGCTATTGTAGGGGAGCGTCCTGACCTAGGATTAAAACTTCAGGTTCAGGTTGGAAGTAATTCCTCACAAAATTTAAGTATACACGCGAAGAGTGCGGTCTTTGATGGTAGCTATCTGCGTTTGTGGGGGGATGATAATAAAAAGCAGCTGGTGGGTGAGTATAGACTCAATTTCTACACGCCAGAGCTGTCATTAAATTCCTGTGATGCGTCTGGGCAGAGTTGTGGTAATACCATCTACATGAAAAACTTTGAGCTAGAGCTGGCACTAGGGAATCGATTTCAGCCTATGTCTATAGGTGTCACTGAGTCACTAGATGGCTCAATTCAGCCTGGAAACTTTGTTTTTGAGATTGCGAGTATTACTGAGTATGCGACTGAGCAAGGTTATCTATCGAGCTTGCCGACTGATGGTTTAAGGGAAAGTTGTGGTGATGACAGTTGTCGGACTGCGTGGGACTTTTTTAACGGTTATTACTCAAATTCGGAATTTAAAAGCAATTTACGTATAGGTGAGGTGCATATAGGGGATATAAATGCTGGAGGCCAGAATTTTGGTTCTTCCAGAATCGAAGGGATGACGATTCAATATCTCAAAATATCCAGTCATGACCTAGCAAACTAGGAGTAGGCATATGCTAAAAAATAAAATAGAGAGGTTGGCGTTTTCTGTTCTTTCTATGACTCTCTTGTTTAGTTCATCGGTTGCATTCGCAGAGCTCGCATCTATCGATGATGAAGACTTATCTGTCATTTCTGGTCAGGCCGGTGTTTATTTGTCCGGAGAGATTTCTATCAACGAAAATGGCGGCCCTATCCAAAATGCCTACTTTGGGGATTGTACTGATAACAAAAAATGTGGTGCTAGGCTCGCCTTTCAACCAAAGGAAAATGGCGGCTGGTTTGTGTTGGATGATTTCAAGGGGGGCTTTTCATTTCAAGGGTTGACGTTGAGGGTTAGGGATATTAGCTCCGGGTTTGGTGGTGACGGTTCTAACTTTAATAGAGAAGTGCTAGAGGTAGGGCTGCCAGATCAAATTAAGGTGGACAAGTTACAATTCACTTATGCGGCCAGTAGTACCGCTCGCCCGACAGATGCGGGGTTTCAGCAGACGGATTTTTATACTGTTGAGATTGATGGAAATATTACCTTGCAGGGCAATCTTCTTGTTTTCCCGACTGGAAATAACTAATGATGGATATGCTCATGAGTAAAAAGACGCTAGTGTTGGGTTTATGCTGTTCATTGTTATCGCCTTCATTGTTTGCAGAGCTGACTCAGTTAAATGATGAGGTGATGTCGGGGGTTAGTGGTCAAAGTGGTATTACGCTTGATGTCGCGCTGAAAGCTGATATTGGTGAGATTGCCTATTTTGATGACGGTGCAGGGATTGCAATTCAAGGTGTTCGAATTTCCAGTGCGTCCAATTCTGCAGATTCATCAAAGCAACTATATGTGCTCGACATCGAAAATGATGGTAGTTTAAATATTGCCTACGATATTGCGCCAACACGATTTGAATTCTCGGATATACGGTTAGGTACACAGTCCGGAAGTATGGTGGGACCTAGTGGCGGTGGTTTCTTTTGGGATTATAGTCTAGTCGGAAACCTGAATATTAAAGATGGCGGTGCTGTTGGTGCTAGCGGTTATACATTTGAGTCAAACTATGTAATGGCTGACGGGGCTTTTGGTTATAGCACTCAGGGGAATAGTTTCTGGTTTGATGATATAGATTCAAGCACTTCTACTGTTATGACGCTAGATGTTGGGACTGATGTTGATGGGCAGTATTTGGATATAAGGCTGCCTAACTATGTTGGAGAGTATACAGTTGGTGCTATTCGTCATAGCTCTAATCCAGCGTTTAGTGGCGGTTCATTATGGGGGCGGTATGACCTTACGTCGAATATTCAGCTGCGTGGAGGAGGTCGCGTCGGTGTGACTGGTATAACTATTGATGCGCAAAATACTATCAATAGCTATGATTTCGCGTGGGGAGATGATGATCGTTGGGTTGGTGCGTTGGGCGTGACAGGTAATTATAACGTCGAAAATCTAACCTTGGATGTTGCGACTGACGACGACGGTGACCTGGGGTTGGCTATAGCATGGGATAAGGTTGATGCATCCTTCCATATTGATGAATTGGTATTAGGTGAGACGAAGGCTAGAATTGATGAGTATCTGGCTGGCAGTTCGTTAACGGGAGGAGCGTCTACGCTAAAAAGTATTGGTAGTGTTGATGTAGAGTTTATCTTCGCTGATCAAAATGTTGATGGGGTTGATTATACTAATATCTTTTATGTTCAGGCCGGTGGCCATGAGGATGCTGGAGAGCAAGGGTTAAGAATTAATGCTCAGTGGAGTTTAGCTGACCAGTACGGTTCTGAAACTAATGCGTCTAATATAACTTACACTGATGACGGTAATGCAGTGATGCTTAGCGGGCTTCAATCATGGGGTAAGGGAGATCTCACGCTAAATGTGACCAAGGCTGAAACACTTAACGGAACTGAGTTTTTTGATGGAATAAGGATTGGATTCGAAGGTTTTACAGGAGGCTATAAAATAGATGGTCTTCAAGTAGGGGCTAATGATGCAGAGTTAAGGAATCAAGATATTCAGGGTGGTTCAGAGCTGCTGTTAGCGCTTGGGGTTTTCCCATCTTATGACTTTACAGTGGATGGGCATCTAACTATTGGTACTGGTGGAATGACCGGAGAAGGCTTAACCATTAACTCGGATATACATATTACAAATGGTCGTGCGGCATTGATGGCTGATGAAAATGGGAATGGTATTTGGGCTACAGGCCTTGATTATGATATTCATAAACGAAACATGACCATTGATGTGACTGATGATGGGTTGGCTATCGTTGAGGGTGAGTCTTGGAGTGTTATGGATATTTCAGGATTGCGTTTGGGTAGTAAGATTGACGGGAATAGTTTTGGTCGTTTCGTCGTGAAGAGCTACGAAACCGGCTCTTCAATGGTTATTAAGGCGGGAGGGTCAGGTGACATTTGTGTTGGCGGAAATGCTTCTGATGAGTCGGGTTGTGGTGCGGTTGGTGGTATTTGGGAGCAAAGAGGTGATGAGGGGATTACGGTCAGCTTAAAGAATATTCTTGCTGAGGCGGTGAGTGAAACAAAAAGGAATAGTTTTACTTGGGAGTCGACAGGGGGGTCTTCTGCCAGCAGGCCAATGCAAATTGTTTTCGATAATATTACGACTAATGATGGTGATGGGATAACAAATACCTATGGTCTTCAGAATGATATTGCAATTGACGTTTACCAAACTAAGGTCGTTAAAAAAACAGATGGTGCTGATTCGAACGGGGTAGTAGGTAATAAGGGGGACGAGAAAATAACCGATAGCTCTGCGGCTGGGTACAGGTATGTTAGTAAGGCTGATATGGATGCAACACCTTCGTTGACATCTGATCGTCCTTTAGGGTTTGCCGTGAATGCAAATACTCGATTTAAGGAGTTATCATTTGGGAGTGTTCAGATGGTCCATCCGGACGCAGCTCAGCCATCTACACTGATCTATGGTATGAGTCTTCAAAATGTTAATATAACATCCAATCTTACAGCTACCCCTATTCAGTAGAAGGTTGCAGCCTAAAAAGCCTATCCTTATGGATGGGCTTTTTTGTTTCTGGTGCTACGATATATAATTGATCTCATTCGGTGTTAGCGGGTTTTGGTTATGGATTTAGTTAAATTGTTAGGTCTTTTGTCGGATGGTGAATATCACTCTGGGGTCGAGATGGGTCGCTCGTTAGGGGTGAGTCGAACAGCTGTGTGGAAAGCGCTGGGTAAGCTTGAGGCTGATGGGGTGTCACTAGATATAGTTAAAGGTCGGGGGTATCGTATTGCCGGCGGGCTTGATTTATTGAGCAAAGATGAAATTCTAAGGTATTTAGCCTCCCGATCAATACACCTCGATGAGTTTCATCTTTTGCAGAGTGTAGGGTCAACCAATACATATCTGATGAATGATGATTCGGAGGTTAATGGGTATAGCCTCTGTCTGGCTGAGCGCCAGACATCGGGCCGTGGTCGTCGGGGGCGTGAGTGGTATAGTCCATATGCCAAAAACTTATATTTAAGTATGTCGTTTGGGTTGTCTGGTGGTGGGGAGGTACTTGAGGGGCTTAGTTTGGCGCTAGGTGTTGCCGTTGCGGGTTGTTTATCTGATCAGGGTGTAAAAAATATTGGGTTAAAATGGCCTAATGATATTTGGGTTGGAGGTCGTAAGCTTGCGGGTATTTTGGTTGAGCTAAAAGGCGAGGCAGAATTTGGTTGGAAGGTTGTGGCGGGGTTGGGTATTAATGTTCTTATGACTGAAGACGAGGGTGGGGATATTGGGCAGCCTTGGACGTCGATCGGGGCGGTCAACGGCGAACAGTCAATCGGAAGAAGTATTTGGGCAGGGGTTATCATTGCTAGATTAATCGAAACTATTGAACGGTATCGAACGGGCGGGTTAGATTGTCTTCTTGCTGAATGGTCCAGATTTGATATTCTGCAGGGGAGGGAGGTTGTTCTTTCGAATGGCGGGTTGTCAGGATTGTGTCACGGCATAGATCGGAAAGGGCGACTGCTTATTGATGTTGATGGTGAGATGAGAGCGATCAATGCAGGGGAGGTGAGTGTAAGGCCTAATGAATCTTCAGATTGATGTTGGAAATACGTTTGTTAAGTGGCGGGTTCTGGATATTGACGGGCTAGTGGCTCGAGGGAGGGAGCGCACTTCTATCAACGTTTCTTTGGGTGAGGTAGGCGTATGGAATGAGGTCACTTCTGTATATATTTCGAGTGTTGCCTCAAAAGATGTAAATGATTGTCTGAGGAGGCTTCTTAGTGAGGTCGTGCCAACTATAATTCCAATCTTTGCGAAGAGTGAGTCTTCCTTTTGCGGTGTTTTAAATGCATATAAAGACCCCTCTCAATTGGGGGTGGATCGCTGGATGGCAGTTATTGCAGGTTATTTAAAGTACAGGGAGTCTTGTTTTGTGGTTGATTGCGGTAGTGCAATAACGATTGATTTGATTAATGATTCTGGAGAGCATCAGGGGGGATATATTCTTCCAGGAATAGAGTTAATGAAGTTGAGTCTCTCATCCGGGACTAACAGGGTTAGGTTTAATGGCGTTGGCGATGTTGAAGCTAAGTATGGAGAAACAACTTCAGAGTGCGTTCAGGCTGGAATAAGTTTCGTGCTGCGATCGGTATTAGAGGGGTTGCGTGTGAGAATGAGGGAAGAAGGAGTTAAAAGGTTAATTGTTACGGGGGGGGATGGAGTGTATGCAGGTTCGCTCTGCCAAGCTGTTGAGTATTCTCCTGATTTAGTTTTTGATGGGTTGACTCTGTTAAATAGGGGGGGCTGTGTTGCGGGTTTGTAGGTCTTGGGGGGTAGTGTGCGCTGGATTTTTTTGACTCTAGTATTATTAAATGTGTTGTTTGCTGTTCTCGAATTGTATGCAGGTATCGGCGGGCAGGGTACTCAGGATGGTCGTTATCAAACGGTAGTCGGAGGGGCGCGTCTGTTGCTGTTAAGAGAGCTAGATGTGCCTCATAGGGGGGGAGGGATAGTTAGTGCGGAAAGTGCTGAGCAGTTATGTTTGCTGGCAGGCCCGTTGAATGATAGGGGCAGTGCGAAACGACTAGTGGAGGCGTTAGGTCGTTTTGAAGTGCCGGCAGAAATTATCGCTCAGGCGATTACTAAGGCGCCAAACTACTGGGTGTACCTAGAGCCTTTTGATACAAGGGGGGCAGCGATAGCGAAGTTGAAGGTGTTACAGGCGGCAAAAGTAGATAGTTACCTCATAACTCAGGGTGAATTGGCTAACGGTATATCGCTTGGTGTGTTTGAAAATATTGATTCAGCAAGAAGAATGCTTGAAAGAAGGCAGGGGCAGGGGTACGACGTCAAAGTTACGGAGTTGGGGAAGAAGAATTTCGAATACTGGGTGTCTGTAGAGCGGAGATATTCGCCTGATTTGGATAAAAAGGTCACAAAAATCTTGAATGAGCTAGAAATGTCTTTCGGAAAGAGACAAATATTTTGTAAAAGTGTTGCATCTGAAAAATAGTTACCTTAGTATAGCGGCCTCGCAAAACGCGGTACAGAGCTGGCGTAGCTCAGATGGTAGAGCAGCGCACTTGTAATGCGCAGGTCGGGGGTTCGATTCCGTCCGCCAGCTCCATTTCTTTATTGTGTGTTTTGTGATCTTGTAAGTGTCGTTGCGACTCTTATAAGGAGGGGTTCCCGAGTGGCTAAAGGGATCAGACTGTAAATCTGACGCGAAAGCTTCGGTGGTTCGAATCCACCCCCCTCCACCACTTCGCGGGTGTCGTATAATGGCTATTACCTCAGCCTTCCAAGCTGATGATGCGGGTTCGATTCCCGCCACCCGCTCCAAATTCTAGGCGACGCTCATATAGCTCAGTCGGTAGAGCGCCACCTTGGTAAGGTGGAGGTCACCGGTTCAATTCCGGTTATGAGCTCCAGTTTTGGTTTGGGTGGTAGGCAATGATCTTAAGTTGTATGGATGAAATTTAGGCCAGTAGCTCAATTGGCAGAGCAGCGGTCTCCAAAACCGCAGGTTGGGGGTTCGATTCCCTCCTGGCCTGCCACTATTTATAGCGGTAGGGCAAGTAGAGATGAGTTCAAAAGTGGAAGTGGCAGAAGGTCGCTTTGATAGTTTGAAATGGATGGTTGTGTTAGCGCTGGTTGTTGTGGCGGTAGCGGGGAATCATTATTTTTCAGCTGAATCTTTGCTGTATAGAGTTTTGGCGCTATTGGTGTTGGCTGGTGTTGCAGGGTTTGTTGCTCTGCAGACGCTGAAGGGGCAAAAGTTCGCCGCCTTATTGAAGGATGCAAAGTCCGAAATAAGGAAGGTTGTTTGGCCTACGCGTCAGGAGTTGACTCAAACAACTCTAATTGTAATAGTTTTTGTGTTGGTTGTTGCGTTGATCTTATGGGGGCTTGACTCTCTTGTAAGTTGGCTAGTGTCTGGATTAATAGGGTAGGGGCTGCGAATGTCTAAGCGTTGGTATGTGGTCCATGCGTATTCTGGATACGAAAAGCAAGTAATGCGTTCGCTTAAGGAGCAGATGGTCCTTAAGGGTTTGGAAGACCGGTTTGGTGATGTGCTTGTTCCGACGGAAGAAGTTGTTGAAATGCGTGACGGTAAGAAAAGAAGGAGTGAGCGAAAGTTCTATCCTGGTTACGTGTTGGTTCAGATGGAAATGGATGACGAAACTTGGCATTTGGTTAAGTCGACGTCGCGAGTTCTTGGTTTTATAGGTGGTACGAAAGAAAAGCCGGCGCCTATAACTGAGAAAGAGGCGATGGCGATTCTTCAGCGTGTGGAAAATGGGGCTGAGAAGCCTAGGCCGAAGACGTTATTTGAGCCGGGTGAGATAGTAAGGGTTATTGATGGGCCTTTTGCTGACTTTAACGGAGTTGTTGAAGAGGTTGATTATGAGAAGAGTCGTGTGAAGGTGGCTGTTCTTATTTTTGGTCGATCTACGCCTGTTGAGTTGGCGTTTGGTCAGGTGGAAAAAGACTGATTATAGTAGTCTAATTTTATTATGTGGTGCTCATTCTGCTTGCAGGGTGGGCTTTTTGTGTCTCGGCGGGGAGCTTGAAAGAGCGTTGGAACCCGTTAGGAGGAAGTATGGCTAAGAAAGTAGAAGCGTATATTAAGCTTCAGGTAGCAGCAGGTAAGGCGAACCCAAGTCCGCCAGTTGGTCCAGCACTGGGTCAGCATGGTGTAAATATCATGGAGTTTTGTAAGGCGTTTAATGCAAAAACTCAGGGTATGGAAGCTGGCTTGCCGGTTCCTGTGGTTATTACAGTTTATGCTGATAGAAGTTTTACTTTTATCATGAAAACCCCTCCTGCTTCAATTCTATTGAAGAAGGCTGCTGGTATTAAAAGCGGTAGTGGGCGACCAAATACTGAGAAGGTGGGTACTGTTACTCGAGCTCAGCTAGAAGAAATAGCGAACACAAAAGAGCCTGACTTAAATGCAGGTGATTTGGATGCAGCAGTTAGAATTATTGCTGGTACTGCTCGCAGTATGGGCTTGAATGTGGAGGGCGTATAAGATGGCTAAGCTAACTAAGCGTCAAAAACTAGTTGCTGAGAAGGTTGAAGTAGGAAAGGCATATTCTATTGAAGAGGCTGTAACGCTTCTTTCTGAATTATCCTCTCAGGTTAAGTTTAAAGAGTCTGTCGATGTAGCTATCAACCTTGGCGTTGATGCACGTAAATCGGATCAGGTGGTTCGTGGGTCAACTGTTTTGCCTAATGGAACCGGTAAAGATGTTCGAGTTGCTGTATTTACGCAAGGCGAAAATGCTGAGAAAGCAAAAGAAGCTGGTGCAGATATAGTTGGTATGGATGATCTTGCTGAAGAAGTTAAAAAAGGTAATCTTGACTTTGATGTTGTGATAGCAAGCCCAGACGCAATGCGTGTTGTTGGGATGCTTGGTCAGATTCTTGGTCCTAGAGGCTTGATGCCAAACCCTAAGGTTGGCACTGTGACTCCAGATGTGGCAACGGCTGTTAAAAATGCAAAAGCCGGTCAGGTACGTTATAGAACTGACAAAAATGGAATTATTCACAGCCCGCTAGGGAATGTTGAATTTTCCGCTGATTCGATTAAGCAAAATCTTGAAGCGTTGCTTGTCGATCTTAAGAAAGCAAAACCTGCATCAGCGAAAGGCGTGTATACGAAGAAAGTTACAGTTTCTTCTACTATGGGGCCAGGTTTAGTTATTGATCAAGGTTCTATCTCTTTTTAAGAGGTAGAACAAAAAGAACTTTGAAGTCTAGGCTAGAGCCGAGGCTGTCAAAGACCGCAGGTGCAAAAAGACTCTTTGGGTTTTTAAGCTTAATTTCCTGCGCAGACGGTGCGACCTTACTCTTTGAGTACTTTCACCGTGCGGTTGTTCATTGCTTGTTGAAATAAGTGGTGGGCATATATAAATTGTCGGCTTTTGTCGGCGTGTGAAGGAGAAATCCAGTGGCAATTGGACTCGAAGACAAAAAAGCGATAGTCGCTGAGGTCAACGAGGCTGCCGGTGGTGCTTTGTCTGCAGTTTTGGCTGATTATCGTGGTGTAACTGCTACCGATATGACCACTCTGCGTAAGCAGGCTCGCGAAAATGGCGTTTATTTAAGAGTTGTTCGTAACACTCTTACTAAGTTAGCTGTTGGTGGGACTGACTTCGAATGCATTAAAGATGCGTTGGTTGGACCAACGATTCTTGCGTTTTCTATGGAAGATCCAGGAGCAGCCGCAAGACTGCTAAAGGATTTTGCAAAAGAGAACAAAGAGTTCGAAATAAAAGCACTCGCTGTTGGTGGTGAACTGTTAGGAGCTGAGCAAATTGATCGTTTGGCCAAACTACCTACGCGCGATCAAGCGTTGGGAATGTTGGCAAGCGTTATTCAGGCGCCTATTACAAAACTTGTGCGTACATTCAACGAAGTTCCGTCGAAAGTTACGCGTGTTGTTGCTGCAGTTCGCGATCAGAAGAAAGAAGCAGCCTAATTATTCTAGTTATTATTTTTCAGGAGATTTGAGTCATGGCTCTGTCTAAAGACGATATTTTAAATGCAATTGCAGAAATGAGCGTAATGGAAGTTGTTGAGCTTGTTGAGGCAATGGAAGAGAAGTTTGGTGTATCTGCAGCTGCGGCTGTTGCAGTTGCTGCTCCAGCAGCTGGCGGCGACGCAGGTTCAGCTGAAGAGCAAACTGAGTTTGACGTTGTTCTAGCGGGTGCTGGCGATAAGAAAGTTAACGTTATCAAAGCAGTTCGTGCTATTACAGGTTTAGGCCTTAAGGAAGCAAAAGCTATGGTTGACGGCGCTCCATCTACTGTTAAAGAAGGTGTTAGCAAAGACGACGCAGAAGCAGCTAAGAAAGCACTTGAGGAAGCTGGCGCATCTGTTGAAGTCAAGTAATTTACTTGATGGACAACGTTTGCGGTTAAGCTAAACCGGAATCGGCTGGCAATAATAATTGTCGGCCTTTTTCCGTTGTATAAGCTATACCTAAATTGTATGTGCTATATCTAATTTTCCGATGATCAATTTATTTGATTCGGTGCAGCAAGACAGTTTCAACTTGTCGGTTTCAAACCGAAAAGAGACGCCAAAGGTGTTGAGTCATAAAGCTGGGGAACACAAATGACCTACTCGTATACTGAGAAAAAGCGCATTCGTAAAGAATTCGGTACACTGCCGACCGTGATGGATGTGCCTTATCTGCTATCTATCCAAATGGATTCCTATCGCGGTTTTTTACAAAAAGACGCTGAGCCCGGAGCAAAAGAAGACCTGGGTCTACATGCAGCATTTAAATCTGTTTTTCCTATCCTCAGCTTCTCAGGTAATGCTGCGCTGGAATATGTTAGCTACCGTTTGGGTGAGCCAGCATTTGATGTTAAAGAGTGTCAGTTGCGAGGTGTTACATACGCCGCGCCACTGCGAGTGAAAGTTCGCTTAATTATCTATGACAAAGAATCTGCCAATAAGGCGATTAAGGATATTAAGGAACAAGAAGTCTACATGGGTGAAATGCCCCTGATGACGGATAATGGTACTTTTGTTATTAACGGGACAGAGCGGGTTATTGTATCTCAGCTTCACCGCTCTCCTGGAGTGTTCTTTGATCATGATAAGGGTAAAACCCATTCATCCGGTAAGCTGTTATATAGCGCCCGAGTTATCCCTTACCGTGGTTCATGGTTAGATTTCGAGTTTGATCCGAAAGACGCTGTTTTTGTTCGAATTGACCGACGTCGTAAGCTTCCTGCATCAATATTAATGCGTGCTTTGGGTTATGATTCTCAGCAAATTCTGGATATGTTTTTCGAGACTAGCAAACATAAGGTTTCTGAGGAAATTTGCACTTTAGAGTTGGTGCCGTCAAGGTTGCGAGGTGATATTGCAAGTTTTGATATTAAAGATAACGAAGGTGGAGTCATAGTTGAAGAAGGTCGGCGTATAACTGCTCGACATATTCGACAGTTAGAAAAGGCAGGTATTAGCGAGCTTGAAGTCCCGTTGAATTATATCTTTGGCAAGGTTACCGCAAAAGATATTGTCGATGAAAGAACGGGCGAGTTACTAATAGAGTGTAATACTGAAATTACAGAAGAAGTAGTTCAGTCTCTGGTAGAGGCTGGCGTGGAAGAAGTTGAAACGCTTTATACCAACGACCTCGATTGTGGGCCGTTTATTTCAGATACCTTGCGTGTTGACCCAACTAGAAGTCAGTTAGAGGCGCTAGTTGAAATTTATAGAATGATGCGTCCTGGTGAGCCGCCAACTAAAGAATCTGCAGAAAACTTGTTTAAGAACCTGTTTTTCACTGAAGAGCGTTATGATCTTTCGGCAGTTGGTCGAATGAAATTCAATCGACGTATCGGGCGTGAAAACGAAGAGGGTGCAGGTACTTTAGATAATGATGACATTATCGAAGTGCTAAAAACACTTATTGATATTCGGAACGGTAAAGGAATGGTTGATGATATCGACCACTTGGGTAACCGTCGAATTAGATCTGTTGGTGAGATGGCTGAGAATCAATTCCGTGTTGGTTTGGTTCGGGTTGAGCGAGCAGTTCGTGACCGTCTAAGTATGGCTGAGTCTGATGGCTTAATGCCTCAGGATCTTATCAATGCCAAGCCTGTAGCGGCAGCGGTTAAAGAGTTCTTTGGCTCCAGTCAATTATCTCAGTTTATGGATCAGAATAATCCGCTTTCAGAAGTGACGCATAAACGACGTGTTTCTGCATTAGGCCCAGGTGGTCTTACTCGTGAGAGAGCAGGATTTGAAGTGCGTGACGTGCACCCAACTCATTATGGTCGTGTATGTCCTATTGAAACGCCTGAAGGACCAAATATTGGATTGATCAACTCGCTAGCAACATATGCTCGCACCAACTCATTTGGGTTTCTTGAGAGCCCTTATAGGAAGGTTGTAGATGGTGTTGTTACTGATGAGATCGAATACTTGTCGGCGATTGAGGAAAGTAATTACGTTATCGCCCAGGCTAGTGCAATTATTGATGAGGCGAGCACATTAACTGAGGAGTTGGTTACCGTTCGTCATAAGAATGAATTTACGGTTATGCCTCCAGAGCGCGTTAATTATATGGACGTGTCTCCTCGTCAGGTCGTGTCTGTTGCTGCATCTCTAATTCCATTCCTTGAGCATGATGATGCAAACCGTGCATTGATGGGGTCGAACATGCAGCGTCAAGCGGTTCCTACACTTAAAGCTGAAAAGCCTTTTGTGGGAACGGGTATTGAGCGAATTGTTGCTCAGGACTCTGGTGTTTGCGTAGTTGCGAAGCGTGGCGGTGTTATCGAAAGCGTCGACGCGTCAAGAATTGTCGTCAGAGCAAATAATGACGAAGTTGATGCGGGTGATGCCGGTGTTGATATTTACAGTTTGACCAAATATACGCGATCTAACCAAAACACATGTATTAACCAAAAGCCGCTTGTTAAAGGCGGTGATCAGGTTGCTCGTGGTGATGTGATGGCTGATGGCCCGTCTGTTGATATGGGTGAGTTGGCGTTAGGGCAGAACATGCGTATAGCATTTATGCCTTGGAACGGATTTAACTTTGAGGATTCGATTCTAGTTTCTGAACGAGTTGTCAAAGAAGATCGATTTACTACGATCCATATTCAGGAGCTTACCTGTGTGGCGCGTGACACTAAGCTGGGTAGTGAAGAGATTACTGCTGATATTCCTAATGTGGGTGAAAGTGCGCTAGCTAAGTTGGATGAATCCGGTGTTGTTTATATTGGTGCTGAAGTGGGCGCAGGTGACATCTTAGTCGGTAAAGTTACGCCTAAAGGTGAAACCCAATTAACACCTGAAGAAAAGCTTCTTCGTGCAATATTTGGCGAGAAGGCTTCGGATGTTAAAGATACGTCATTGCGCGTATCAACTGGAACTCGTGGTACGGTTATTGATGTACAGGTCTTTACACGTGACGGCGTTGAAAAGGATCAGCGGGCACTCGATATCGAAAATGCTCAGCTCAACACTTTCAGAAAAGATTTAAAAGACGAATACAGAATTGTAGAAACCGCAACTTACGAACGTTTGCGTGAGCTATTGTTAGGTAATGAGGTAGTTGGAGCGCCTAATCTTAAGAAGGGTGACAAGCTAACTAACGAATACCTTGATAGCTTAAGCTTGTTCGAGTGGTTTAAGATTCGTATGGTGAGTGATGAGCTTAATGAAACGCTTGAGCGCTCTGAAGCTCAGTTGGCTGAACGCCGAGGTGAGCACGAAGAGCGTTTTGAAGATAAGAAACGTAAGCTTCAGACTGGGGATGACCTAGCGCCTGGTGTCTTGAAGATAGTTAAAGTTTACGTTGCTATTAAGCGCCGTATCCAGCCAGGAGATAAGATGGCTGGTCGTCACGGTAACAAGGGTGTTATCTCAGTAATCATGCCGGTTGAAGATATGCCGTACGACGAGCATGGTGAACCGGTAGATATCGTGCTTAACCCGCTGGGCGTTCCTTCTCGAATGAACGTAGGTCAGGTCCTTGAAACGCACTTGGGTATGGCTGCTAAAGGCTTGGGTGTAAAGATCAACCAAATGATCAAGGATCAGCGTGATGTGGCTGAGCTAAGATCCTTTTTGGGTGATATTTATAATGGCGTGGCAAGTAAGCAGGAGGCATTAGATACATTTACTGATGCTGAGATTGTTGAGCTTGCAAAAAATCTACGGCACGGTGTGCCGATGGCTACCCCCGCGTTTGATGGTGCTAAAGAATCAGAAATCAAAGAGCTGTTAAGGCTAGCTGGCCTGGAAGATACAGGGCAGACATCTTTATATGACGGACGTACTGGCGAGAAATTTGATCGCCCTGTAACTGTTGGCTATATGTATATGCTGAAACTGAATCACTTGGTTGATGATAAGATGCATGCTCGTTCGACAGGCTCTTATAGTCTTGTTACTCAGCAGCCGCTGGGTGGTAAGGCGCAGTTCGGTGGACAGCGTTTCGGGGAGATGGAAGTATGGGCGCTTGAAGCATATGGCGCTGCATATACATTGCAAGAAATGTTAACTGTTAAGTCTGATGATGTTAACGGTCGAACTAAGATGTACAAAAATATCGTCGATGGCGATCACCGTATGGAACCGGGTATGCCGGAGTCATTTAACGTATTGGTTAAGGAAATTCGCTCATTAGGTATCGATATTGAGCTTGAAAACGAATAGCAGTGTTGTTATTCAACCTAGATATCTCGATTTAACCTAATATTAGCGGAGGCGAGCAATAGCTCGCCCAGAACCAACTCCTTTTGGAGCGGAAACCGATGAAAGATTTATTAAATTTACTTAAAAACCAGAATCACAATAAGGAATTTGATTCGATTCGCATTGGTCTGGCGTCGCCAGAGATGATTCGTTCATGGTCATATGGTGAAGTTAAAAAGCCGGAAACTATTAATTACCGTACTTTTAAGCCAGAAAGAGACGGCCTTTTTTGTGCCAAAATATTTGGTCCAATAAAAGATTACGAATGCCTATGCGGCAAATACAAGCGATTAAAGCATCGTGGTGTTATTTGTGAGAAGTGCGGTGTAGAGGTTGCGCTGGCAAGTGTACGTCGTGATCGGATGGGGCATATTGAGTTGGCAAGCCCTGTTGCTCATATCTGGTTCTTAAAATCATTGCCGTCTCGTATCGGCATGCTACTTGATATGACGTTGAGAGATATAGAGCGTGTTCTGTATTTTGAGTCATTTATAGTGATTGATCCAGGCATGACAACGCTCGAGTCAGGGCAGTTATTGACTGATGAGCAATATTACGAAGCTCTTGAAGAGTTTGGTGATGAATTTGATGCCAAAATGGGTGCTGAAGCTGTACAGGCATTGCTAAAGGATATTGATCTAGAGGGTGAAATCTCTGAACTAAGAGAGGAAATTCCAGCTACTAGTTCTGAAACTAAGATAAAGAAACTATCCAAGCGGCTTAAGTTGCTTGAGGCGTTTTATAACTCAGGAAATAACCCTGAATGGATGGTGTTGAAAGTATTGCCGGTGTTGCCGCCAGATCTAAGGCCGTTAGTGCCGTTGGACGGTGGTCGTTTTGCAACATCTGACCTGAATGATCTTTATCGTCGAGTTATCAACCGAAACAATCGTTTGAAGCGGCTTCTTGAGCTTAGCGCTCCTGACATTATCGTACGAAACGAAAAGCGAATGCTGCAAGAAGCAGTTGATGCATTGTTGGATAATGGTCGTCGAGGTCGTGCAATTACGGGATCTAACAAGCGTCCATTAAAATCTTTGGCTGACATGATCAAGGGTAAACAGGGTCGTTTCCGTCAGAACCTTCTTGGAAAACGAGTTGATTACTCTGGGCGATCTGTAATCGTTGTTGGGCCAAGCTTGAGGCTTCATCAGTGTGGTTTACCAAAGAAAATGGCGCTTGAGTTGTTCAAGCCATTTATCTTTAGCAAGCTAGAGCATCGTGGTTTAGCTACCACTATTAAAGCTGCTAAAAAGATGGTTGAGCGAGAGACTGCAGAGGTTTGGGATATTCTTGCGGAAGTTATTCGAGAGCATCCGGTAATGCTTAACCGTGCTCCGACTCTTCACCGTTTGGGTATTCAGGCGTTTGAGCCCGTACTAATAGAAGGTAAGGCGATTCAGTTACACCCATTGGTTTGTGCAGCGTACAACGCCGATTTTGATGGCGACCAAATGGCTGTGCACGTACCGCTTACACTTGAGGCTCAGTTAGAGGCTCGTGCTTTGATGATGTCTACCAATAATATCCTGTCGCCTGCGAATGGTGAGCCTATTATTGTACCGTCACAAGATGTTGTTCTTGGTCTTTATTATATGACCCGTGAAAAGATCAATGTTAAAGGTGAGGGGATGGTGTTCTCTGATATTAAAGAGGCCCATCGTGCATACAGTGGTAACCAGGTTCATCTTCAGGCGAAAGTTAAAATTCGTGTGGAAGAAGTGGCTGTTGATGAAGATGGTAGCAAATCGTTAACTCGTTCAGTCGTAGATACAACGGTTGGTCGGGCATTGTTGTTTGATATTTTACCTGACGGGCTCCCATATTCGTTGGTCAATCAAAATATGACCAAAAAGGCAATCTCAAAGCTTATCAATACTTCATATCGTAAGTGTGGCTTGAAGGATTCGGTGATATTTGCAGATCAGTTGATGTATCTTGGTTTTAGGCAGGCAACGTTGTCTGGCGCTTCTATTGGTGTTAATGATTTCGTTATTCCTGATGAGAAAGAAACCATTATTAATGCATCAACAACAGAGGTTAAAGAAATTGAGTCTCAATTTGCTTCTGGTCTTTTAACTCAAGGAGAGAAGTACAACAAAGTTATCGATATCTGGTCTCGTGCAAACGATAAAGTAGCAAAAGCGATGATGGATACGCTTGGTAAAGAGAGTGTTATTGATAAAGAGGGTAACCAAGTTGCTCAGGACTCATTTAACTCTGTGTATATGATGGCAGATTCTGGGGCAAGGGGTTCAGCTGCTCAGATTCGTCAGCTCGCAGGTATGCGTGGATTGATGGCTAAGCCGGATGGTTCGATCATTGAGACGCCTATTACAGCAAACTTTAGAGAGGGCTTGAACGTACTGCAGTACTTTATCTCTACTCACGGTGCTCGTAAGGGTCTTGCTGATACGGCACTTAAGACTGCTAACTCAGGTTATTTGACTCGCCGATTGGTTGATGTGGCACAAGATCTTGTTGTAACAGAGCAGGATTGTGGTACAGAAGAAGGCTTGTTAATGACGCCTATGATCGAAGGCGGTGACGTTGTTGTTCCGCTGGGTGATCGTGTTCTAGGTCGAGTAACTGCAAAAGATGTATTTGCACCTGGTGATAAAGACAACGCTGTTCTGCCGATAGGTACATTCTTGGATGAGGCTATGATCGCTCAAATCGAAGAGGCGGGAGTTGATGAAATCTGGGTTCGATCAGCAATAACATGTGAAACTAAGTACGGTGTATGTTCGTCCTGTTATGGTCGTGACCTGGCTCGAGGCCACATTGTTAATGCGGGTGAGGCGGTTGGTGTTATAGCTGCTCAGTCAATAGGTGAGCCTGGTACACAGTTAACGATGCGTACCTTCCACATTGGTGGGGCTGCATCTAGATCATCTGCGGTTGATAATATTCAAGTTAAGCACGGTGGTAAGGTTCGACTTCATAATATGAAGTCAATTGAGCGTAAAGATGGCAACCTTGTTGTTGCTTCTCGTTCTTCTGCGCTTGCTGTAGCAGATGATCATGGTCGTGAGAGAGAGTGGTATAAGTTACCTTATGGTGCTCTTATCACGGCTAAAGATGGTGATCAGGTTGATGCTGGCGCTATCGTTGCTAAGTGGGATCCACACACGCATCCAATTATTACTGAAATGGAAGGTATTGTTAAGTTTGTCGGGATGGAAGAGGGTATTACCATTAATACCCAGACTGACGAGCTTACCGGGCTTTCAAGTGTTCAGGTGATAGATGCTAAAGATCGCCCTGCGGCAGGTAAAGACATTAGGCCTATGGTTCAATTGATCGATAAAGATGGTAATGAACTTAAGCTACCGATCAATGATGCGCCTGCCCAATACTTTTTGCCGCCTAATGCTCTGTTAAGTTTGAGAGATGGTGGGTCGGTTGAAAAGGGCGATGTAATCGCTCGTATTCCTCAGGAATCATCTAAAACTCGAGATATTACCGGTGGTTTGCCGAGAGTTGCTGACCTATTTGAAGCTCGTAAGCCTAAAGAGCCTTCGATATTGGCTGAAATTAGTGGTGTTGTTAGCTTCGGTAAAGAGACGAAAGGCAAGAAGCGACTCGTTATTACGCCTGTTGATGGAAGCGACCCTTATGAGGTTCTAATTCATAAGCATCGTCAGATGAACGTGTTTGAAGGTGAGCAGGTAGAAAAAGGAGAGGTGGTATCTGATGGACCATCAAATCCACATGACATCTTAAGGCTTTTGGGTGTGGTTGAGTTAACTCGATATATCACCAATGAAATTCAAGATGTTTACCGTTTGCAGGGTGTTATAATTAACGATAAACACATCGAGGTTATTGTTCGCCAGATGTTGCGTAAAGTTGATATACATGACTCTGGTGATACCGAGCTTATTAAGGGCGACCAGGTTGAGTACGTTAAGTGCCTTGAAGAAAATGAAAAAGCGATTGCTAACGATAAGATGCCGGCTCGTTCAGAGCGAATGCTGCTCGGTATTACAAAAGCATCGCTTGCAACTGAGTCCTTTATTTCTGCTGCATCATTCCAAGAGACTACTCGGGTTCTAACTGAAGGTGCGGTAACAGGTAAGCGTGACTACTTGCGAGGCCTGAAAGAGAACGTTGTAGTCGGTCGATTGATTCCTGCAGGCACAGGGTTGACCTATCACTCTGAGCGTAAAAAGCGTAAAACAGCGAAAGTAGACGATATTGGTGTAAGTGCTGCTGATGTTGTTGAAGCGTTGAGTGCAGAGCTAAATAAGTAAGCCTTAGCTAAGGGAAAACACTTTTTCCCTTTAAAGGACCCCATTAAGGCCGCTGTTTGTATATAAATGCAACAGCGGCCTTGACTATGTTGAAGGGCGTGATTAGACTTGCGCCCCGTAACATTATTGCCCATTTTGGGTTTGTTGTTTATTTACTAATTGGAGTTTGCTTATATGGCAACTATTAATCAGTTGGTACGTAAGCCTCGTAAGCGTCAAGTTACTAAGAGTGACGTTCCTGCGTTGAAGGCTTGCCCTCAGCGTCGTGGCGTTTGTACTCGTGTTTACACAACTACACCGAAGAAGCCAAACTCGGCTTTGCGTAAAGTTTGTCGTGTACGTTTAACTAGCGGTTTTGAGGTTACATCGTACATCGGTGGTGAAGGTCACAACTTACAAGAGCACAGTGTTGTTCTTATTCGTGGTGGTCGTGTAAAAGACTTGCCTGGTGTTCGTTATCACACAGTTCGTGGTAGCTTGGATACGTCAGGTGTTGCTGATCGTAAGCAAGGTCGATCTAAGTATGGAGCTAAGCGTCCTAAGGGTTAATCCTTAAGACCATAGTAACCGCTGCCTTGGAGTGAGCGATCATTCTTAGGGTAAGAGTAAGGCTGGGCTTGGATGTTTTATCCCATGTCCCAGACTAACCTGAAGACCTTTTTTATTTGAGGGCTTATCATGCCAAGAAGAAGAGTTGTAGCAAAACGTGAAGTTTTGCCTGATCCAAAGTTTGGAAGTCAAATACTTGCCAAATTTATGAACCACGTAATGATTAGTGGTAAGAAATCTGTAGCTGAAAAGATTGTATATGGAGCGTTAGATGCTGTTAAAGCAAAAGGCGAACCATTAGAACTATTCGATAAGGCTTTGGAAAGTATTCAGCCAATGGTTGAGGTTAAGTCTCGACGCGTTGGTGGTGCTACTTACCAGGTACCAGTTGAAGTTCGTCCATCTCGTCAGGTGGCGTTAGCAATGCGTTGGTTGGTTGAGTATTCACGTAAGCGTGGAGAAAAAACTATGGCGTTGCGTTTAGCCGGCGAAATTATGGATGCAGCTGAAGGTAAAGGCGCTGCGGTTAAGAAACGTGAAGACGTTCACCGTATGGCTGAAGCTAACAAGGCGTTCTCTCACTATCGTTTCTAGTTTTGAAATCGTTCTTTTGCGATGGTTTTGTTTTGAGGGTAAATAGGTGGCGCGTAAAACTACGATAAGCAGATACCGTAATATTGGTATTTGTGCGCACGTTGATGCGGGAAAGACAACTACTACAGAGCGAGTCCTGTTCTATACTGGCATATCTCACAAGATTGGTGAGGTTCATGATGGTGCAGCAACGATGGACTGGATGGAGCAGGAACAGGAGCGTGGTATTACCATTACTTCTGCTGCTACCACCTGTTTCTGGAGTGGTATGGATCAGCAGTTTGATCAGCATCGCGTAAATATCATTGATACTCCTGGGCACGTCGACTTCACTATCGAGGTGGAGCGTTCATTGCGGGTATTGGATGGTGCGGTAGTGGTTTTATGTGGTTCGTCGGGAGTTCAGCCTCAAACAGAAACGGTGTGGCGACAAGCTAATAAGTACGAAGTACCGAGAATGGTCTTTATCAACAAGATGGACCGTGCCGGTGCTGACTTCGAGATGGTGGTAAGCCAGTTGCGAGAGCGGCTAGGTGCAGTGCCTGTGCCTCTTCAGATGACTATTGGGGCTGAAGAGGGTTTCGAAGGGGTGGTTGATCTCATTAAGATGAAATCAATTATCTGGAATGAAAAAGATAAAGGTACGACCTTTGAGTATGGTGATATTCCTGCTGATATACAAGATAAGTGCGCTGAGATGCGTGAGTATCTTGTAGAAATGGCTGCTGAAGCAACCGACGAAATGATGGATAAATACCTTGAGGGAGAAAGCCTTTCTGAGGAAGAAGTCAAGAAAGGTATTCGGATCAGGACGCTTTCAAATGAAATAGTTCCGGTCATTGGTGGTTCTGCTTTTAAAAATAAGGGTGTTCAGGCAATGCTTGACGCCGTTATTGAGTATTTGCCGTCACCAACCGAGGTAAAGGCAATTGAAGGGTTGTTGGAGGATGGGTCGGCTGACACTCGCAAAGCGAGTGATGATGAGCCTTTTTCTGCGCTCGCCTTTAAGATAGCAACTGACCCATTTGTGGGTACGTTGACGTTTTTTAGGGTTTACTCTGGGGTTCTTGAGTCTGGCAGTGCTGTTCTCAATTCTGTAAAGAGTAAAAAAGAGCGAGTTGGGCGCATGGTTCAAATGCATTCAAATAGTCGTGAGGAAATAAAGGAAGTTCGCGCTGGTGATATAGCGGCTGGGATCGGATTGAAGGATGTAACCACGGGTGACACCTTATGTTCGATTGATGCGCCGATAGTGTTGGAGCGAATGGAATTTCCCGAGCCGGTTATTTCAGTTGCGGTTGAGCCGCGAACCAAGCCTGATCAGGAAAAAATGGGGGTGGCGTTAGGTAAGTTAGCGCAAGAAGACCCCTCGTTTCGAGTTAAGACTGATGAGGAGACTGGTCAGACTATTATTTCTGGGATGGGCGAGTTGCATCTTGATATCATAGTGGATCGAATGCGTCGCGAGTTTAGTGTAGAGGCTAACATTGGTAAGCCTCAAGTGGCTTATCGCGAAGCTATTCGTAATTCTTGTGAGATTGAAGGCAAATTTGTTCGGCAGTCTGGTGGTCGAGGGCAGTATGGTCACGTTTGGATTAGATTTGAGCCTCGGGCTGAGGGTGAAGATGATCTGGATTTTGTTAACGAGATCGTTGGTGGCGCAGTTCCAAAGGAATATATTCCTGCAGTTCAGAAAGGTGTAGCGGAGCAGATGCAGAATGGTATTCTTGCTGGCTATCCTTTGCTTGGTTTAAAGGCAACATTATTTGATGGTTCGTTTCATGATGTTGACTCGAACGAGATGGCCTTTAAGATCGCAGGTAGTATGGCAACGAAAAAGCTAGCCGAAAGTGGTGGTGCTGTGTTGCTGGAGCCTGTTATGAAGGTTGAGGTCGTTACGCCTGAGGCAAATATGGGTGATGTGGTAGGCGACCTTAATCGACGTCGTGGTTTGATTCAGGGTATGAATGATGCTGCAGCTGGAAAGGTTGTAGATGCAGAGGTGCCGCTGTCAGAGATGTTTGGCTATGCGACAGATTTGCGTTCCGCTACTCAGGGTCGTGCAACCTATACAATGGAGTTTCTGAAATATGCAGAAGCTCCGAACAATATTGCGGAAGCAATTATTAATAAGTCTTAATGAAAAACTTTGAGAATTACGAGGTGTAATCGTGGCAAAAGAAAAATTTGAGCGTTCCAAACCACACGTAAACGTTGGTACTATCGGTCACGTTGACCATGGTAAAACTACATTGACTGCTGCTCTAACTCGCGTTTGTGCTGAGGTTTGGGGTGGTGAATCTGTAGCGTTTGACGGTATTGATAACGCTCCTGAAGAAAGAGAGCGTGGTATTACTATCGCGACTTCGCATGTTGAATATGATTCTCCTATTCGTCATTATGCACACGTTGACTGTCCTGGACACGCCGATTATGTTAAAAACATGATCACTGGTGCTGCTCAAATGGATGGCGCTATTCTTGTTTGTGGTGCAACAGACGGCCCAATGCCTCAGACTCGTGAGCACATCTTGCTTTCTCGTCAGGTTGGTGTTCCTTTTGTTGTTGTGTTCCTTAACAAGGCAGATCTTCTTGCAGAAGACTGTGGTGGTGTTGGAACTGAAGAATACAACGAAATGCTAGAATTGGTTGAGATGGAGCTTCGTGAGCTTCTTGATCAGTATGAATTCCCTGGAGATGACACTCCAATTATCCCTGGTTCAGCGTTAATGGCCTTGAATGGTCAGGATGACAATGAATTGGGTACTTCTGCTGTTAAGAAGTTGGTTGAGACTCTTGATGAGTATATTCCTGAGCCAGAGCGTGCAATCGATCAGCCTTTCCTAATGCCAGTAGAGGATGTTTTCTCTATCTCTGGTCGTGGTACGGTTGTAACGGGTCGTGTTGAGCGTGGTATTGTTAAGGTTGGTGACGAAATTGAAATCATCGGTCTTAAAGATACTTTGAAGTCAACTTGTACTGGTGTTGAGATGTTCCGTAAGCTGCTTGACGAAGGTCGTGCAGGTGAGAACGTTGGTGTTCTTTTGCGTGGCACTAAGCGTGAGGAAGTTGAGCGTGGTCAGGTTCTTGCTGTTCCGGGTTCTGTAAATCCTCATACTACTTTTGAAGCAGAAGTGTATATCTTAAGCAAGGATGAGGGTGGTCGTCACACTCCATTCTTCAAAGGTTACCGTCCACAGTTTTACTTCCGTACTACTGATGTAACGGGTGCCTGTGAATTGCCAGAAGGTATCGAAATGGTAATGCCTGGTGATAACGTTCAATTAACTGCTACTCTGATCGCGCCTATCGCGATGGAAGAGGGTTTACGTTTCGCGATTCGCGAAGGTGGCCGTACAGTTGGTGCTGGGGTTGTTGCTAAAATTATCGAATAATCGATTCTTTTGCATAAGAAAAGGGCTGCGTAAGCAGCCCTTTTTGTTTGTGTTTAGGCTGGGGTTGACACGGTTGGCTGTAAACCGTACAATGCGGCTCCTTTTTATAAGGTGACAGCTTAAATTTATAAGTTTGGAACTGGAGTTCTGATCCAATGCAAAGTCAAAAAATCAGAATCAGGCTTAAGGCTTTTGACTACCGCCTGATTGATCAGTCTACGCAAGAAATCGTAGACACGGCAAAGAGAACTGGTGCGCAAGTACGTGGACCTATTCCTTTGCCAACAAGAAAAGAGCGTTTTACAATCTTGGTTTCTCCGCACGTCAACAAAGATGCGAGAGATCAGTACGAAATTCGTACACATAAACGTTTATTAGATATTGTGGAACCTACTGAAAAGACGGTAGATGCGCTTATGAAACTTGACTTGGCTGCTGGCGTTGATGTCCAGATAAGCTTAGGTTAAATTTCAGCTGACGAAAGTCGGTGTAAGTGTAACTACGGATGTAGGGCCATAGAGGGTTAAAGCCCCGTACACTTTTGAGGTGAGAAATGGCAATTGGTTTAATCGGTCGTAAGGCTGGTATGACCCGTATCTTTACGGATGAGGGTCAGTCTATCCCTGTGACGGTTATCGAAGTTGAAGATAATCGAGTCACTCAAGTTAAAACGAATGATGTGGATGGTTACCGTGCAGTGCAGGTAGCTTATGGTTCGCGTCGTGCGTCTCTCGTTACTAAGGCGGCTGCTGGTCACTATGCGAAAGCTAATGTGGAAGCGGGTCGTGGTCTTATAGAGTATCGCCTTGCAGAATCGGAAGGTGAAGAGCTTAAGGCTGGTGATCAATTCTCAGTGTCTCTCTTTGAGGCTGGTCAGATTGTTGATGTGACTGGTAATTCAAAGGGTAAGGGTTTTCAGGGTGGTGTTAAGCGCTGGAACTTCAGTATGCAGGATGCTACTCACGGTAACTCTTTGTCTCATCGTGCTCCAGGTTCAATTGGCCAGTGCCAAACTCCGGGTCGCGTTATTAAAGGCAAGAAAATGGCAGGTCAGATGGGTAATGAGCAGTCAACTGTTCAAAACCTTGAGGTTGTGCGTGTTGATGAGGAACGTGGCCTAATCTTGGTTAGAGGTGCGGTTCCTGGTGCAACTGGCGGTGACGTAGTAGTCAAGCCTGCAGTTAAGGCCTAAGGGGAGATACGATGGAATTAACAATCGCTGGTTCTGGTAAAGGGACTGTATCTGTTTCAGATGCGACCTTCGCTGGAGAGTATAACGAAACTTTGGTTCATCAAGTTGTTACTGCTTATTTAGCGGGCGCCCGTCAGGGTACTCGTGCGCAGAAGACTCGTTCTGAAGTTCGAGGTGGTGGTAAGAAGCCTTGGCGTCAAAAGGGTACTGGTCGTGCTCGTGCAGGAACTATTCGTAGTCCTATTTGGCGCTCTGGTGGTGTTACATTTGCTGCTAAGCCTCAAGATCATAGTCAGAAAGTTAATAAGAAGATGTATCGCGGTGCTTTGAGGTCAATATACTCTGAGCTAGTTCGTCAAGAGCGTCTTGTTATTGTTGAAGATATGATTGCAGAAACACCTAAGACTAAAGATTTCACTGTAAAAATGAGAGATTTGGGTCTTGAAAGTGCTTTGATTATCTCTGAAAACGTAGAAGAAAACTTGTATCTTGCTTCTCGCAATATCCCAAGTGTTGATGTTCGTGACGTTGTAGGAGTTGATCCTGTAAGTCTAGTAGCGTATGACAAGGTTGTAGTGACCGTTTCTGCGCTTAAGAAGATTGAGGAGATGCTGGGATGAACGAAGAGCGTATATATAAAGTATTGCTAGGACCTCTTGTTTCTGAAAAGGCATCTCTAGCAGCAGAGTCTGGTCAAGTTGTTTTTCGAGTGGCTACCGATTCAACCAAAGCTGAAATCAAGAAGGCGGTTGAAACGCTTTTTGATGTTAAAGTTGAGGGAGTTCAGGTTTCCAATCTTAAAGGCAAGACTAAGCGCACGGTTCGTGGTCTAGGTAAGCGTAAAGATACCAAAAAAGCTTATGTTAGATTAGCGGAAGGTCAGGATATCGACTTTATGGATGTCGAGTAAGTAGGGGTCGTACTATGCCAGTCGTAAAAACTAAACCAACGTCTCCCGGTCGTCGCCATGTGGTCAAGGTATATCATCCTGATCTACATAAGGGTCGTCCTTATGCGCCGTTGGTAGAAAAGAAGTCTAAGTCTGGTGGTCGTAATAATAACGGCCGCATCACTACCCGTCATATTGGTGGTGGTCATAAGCAGCAGTATAGAGTTGTAGATTTTAAGCGGAACAAAGATGGGATTCCATCAGTGGTGGAGCGTATTGAATACGATCCAAACCGTTCCGCACATATTGCTCTGTTGAAATATCTTGATGGCGAGCGACGTTATATTATCGCGCCTAAGGGTGTTAAAGCAGGGGATGAAGTTCGCTCAGGAGAAGATGCCCCTATTAAAGTAGGTAGTACTTTACCAATGCGAAATATGCCTGTAGGTAGTGTGATTCATTGTATTGAATTGAAGCCAGGTAAAGGTGCACAGATCGCTCGTAGTGCTGGTACTTATGCTCAGTTGGTCGCTCGTGAGGGTGCTTATGCAACTCTACGTTTGCGTTCGGGTGAAATGCGTAAGGTATTGTCTGAGTGTCGTGCAACTTTAGGTGAAGTTTCTAACAGTGAGCATAGCTTGCGGCAGTTAGGTAAAGCGGGTGCATCACGTTGGCGCGGTGTAAGGCCAACAGTGCGTGGTGTTGTTATGAACCCAGTTGACCATCCACATGGTGGTGGTGAAGGGAGAACCTCTGGCGGACGTCATCCAGTAACACCTTGGGGTGTTCCGACCAAAGGGCATAAAACTCGCAAAAACAAACGTACTGATAAGATGATAGTGCGTCGTCGATCGGCCAAGTAATTAATTGCATGAGGATTACGCTGTGTCACGTTCTTTGAAGAAAGGTCCATTTATAGACCTGCATTTGTTAAAGAAGGTAGAAACAGCTCTGGAGAAAAAGGACAAGAAACCAATTAAAACCTGGTCTCGTCGTTCCACAATATTTCCAGAGATGATTGGCTTGACCATCGCTGTACATAACGGGCGTCAACACGTTCCGGTTTTTGTAACAGAAGATATGGTTGGCCATAAATTAGGCGAATTTGCCGCAACCCGCACATATCGTGGGCATGCAGCAGATAAAAAAGCCAAAAAACGGTAGAGCATAGAGGTAATTGAGATGGAAGTAGCCGCTAAATTAAAGGGTGCTAACCTATCTGCTCAGAAAGCGCGCTTGGTCGCAGACCAGGTTCGCGGAAAAGCCGTTGAGGACGCCCTAAATATTTTGACGTTCAGCCCTAAAAAAGCTGCACATTTAATTAAAAAAGTGCTTGAGTCCGCAATTGCGAACGCAGAGCACAACGACGGTCTAGATGTCGATGATTTGAAAGTTTCCACCATCTTTGTTGATGAGGCGACTACAATGAAACGAATTAGACCACGTGCCAAGGGTCGAGCTGACCGTATATTGAAACGTACATGCCATATTACGGTTATGGTCGCTGATAACTAGGAGATACTAAGATGGGTCAAAAGGTACATCCTACTGGTATCAGACTGGGTATTGTGAAAGACCACAACTCGATCTGGTATGCAGAAAAAGCAGATTATGCTAATAACTTATTGAACGATATCGAAGTGCGCGAGTTTTTGCTTGAGCGTTTGGTGAAGGCGTCAGTAAGTAAGATTGTAATCGAGCGTCCTGCGCAAAATGCACGTATTACCATTCATACCGCCCGTCCAGGGATTGTTATCGGTAAGAAGGGTGAAGACGTTGATAAATTGCGTAAGAAGATTAGTGAGATGATGGGTGTGCCTGTGCACATCAACATCGAAGAGATCAGAAAGCCTGATCTTGATGCGAAATTGGTAGCGGCTAGTGTTGCTAACCAGCTTGAGCGTCGAGTGATGTTCCGTCGTGCAATGAAGCGTGCAGTTCAAAATGCAATGCGTCAGGGCGCTAAGGGAATAAAGATTCAGGTTGGAGGTCGTTTGGGTGGCGCGGAAATCGCACGATCTGAATGGTATCGTGAAGGTAGAGTTCCTCTACATACTTTACGTGCTGATATCGATTACGCAACACATGAAGCATCAACTACCTATGGTATTATTGGTGTGAAAGTTTGGATCTTCAAGGGTGAAATTCTAGGCGGTATTGAACAAGTACGCGCTCAGAAAGAAGCACCTAAGAAGAAAGCTTCTAAAGCTTCTAGGTAAGGGGCCATAATATGTTGCAACCGAAACGTACCAAATTTCGTAAAATGCAAAAAGGCCGTAACCGCGGCCTGGCCCAGCGCGGAAGCAAAGTTAGCTTTGGTGAGTTTGGCCTAAAGGCGACAGGTAGAGGTCGAATTACGGCGCGTCAGATTGAGGCTGCTCGTAGAACGATTTCTCGTCAGGTTAAGCGTACTGGCAAAATCTGGATTCGAATATTTCCAGACAAGCCGATTACGCAGAAGCCGCTTGAAGTTCGTCAGGGTAAGGGTAAAGGTAATGTAGAATACTGGATTTGCCAGATTCAACCCGGCCGTATGTTGTTTGAGATTGAAGGTGTTTCTGAAGAGCTTGCTCGTGAAGCATTTACGCTGGCAACAGCCAAATTACCTGTTCCTACAACATTTGTTTCGAGGACGGTGATGTAATGAAAGCGAATGAATTGCGTGAAAAATCAGTTGATGAACTGAACACAGAGTTGATGAGCTTGTTGAAAGAGCAGTTTAACTTACGTATGCGTAAGTCAACTGGTCAACTCAACCAAGGTCACCTTCTTCGCAACGTTAGACGCGACATCGCTCGTGTAAAAACAGTGTTGAATCAAAAGGCAGGTAACTAAAATGACTGAAGCTGCATCTAATGCTCGCATGCTAAGCGGTAAGGTCGTGAGTGATAAGATGGATAAGTCCATCACTGTCTTGATTGAGCGACGCGTAAAACATCCGATCTACGGAAAGTACGTGAAGCGTTCAACCAAGCTTCATGCTCATGACGAAAATAATGAGTGTAATATCGGCGATACAGTCACTATCCAGGAAAGTCGTCCTTTATCTAAGACGAAGTGCTGGAAGTTGATCGAGGTTGTCGAGAGTGCTTCTAAAGTGTAATTCGCCCTCTTGGGGAGTCTTGTCTAAAAGGCACATTGGTTAGTTTTGGAGAAAAGTGATGATTCAAACTGAATCGATGCTAGACGTCGCAGATAACAGTGGTGCTCGTCGCGTTATGTGTATCAAGGTTTTGGGTGGTTCACATAGACGCTACGCTCGAATTGGCGATGTAATAAAAGTTACCGTTAAGGAAGCAATTCCTCGCGGTAAGGTTAAAAAAGGTCAGGTTCTTAATGCAGTGGTTGTGCGTACCCGTAAAGGTGTTCGTCGTCCAGATGGGTCATTGATCCGTTTTGATGGCAATGCAGCGGTATTGCTAAACCAGCAGGATGCACCTATTGGTACTCGTATTTTTGGCCCGGTAACTCGTGAGTTACGTGGTGAGAAATACATGAAGATTGTTTCTTTAGCACCTGAAGTGCTTTAAGAATGAGAGGCCGGTTATGAAAAAGATCAAATGTGACGATGAAGTGATAGTCATAGCGGGCAAGGACAAAGGCAAACGCGGGAAGATTGTCCGCGTTCTGCAAGATGGTCGCGTCGTTGTATCAGGTATTAATATGATAAAGCGAAGCACCAAGCCAAACCCTATGTTGGGCGCTCCAGGCGGTATCGTCGAGAAGGAAGCACCTATACAAGCTTCAAACGTAGCTATTTACAATGCAGCTACAAACAAAGCGGATAGGGTAGGCTTTAAAGTCTTGGAAGATGGCGCTAAAGTCCGTGTCTATAAGTCGAATAACGAGGTTATCGGCAGCTAACGCTTGCAGGTGGTTATTATGCCTAGAATGAAAGATGTGTATCAAAAATCGGTGATGCCTGCTCTGCAAAGTGAGTTCGCTTACAAAAGCGTTATGCAGGTACCGAAAATAGAAAAAATCACACTCAATATGGGTGTTGGTGAAGCTTTGGGTGATAAGAAGCAGATCGATAACGCAGTTGCGGATATGGAGAAGCTTGCAGGTCAAAAGCCTGTAGTCACAAAGGCAAAGAAGTCTGTTGCAGGCTTCAAAATCCGTGAAGGCTACCCTATAGGTTGTAAGGTAACGCTTCGTGGCGATCGTATGTGGGAATTTCTTGAGAGACTGGTAGATGTTGCTATCCCTCGAGTTCGAGATTTCCGTGGCTTGAATCCTAAGTCGTTCGATGGTCGCGGTAATTACAGCATGGGTGTTAGAGAGCAGATTATATTCCCTGAAATCGAATATGATAAAGTGGATAAAATTCGCGGTCTCGACATAACGATTACGACATCAGCAAAAACTGATGAAGAAGGTCGTTCTTTGCTGAAAGCCTTTAATTTCCCCTTTAAGAAATAGGGTTAGGAATCATGGCAAAAATTTCGATGAAAATGCGTGAGTTAAAGCGCGAGAAAACTGTAGCGAAGTATGCTGAAAAGCGTGCTGAGCTTAAAGCAATTATTGCAAACCCCAAAACGTCAGACGACGATCGTTGGGATGCGCAGGTTAAATTGCAGAAGCTTCCACGAAATGCAAGTCCTTGTAGACTTCGTAACCGCTGTCAGGTTACTGGGCGTCCACATGGCGTATATCGTAAGTTTAAGTTGTCTCGTATTAAGTTACGTGAGTACGGTATGAACGGTGATGTGCCTGGCTTGAAGAAAGCTAGCTGGTAAATCACTGTTGGTAAGCGGTTTGCTTAGAGCGACAGCTAGTGTATAGTGTCGCTCTTTTTCCGCTGCACAACTAAAAAGAGCAGGAGTCTCATTCAAATGAGTATGCAAGATACCCTTGCGGATATGTTTACGCGTATTCGTAATGGACAGATGGCTGAAAAAGTCTCTGTCTCTATGCCTTCTTCAAAAATGAAGGCGTCTTTAGCTGAAGTGCTAAAGCAAGAAGGTTTTATTTCAGGGTTTAGTGTTGATGCTGAGGCTAAGCCTACATTGACAGTAGAACTAAAGTACTTCGAAGGAAAGCCGGTTATTGAAGCGATCAAGCGCGTCAGTCGTCCGGGTTTGCGTCAGTATAAAAACGCAAACGAGTTACCTAAAGTGTCTAACGGCTTAGGTGTTGCGATTATTTCAACATCAAAAGGCGTTATGACTGACCGAGCTGCTCGTGAAGCAGGTATCGGTGGCGAAGTCATCTGCACGGTATTCTAGGAGGTAGTCATGTCAAGAGTTGCAAATGCTCCTGTCCAGCTACCATCTGGAACACAGGTGAAGTTGGACGGGCAAGAAATTGAAGTTAAAGGTAGTAAAGGTGCACTTTCATTGAGTGTGCATTCTGCAGTTGAAGTGAAGCAAGAAGAAAGTGCTATCACGTTTGCTGCGCGTGACGGAGCTAAGGCTTCTCGCGCTCAGGCAGGTACTGCACGCGCTCTAGTCAACAACATGGTTGTTGGTGTTAACCAAGGATTTGAGAGAAAACTGCAGCTTATAGGTGTTGGTTACAGGGCTCAGGTTCAGGGTAAAAAGATTAATCTTACATTAGGTTTTTCACATCCTGTTGAGTATGAGCTTCCTGAGGGTATCTCTGCTGAAATGCCAACACAAACTGAAATCGTACTTAAGGGTATTGATAAGCAGAAAATTGGTCAGGTAGCAGCAGAAATTCGAGCCTTCCGTCCGCCAGAGCCTTACAAGGGTAAAGGTGTTCGTTATTCGGACGAGAATGTAAGGCGTAAAGAGGCTAAGAAGAAGTAGGTAACACTATGAGCGCAAAGAAAGAATCAAGAGATCGTAGAGCGCGCAGTACGCGCTTTAAAATTAGAGAGTTGGGTGCAACTCGATTGTCAGTTCATCGCACACCGCAGCATATGTATGCTCAAGTGCTTTCTGCTGATGGCAGCAAGGTTTTGGCCTCAGCTTCTACAGTTGAGAAAGAGCTTAAAGAAGGTTCAACTGGAAATGTTGAAGCAGCAGGTAAAATCGGAAAGCTCATCGCTGAGCGCGCTAAAGCAGCTGGTGTAACGCAGGTAGCTTTTGATCGTTCGGGTTATAAGTATCACGGTCGTGTGAAGGCGTTAGCTGAAGCGGCGCGTGAAAGCGGACTGGAATTCTAAGGGGTGTCAGCATGAGTGTTAATGAACAAAAGGCGCCTGATCTTCAGGAGAAGCTGGTACAGGTTAACCGTGTAGCGAAAGTTGTAAAAGGTGGTCGAATCTTCGGCTTTACTGCTTTGACAGTGGTTGGTGACGGAAATGGTCGCGTAGGATTTGGCCGTGGTAAGGCGCGCGAAGTGCCTGTTGCAATCCAGAAAGCAATGGATGCAGCGCGTAAAAATATGGTTGATGTTGCATTGAATGGTACAACTCTTCAGTACCCTATCAAAGCTCGTCACGGCGCATCTAAGGTTTATATGCAGCCTGCATCAGAAGGTACTGGTGTTATCGCTGGTGGTGCGATGCGTGCGGTATTGGAAGTTGCTGGTGTTCAGAACGTATTGGCTAAATGCTACGGTTCTACCAACCCAGTGAACGTTGTTCGTGCTACCGTAAATGGTCTGAAGGCAATGCAGTCTCCAGATTCTATTGCTGCCAAGCGCGGGAAATCAGTAGAAGATATTGTAGGATAAGACGATGGCTAAGGCTAAGACAATCCAAGTTACATTAACTCGTAGCACGATTGGCCGACTACCAAAGCATCAGGCATGTGTAGCAGGTCTTGGACTACGTCGTATTGGTCATACCGTTGAAGTGGAAGATACGCCTTCAGTTCGCGGAATGATTAATAAAGTACATTACATGATTAAGGTCGAGGGAGAATAAGATGCGTCTTAATTCATTAAGTTCTGCTCCCGGTACCAAAAAAGCAGCCAAGCGTGTTGGTCGTGGTATTGGTAGTGGTTTAGGAAAGACCTGTGGTCGTGGCCATAAAGGTCTTAAGTCTCGTTCTGGCGGTACCGTACCAGCCGGTTTCGAGGGTGGTCAGCAGCCTTTACAAAGACGTTTGCCTAAGTTTGGTTTCACGTCACGAAAATCTGCATTTGCAGCTGAGATTCGTTTAAGTGAGCTTGCAGGCTTAGATGCTGAAGTGATTGATTTGGCCGCATTGAAGAATGCTAACCTGGTTCGTAGAGATACTAAGACTGCAAAAGTATTTTTGTCTGGCGAACTGAATAAAGCGGTTACTATTCAAGGCTTAGGTGTGACTAAAGGTGCACGTGAAGCGATTACTGCTGCAGGCGGAAAAGTCGAGGACTAAATGGCTAAGACAGGAACACTACCGGCTGGAGCGGCTAGCGGCTTCGCAGAGTTGAAGTCTAGGTTATGGTTTGTATTTATTGCGATAGTGATCTATCGCGTGGGTGCCCATATACCGGTACCAGGCATTAATCCAGATAGATTGGCAGCACTATTCGAACAGAACCAAGGAACTATTCTTAGTTTATTTAACATGTTCTCAGGTGGTGCGCTTGAGCGAATGAGTATATTTGCTCTCGGGATAATGCCATACATTTCTGCATCGATTATTATGCAGTTAATGACGGTAGTGAGTCCACAGCTTGAACAGCTCAAAAAAGAAGGGGAGTCTGGTCGTCGTAAGATTAGCCAGTACACTCGTTACGCTACCGTCGTGCTTGCAACGATTCAAGCGATGGGTATGTCGGTTGGTTTAGCCTCTCAGGGGGTTACGTTTACTGATACATTCAGCTTTTACTTTGTTGCAGTTGCTACGTTTGTGAGTGGAGCTATCTTCCTTATGTGGCTTGGCGAGCAGATTACTGAAAGAGGTATCGGTAACGGTATTTCATTGTTGATCTTTGCTGGAATTGTAGCTGGTTTACCTGGTGCTTTTGGGCAGTCTTTCGAGCAAGCTAGGCAGGGTGAGATTAATATTCTTGCGTTGTTGCTAATTGGCTTTTTTGCTATCGCCATTGTTGCATTTGTAGTGTTTATGGAACGCGGCCAACGCCGCATAACTGTAAATTACGCCAAGCGTCAGCAAGGACGTAAAGTATATGCGCAGCAGTCCAGTCACTTGCCGCTTAAAGTTAATATGGCTGGTGTTATACCGCCGATATTTGCTTCTAGTATATTGTTGTTCCCAGCGTCCCTGGGGCAGTGGTTTGGTAAAGGTGAGGGGATGGAGTGGTTGTCTGATTTTTCTCAGGCGCTTGCTCCAAGTCAGCCGCTTTATATTTTACTGTTCGCGATAGCTGTGGTATTTTTCTGCTTCTTCTATACAGCGTTGATGTATAACCCTAAAGAAGTCGCTGAAAATCTTAAGAAATCAGGAGCATTTGTTCCTGGTATCCGCCCAGGTGAGCAAACGGCTCGTTATATCGATAGTGTCCTTACGCGACTTACGTTGTTTGGGGCTCTTTATATAACGTCGGTAGCTCTCCTTCCGCAATTTCTAGTGGTGGCGTGGAACGTGCCGTTTTACTTCGGTGGAACCTCGTTATTAATTGTTGTTGTGGTCGTGATGGACTTTATGGCTCAAGTTCAGTCGCATCTGATGTCTCATCAGTATGAGTCCCTCATGAAAAAATCTAACCTTAAAAAGGTGTAGTTGAGGTAGAGAACCTCAATAGTGCAGCTCAACTTGGAGTCGTATCATGAAAGTGCGCGCATCGGTAAAGAAAATTTGCCGTAACTGTAAAATAATTCGTCGCAATGGCGCAGTAAGAGTCATTTGCACAGAACCACGTCATAAGCAGCGTCAAGGTTAATACCTTTTCTCTATTAAGGCTGAATAAATAACGCTTGATTTATTTTTAATCAAGCGTTATTATTTTGCGCCTTTTTTATGATGTTCCCTTAATAGCAATGCGTTAAACGCGGAGTAAGATAGATGGCTCGTATAGCCGGTGTCAATATACCCGACAATAAACACGCTGTTATCTCCCTCACCTATATATATGGTGTTGGACGTACTACAGCAAACAAGCTTTGCGACGCCACGGGCGTTAAAACGACTGCAAAAGTTAAAGATTTAACTGAAGAGCAGTTGGATGCGATACGTAACGAACTCACCAGTATGACTGTTGAGGGTGATTTGCGTCGTGAAGTACAAATGAACATAAAGCGTTTGAAGGATCTTGGTTGCTACCGTGGTCTACGTCACCGTCACAGCTTGCCTGTGCGTGGTCAGCGTAGTAAGACCAATGCTAGAACCCGTAAAGGCCCTCGCAAACCGATACGTAAATAATAGGATACAGGAATGGCTAAGCCAGGTACACGTACCCGTAAGAAGGTGAAAAAGACTGTTGTTGATGGGATGGCACACATTCATGCGTCTTTCAACAACACGATCGTGACCATTACAGACCGTCAAGGCAATGCATTGTCTTGGGCCACCGCAGGTGGTTCTGGTTTCCGTGGTTCACGTAAGAGTACACCTTTTGCTGCGCAGGTAGCAGCTGAAAGAGCCGGTAAAGCGGCTGCTGAATACGGCCTAAAAAACCTAGATGTTATGGTTAAAGGTCCTGGGCCAGGACGTGAGTCCGCTGTTCGGGCACTTAATTCTTGTGGATATAAGATCACTAGCATTATCGATGTGACTCCTATTCCTCATAATGGGTGCCGCCCGCCTAAAAAGCGTCGCGTATAATCAAGGAGACAGTAAATGGCACGTTATATTGGTCCAAAATGTAAACTGTCTCGTCGTGAAGGGACAGATTTATTTTTGAAAAGTGGCGCTCGTGCGCTAGATTCAAAATGTAATCTTGAAACCCCTCCAGGACAGCACGGCGCTCGTAGAACCCGTTTGTCGGAATACGGTTTACAGTTAAGAGAAAAACAGAAAGTTCGTCGTACTTATGGCGTTCTTGAAAAACAGTTTCGTGGTTACTACAAAGAAGCTGCTCGTCGTAAGGGTGTTGCAGGTGAAAACCTTCTTCAAATCCTTGAGCAACGTCTTGATAACGTAGTTTACCGTATGGGATTTGGTGCAACTCGTGCAGAATCTCGTCAGTTGGTATCTCACAAGAGTATTCTTGTTAATGATAAAGTTGTGAATATCGCATCTTATCAGATAGCTGCAGGTGACGTTGTTAGTGTGCGTGAAAAAGCTAAAAATCAATTGCGTATTAAAAATGCAGTTGAGTTAGCAGCGAATCGTGCACCGGTTGAGTGGGTAGAAGTTGATTCGAGCAAATTGGTCGGTACATTTAAAGCCGCACCAGAGCGTTCGGAACTGTCCGCTGAAATCAACGAAAACTTGATCGTGGAACTTTACTCCAAGTAAGGTTTAAGCAGAACAATAGAGCGAATAGGGCCGTTTATGCAGCGTTCAGTAAATGAATTCTTGAATCCTCGTAACATTGAAGTACAGGAAATTAACCCAACTCATGCTAAGGTGATATTAGAGCCTTTAGAGCGCGGGTTTGGACATACACTAGGTAGTGCTCTGCGTCGTATTTTGTTGTCTTCAATGCCAGGTAGTGCGGTAGTTGAAGCAGAAATTGACGGCGTACTTCATGAATACAGTGCTATTGAAGGTGTTCAGGAAGACGTTATTGAAATCCTTCTAAACCTTAAGGGTTTGGCTATCACTATGCATAGCCGTGAAGAAGCAACATTGACGTTGACCAAAAAGGGCGAAGGCCCAGTGTTGGCAAGTGATATTCAGTTAGATCATGATGTTGAAATCGCAAACCCTGACCATGTGATTTGTCACTTGGGATCGGCTGGCGAAATTAATATGAAACTGAAAGTTATGCTTGGTCGAGGCTATGAGCCTGCTGACCAGCGTATAACCGGTGATGATGAAACAAGAGCGATTGGTAGATTGCAATTGGATTCTTCATTTAGTCCTGTGCTTCGAGTGGCTTACTCAGTTGAGCGAGCTCGCGTTGAACAGCGCACTGATCTGGATAAGTTGGTTATCGATTTGGAAACAAACGGAACTATCGATCCTGAAGAATCAATTCGTCGTGCCGCCACTATCTTGCAGCAGCAATTGTCGGTGTTCGTTAATTTTGATAACGAGAAGGAGCCTGAGCAAGTTGAGGAAGAGGAAGAGGTTGATCCTATACTTCTTCGTCCAGTTGACGATCTTGAGCTGACTGTTCGTTCTGCTAACTGCTTGAAGGCCGAGAACATATACTACATTGGTGACCTGATTCAGCGTACTGAGGTAGAGCTTCTTAAAACACCTAATTTAGGTAAGAAGTCGCTTACAGAGATTAAAGATGTTTTGGCATCTCGCGGTCTCTCTCTGGGTATGCGTCTAGAAAACTGGCCTCCGGCTAGTTTGAAGGGTGATGACAGGGTACTGGGTGGCTAACCTCAGGGTAATCAGGTAAGGAATTAGAGAAATGCGTCATCGTAAAAGTGGTCGTAAGTTTAATCGCAATAGCTCACATCGTAAGGCCATGTTCCGTAACATGACTTCATCTTTGGTTGAGCATGAGCTGATCAAAACAACGTTGCCTAAGGCAAAAGAGTTACGTACAGTTGCTGAGCCGTTAATTACATTAGCTAAGAAAGACACAGTAGCTAATCGTCGTTTGGCTTTCGCTAGATTACGTTGCAACGAAGCGGTAGCTAAGTTGTTTAATGAGTTGGGTCCTCGCTACGAGAGCCGCCCTGGCGGATACATTCGTATCCTTAAGTGTGGCTTGCGTGCTGGTGATAGCGCTCCAATGGCTTATGTTGAGCTAGTGGATCGTCCAGTAGAAGTAGAGAGTGACGACGAAGAGTAAGTTTCTCTTTGTAGCTCACTAAAAAAGCCGACTTAACTGTCGGCTTTTTGCTTTTTAAACGGGAGGGTTTTTTGATTTTCCCCTGTAGGAGGGGCCTACATACTAAGGATAGTCTCTAGGATATGTAGGCGTATTTTCTGAATTAGCACATAGGTTTCCGCTTAAGAAGCTCTCCAAGAAATTCACCTGTATGTGACCCTGCTACTTGAGCGACATCTTCCGGAGTTCCTTCTGCCACAATATTTCCTCCGCCAGTTCCGCCTTCTGGGCCGAGGTCGATGATCCAGTCGGCTGTCTTAACCACATCAAGATTATGTTCGATAACTACAATAGTGTTTCCATGCTCCCTTAATTTGTGTAAGACGTTGAGTAACTGTTGGATATCATAGAAATGTAGCCCTGTTGTTGGCTCATCTAGTATATAAAGCGTTTTACCCGTATCCCGTTTGGATAATTCTTTGGCTAATTTGACTCGTTGCGCTTCTCCGCCAGATAGAGTGACTGCGCTTTGTCCTAATCTGATGTAGGATAAACCGACATCAATTAAGGTTTGTAATTTCTTAGCTAAAAATGGAACGGAGTCAAAAAACTCGCGTGCATCCTCGACGGTTAAGTCTAATACTTCATGAATGCTTTTTCCTTTGTATTTGATGTCTAGTGTTTCTCGGTTGTAACGTTTACCCTTACAGCTATCACAGGGTACATATACGTCAGGTAGAAAATGCATTTCTACCTTAATTACACCATCGCCTTGGCATGCCTCGCAACGCCCTCCTTTGACATTGAAGCTAAATCGACCGGGTTTATAGCCTCTGGAGCGGGCTTCATGGGTGCCTGAGTAAAGTTCTCTAATCGGGGTGAATATCCCAGTGTATGTTGCCGGGTTGGATCTTGGTGTTCGTCCGATTGGGCTTTGATCAATATCAATAACCTTATCTAATTGGTCTAAGCCTTCAATCTTTTCATGAGGCTGTATTGTCAAAGTGGTGGCGTTATTCAATTCTGTCGCTGCAATTGGATAGAGTGTTCCGTTGATAAGTGTAGACTTTCCTGAGCCGGAAACGCCGGTTATACAAGTCAGTAATCCCAATGGGATCGTGAGATCCACGTGGTTAAGGTTGTTGCCTGTTGCCCCACTCAGACGCATGGTCTTGGCTTGATCGTAAGTGCGTCGATTTTTTGGAACCTCTATGCATTTTGTGCCTGATAGGTATTGACCGGTGATTGAATCGTTGTTGGACATTACTTCTGCAGGTGTACCTGCAGCAATAACCTCGCCTCCGTGTACGCCTGCTCCTGGTCCGATATCGACCACATAATCGGCTAGCCTTATTGCGTCTTCATCGTGCTCAACCACAATTACCGTATTTCCGAGATCACGAAGATGCGTAAGGGTTTTCAGAAGTCGTTCGTTGTCCCGCTGATGCAGACCGATTGAAGGCTCGTCAAGAATATACATAACGCCAACCAGTCCTGCGCCTATCTGGCTAGCTAGGCGGATTCTCTGTGCTTCTCCGCCAGATAGTGTGTCTGCGCTGCGATCAAGTGTTAAGTAGTCAAGTCCAACATTGACGAGAAACTGAAGTCTTAATTGGATTTCTGCTAATATTTTTTCGGCGATCTCGCCTCGTCGCCCTTCTAGTTTCAATGTTGAGAAATACTTGAAAGCCTGACCGACAGGCATTGCCGTAATATCAGGGAGTCGCATCTCTTTGATAAATACGTGTCTAGCTGCTTCTTTGAGGCGTGACCCATGACAATCCGGGCAGGATTGATGTGTTAGTAGTTTGGATAGATCATCTCTGACCATCTGGGATTCTGTTTCTCGGTAGCGTCGTTCCATATTAGGCATTACCCCTTCAAAAGGGTACTCACGCTGTACTATGTCGCCACGCGTATTGACATAATTGAATGAGATCTTTTCTGTGCCACTACCATATAGAACGGTTTGTCTAAATGTTTCGGGGAGCGCTTCAAAAGGCTGCTCGAGGTTAACGTCAAAATACTCAGCCAGACTTGTGAGCATCTGATAATAATAGACGGTTCTTCTATCCCAGCCCTTTATTGCCCCTTCAGCAAGTGTTAATTCGGGATGTTTAATGAGCTTTTTTGAATCGAAGAACTGCTTGACTCCGAGCCCGTCACAGGTAGGGCATGCGCCGGCAGGGTTGTTAAACGAAAATATTCTTGGCTCTAGCTCACTGATGGCGTATCCGCAGTGAGGACAGGCAAATCTCGCTGAAAATATTAGTTCTTCTCCGTCGCCTTCCATTGGTGCGATCAATGCAATGCCATCTGTAAGCGCTATGCAGGTTTCAAATGACTCAGCAAGTCGTTGCTGTATGCCGTCTCTGACTTTAAATCGATCGATTACCACCTCAATAGTGTGTTTTTTATTTTTTTCTAGGTCTGGCGTGTCGTCAAGGTCAGTCACAATTCCATCTATACGTGCTCGTATAAAACCTTGGCTACGTAATTCTTGAAATACGTGTTGATGTTCCCCTTTTCGATTTTTGATAATGGGTGCCAGCATCATTAACTTGGCGTCCTCTTCTTGAGCCATGACCTGATCGACCATTTGGCTAATCGTTTGTGCTTCAAGAGGTTCATTATGCTCTGGGCATCTAGGCTCGCCTGCGCGCGCGAATAATAGCCTGAGGTAATCATAAATTTCGGTGATAGTGCCGACTGTAGATCGTGGGTTATGAGATGTTGATTTCTGTTCGATAGATATCGCAGGTGAAAGTCCTTCAATATGATCAACGTCAGGCTTTTCCATCATTGATAGAAATTGTCGAGCATATGTTGATAATGACTCTACATATCGTCTCTGTCCTTCGGCGTATAGAGTATCAAACGCTAGTGAGGACTTTCCAGAGCCAGAAAGGCCTGTTATGACAATGAGTTTATCTCTCGGGATTTCGATATCAATGTTCTTAAGATTGTGGGTGCGAGCCCCGCGAACTAGAATTTTATCCATAACAGCCAATTAATTTGAAGAAAGAGATTGATTATACTGCTTTATGGCCAGAGTCCTCAAAGTTAAGTTGTATAATTATTTGTCAGCACGATGTAGATCATTTTGCTAAAATGCCAACCCTTGTAAAATCTGTGTCCTTTTTATTTGCTCGGAGTAGCGATCTTAATGAACGTCAGTGAAAAACGTTCCGTTTTTTCTCTCGCGCTGTTGTATGCGATGCGTATGCTGGGTCTGTTTATGATCTTGCCTGTATTTGTCTTGCTTGGTGACGAGCTTGATGGGTCAAATGGCTTTCTGGTTGGTATTGCTATCGGAGCATACGGTCTAACGCAGGCAATATTTCAAGTGCCGTTTGGTATGTTGTCAGATCGCTTTGGTCGCAAGAAGATGATTGTTATCGGCTTGCTTATCTTTTGTGTAGGCAGTGTTGTGGCTGCTTTATCTGAGAGTATTTACGGTGTTATCACTGGCCGGCTCTTGCAGGGTGCCGGGGCTATTGCCAGCGTGCTAATGGCATTGTTAAGTGACTTAACGACAGAAGATAGCCGAACTAAAGCAATGGCTGTGGTCGGTATGTCCATTGGCCTTTCATTCTCTGTTGCGTTGGTTGCAGGGCCTTTAGTTGCTGGCTTTTTTGGTCTTAGTGGGATTTTCTGGTTGACCGCGGTATTTGCAATAGTGGGGGTTGGTATGGTGCTCTTTGTGGTGCCAACGCCTGTTACTACGCATGCTCACCGAGATACGCGAGCCGTCAAGGGGCAGTTCTTCGAGCTATTAAAAAAACCAGATTTGTTACGACTTGATATCGGTATCTTTCTATTACATCTTATCCTCACTGCGCTTTTTATTGCGGTGCCGTTATCATTAGTCAATGATGTACAGCTTGAAAGGCAGCAACATTGGTGGGTTTATTTGTCGGTAATGGTGACAGCGTTTTTTGCGATGATCCCTTTTATTATTGTGGGTGAAAAGAAACGGAAAATTAAGACTGTTTTTGTTGGCGCTGTTTTGCAATTGGCTGTTGGCTCCATTTTGCTTGTTTGGGCAGGCAGCTCTCTCGCTGCCATGTGGGGGGCTTTGTTTGTGTTCTTTATGGCCTTTAATCTTCTTGAGGCGAGCTTGCCTTCGCTTGTCAGTAAACAAGCGCCTGCTGGCGCTCGCGGAACCGCTATGGGCGTGTATTCTACCAGTCAGTTTTTCGGGGCGTTTCTTGGTGGGGCCATCGGTGGCTGGGTTCTTTCTAATTGGGGGGGGGAGGTTATCTATTATACCTCTGCCGTTCTTGGGGCTGTTTGGTTTCTGATTGCCTTAACTATGCGCACGCCCAGCTACTCTACTAGTCGGACACTAGCGCTTAATATGTCTCTGTCTGAGTCTGAAGCCGCTTTTGTATCAGATGAATTGTTTGAGGTTCAAGGAGTTGAAGACGTGGTCGTCGTGATTGAAGAGAAAATGGCATACCTGAAAGTTGATAAGGCACACTTAGATGAAGAGGCTTTAAACTCATTTCGTAATTCCGCAAAGGCGCATTAGCAAAATAGGATGGTGTTGAAGGGGGCATAATTTGATCTGGCAGCGTGACGGAATGTCATAATTAATCGTTGCTTCGTTAATGCCTAACGACGTCTTTTCTGGTAGCATTTGTTTCACTGATCGGGGCTTTCCCCTGTGATAAAAAATTAAAGGCTTGAACCAAAGTGTTCCGGTATTTAGGAGATATAAATGGCACGCGGCATTAATAAAGTAATTTTAATCGGTAACTTGGGGAATGACCCTGAGACTCGTTATACGCCTTCAGGCAGCGCAATAACAAATTTGAGTGTCGCGACTGACGAGAGTTACAAAGACAAAAATACGGGTCAAATTGTGCCTAAAACTGAATGGCATCGTGTGGTGTTGTTTAATCGCTTAGCTGAAATTTCCAAAGAGTATTTACGAAAGGGCTCCAAGGTTTATCTTGAAGGTCGCCTTCAGACGCAAAAATGGCAGGATAAAGCGACCGGTCAGGATCGTTATACCACTGAAATCGTCGCGAATGAAATGCAGATGCTTGACTCTCGAGGCGGAGCTGACGCTTCTCAGGGTGGCTATTCTGCTCCACAGCAAGGCGGTTACGCTCAGCAACCTCAAGCACCACAAAGCGCCCCGCAGCAACGAGCCCCACAACAGCAAGCAGCACCAAAGCACGCACCGCAACAGGCTGCACCTCAGCAGAAGGCATACCAGCCACCACAGCAAGGTGGATACGGACAGCAGCCTCCAGCTCATAGCGCACCTGCTGCGCCAGCGCCGATGGACGACTTTGATGATGATATCCCGTTCTAAGGTGTCCCTTAGAGTTATATTGTAAAGTTTTATTGATTAAGTTGTTGTTTAGCTTGTCTTTTTTGTAAAAAGTTCACGTTTCTCCTGGCAAGGAATGTGAACTTTTTTTTGCCTTATTGTGGGTTATTAGATACCATTAAATTAAGTTAAGTTTATGGTTGTTTTATGGAATGTAAAATTAAGCGATTCGGTTTTTCTTCTGGTGAGCGCAGTGCACTTTTGGTTATGTCTGAAAGTGGGTTACCCCTAATGTACCAAAACCTTTATATGACTATCCATCATAGAAATACAGGGGATTCTATTAACACTATCATTGCATGCTTAGGTGCATTGAAAATGTTGGAACAAATATTTGAATACCTTGATGTTGATATACAGCACCGGTTCACTAAAGGGCTGTTACTTTCTGACCCTGAATTGGAATCCATTGCGTATTGGTCTAAGAAATCTATTGAGTCGCTTGAAGAAGCAAAGGCGATCAAACGAGCTAAAAATATAGTACAAGTTCAATCAAAACGTATTGAATTAAGTCGTTTCGTAGTAACAATTGATTCTGATCTTGTTAGTCCTATAACTACATACAATCGTATTACTCACTTTTCAAAATATTGTAGTTGGCTTGCTAACACTTTAGCTCCTTCTGAAGCTAAGAAAAATATTGATCTAATGGGTGAGAAGCTATTAGCTTTTCGCCCTAAGAAAAGAACAAGTCAAAGTGATGATGGTAACGATGAAGGATTTATGTCTCTCACTGAAAATCAAATTATAAGGTTATTGGATGTTGTTCGCCCTGATTCTAGTGAGAACCCCTGGAAGAGCAAAGCGGTTCGGTACCGAAATCAAATGATTGTAAATTTATTATACGATGTAGGGTGCAGAAAAGCTGAACTTTTAAACTTGAAAGCAACTGACCTAGATAGTGGGTCAAATGAGATAAAAATACGAAGAAGTGCTGATGATGCAAACGACCCAAGGAAAGATCAGCCATTGGTAAAAACTATGAGTCGTGATGTTGCTGTTTCTCAAGATGTATTTACGATGATTGATGATTATGTTTTGTATTATCGTTCGAATGTTAAAGGTGCTGGGAGAACTTCATTTCTCGTATTGAGCCACCAGCAGGGAGCGAGTTCTGCAAGCCCTCTATCTATATCTGGGCTTAATAAAATATTTAGAAAGCTTTCAGCTGTTCTTGGCTTTAATGTGAACCCGCACGCATTTAGACATACGTGGAATGATGAATTCAGTGCTGAAGTGGAAAGTCTTATTGAAGGTGAAGAAATGACGGAAGGTGAGGCGGAGGAAACGAGGAGTTATCTTATGGGGTGGAAGGAAGGCTCTGGCACTGCTAAGACGTATACAAAGCGCTATCAAAAGAAGAAAGCGGTACGGTTTAGTTTGGGGTTACAAGAAAAACGACGATCAAAAGTGAATGAAGTTGTAGGTCGCTACGATGAAGATATCGACTTTTAAGGATAAATATTAATGAGCAGCTTTCAACAGGTAATAAAAGGTTTCGGGCATATATCAAAAACCACCTCTTTTAATGGGTACGAGTTTGATACTGAGGCTGATAGGTGGAGCTTAAATAAGGATGTTAATTTCTCGCTATCTTTTCTTTCTGATTTTGATAAAGCTATTCAAGATGATGTGCGTGGTGCTCTAGTTTATTTTGCTGAGCAAAAATCTGCAGGTTATACACAGAGCATAGTGAAATGTATTAAAAAATATCAAGAAGAAACAGAGCAATTATCCTTTTCTGAACAGGGATTGCTCAAATGGAAATCAATTCTTGGTAAAAAAAGAGAGCCTGATTTAGGTAAACTTAGGTCTTTTCTAAAACAAATGCACTCTCTAGGATATAAAGCACTAGATGATATATGTCTTGAATTACTTAATGGTTGGCGTCTTTCGGGGGGAGATAGAGGTATTCCAGTTCTCTCCCTTTGCCCTAAAGATGGGCCATTTAGTGATATTGAATTCGAAGCAATTTTAGATAAATTGGATTACCTGTTCGCTGAAGGAGTTATTAATGAAGAGCAATATTCAATAATTAGGTTGTTTGCCGCTACTGGTCGTCGCCCTATTCAAATTGCAGCATTGAAATTAGGCGATCTACGAGTAGATACAAAGCTTTTAGGTTCTCCAATCTACCTCTTGAATATCCCAAGAGCAAAAGTTCGTGATGGAAGCTTTCGGGCAGAGTTTACTGACTGTGGGTTAATAGAGGATATCGGACAAGTTCTCACTAGGTACATCAAGCAAGTCGAAAAACAAGCTGAAAGTCTAGTTGGAAGAGTATTGAGCGGTGAAGAAAAAAAACTTCTACCTATGTTTCCAGATTACAGGGATATAGCAGTATTAAGAGAAACTACAGGATATGATGCGGTTAAATTGCTAAATACGGACGTATTTCATATAAGAGTTGCTAACCTTCAGTACAAGTTGGTTACAGCAGTTAATAGTTTGCATATCACTTCGGAGCGTACCAAAGAATTGCTACACGTTAATGCCTATCGCTTTCGCTATACTCTAGGAACTCGAGCAGCAAGAGAAAATGCAGGCGTGCTCACTATCGCTACATTACTTGATCACGTTGATACTCAACATGCAGGTGTATATGTCCAGAATCACCCCGATCATGCTGCCAAAATATCTGCGATTATGAGTGCTCCGTTAATGTCTTATGCGAATGCCTTTCAAGGTAAAGTCGTCAAAAATGAACATGAGGCGCAAGAAGAGTTGCCAAAGGCTCAGCGTGTTCGTACTAATGATAGTTCTGACAATGTCGGATCTTGTGGTACAAGTGCTTTTTGTAAAGACTACGCTCCAATTGCTTGCTATCTGTGTCCAAAATTCAGGCCATGGCAAGATGCACCACATCATTTAGTTTTGAAATACTTAGTGGATGAGCGTGATCGAGTTTCTGAAGAGACCGGTGACCTTGCTATTGCCTCGATAAATGATCGTGCAATCGTAGCTGTAACGCAGGTGATTAAACAATGTCATGAACTAAGTTTACGAAAGGAATTGGCCTGTGACTAATTTCGTTATTTTTGAGCCCAAAGCAAAGATCGTTGGCAAGGAAAGTTTGAATGACTTTATTGAGTTTTCTCAGCAGCTTCCTAGGTTAAGTAAAGAGCTTGATTATGATTCAGCATATTGGTCAGGAGTAGTAAATTTTACAAAATTTGGTGCGTCTTCAAAAAGCAGAGATAAATCTGCGCAACTTCACCCATCAATAATGCCCTTTGCAAAGGCGTATCTAACGTATACTCAAACCCAGAATAGAACTCGTAACCCAAACGAGATTAAGGCATTAAGAGCTATAGATGCAGCGATGCTAAAAAGTCATGGAGTTGTCGATGTTACTCAACTTGATACAGCTGTTTTGGATAATGCAGCTCAAATAATTCGAGATAATTTAGGCTCTGGGACTGCCTATCATGGTGGGGCTCAACTACAAAAACTTCAAGAGTTTTTGGTAGGGAAACATATTATTCCAAGTTTCACATGGAAAAATCCGATACCACGTGCTAGCGATACGGTCGAAAAGGTCGGAGAGGAAGGTGTTAGGAACAGAGAGAAAAAATTACCTGACGAAGATGCTTTGTTAGCTATCGCAGATATATTTAATAAGGGGGTAGATAATCTATCCGATCGAGATAATTTTACAACCTCAATTATGGCCATTTTACTTTGCGCACCAGCAAGAGGAAGTGAACCTTTTTATTTGAAAGTTGACTGTCTGCATTATGATAAAGACAAAAAAGGAAACAATGCAGTTGGTTTAAAATGGTTTTCTGGAAAAGGGTTCGGCCATGAAGTTGAATGGGTACCTGATGCAATGGTGTCAACTGTAGAGGAGGCCGTCAAACGGTTGAAGGTGCTATCTGCTTCCGCGAGGCAATGGGCTGAAAAAATTGAGGAAGTATATAGTGCTGTTAATGCAGGTGAAATTGCGAATTTTCCTGTACACCTGCTTTGTCCAAGTGTTCCGGACGACAAGCCGCTTACACGAAATCAGGTAGCCCAAGCTCTAGGATACAATCTGGATGTGAATAGCAATAAATTCGTGAGTAATGCTGGGGGGTATCTGCGTAATAGGGGGTTAGGAATTGTAGATGGTATGTATTGTTTGAATGATTTGATTCCAGCGTTGATTAAATCTATGCCGGAAGGCTTTCCCTATGTACCATTTAAAACAGGTCATGATGTTAAGGTTAAATGGTCTGAGGCACTATTTTCATTTCACTCTTGCCAGTTAAACCTACAAAAAAGTACAAATAAAGTTCTACTTTGGATGCCTAATATCAATACGTTAAACGAAGATCTAGCAAAAACAAAGAAAAAACAAAAAGGCTCAGGTGCGCTGGTAAATGTACGGTCAATTTTTGAGCGACATGGTTATCCATCATCTTATATTATTACCTCGCACCAAATCAGGCACATGCTGAGTACCATTGCGAAGGTGAATGGTATGTCGGACCAAGTATTAACTAAGTGGGCCGCACGTGCAGATGCTAAGCATAATAGAGTTTACAATCATACCTCCCCAGAGCAGTATTCTGAGAGGTACGCTCTGATAAAGAGTCAAAATAAAGGTGAAAGCGAATTAGGGTTGCGTGAGTATGAAATTATGACTCCTGAAACACTTCAGGAGATTAATACTCGAGCAATACAGACGGCCCATGTCACTGAATATGGCGCTTGTATTCTTGATTTTATCATGTCGCCTTGCTCAAAGCACCGAGACTGTATTAACTGTGAACAGCAAGTGTGTATTAAAGGAGATGATGAAAAGTTAGAGCGACTTCGAAAGAGACTAGAGCGTGAAAAAAGAATAATTGTAACGGATAAAGCCGCTTTGGATGATGGGTTGCTTGGCGCAGATCGTCACTATGAAAAACGGCTGACCACGATCCAGCGCTGTGAAGATCTTATTATGATTCTTTCAGATGAAAACTTACCAGATGGCACCGCAGTGAAATTATCTATTGAAAGGGTTTCAGGCTTAGATAAGGCCTTGGATAAAAATCATAAAAAACGATTACCAAAAATAGAAAAAATTAAGCGGCCTGCTTTGGAAGACCTACCTAATAAACCTAGGGCACTTAAACACTTTTTAAAAAATAAGAGAGCTTAAGTTATGGCTAATCATCTGACAGATAAGAATGTATTAGATCTTGTCAAATTGATTGATGGATGGGATCTTAACAGTAAGTTTACATGGGGGGCACTTTGCGTTTGTGCTGAAAAAAAATTATCACTCAATACAACTAGACAAACTCTTCAAAAATTCACACGCATCAAAGATGCATACTTAGATAAAAAAGAAATACTAAGAACAGGGCTATCAAAGCCTAAAACTCCTCCGTCACTAAAAATAGCAGCCAGGCGAATAGCAACACTGGAAGAAGAAAATGCTCGGCTACTGCGTGAGCAGGATAGATTACTAGCTCAATTTCAGGTTTGGCAATATAATTCCTATGCTCATGGAGTTACTGTTGAAATGTTAAATAGAGCATTACCAGCTAAAGGCTAACATTGTAATATTATCAGACTCACTACGTTCGCCGAAAATTGCGGCGGTACATTTCAAGAAGCACTGAGGAAATTTAAATATGAAGACTATTATCCTCGCATCTATAGCTACAATATTTAGCCAGCTAAGCAGATTATGTGTGACGTGGAGAGAAACCCACATGAAAGGGTATATGAGCAAATAGTTTTCAATACTGAAAGTAAGAAGCTTATTCTAATAGATCCCCACTGGAAGTATTGAACTCAGAAAATTGCTATATATGGATTTTAATCAATCAGCTATCTACTCAGTTGTCGCACTAACTCCAAATCTAAAAACAACGGCATGGATTCAATCTGACCCTCTTTTAATTGGATGCTGCTACTGAGGTCGTTAAGTGGGTTGCGCAGCTCATGCGCACTCAACTGTGTGACCGTCTCAAGGCTCGATGTAGAGCTGATCAGATCATTCTCTTTCTCTTCGAGTTCAGCCTCGATACTTGGCACGCGGCGGGCGATGACGACATATTTTGAGTACATGAGGATGTATACAATACTGATAATGAATATGATTCCCGCGAATAGCAATGTGGGTACTATTTTTTGAATAATCGTGTTTTCAATATTGCTTAGCAGGTCATTGGTTATATCGAAAAGGATATAATAATTAGATTGGCCTTTGACCGCTTTAACAAACAAGTATCGTTCATTGAACTGAACCGTTCTCCCCATGGGCCCATTGGTCTGGGCGAGTACTTGGAGATCGTTTTCTACCTTTGGGAAAACGCTGAGATAGTAATTGAAAATAAGACTCATAAATCTATCAAATATTCCCTTGCCTGGCAAAACAACTTCAAACCCAGAGTCGGAAAGAATTGTTTCTGCCTCTTCTAGTGAAATCTTTGTAGGAAGAATGAGCGCATTGTTGGTGACATAGCTAGATCCGAAAAAGTATTTAAATTTATCAGCTGAGCCTATTTCTTTAGCTACCTGATAAGAGAGATTTTTTGTGCTCAAAAATACACCAGAGTCATAGTCAAAAATTTCTAATGTGAAAGTATCCCAATCAATCCTCGCCACTTGTTCTGGTGGAATATGGATATGGTATTCGTAAAGTTTAAAGCTCTCGAAGAATCTTAACCTTCCCTTGAACGAGTGCTGATCCTCTTTGCCCGCCTCAGGCACCCATCTATTTCCCTCGACGATTTCATGGCGAGCACCCTTCAAATGGACGGAATATCTGTCGCCCTTGGCTCTGCTCTCGGAGGACGGCCGGTCATCATCCATTGTCAGTATGATGTTAACCCGCTCGTTAATTTCCTTGTCCGTAAACATGACCTTTAAGTGATCGCTTTCTATCCAAGTTCGATTACTCTCATGAAACTGCAAATCGTCATTAACGTCTATGTATATGAGTAATCCTGGGTCTTTGCTATCTGCACCAACTCTATACTTGGATATAGAGATAGTCGCATCCAGCTCGACCTGGCTGCGACCATTGACTTCCTTCTTTGCGGGGGGGATTCCATCGTTTCAATTCATAGAAATAAGATTTAAAATCTAATGAGCCGAGAAGGGACTCATTGAACTCTCCTATGCTGCCAAGATTCGTGCTTTGATCAGAAGCATTGAAAATCCCCGTGCTTTTTCTCGCTGTATACACCTCAGTTTTTAACGTCTTTTCTATCAGTTTTTCCAGGTCGCTAACAGCAAGCCTGGCGGAGTTCACAGTAAGATTGACCGTCGTAGAAATAACATTGGCTTGTAGAGCGAGCAAATACCCGAATCCGAAAATTAGCAAAATTATGGCAAAGGGTAAGTTTTTCTTCTTTTCATTAGACTGTACCGTGCGCTGAAAGCCACTTATAACCCTTAGTTTGTAAAGTTCTTATTGGTTTTGCCTTGGACTTAAGTTCGGTAGAGATAATGGATCTGAGCGCGTAGATAGAGGTGTGGGCTGATTCAGCTCCTCCTAGCTCCTTGTAAGTCACAATGCTATCGGCCCTTCCTATAAGAAATTTGAGATTTTCCAAGTTTTGATTTTTCACCGAAGCGGACAGGCCATTTGAGGTATTAATTAACACTTCGTTTGGCTCATCCAATTTAAACGTATCGATAGACTCTATAATCTCAATAGGTTCAGGTATTGCTGGCTGTGATATTTGGATAGCTCTTTTAATCTGGGATAGCAGAACCTTATATTTGACTGGCTTGGTCATAAAGTAAATGCCAACTTGAAAGCATTCCGACTCATATTTTTCCGCATCAGCTTCTGTTGCATGGGCATTTAGGTTGCCGCTGATAAAAATGATGGGCGTGCCGGGAGATGAATAGCCAAGTTGATCAATTGCTTCGTTCTGAGGGTTAATATTGGTGCCTGCCTCAATACCCAGAAGTTGCGGCTTTTGATTTTCATCGTCGAAATAAAGGTCCATGAGAATACAGTCAAACTTAAAGTCGTAGTTAATTAGATCCATGAGATCGGAGGGGGTCTCAAAACCAAATGCTGAGTATCCATTCTCATTAAGATAATCGACGGTATTTCTTCTGTATTTTGTCGAATCGTCGCAAACAGCTATCTTGGTCATTGACCTTTTCTCCTTCGGTATCATTAATAAGGCCCAATTCTAGATGTTTTCGCATCATATCGCAGGCACATCTCAGAAATTATCAGAACTTTAAAATCTGCTGAGAACTCCTCATTCTGATCGATTTTCAAAGGGCCTGAAATAACATTATACAAGTATTTAAATAGCCCATTAGAAACACCTGTTTTCAGTGTTTTTTGAGTTTTTCTCTTCAGTTTTATTATAGTTAATTATTTAGTATCAATTGGTTGCGTGCATACGGTGCCAAATGTAATATGATGTTGTTCATTACCAAAATAATGGTTATTTTGGAGTGGCAGCGACAAAATTGGAGACCTATGTTATGAACCTTAAAGCACTCGCTACAACGGTGTTTGCAGCAATGGCGTTTGTCTCGCCTTTAACTGCTTCTGCCAAAACGGTGACCCTCGAAGTTGTCACAGCAATTGAAGAGCCGGATTGCCAATCTGGTACTAAAAGCGCCCAAAAAATCGTGATCGATACTGCTACTCGTGAGGTGGAATCGTCTCATATGACCGGCACCACTACCATTCTGGGTTGTGAGTTCAGCTCCATTAATGATCGATTTGTGGTAGAGGGGCTTGTGCAGGACGGCAACGGTTTTCGTTTCAACGTGGTTGGTCGAACGGCGACGGTTGCCTCATTGGGCCTGGGTGGCGACATTGATTACCAGTTAAACGTAGCGTTTGACACGAATCGTAAGGTCGTCACCGTCAGCGGGAAGCATGATGGGTACCCAACGTATTACGTAAAGCTGAATGGCCAGATGATCTATCAGTTTGACCAAACCAATTTGACTGCGTTGCTGGGAGAGCTTGAAATCAACATGCCTACTAAGACCACAGCATATTAAAAATAACGAATAAGTGCCCCGGCACATATTTTGTAAGGGCTTACTACCAACGCCACTATAAAAGGAAGGACGCATGTCTTTACTAAACCGGATTTCTCTCATCAAGACCGGCCTAGTTGTTTTTTTATGGGTCGTGGCTTTATATGCTAATGGTGCGATAGACCGTAAATCGCCAGCTGCTTTTCAGGCAGCACAAATCGAGTACCAATATAACGAGCTTGTCGAGCTGACCCGCAAGTCCAATGTTGATGTATTGTCGGAGTATGGTATCGACATCGTCCTGGTAGAAGAGTTTGTATCGACATGGCGTGATTATTTATCAGGTCAGTTTTTTGTAGAAGATTTTGAATGTGGCGATCTCGATATCGATGGGCTTTCGGTCGATGGGGATGGGGGTGACGCTGAAGACCGCCTGGACCTGATCCAAGAGCAGGGTATTGAAATTTTCTGGGGCGCGGCAGAGCTATCTGCACTAAAACGAGCCGTTGTCAGTGGCGATGTTGGCTTGGAAGGTAGTGAAGGACCGCATATAGCTGCTGCATGCAAACGCATCCAAAAATTGGCGAGTGCTCTTTCCTGTGTGGTGGATGATCCAGACTCTTGTCCTGATGCATTGAAGGAAGAAATACTAAACGAAGCCATAACCATTGATGGACATCCAAATCCTATTCGAATCCTCGACAAATGGAATGCTTCTTTGAAAACCGCTTTTCACCGTTATTTACCGCGCCTGCAGGCAACATTGACAGAGCAGGGAGAGCTCTATGACGCTTTAATGAGTTTTGCCAAAAACGACGCAGTAAGTCACGCTGAAGTCGTTTCGCTAGTGGTCGATCAAATTAAAGAGGCAATCATTGCAGACGTCTATGTGAGCCTGTTTGAGATATACGCAGCGATGCCCTCTGAAACAAGATCGCTGTTGCTTGTTGTTGACTCACTTTCCGGACTAGAGCGACAGGCAAAATCTGCTCTCGATACAATTAAGGCTGCAAGGGCGGTCTATGAGGAAGGCAAGATCGTTATCCCTAAAGCTATATCGCACAGTGCACGAGTGGAAGCAGAAGCTGCCATAAAGCGTTTCGTGGATGAGTTTGCTTCGAGTTTTATTGACACTTCTTTCCTAGATGAGCTTGAAGCTCAGGTCGACGAAACCATTGTTGATCCTCTGAAGCAATCTGGCCAAGAATTATGTGATGCGTTGGCTTCGACTCAACAGGAAATTGACTGGGGATCGCTGATGTGGGGTCGCAAGCCTACGGAAGATAATCCGCTTGGCTTTCGAGTTGTATTTAAGCCAACCGGTCAAAAGGAGCGGTACGCCGGTCAATTGAGGGAGAGTTACACGGCTAATGTAGAGTTGCTCGCTTTAATGCCCGCAGGTGCCGAGTATACGCATAATCCGGTGATAGATGTGGCGGGTAATTCCGTGACCTGTAAGAATCTAGCAAGCAGTACATATATTGCCGTTGATTTGGGCGTTACCATCAGTGATGTATATCGTGACGAGCAATCTCGGTACGAATTTGCAAACGGATTTCGTATTGCAGCGGTTGCCGGCAATAACGTTATCTCAACTATCGAAATTAAATCTGCTCTAGAAAAGCTTGGTATACCCGGTGCATGGATGACAGATGTGCCAGATTGGGTCGTATCCAACGACTTTCAAAACATCTCTATGACTCTTCCTCTGATGGGAGACAGTGTCGATATCCCGATCGTTGCTAATGGGCAATTTGTGTTTGATCTTGGCACACTCGGTGCGAGCCTATGCAACAAGGTGGAGGAAGCGATTGCCCCGATATTAGTAAAAGGCTGGAGCGACCGTGTCGAAATTCCCATTGGAGACTCGTCCCTGACGCTTGCCGGTACCGCAAGCCAGTCGATATCAATTCCTCATTGTGAAGCTTACACGGCTGGAAGCAATTCGGTTTTGAAGCCGTTGATTGAAAGCAGAATGGCGGCTGACGTGAAGCTAGTGGTGAAGGGGGAGATAGAATCAGGGAAGCCTTTTTCTTGGCCTGTTTCGACTGGTGTAAACGTTTATCCAGATCGCGTGTCTCTTAAATCAGCTATTTTTGGAGACGTGCCTCCAGAGATTAACGCTTACCTTGAGGCTAAACTTAAATCTTTCGTGAATGGTTTGTTTGGTGTTGATCTGTCGGGATGGCAGTACAGCATTAAGTTAGGCGCGCCTGCTATCAAGGTTGATTGGTCAAAATTGACCGTCCCCATGTCATTCGAAGTGTTTTCAGATACGTGTGCCGCAACAAACTTAGCGCTGGATTTTGACTTTGCGACTGGGGATATTAAGTCACGAGATGGTCGGGATGTCGCTGGGGCAGTAGTTGAGTTAGTCAGTTGCGGATTAGAACGTCAGGTTGCTGAGGTTGTGAGAGATAGCTTGCCTAGTTGCGATGCTATCACTGAAGGGTTGTTCGGCATGGCAGACCTCGACACCACTCTGATAAGCGATACGGGTGATCGATGCGAACTGTCGATAAAAGGTCAGCTGGCGAGTAAGGATGTTGTGTTTTCTCCTGTAATCGCGAACTTGGGAGCAGGAAACAAATGGGGTTTCGACTTCAGCAAAGTTCAGGTGCAAGGCGAGTTGGTAGAAGCGTTAAAGGGCCAGTTTGCAAGCCTCATGGAAGGCTTTGGGACGGAGCGTTTTGAGCTTAACGTTTCCACGGGTAAGAATGCGTTACTTGTGGATTTAGTTTTACTGCCTTCTGGACCAAACGACCTGCTAGGCCGAGTCGAGCTAGGGACATTTACACTTTCGGCTGACGGCCGCCACTCTTTCAAGAGCGAATTGGACCGAATCGTTGCAAATAAAATTGCGGCGGTGCTCGAGCCAAAACTCGAAGAAATTGTGCGAAGGCTTGCTCCGGAAGAGGTCGTAGATATCGACTTTGAAATCACTTACACCAATACGCTCATGGCTCTAGGCACGTTTAAAGTCAAATTGAATGAGCAGATCCTGATACCCGCCAGTATTACGCTTCTCCCTAAACTTGATGCCGAAATTGCATTGAATGAGGAATTTCTTAGAACTCAGGCTGCTGGTCTATTGGCGTCATATCTCAACCCGCTGATTCCACTCAAAGGTGGTCCGGTAGAGGTGACGCCACCTGTCTATGATATATCTCCATCATACGACGTCACGCTCACAACAGGAATTGCTATTAAACTTGACGAGCTTGGGTCTATCACCCTTAAGGATATCAACATCACTGGAAGAGGAGTTGACTTTAAAGGTCGAGCTGAAATGCGACTCAATGATGCGATCATCCTATCTCCGTCTCCAGTACCGATCTACTTTACGCGCCCTGGAATCTTCTACGATTTTGAACGTAAGCGTGTAGGGGCGCTTGGGGCCTTGACCATCATCGCACCGCCGGTGGATAAACTGTTGCACATTGATGGTGAAATCTACACTAGTGACGCGAGTCGGTTCATTGAGGAATTAGGAATACTCGGTGAGTTGGTTCTGATGGATACCATTCCTGTAGTTATCGTTGAGGGCGGGATTAATTTTGCCGACCTGAGCGTTGTTTTCAACGGACGGACCTCTGAGCTGTTCGGCAAGATCTTGTCCGCACAGGTGAATGGGGAGCTGCGAGGTAAAGAAGGAACCGCGGCAATGCAAAGCCACCTGGTTTTACTAGGTGTTAAGCTCGCGGAAACGATGCTTGTTGCCGATATCGCGAAGTGCCCCAAGCGATGTATTAAAGCAGAGGCCTACATCGATTTTCTCTTGGGTGACGGTACCATAGGCGCGGAGTTCGGGCCCTTCTTGGTTGATGCGAAAGCGAACCTCAGTGTTGGTTTGGATATCTTCGGTAAAAAGTATGGACAGGCTTCGCTTAACGCGAGCATTCTTCAAGCACGCCTGAAGGCGAAGGTACTCTTCCTTAGCTTGAATGTGTCGACGCCCAAACTCAATGACATGACGCCTTCCTATATTGCTGAGATCATTGCCTCTCTGCTAAACGTCAAGATCGAAGACGTCTTGGAGTGGCTCAAGAAACCTAAGATCGAGTTTGCGCCGGCTGGAAAGCCCGCGTCTGAGAGCGGCGGCTCGACTGATGGGAAAGGGGATGATGGCGGCACTCCTAGTTCAGGTGGCAATCAAGGCACAGGTGCAAGCGCGGGCGCAAACCAGAAACCTAGTGATGCTGGTGCCTTACCTGGTGGTAGCTCGGATGAGGATCCGAAAAAATTACTCTCAAAATCTGCACTACCAGATGGCATAGTGGCATCTCGTCAACGTGATGCGAGCAATGATGGTAAAGCCATCCGCGCCTGCCATGAGAAGCAGCAGCGATGGGGCAATGTGTACTATTCAACCTGGTCCAAGAGATGGTTCTTCTGGGGCTGGCGGTTGCCAAAAAACGTATTCGATATTGTCTGTAGCGAGCGGATTGGAAGTGGTCCTTGGGAAGCTCAGACCGGTGCGTTTACCATCAAGGATGAGTTTGCAAGACTCGAAACGCTTTCTCGCTACACTCGTTATCGCGACGATTCTAAAAAATGTACCCCTCTCGCTAACGGTGATGTGAAGTGTGTGTCAGCTGCTGCCCAATACAATGTCTGGCAAACCACGCCTGAGCCTGCAAAGGAGCCTTCTAGATGGCGATTGTGGGGACAACCTTTTGAGTATTTGTATATTCAATCTCCAAAATCGGATTCCTACGACGCAGAGATTACACTTTCAAAACGTGAGCGTAAGCGCCTGGAGCCATGGTTTGATCTCTTGAAGAAGAAAAATCAGGGCGCGAAGCTAACGACTCGAGAGCGGCGTAAGCTAAATCTTCTGGTGACCCGCGTTACCTATTATCTCGAAGAAGAGGGGCTGAGAGCAGACGCCATTATTGATATCAATGAGGCCGATGGGGTTGTGAGCGGTATTGGCAACTTTTTCTCGGGTAATACGACCTATAAGGTGGATTACTCTGTTGCACAGTCAGCGACAACTCAGCCCGGGCATGACTATGTTTCCATTTTAGTGAATGAAAAGGTGACTGAGGCTGTTTTCTTGTATGAGTGCTGGCCTCGTGACAGCAAGATCTGTTCTGATGTTCCATTTCAGCAGGCAAATGATTTGGCACTCGGTATGGTGAAAAACGTCAATATACAGCCAGATAAAATGCCAATCATCCAGGATCCAATCGCGACGGCATGGGTATTGAACGACGCGATTCCTAGCGTTCTGCGTGGTGAGAAACCTCCGGCGAGAGGATCTCTCATTCAGCCGGATACCGCTGTTGCGCAGTGCGGCCTGGAATCGATACAGCTTTTCGATGACCCTGAAAAACTGTCATTCCGCTTTGAGCGTTCAACGGATGGCATACAGCGGATCAGTAACCTGAATATTGATAAAGCTGGTCCGCATGCTGATTGGGCTAATTCCGATGATGACGTTGTGATTACGGCAATGGCCTCGTTCCTGGCTTGCCAGGATAACGCCAATGCGTGGCTGGATCAGCATCGTATGTGGCTCACGCCTGAAGAAAACTCGGTGGACGGCGCATTGCTTTTCATGAATCGCGGAGACCAAGCCAGTGAACTACAGACCGTTAAGCGAATTGAGGCACAAGTTGGGCACGCAGACTTTAAAGTTCAGCGACTTAATCCCTACCTCAATAAAACGAGTTTTGAACTTGAGGATTTGATACAGCTCTATCGTTCTATTCGTCAGTATGGCTCTGACGAAGCGGTGGTTTTAGTCAACACCGAAGAGCAATTTGAAGTATCCGTATTCCGGAAGCTAGCTGGTGGAGAGAAGAATACGGTCCTGCTTCGTCCGCTCTCAAATACAAACCGTCCATTTACGAAACCCGTTGTGTTTGAGGGGTTGGGTATACCCAAATCGAACTTCAAAGCATGCTTTGACAAACTCCCTGGGTTTAACGGTGATATTCGGGACTATTTCAAGCTAGATCGGCCAACACTAGAAACGGGAGTCAGCCCGCGGCTGTTGTTGGATGCCATTCAGAATTTTGATTCAGTTAACTGCTCGTTATAAGTGAAGGAGATCATTATGAGCGTGAGAACGAAGTTTTTTCCAATCCCTATCCTTAACCAAGTTTTTTTAATGCTCTTCGCCTTTCTGGTCGGAAGTGGTGTTTACTGGTGGATAACTGACAGTTTTTATAAGGACTATAAAAAGGCACTACAAGAGGCGCAGGTGATAGAAAACATCCTATCTAAGCATGGTGAATCTGGTATGACCTCTGACGAGAAGTTTGTCGACCATCTGACGCCCCGTGACTTTGTCATCATTTTTACGGAGGCGGGTATCGAGAAGGAAAAAGATCTCGTGAAGTCTGAGGATATATTGAATGTCCAGAAGAATGGTGTCGGGCCTTGGATGATGAACTCCATCTTGGGTACGCCCTCTGAATCAGGAACCAGTTTGTACAAGCTTCTTCTTAGCAATCCGACTGTCACAATCAGTGGCTGTGATAAGCCAAATAAAGTCGGCACACTAACAGCCTTGATGGCGTTATTCTCCGAGCTTGGGAGTAATGACGGAAGCGGTTCAGAAACCTCTATTGATCCTTGTAACGTGTTCAAACCATCGATTCACGCACAGTCACAAGCTCTCGTAGATATTCTTGCAGGTAAGCCGCCCAGGTGGATTCCATTCCTAGATGAAACGAGTGAACTCAGTTTGCAGGATGTCATTAAGGATCATATGGAGGAACAATGGCGAATTTATAGTACGGATACTCTGACTGCGGACTCTACAATCGCTACATACGCCTACAATGGAGCGGGGTATGACAAAATTGCCGGTGCGGCTGGTACAAAAACATTATCTGACACGAGATGGTTTAAGAACGATCAAAACGCGTCAGAGCTGAATAATGGTGTTTTTCTACTCGGAAACTTGCTGATAAATGAGGTGCTGAGAGACAGTGAAGTGCGGTATCAGCGTTTCTTCTACAAGGCGCTAAAGGGATCAATTCAATGGGGACTTTTCGTTTTTATCTTCTATATTCTCTTCATGCTTATCTTCCGCTGGAAAGCTGCTTATTCTGGTCGTAAGAGCAACAAGATGGCTATCATCTCAAAGGCTACCATCGTTCAAGGTGAGGTGTGTGATATTGACCGCAACATGGCAGCGTCTCGCACCTTGGTCGACCAACTTATCTCTGTGTGCCCATTGCTCGGGCTATTCGGTACCGTCACTGGGATAATGTTAGGTTTGCCCGAGGCTGCCGCCGTGGTCATGGGTGGATCGAGCGATGTGAGTGCGCTATTCGAGCAACTTGGTCTTGCGTTCTCTACAACCGCGATCGCTGTGGCCGGGGTGATCGTGCTTGAATCGATTTGGGAACAGCTGCAGGCCTACGAAGACCATAAAATTTGGCATTTGTCTGAAAATGGGAACGGATGATGGCCTCTCAAAAAAACAACTCACTATTCGCGATGCTTTTTTCCGATCTGATGATGGGCGCCATGGCTGTCATTATTGTTTTGCTGGTGTTTTTGCAGGTCGTGAAGATAAGAGGAGCCGGTGAATTCGATGCTGAGAGGGAATTGGAATTCCCTCCTGGTTTGGACATGAATACATTTCCTGTCGTTCGTGTGCGCCTCGAATATTGTACGTCAAACCCGGCTAAGGGAACTGAAAAAGCGCTTACGCGAATGGACTGGAACGGGGCGACGGATGCCGTTAGGGAATATGTGATGCGTGGAAAAATAGGCGATGTTGTGTGCGAGTATCGCATTTTTCACTTTGAGGATGGCTTGGGTGGCAACTCGATTGATCTGCACTCTGTGCAGTCAAACAATGCGGCCGTGACTGAAGTAAATATTCATGTAACGGTCGCAGGCTATACTCTTCCAAGGAAGAATTTTTCCAGATACTCGCGCTCTTCATCCCTGATCGCCACGATAGATTTGGATAAGCAGGAGGTGATAGATGGCGCCTGATATTACAGACCAGGAATGGCTCGCCCACCAAGTTCAGAACAGAAAAAATGGGAAGCGAAAACGCTTAGCATACATGTTTCTTGACGTTTTCTTGGGTGGGTTTATTGTCGGGATTGTCCTTATGTCGACGCTTGGTAAACCAACATCTGAGGCGCCAGCAATAGGAGGTGGCGGAGAGGCATTTATCCTGGTGGAGTTCGAGTGGGATAGTTTTGATAGTGACACTGTCGCACACGGGCTATCGCCCGTTATCAAATACAATGGTACCGAACTAAAACCTGGTGGATTTGCCTCACCCTACAATGAATCTCTCCCAATATGGGTAGACCACAGCCGCGAGACAGGCATTGTTGACCAAGCCAAGCTTGTAGAGACACCTTTTGAAAATATAATCGTCGAGGGGTTTCACCTGAGAACTATAGAAAATCCGATGAGGGTGGTAACTTCCGCTGGGCCTGGCCGTCAATATGGTTACATCTGGATTAGCAAGCCATGTAGCGGGCAGTGGGAGTTTGGCGTGAGAGGTGTTGGCCGGGCCATAAACGCGAACCAACCAATCAATATAAGCTATCGTCCAAGATACGGCGACGTGGTTTTGAATGATCCCGGTCAGTCCATAAGCGGTTCTGGAGCCGCAGTGGAAGATTGGATTTTTCAGTCACTCAGTCTAGCCAATGGAAATTTGACTTTCAGCCGCACTGTCACATGGGATGATGATGAATTTGGTTATTGCCCTTAGGGCTCGGACAGTTCAAGTTCCTGATAAGAATTAACAACAGCGTCGCATTCTCTGAAATTATCTCGGGGCATATGCTTAAAAAGTGGATCAACGGTATTTTCGAGTGCTGCAATTAGATTGCTTGAGGATAGCGCGGGGTGAGTATATGTTTTGGGGTCATCTTGAATGTCGTAGCGTATGAATCGATCCTTTTATGCTGCGCTTAACTGAAAATAGCGTCAAACGTAAACGATGACTTTTCTTTGTCTCTAATTAGATCAAAAGCTTAGCTAAGAGCTGCTACTTAAGATGTGATGCAATATTGCCCCCAAATTAAAGGGTCAAAGCGCTATAAACCTCAACCTCTCAAAATGGCCGAAAGTAAACGATAGCACGAACTCAAAATTATGCGCTAATAATCAAACTACAGCGTCTTCTTTGTGGCAATTGCTGAAGTTTTCGGTTGTATGATGTCATCTAAACTTAAAATAAATTCTGTCAGATCAGATATGAGCTATGGACAATTCAAGGTAACAAATCTTTCGAACTACAACCTAATGCCTTTGCTAAACGGTACACCTTCTCCAACGAAATATTAACTTCTCCTCGTTCTATACGGCCGATATAACTCCTATCAATTTGCGTTCTAAGCGCTATCTCATCTTGTGAAATCCCAAATTCTTTTCTTTTTCCTCTTAGTTTCAAGCCAAAGGATTTTGCTAAATCATCCATTTAAATAGTCCAGTTATAAAAACTATTACTATCCAAATTTGCGGATTAAATGACCACGGATTATAATCCGTATTTTAAACTAATTGTTTGTCCTGTTTATTGGGTCAAATTAACTAATTTAATTACGGCTTGCTAAAAGAGACAGCGCACTGATGTCAGAAGTTACCATTAATTTAAGTAATGATTTTTTTTCAATCTTAACTCGACCAGACTTTGATAAATTTACAGTCCTAGAGTTAAGAACTTTGTACATGACTCTTTCAGGTAGCGAGTTGGATAAAAACAAAGCTCAACGTGTTGTTTATCGTGAGATATTGAAGCTGAAGAATAAAGGTTTATTAAAACGTATTGACTCTAAAACTACGAAAAAAACCACCTATGTAAAAACGGATCTATTTCATACCGTTAATTTTATTTCAAAGGATAGTGCCTCTAAATCAGTGAAAAAAGATGAGGAAATTTCAGGCGGACAAAACGTGACTAAGGAACTTACCAATAGGCTTCAACGCTATAAAGGTGAACTACAAAGCCTTATCGCTGAATCGAATGGATATAAATCACTTTATGCTGAATTCCCTCAACTTAAAGGCCTTCAGAAAAACTATAACCTTGCACGAGACAATATTAATGACATTGGTGGCTTGATCAAATCATTCGAAACGACAATAAAAGATCAGAAAATATTGGAAGAAACTAATGACGCTACGTAAATGGCAGTCTGAATGTGCCGATTTAGCCCTTAAAAAGTACACATCAAATCACCCACACTTTCTTTGCCAGGCTTCACCTGGTGCTGGGAAGACTAGGATGGCAGCAGAAGTTGTAACTCGACTATTTAACGCAGGTCTTATAGATTTTGTATGGTGTTTTTCGCCATCGAACATTACAGCAGATAATATTCGAGACACTATGGAAAAACGCACACAGAGACCTTTTCACGGTCTTATAGGCGCAGATGGTGGCTCATTCACTTATCAGGGGATGCAATCTCTAAACAGTGAAATACGGGCATTGTTAAAATCTCACCGTGTCTTTGTTATTTTTGATGAGATACACCACTGCGCAGGAACAACTCCAGAGAATGCAAACGCTTGGGGTGAGGGAATTCTTAGTAATATTAAACAACAAGCGGCATATACGCTGGCCCTAACGGGGACCCCCTGGCGTTCTGACAAATTACCTATTGCGCTCGCAGAGTATAAAGATACCAATGATCATATTGTCTGTGATTATATTTATGGCCTTGCTGATGCCATTAAAGATAAGGTCTGCCGTGTTCCTCAAATAGTTATAACGGACAATAACGACATTACGATACAAGAGAATGACAAAGATGCTGAGACCTTTGGTAGCTTTTCTGAGCTCTTAGAAGAAACCTCATGCCCCTATCAGAAGGTTATCGAGAACGAAACCGTTATGCGACACATCGTCACTCAGGCGAATATCAAACTCACCCAAATTCGCCAAATTAACCCTTGTGCAGGAGGGTTAGTTGTCGCTTCATCTGTTGAGCATGCGGTAAGAATGCTCAACATTTTGCGTAATGAGTTAAATGAGCCTGCCGTTATTGCCACCTATAAAGAGAATGAACCGACCACCATTATTAATGACTTTAAAGTGAGTTCAACGCCTTGGATTGTATCGGTTGGTATGATTAGTGAAGGTACAGATATTCCTCGCCTCCAGGTGTGTTGCCATTTAACAAGGATTAAAACAGAACTGAATTTCAGGCAGGTTTTAGGGCGCCCCCTTCGCATAACTGATAGCCCAAACCAAGAAGCCTACTTGTTTATGCCTGCAGAGCAGAAACTTATTGATTACGCTCTACGGGTTGAAGAAGACATTCCTGACGAAAATGCAGTAGTGCGTTTTGAAAAATCAAAGGGACCCATTTCGATAAAGAATTCGTTAGATACAGAGAATACTGAATTTGAAGCGTCGAGCCCTGTTGGTCATACGCTTCAATGCGGATACGAAATTGCCTCACGCCCCATTGATAGTTTGCCGCCTAAAAACGTTCCATCGGTACTTACTCAGGTCTATGAGGCAACGCTCAATGTGTATGGCCAATTCCGGCAGGAAATTTTAGCGGTTAGTGTTTCTCCATTTGAATAGGACAGATAAGAGATGGATTACCTCGAGAAAATATTAGCCTTTAAAGCGATAGATATGCGTCATCACTTCCCTGAACCACTTAATAATTTTCGGGATGCGTTGGAGGCACTCCAGTCTGACCGCGCTTATTTGCCAGAAATGAGTGGCGAAATTATCTGTTATTTAAAAAATGGGCAATCGATCTCGATACCTGAACAGTTTTTTCTCGTGCAAGTGCCTCATTTTGAGACTAAAGAGAAGGCTGAAGAGTGGGTGTTGGAACGCCATAAAAGGATAAAGAATGGAAGTTCTAGTATCCGTCTGGAAGGCATGCTCTTAGCTGACTATGACCAGCCAATCATTGACCAGGTTAATGAGGCCTTTGCCGGTGAAGAGACAGAGGTCATCAATTCCTCAGAGAATGACAGGGTCTGTAAGGAAGTTGATTTATGGCTAAGAGTAGCCATTACAGCGTTGCCATTAGTAGAGGTAAACCATATCTCATCAAACCTGGACTTATCTACAGATGTGCCAGAAATTAAATTGTCGGATGACGATATTGATGCCTTTAGGATGATGTTTGCGCAAACCAGTGACCCATATCGCTGGATTATTATATCCAACGTCGATATTGCAAGAGCTATCCCAGGTATTGGTTATTTGGATTTAGTCAATGATCAATGGTCACAATCTATTCATAATGCAACACCCATAAAAGACCTGAAAATTGCGAATACCATTCTAGAGACACTGGATGCTGAATTAGAGCCCTGTATCAAAAAAGTACTCTATTCACATCTCATTCATGGAGAGGGGCCGGAAGTATGACCTCATATAAACCAGATATGAGCCTGATTAGTCGATTACTGATTGAATTAGATCCACTGTTCTTTTCGTACTCTGTCACAGAGCAAAATAGGTGTCGTCAGTACTTCCTCGATAATGAATATGACAGGGTCAATGCTTATTTATATAGTGCCTTATTTGATCTTGAATACGACTCAGAAACGGATGATGAACCGCTAAGTAGTGATCAGAACCATTTACTCAATGCATATACTACAGCGCTTGTTGGTATCGGAGAGAATGCGTTTAGGTTGTGTGAGCTACAGGGAACAGAATTTGATCTTACTGTTTTTGATTCACTCTACGAAATGGATGAAGCAGACTACGAATACCAAGAAGAGGCCCGTATAAGTTACTATCCCAGTAGCTACAAAAAGCGCGATTATCGCCTGTATCTCAATCATAATTGGGTTCGGTTACTAGACAGCGAACGAAACTTTTACTATTCGACACATCTCAGCCTGAGCGGCTACCTAACAGATGAAATAGAGAGTATCGCTAATGAGCTTATCGAGGCTCTAATTCCTCACAAATTGGTCGAGGGGCCTGATCACGGTAAAGATGTCGATGGGGATACGTTGTGGGACTTACAATATCAGGCCAACGGTCTGGAGCCACAATTAGAGGCGCTTAAATCGAGTGCGTTGCGTTATCGCCGAAACGCGCGTGAACAGCTAGATAATGAGTTTCATGCTTCATCAGGCGCTGCCGTTTATTTTCATAAATACAGAGATGATATACGAGGCCCCTGTTGGGACGTCATAGTTAAAAATGCAGAAACAGCTAAAAATATTTCTTTTCCCCATTTTCTAAGTGACTGCCAGAAATACCTGCAACCCATTGAAAATCTGGATGCCTTAAAAGCACGAGAAAAAGAGAAAGTAGAACATTTTATATACCAAGCTTATAAGGATGTTTTGGGGAACGCTGACCTGAAGGTCACCACACTTAAAAAGGAAATGCAGGACGTGGTCGCGACTGAGGCGCTCGATAATCTACCCCAACTTCCCAGCGAGGATGGGGAGTAACGGTAATTGGTTGAAGGATATTTATGAAAATACAACTATTGAGCGACCTACATATTGAGTTTGAGGATTACGATTATCCTGAGACCAATGCCGACGTGGTTGTTCTGGCCGGGGATATTCACGAAAAAGATAAAGGCATAACCTGGGCTCAGGAAAATATCAAAGCACCTGTCATCTACGTACTCGGCAATCATGAGTACTACAAAAGGGCGTATCCGAAGTTTATTGGTGAGATAAAAAATACCGCCAAAAACTCTAATGTCCATGTATTAGAGAACGACACTATTAATATTGATGGTGTTAACTTTTTAGGCTGTACGCTTTGGACTAATTTTGAGTTGTTTGGTGACCCTAAGAATACAGGCTATCAATGCCAGCAAGTGATGACGGATTATAAGAGAATACGAAGGTCACCAAGTTATTCAAAATTGCGATCCATTGATACCGCAATCATTCACAGTATATCGGCACGATGGTTAGATGAAACCTTAGAAAAGCTAAAAGGTGAGACTAACATCGTCGTTAGCCATCATGGCCCTAGCATTAATTCAGTGCCCTTAAATTATAAAAACGATATTACCAGCGCCGCTTATGTGTCTGACCTCAGCACCTTCATTCAAAAGCATCAACCGAATGCCTGGATTCATGGGCACCTTCACAATAGTTCAGAGTATGAAATCGGTCAGTGCCGCGTTTACTGTAATCCGAAGGGCTACCCCGGAGAATTGAACCCAGATTATGAGCCTTTTAAGTGCATTAACGTATGATTAATTCAGCAATTGTAGGAATGAAAATGACATCAAAGATTGAAGTAGATGATAACGACAATCTAGTTCTTACGATACCAGAGCAACTGATTGCATCAGGGCACTTTTTACCTGATGACGAAATTGAAGTACAAGTCAAAAGAGAAGCTCTTTACATCAAGAACTTGTCATGCCCCTTACTTCGACTTTCTCGTTTTAGGCGCAACTTAAGCAGTATTATCAGAAATATTAATAATGAAAATCATCCCCTTAAGCGAGTATTAGTCACCCGAAAACAAAATTCATTTTGGTGTCTGCATCATGATAAAAGACTGTGGCCTGAGTTTTTCGACTATGTGAAGTGCTCTGATGAACCAAAGAAAGGCTAACTCAATACGTTTGGTATTGGACAGCAATAAACCCCATAGAGATTATGATGAATGCACAGGTAGAAAAATTAATATCCGCCCTAAAAATAGGCATTTCCGACTGTGTGGTTGTCACGGGGTCGATAATAGAGCTCACGGACTTTCGTGATCAGGCGATAGACAGTCTGGCTGAGGCGTCTTTTCAGGTAAGTCAGGTCGACCTTTATTCAGATGACCCTCAGCCAAGCCGAACGGATAATGACGTAGACGTTTTGATTCTATGGGGACTGGAACAGCTTTCCCCTCACGACAATCGATCTTACGCGATTAGAACTTACCTCGATAAAGCTAAGTATCAAGGGTTAAGGTCAATCATATTCTGTGAGAATGACAGCTACAGAGCACACTTCATGGACTATGACGCACCGTTTTACCATTTTTGTCTCCGGTTACCCGTCAGTGAAGTATAAAAACCTACTCAAATTTAGATAACGTGACTGAAGAAGGATCTCTTTTTATGGTGACGATTCAGCATAAAGTAATTAAGCCAGAGCCTGGGCAACGTGTCTTCTTTTGTGGAGATGTTCATGGCGATAAAGAGGCTCTGAATACAAAATTAGATCAGGTGGGTTTTGTTGATGCGCAAGATATTCTGATTTTTACAGGGGACCTCATTGATCGTGGTGACCATAGCGAAGAACTAATCAAATTCGCTACATGCACACCAGACATCTACAGCGTAATTGGCAATCACGAGTCTCTATTCCTTCATGGATTACAAGATCCTTTGACTCGTAGTATTCATACCGGTGCCAATGTCGGTGGTGGCTGGATAGAACAATATAGCCAAAGCGAGCTAGAAGGCTTGGCAGAACTGATTAAAAATAATATGAGCACCTCAATAACCGTTGAAACGGAACAATACAAAATCGGTGTTGTGCATGCTTCTGCACCTAATGACTGGAAAAAAGTAGTAAATGACTCGAGTCTACATGAAGAACAGTGGTTATGGAGTAGGGGGCAGTTTGAAGATGCTTTAGCTGGAAAAGTACATGTTGTAACGGGGGTGGATGCAGTGGTCCATGGTCATGTGGCTAATGCCCTCGTAGCTAGTGGCAACCATGTATGGATAGATACTCAGTATCATACGGGTGAATTAACCATCATAGAGGCTTCTTGTGTGTTGGATTGTGTGAGGAATCAATCTGAAATGGTTGGTTCTGCATTAGAAAACCAACGGCTAGATACTATGAATGAACTCTCAGAACTTGATAAAAAACTCTGAATGAGCATTACCACACTACATTCAGGTACCTTCGTCCTGTAGACCCTAAAACCTATAGGTTTGTGAAATTGAATTACTGTAGTGTGAGGCGGGCTTTCCAATACGAGAAAGAGGAATGCCTAAGTGATTGATGAATTCAGGTATAGAAACTACAGTTCGTGACTGTTACTTGTGAAATGATGACTATACTCATCATATATTACATTTGATCTATAATTGTACTTTGATATAGTTATACCTTAGTCAATAGGTGTCTAGAATGATCAGATTTCGATTAAAAGAACTAATAGCGGAAAAAGAATTCCAGGAAAGCCGCCGTATTACCTTGGAAGAAGTCGCTAAAGCGACCGATGTTCACCGGACTACTCTATCCAAGGTGTCTAACCAAAAGGGATATAACACCACGACCGATGTCCTCGACAAACTCTGCGAATATTTTAAAGTCGAACTTGGCGATTTAGCCGAGCACATCAAAGAAGAAACAGAGGGTGGCTCCAATGTCGAGTAGCGAACCGAACTGTAAGGAGCAATACAGTAAGCATCAGGCTCAGTACTTTGCATGGCAGCTAACTCGTCGCCTTGATAGCGAAGATGAAGACAAGCTAACTGGCGCAATCATGGATGCACAGATCGACTTAAACCCTCATCAGGTTGATGCTGCTCTTTTTGCTTTTCGAAACCCATTTTCAAATGGCGTAATACTGGCAGATGAAGTTGGTTTGGGTAAGACTATTGAGGCTGGTCTAGTGATCGCCCAAAAGTGGGCTGAAAGACGCCGACGCATACTTATTATCGTACCGGCTAATCTACGTAAACAGTGGCACCAGGAGCTACAAGAGAAGTTTGGAGTTGAGGCTGTTATTCTCGATGGTGATAGCTATAAAAAAGCGAAGAAAGAAGGCCAGAAATACCCTTTTGATATCGAAGAAGGTGTTGTCATATGCTCTTACCAATTTGCTAAGGCAAAAGCTGACGATATTAAAAGGATCCCCCATTGGGATTTAGCTGTAATCGATGAAGCCCATCGTTTAAGAAATATTTATAAAAAAGGTAACAAAATTGCCAAAGCTATTGCTGAGGCGATTGGTAATACCTATAAAATAATGCTTACCGCGACACCATTGCAGAATTCGCTTCTCGAACTCTATGGCATGGTGAGCATAATTGATGAAAAAATATTTGGTGATTTAGATAGTTTTAGAATCAAATATGGGCGAATCAATGATGCAGCCTCGTTTAGTCAATTAAGGCAACGTATTAAGCCTGTTTGCAAGCGGACTTTAAGAAAAGATGTAAAAGCATACGTAAAGTACACCAAACGTATTGCGATGGTAGAAGAATTTACCCCTTCTGAAAATGAGCAAGAATTATATCGTCTAGTTTCAGAATACTTACGTCGTCCGAACCTTAATGCATTACCTTCAGGTCAGCGTCAGCTGATATCAATGGTTATGTGGAAGTTGTTAGCATCCTCCTCTTTTGCAATAGCGGGCGCTTTAGGAACCATCATAAAACGCCTTGAAAACGATATTGATGAGCAGCAGAAGGAAGAAGGTGTTTTTAACGATCTTAATGCAGATTATGAGGTATTGCGTGAAACATCTGAGGAATGGAGCGAAAACTCGAGTGCAGATTCAAAAGAGAATAATAGCAACTTACAATCTATTCGAGAAGAAATCGAAGAGCTGAAGTCATTTAAGACACTAGCTGAAAATATTGGGCCCAATTCCAAAGGAAACAAACTACTCGAGGCCTTAAAAATAGCATTCGAAAACCTTAAAAAGCTGGGGGCTCAGGAAAAAGCCATTATTTTTACTGAATCTAGAAAAACTCAAGACTATCTTCTTCGAGCTTTGGAGAGCAGCCCTTATAAAGGCGGGATCGTTTTGTTTAATGGTACTAACAACGATGCACAAGCAAAAGAGATTTACAGAAATTGGCTAACAAAGCATTCCGGAAGTGACAAAGTAACAGGCTCAAAAACATCTGATACTCGTGCTGCTCTTGTAGAATATTTTCGAGAGCAAGGCAAAATCATGATCGCTACTGAAGCCGCTTCGGAAGGTGTTAACCTACAGTTCTGTTCTTTGGTTATAAATTATGATTTACCCTGGAACCCCCAGCGAATTGAACAACGAATTGGTCGATGCCACCGATATGGTCAAAAGCATGATGTAGTGGTGCTTAACTTCATTGATACAACCAACGAGGCGGACAGGCGAGTACACGAGTTATTAAAGCTTAAGTTTAATATTTTTGATGGTGTCTTTGGCGCATCTGACGAAGTATTAGGTGCAATTGAAAATGGGGTTGACTTCGAAAGAAGAATTCGAGAAATCTATGAAAACTGTCAGCATCCAGATGATACACAGCGAGCCTTTGATAAGCTTCAGCAAGACCTAGCACATGAAATCAACGCGCAGATGGTTAATACGCGTGAAAAGTTGTTTGAGCATTTTGATGAAGATGTTCTTCAAAAAATTAAAGTAGATACAGATAAGTCTCTTGATAAATATGAACAAATGCTCCTAGCCCTTACAAAAAGTGAGCTTGCTGGCTATCTTAAAGAGTTAGATGGTGGATTTGTAATTAATGAATTACCTTCTAATGCGCCACAAGAAATACCTACGGGTGAATACGAATTACCACGCAGAAATGGCGACTCTCATATCTACCGTCTAAAGCACCCTTTAGCGCAATGGTCTATTGAAAAGGCTAAGGCTCATAAGTTAGAACAAGCACATTTGATATTCTGCTCTGACGCAAAAGCAACAAAAGTGTCCGTTGTGCAGGATTTAAAGGGGAAATCTGGTCAATTAAAAGCGTCTAGAGTCACTATAGAGTCAATGAAGCGAGCAGAAGACTTCATCGTACTAACTGGTCTGACTGATAGCGGGGAGGCTGTTAACTCTGAAGTATTAGAGAAATTATTGGCATTTCCTATTACTAAAACAGTTGAAAGCTCGTTTAGTGAGTCGGCGCTATTAAAAGAGCAGTTATCCCGTAGGAAAACTGAAATTGTCAGTGAAATAACTCAGCGTAACCTTCAGTACTTTGAAGATGAAGTAGATAAGCTTGATGCATGGGCAGATGATTTAAAAGTTGTATTGGAACAAGATATTAAAGAAACAGACCGAGAAATAAATGAGGTGCGTCGCACCGCTAAATTAGCGCCAGACCTCAATGACAAACTGTATTGGCAAAAGCGTCAAAAAGAGCTAGAAAAATTGCGTAATAAAAGTCGTAGAGAATTATTTGATAAGCAAGATGAAGTGGATGACAGTCGTGACAAGTTAATTTCATCATTAGAAGAAAAAATGAATCAAAAAATTGAAGAAAAACAATTATTTACTATTACATGGGAGATTGTTTAATGGCTAATGGAGTTAAGCCGCACGAGTTAATCCAGCTTTGTACGCTTTTAGATAAAAAATTTCAGGGGAAAATACTAGGAACAGGTACTGATGCAGAAGCAAAGAAAAGAAATTACTATTCTAAAGCATTAGCCGCTTATTTCTTAACTCAGGAAGCCGGAGCTACAGATGAAGATGCGGTTAACGCTTCTATTGACGGAGGTGGTGATCATGGCATTGACTCAGTCTATATGGACAATGCTGAAACAATTTGGCTAGTCCAATCAAAATATAAGGACAGGGGCGAGGGTGAAGTTGAGCTAGCTGACGTAGGGAAGTTTGTTGATGGCGTAAGAGATCTAGCCAAGCAGAAGTATGATAGATTCAATGAATACTTACAGGAAAAAGTTCCTCAATTAAATTATGGCTTTGACTCTGGATCTGTAAAAATTAAGGCAGTGCTAGCTTACACGGGAAATGCCCTTTCCGATGATCGCAGGCGTTTGATGAGTGATTTGGAAGAAGCGCTAAATCAGCCCGCAGACCCACGCTTCCTTAAATTTCTAAATAGAGGCTTAGCATCATTTCATCGTCTTCAATTGGATGAATATCTACCTCAGCCAATTAGTGCAGAGATTACAATCGAGAACTATGGGCATATTAGTGCTCCATATTTATGCTATTTCGGTAGTTTATCTGGAGAGCAACTAAAGGCATTAAAGGACGAATATAGCGACCAGCTGTTTGATGCAAATATTCGACACTTTCAAGGAAGTACAGTTGTTAATCAGGATATTTCCAAAACTATTGTAGAAAACCCGGAGCACTTTTTCTATTTCAATAATGGAGTTACTTTTATCTGTGATTCCTTCAAACCTATTGGTCCACGCGACGATACTCGGTCAACAGGTCGTTTCAGAGTTGAAAACCTGTCGGTTATTAATGGTGCTCAAACGGTCAGTAGCCTTTCTCATGGTTTAGCATCAGGCTCTGATATGTCCAATGTAAAGGTGTTAGCTACGTTTATCACTTTAGATGCTGCACCAGTAGATTTTGGGTCGATGGTCACACGCTATCGTAATAATCAGAATGCAGTGTCAGATGTTGACTTTGCTTCGCTCGATGAAAACCAAGTTCAATGGGCTCAAACTCTCCAGCAATCTGGGGTGAACTATCGGTATAAATCTGGTGATTTGAATCAAGAAGATTTTAATGTGGAGATTGCAGCTAAAGCATTAGCTTGCTGGATTAGCGGTAATGATTGGTGCCAGTTAGTCGCTCAAGCAAAAAAAGATGGAAAAAAGCTATTTACTAGAATAGCTGGCGCCGGATTGGAAAGCCCTACGTATAACAGACTATTTAGAGATAGTCTGCAAGCACGGCAGTTATGGCGTATTGTTCAAATACATCTACTTGTTAGTAATGTAGTTAAAAGCGACTCCCGACAAGCAGCAGGTGTTGAGAAAGGAATTATTCGAAATAGTACATTCCTGTTATCCCATATTGTTTACATACGATTTCAATATGTTGACCATAGAGATCTAAAACTATCTTTAACTCATGAGAATCTAGTTAGAACTGCGGCACAAACAATAGTTCAAACCATTGCATCTGAGTATCAAAAAATTAATTGGAATAAAACACCAGAATCTGTGTTTAAAAATGCAACAGATTTAAATACGCTTAAAGGTCGAGTGATGGCTGAATTGGCTCAAGCATAGGAATAATAGGAATAATGAGTAGAACAAACAAAACTAAGCTTGAGTTAACTTGGATTGGTAAAGATAAACGGCCAAAACTCGAACCGCGTATTTTATTGGAAGACTCGACGAAATCTTATCACGCAAGCCATAAAGTTACCGAAAATGATATCTTCGACAATAAATTGATCTTTGGCGATAATTTGTTGGCACTTAAAGCTTTGGAGCAAAACCACGCTGGAAAAATAAAATGCGTATTTATTGACCCTCCATATAATACAGGGAATGCATTTAAAGATTACGATGATGGAGTAGAGCATTCCATTTGGCTTTCCCTCATCAGAGAAAGACTTATTGTCTTGAAAAATTTACTTTGCGCTGAAGGATCAATATGGGTAACTATTGATGATAACGAAATGGCGTATCTTAAAGTTATTATGGATGAAATATTTGGCAGGAATAATTTTGTTTCGACAATCATTTGGGAAAAAGATGCAGGGAGAAAAAATGACACCACAATATCAACCTCACATGATTATATTTTGGTTTATGCAATAAACGCGAGTTCTTGGAAAGCGGTGAGAAATCCTCTTGAGCGAGGAGAGGAGCAACTTAAAAGATTTAAAAATCCTGATAATGATCATAGAGGCCCCTGGAGACAGGGTGCAGATGGCACTGCGAAAAGTGGAAATGAATCACTTCGATATGAAATTACTCTACCTTCAGGAAAAATACTAGTTCCGCCAACTGGAAACTATTGGAGGTTCAGCAGAAAAACGTTCGACTTAGCATTAAAAGAAGATAGGGTTTATTTTGGGAAAAAGGGTGATAGTTCACCAGTAATAAAGACATATTTGTCAGAGCTAAAAGGAGGGATGGTACCAAAAACATGGTGGCCATCATCTGAAGTAGGTTCTAACCAGTCGGCGCGACGAGATCATTTACGAAAGTTGCTTCCAAATATAGAACCTTTTGCAACGCCTAAGCCTGAGCAGCTACTTGAACGAATAATCCATATCGCCACTAACGAGGGTGACTTAGTTTTAGATTCTTTTGCCGGTTCTGGAACAACAGGATCAGTAGCCCATAAAATGAAACGCAATTGGATACTGATCGAATTAGAAGAAACTTGTCATACGCATATCGTACCGCGTCTAAAAAAAGTCGTTGATGGCGAGGATGAATGGGGTAGCACGAAGTCTACAAATTGGGAGGGCGGAGGCGGTTTTCGATATTTCCGTTTAGCACCCTCATTATTGGAACAAGATCGCTGGGGTCGCTGGGTCATAAGCAACGATTATGATTCAGCTATGTTGGCTGAAGCTATTTGTAAATTAGAAGGTTTCACCTATTCGCCTTCGGAATCTGAATGGTGGAATCATGGGTACTCCACAGAGCAAGATCGCATATATGTGACTACACAAACACTATCGACTGAGCAGCTACAAGCATTGAGTGAAGAGGTAGGTGAAGATCAAAGTGTTTTAGTTTGTTGCAGTGCCTTCCGTTGTAAAGCTGATCGTTTTCCTAATCTAACGCTAAAGAAAATCCCTAAAATGGTTTTATCTCGCTGTGAATACGGACATGACGATTATAGTTTAAATATCGAAAATTTGCCTATGCAGGAAAAACCTGAAGAAGAACCTATGCAAGCAGGATTATTTGATGACAATGGACAAGGTTAAGGGCGGAATATAAGAATGACAGCAAATACAATCAATACTGGCAATGCCCGAATCCTTAAGGCTATTACTGGGCGCTTAAGTTTACGTAAACCTCAGGAGGAATCTCTGAGTGCTTTAGCTTTAGCTATTGAAGCTGCCCCTGAAACATTATCTCAGTCCCGAGATATAGAGCCCTTACTTAAAACACTAAGTGCAGAGTTTCCTACACTATCTGACTTTGAACGTGACTTCCCCTCACTTTGTTTTGCGCTCGCAACTGGCGTAGGTAAAACAAGGTTAATGGGAGCGTTTATAAGCTATTTGCACCAAGCTCATGGTATTAATAATTTCTTTGTTTTAGCGCCTAACCTGACCATTTACAATAAGCTAATAGCTGATTTTGACGACCCGTCATCCCCTAAGTACGTATTCAGAGGTATTGCAGAGTTCGCCGTTAATCGGCCTATCGTCATTACTGGTGATAATTATGAACAAAAGGGGGCGCTACTAAGGCAGGATCTTTTTGGAAAGGCTCAAGAAGTCCGTATTAATATCTTTAATATTGCCAAAATAGTGTCTGAAGTCCGAGGTGGAAAAGCACCTAGAATGAAGAGATTATCCGAATACTTGGGCGATAGTTACTTTAACTATCTATCTGAACTTGATGATTTGGTTTTGTTAATGGATGAATCTCACCGCTATCGTGCAAATGCGGGAATGCGAGCTATTAATGAATTAAACCCTCGTTTGGGGTTGGAGCTAACCGCAACGCCTTTTACAGAATCAAATAAAGGTCCCGTTCCTTTCAAAAATGTCGTTGTCGATTATCCACTGGCTCGCGCGATGGATGATGGTTTTGTCAAAGAACCTGCTGTCGTAACCCAGCGTAATTTTGATCCTAAACAATACAGTCCTGAGCAATTAGAGCAAGTGAAGTTAGAAGATGGTATTCGTTTACACGAAGCGACTAAATTAGAGTTGTTCACTTACGCTAAGCAGCATGACGTTAAACTAGTAAAACCATTTATGCTAGTCATTGCACGGGATACCACTCACGCTTCAGAATTACTTGAGCGAATTGAATCTGATGCTTTCTTTAATGGTTCATACAAAGGTAAAGCTATCCAGGTAGATAGCTCTAAAAGCGGTGCCGCTGAAGAAACAATGATTTTGCGATTACTAGCGGTTGAAAGTGTCGATGAACCTACCGAAATTGTTATTCATGTAAACATGCTAAAAGAAGGTTGGGATGTTACCAATCTTTATACCATCGTTCCTTTGCGTGCGGCGAATGCGAGAACGCTAATCGAACAGTCTATTGGTCGAGGCCTACGATTGCCTTATGGCAAACGCACAGGCGTAGATGCTGTTGATCGATTAAATATTGTTGCGCACGACCGGTTTCAGGATATTGTTGATGAAGCTAATAACCCAAATAATCCTCTAAGGTTACGGCAGGTTATTTTAGAGGAAAATGACCCTGAGCAACCTAAAGATAGTGTGTCTGTAGTCTCTAGACTTGAAGGGCTTTTCACCGGAATTTCTGTACAAAGCGCTACGGGCTTCGACTACTCCTCTAACGCCTCGGAGACCTTAACAGAGAAATCAGAACCAGTTTTTAATGGCGTAGCCGAGCGAGAAGTTGCATTAGCGACTTTACGCATATTACAAGGCTATCAAAGCAAACCAAGCGAAGCGCCTACGAGCAAAGCGTTACTGAGTAAAGAAGTTCAAGCAGAGGTATATCAGGCTGTTAGTGAACAAATTAGTGGCCAACAGCAATCTTTATTAGAGGATGAAGAAAAAGTAAGCCTGCAAGAGGTGATAACGAAGGCCACTGAGTTAGTGGTAGAGCAAACAATCGACATACCTCGTGTTATCGTCGTACCATCTGGAGAAATTACCTATGGTTATACTCCTTTTCTTCTAGAGATGGGGCAACTTAATCTACAACCAACTAACCGTGACTTGATATCACAAAGCCTGCAGACCAGTGAACAAATTAGTATTGCCTCGATGCCAGAGAAAAAGTATGTACGTCTGGAAGATTATATTGTTGAACACTTAGTTGATTATGACGACATATCTTATGACGAACATGCTGAGCTTATTTATGACTTGGCTACTCAATCAGTCAATTATTTTAGAGACGTAAGCGAATACAGCGAAGATGAACTGCACAACATATTCTTCGGCTTCGGCAAACGTATCGCTGATAATATTCACGCTCAAATGTCTGAGCATTATTGGGAAAAAGCGAGTAGTTATGAGGTTACAGTAACTTCTGGTTTTGTGCGCCTAAGAGATGCAGCCTATACCACTGGTGAAAGGGAGATTCATAACCTTCGCAATACGCTTCAAGATAAAGGAAAGATCAAAAAAATGCTTTTCGGTGGTTTCCGAAAGTGCCTGTATGACGTGCAGAAATTTGACTCAGATACTGAGCGTACATTTGCTCTAATTCTAGAACGAGAAGCGAAAAAGTGGTTTAAGCCTGTGAGCGGCCAATTCCAGATTTTCTATAAAGACGGTATTCATCATCGAGAGTATTTACCCGATTTTGTTGCAGAACTAGATGACAAAGTTATTCTGGTTGAAACCAAGGCCCGTCGTGATATAGGCGACGTTTTGGTAGAAAGTAAAGCTGAAGCTGCAAAAAAATGGTGTGCCAATGCTACGGATTACTTAATCAAAAATGGTGGTAAGCCATGGGTGTACTTGTTAATTCCTCATGATGAAGTTCAGGAGAATCGCGATTTAAAAGGGTTTGCTTCTATTACATAGTATTTATTGATTGCAAGGCTGATACAGTTATTTAAAAAGGTATAGCGCTCTGGATTAAGACTTATGGAGAATGCCAGTAATCGGTCACATTTTTCTATGAAATTATTCACGAGGCGCGCCTGATGATTCTATGGTATAAAAATACGACTCTTTACCGGTATCAAATAAACATGAGCTAGCGTCATTATCTGATGTAAATAATCGCCATTTAGATTGCAGTTGGAGCTACATCTTATGTAAAGTATATAGGGTTATATTCGATTAATTTTACAAAAAACATTACATATTTTATTTTTTGACAAGCTTTTGATTGTTAATGATATGATTTGTATCGACTTTTTTTGTCACTGTTTTTTTATGGGTGTGTATAACCATTTTGACCCGTACTAAAGATTACTTGATTAGTTATAGGGAATTGAGTGAGGCTAGAGATATTAACCTGTTAGCTGTTTGCTATTACGATGCGAGGCATATCGCCTTGCCGTGATCATGTACCTCAACTAGGCAGCGGTGCAGGCTTTTTACTGCTGTTTCATAATCTCGTTCGTCAATAATAAACTGCATATCAACTTGGCGCATGGATTGGTGAATGGCCAGAATACTGATGCTCTGTTCTGCTAAGGCATTAACCGTTTTAGACAGCATTCCTGGAACCTGCATGTCGCTACCGATTGCTGACACAATGGCGACTGTACGTTGGCTTATTTCTGCGTCGGGGTAACGGCCTTCGAGTTGTGCTGTGATGTGTTTTAAGTTACTAGAGTCTGCATCGACATAGTGGGTGATCGTGTTTGCATTAACATCTTTGGCAATAGTCGAGACATTGAGTTGTTTAAATATGCTGATTATTGAGTGGTCGTATTCAGCGATATTACCGGTCATATCCTGGTCAAATAGCTCAATTGCGCAGATGCCTTTGCGTCCCGCAATAATCTCGACACAGGGTACATCACTCACATAATCTTGAGTAATGAGTGTTCCATAGTGTTCTGGTTCAAAGGTGTTTCTGACACGCAGGGGGATCTTATTCTGACGTAGTCCTTTGGCGGCCTTAGGGTGTATCGCTTCCATGCCTAGATTCGCAAGTTGGTCGGCTACATCGTAATTAGTTCTGCCAATTGGTACAGCGTTTTCTTCGCCCACCAAACGTGGGTCTGCACTGCTTAGGTGAAACTCCTTATGGATGACTGCTTCGTTTGCTTTGGTTAGCACCGCTATGCGGCTAAAAGTCATCTCGCTATAGCCTCTATCGAAGTGAGTCATGAGGCCTTCCTCACTATGGGCATAGCCTGTCACAACGGGAATTGTGAATGCCAAGTCTATATCGGAAAACGCCTGTTTGATGCGTTTATCTAGAGATATTTGATTAGGACTTCGCCACCCCGTAAGATCGACGAAGCAAGCGTTGATACCGTCTTGGTTTAATAGTTGTGCGGTGTTTCTGGCGCTATGGGCTTCCCCTATGCACGCTAACATCTCTCTCACAGAGTCAAGGTGGGTTTCGAGAGAGAAGTGCCCGTGAGTACACAGCCGTTGTAAGTCATTTAGACAAGACTCTGCATCATTAATACGTTCAGATACAAACTGATTAGCATTATCTATTTGGGAAGATGTTTGAAATAGTGAGTGGTTTATGTCAAACATCTTTTGTTTGACGTTCTCAAGCATGGAGCGCCAATCATTGTCGTTTGTACTGTTTGAAAAAAGTGAAAAAACACCTGGTAGACCCGTTTTCTTGTGTTCAAGTAATAAGTCTGTAATACCGCTGTAGGCTGAAACAACCAAAATACGCTTGAAGAGGTTAGCTTCTAGTGCAGGGTTACGAACAATATTGTCGCGAACAGCTTCATAATTGTTCATTGAAGTGCCGCCAATTTTTTCTACGGTATGTAAGTGCATTGTTTTCTCTTTGAGGGTATTTCCTTGCTCCATCGCGCAAGAGTATGAAGGGCGCCTTTTTTACGTCAGCTCGTAAGCGCCTTCTTTGTTGTGTACTTCTTTGCCGTTTAGTGGCGGGTTGAATACGCAGGCCATTTTCATTTCGGTATGTGCGCGAAGAATATGCTTATCGTGTTTGTCGAGAATATAAAGCGTCCCTTCTTTGATTGGGTGTACGGTGTCGTCTTCCAGGTTCACTATTTCGCCTGTTCCAGACATGCAGTACACCGATTCAAGGTGATTCTGATAGTGCATTCTAAAATCAGCATCCTTGTATATGGTGGTGATGTGGAATGAAAAACCCATGTGGTCTTCTTTCAGCAAAAGTCGAGTGCTTTCCCAGTTTCCATCTGGTGAAACGACTCGCCTGGTTGAATTGTTTGCTTCGTTTAACTGTCTAATGATCATGCTGCTTGGTTCCCCTTAGTTGTGTCGGTAAGGTGGGTATAGGTTGCTTAGCTGAGGCTTTAAAGGTTGCCCGCCATCTTTGCATCATCAAAGTAGTCACTTTCTTCAGGGATAGTGTTTTCTTTTGCGCACACTTCACGGATAGCTTTTTCGATAATATTGATGCCTTTCGTGAGGTTTTCCTGGCTAATAACGAGAGGGCATAGCAGTTTAACGATATGATCGTCAGCGCCACTGGTTTCGATAATGAGGTTGTCTTTAAATGCTGCTTGGGTGATTTTGGCTGCTAGGTCGCCGTTAATGCAATTGATGCCTTGAAACATCCCGCGACCACGGGTTGTAAAATTGCCTTCGCCGTACTTCTGAACGATGTTATTGAGTCGCGTGGTTATATACTCGCCTTTACGTTTGACCTCACTAGAAAACTTATCATCAGACCAATAGTGATCAATAGCGGCTTTTGCGGTGACAAATGCGAAGTTGTTACCTCTAAAAGTGCCGTTGTGTTCGCCTGGTTTCCATTGGTCGAGTTCAGGGCGAAATAAAACCACTGCGAATGGAAGTCCGTACCCTCCGAGAGATTTAGATAATGTCACCATGTCAGGTTTAATGCCTGCTTTTTCAAAGCTGAAGAATGTGCCGGTTCGGCCGCAGCCAGCCTGGATGTCATCTATGATAAAAAGAATTTCATGTTTTTTACAAATCTTCTCTAAGTTACGTAGCCATTCGAAGCTGGCGGTGTTTATGCCCCCTTCTCCTTGCACGGTCTCAACGATAATGGCTGCAGGGTGATCAATACCGCTACTTGAGTCTGACAACACTTTGTCCAAATAAGCTGTAGTGTCGATTTCATCGCCCATATAGCCATCAAAAGGCATTCTGCTGACGCCATTTAGACTTACGCCTGCTGCTCCGCGGTGATGTGAGTTGCCGGTTGCAGCTAGTGCGCCAAGACTTACACCGTGGAAACCGTTGGTGAACGCGATAACGTTTTCTCGACCGGTAATGTTTCTAGCAAGTTTGAGTGCTGCCTCTACTGCGTTTGTCCCTGTAGGGCCAGTAAACTGCATGACATAGTCAAGCTCTCTTGGCTTCAGTATCTTCTCATTGAAGGTTTCTAAAAAGGCACCTTTTGCTTTTGTATGAAGATCAAGGCCATGGGTGATTCCATCTTCTTCAATGTACTTCATCAGTAGTGGTTTAAAAAGAGGGTTATTGTGGCCGTAGTTAAGTGTTCCTGCGCCAGCTAAAAAATCAAGATATTCAGTACCGTCTTCGCCATAGAGGTGTTCCATCTTTGCTCGATTGAAAACAACCGGAAATGAGCGTGCATAACTTTGTACTTCGGACTCAATTTCTTTAAAGATCTGCATTCTTTCTCCTTGGAGATAAGCTTATAAATAGGGGGGCTTGAGGTTAGGGCTTAAGCGTTATCGCTTTTGAGAGGGCCTATCCTTACTAAAAATTCGGTGTCATGAGCGTCTGCAAAGTGAGTTGAACGATCAAACATAACTGACCGAGACAATGGCGCTCTGTAGTGTTTAGCTATTCTTTCGAATAATGCCCAGGAGGCGTTATTGTCGTTGGTGATCGTGGTTTCAATGTGCGATACATGTGCGCAAACGTTGCGTTCAACGATATTGTGTATCATTTTTTGTGCTAATCCGATACCGCGAGCTGAGTTGTCTACCGCTACCTGCCATATGAATAATGTATTGTTTGATTGGGGTAATAAATATCCTGAAATAAACCCTACGGTTTTATTGTCAGTTTTGGCGATGACAGATGTGTTAGAGAAATGGCTGCATTGCAAAAGGTTGCAGTATCGTGAATTGCCATCCAGTGGGGGGCACCGGTCTACTAACTGAGATACACCAAAGCCGTCGGTGCCTTCAGGAGTGGCAAGTGTAATATTTTGCATTATTATGAAACCTTTCGCTTTTAACGAAATATAAATTAGAGCTCTAAGTAAAATATGTACAGTATTGTTTAAAAAATTATCAATATATGTCGTTTTATTAGGTTTTTGATGATTTAAATAATTAGATGTCTAAACATAGTACACTAAATAAAGATTTATTTCTATCAAGCGAGCTGTTCTGGCCGTATAGTTATATTTTAGCTTTTTGTGATTTAAGGAGGGTGTTGGTTTGGATCATGTAGATGAAGTCTTAGTAGCGTTGCGGCGAGTTATTCGAGCAACGGACTTGCATTCGAAGCATCTGGCAAAAACAACAGGGTTAACAGCTCCTCAGATTCTGTTATTGCAAGCGATTAGAGATAAGGGTGAGGTTACGATAGGGGAGCTTGCCCATGACATTAGTTTGAGTCAGGCGACTGTCACCACGATCCTTGACCGGTTAGAAAAGCGTAAGCTGGTATTTAGGGAGCGCTCAAAAACGGATAAACGAAAGGTTCATGCCTACCTAACAGAGGGGGCTAATGAAACACTGAAAACGGCGCCTGCTCCGCTACAAGATCAGTTTGCTCGCCAATTTAATGATCTTCAGGATTGGGAGAAGACCATGATTATTTCAAGTTTGCAGCGAGTAGCTCAAATGATGGATGCGCAGCATATTGATGCCTCACCTGTTTTGGATGTTGGTTTGCTGGATCGGTCGGCGGCAACTCCTGACTCGCCTGGGGTGTATGCCGATAAAACCTAGTGTGTATAGTTGGCTGACTCGAGTTTGTATGGCAGGGACGCGGGCTCTATAGGCTGGTTTTTGTGTGGTTTTTGTGTATTATCTCATTATTGTCGGGTGAGCAGTTATTGACTAATATTTTTGCTTGCACACGCTTGTAGACATCGGATTGTTTGCATGAGATTTGAAGAACGTCAAAAGGGAGGCTAGTTAAGCTTCCCTTTTTTTATGCTTTTACAATTGTTTATAAGTAATGGGTTGGCAAACAAATAGTTACTGGACTATTCTAACTATAATTATAAAGAGTGCGTTTTACTTGGGGAGACTATCTTCTGATTTCGTTGTTTAAGAAAAAACACAAGCCTGGGTTAGTCGGTGTGGAGGTGCGCTCCGATGGTATATCTATTGCAAAATCCATGCTGGGTGATAATGAAAGCTCTGCTCAAGTAGTGTTTCATGACTTTATCGCCTGCAAAGCTGCGCAGCGCAAAGATGCGCTTGCAGGGTTGGTTGATGAGCATGAGCTAAAAGGTTTTCCGTGTAACTTGGTATTGTCTTCTGATCAGTATCAAATATTCCAAACCGATAAGCCGCCGGTGGCTGAAAGCGAGTTGTCTGAAGCTATCCGCTGGAAGGTCAAAGATCTAATTGATTACCCCCTTGATGATGCAATAACTGATGTGTTTGATTTTCCTGAAGATGCGACGAGGGGGCGGGGTAGTCTGGTAAACGTGGTCAGCGCTCGACGAGTGTTGTTGCAAGAAAATATCAGACTGATTGGTGATGTTGGTCTAGAGTTGCAGAGTATCGACATTACAGAGTTAGTATTGCGAAACGTATCCGTGCGATATGACTCAACGGGAAACGGCCTAGCGTTGTTATTTATGAGACCGGGGTTCGGTATGATTCTGGTTAGTAAGGGGGATACTGTTTATTTTTCCCGTCGCTTTGACTTCTCGCTAGACGCGCTTAAAAACACCGCTTCTCAGGAGTCGACCATTCAGCAGTTGGCGTTAGAGGTGCAGCGGTCTTTAGATTATTATGAAAGTCAGATGGGGCAAGTTCCGCCGAAAGAACTGTTGTTGATCGGTCCCGATACATCATTTCCGTTGGCGAATATGTTAAGTCAGAATGTGGCGGTTAGCGTTAACAACTTAGATGTTTCTCCCTTGTTCTCAGATCAAAGTAGCGGTGGCGAGACGCTCATCGAGAGTTTTGCTGCTATTGGTGCTGCGTTAAGGGAGAGGGAGTCCTGATGCAGCAGATAAATTTATATACCCAGGAGCTGAAGCCTAAGCATATCGTATTACCGCTTTCCCAGATGGCGACCGGACTATCGCTGTTGATAGTGGTGCTGTTAATTTTCCTCTTTTTCTATCGTGCTCAAGTGGTGGCGCTTGAGGCTCAGGTTCCTGCTAAACAGCAAGGCGTGGAGCAAATTCAGCAGAGAGTGATGACAAAAGAGGAGCAGCTAAGAGGGATGCAGAAAGATGAGTCGCTCATTACACTTAATCATAAATTGAGTCAGCAGGTCGAGGCCAGAAAACAGCTTTTAGCGAGACTGGGCTCAGTGGTTACCGCAAACCGTTACCCGTTTTCCAACTTATTGATTGGGTTGGCTCGACAGCGGGTAGAAACGTTGTGGTTGACACACATTCAATTTGCAAATGGTGGCGAGACCGTTGGTCTGCAAGGCAAAGCTATTAAGGCAGATGCCGTTCCTCATTACCTTCAAATGCTAAGGGGGGAGGCGTTGTTACTGGGGCGGTCATTCGATTTATTTCAACTGACAATCGATGAGGATCAGGAGAAAATTTTGCACTTTACCCTTTCATCTTCACTCTTGAATATGGGGAGTGAGGAATGAAAGGTCAATGGGATAAGTTATCATCTCGAGTTGAGGCGATGACGGTTAGGGAGCGAATTATTGTTGTATCGGCTGTTGCTGTCGGTGTTCTGTTTATGTGGGGGCAGCTTTTCTTTTTCCCGCTACAAGATCGATATAAACGTGCTTCAAGCTCTATTCGTTCGATGGATCAGCAGCAGGTAGAATTTACAAATCAGATTGCAGTGCTTGATCTACAGTTGGCTGATGACCCCAATCGAGAGTTGTTGGCCCAGCGTAAAGAGTTAGAGCTTCAGTTAGATAAAATGAAAACTCAAATTGAAGGGCAGCTAAGTGGCTTGATTGCGCCGGAAAAAATGGCTGATGTCTTGAGGGCTCTGTTAATGGACCAGCAAGCATTAAAGCTAATTAGCCTTAAGAACCTGCCGGTAGAGCCTTTTAATTTGGTTGATGAAAATGTTGAAACTCAAGATACCGCACTGTTTTCTCACAGTATGGAATTAGTGGTCGATGGACAATATTTTGATGTTCTTGACTATATAAAACGCCTTGAACAATTGAAAGGGTTTAATTGGCAGATGCTCAATTATGATGTGATTGATTACCCCCGTGCGAGAGTGACGATCAAGATCAGAACGCTTAGCCTTGAAGAGGATTGGATTGGTGTCTAAACGAGTATTATTGCAACCCCTGTTGCTTTTGTTCGCTGCTTTCTTTAATAGTTCAGTGGGGCTTGCTGCTACGATGACGCTTTCCAATGGAGAAGTACTAAAAGATCCAACGCAGCCGTCAGACTGGGCTAAGCCGAAAACAGTCAGCCAAGTTAAGAGAAGCTATAAACTGAATTATCTGCTCTATGCTGATGATAGAAGGCAGGCGATTATTAATGGCAAGTCGGTGGTTGAAGGCGATCGAGTTAGTGGCGCCAAAGTCATGAAAATATCAGAGAACTCTGTCACGTTGTCGACAGAGTACGGGTCAAAAGTGTTGCGCTGGAAACAGCCGGCGTCTATCAAGCGCACACGGTAAGGTGGAGTAGTTATGTTTTTACAGGTTAAAACAGTTGGCCTTGTCGCCAAGATCCATTCGGCCAGGTGGTCGGCTGGTTTAGGTTTACTGGTGATGTTGGGGTTGTTGTCTGGTTGCTCTAGTAACGGGTTGCTGCAGTCTAATCGAAGTGTATCGACTGATAGTGTTGATGAATTAACACAGATGCTAGATGAGGATATTACTCAATATGATAAGCAAATGCCTGCACAGCTCCCAACTAATGTCGCGAATGCATTACTTCCCTCTATGGGCGCACCTGCGATTAAGACCCTGCAAGACAAACGATTTGATATAGCTGTAAAAGGTGTTGATGCTAGAGAGTTTTTTAGAAGTTTAGTAAAGGGAACAAAATACAATGTGGTGGTTCACCCTGATGTCAAAGGGGAAATTAGTCTTGAATTGAACAATGTTACCGTTCCACAAGTGATGTCATTGACTAAAGAATTGTATGGTTATGACTTTCTGGAAGATGGTCGCTTTTACCGCATTATGCCTGGAGGGTTAAAAACTCAGGTTTTTCAAATTAATTACCTCAATATAAAACGCTTAGGTGGTTCTGAAACCCGTGTTAGTTCGGGTAGTGTTTCAGAAGGCAGCAATAGTAGTGATAGTAGTGGTGGAAGTAACAGTAGTAGCTCTGGTAGCAGTGATTCTACTTCAGATAAGGTCATTGGTACTCGTATAAGCACGACAAGTGAAAGTGACTTCTGGGCACAGCTAAGCCAGACATTACTGTTAATAACCGGTGATAGCGATGGCCGAAGAGTGGTAGCGACGCCTAATGCGGGTGTCATTGTGGTTCGAGCTATGCCTGAAGAGTTAAAGTCAGTAGAAAGCTACTTGCGACAGACTGAACTCATTATGCAGCGACAAGTTGTGCTGGAAGCTAAAATATTAGAAGTTGAGTTGAACGAAGGTTACCAGCAAGGTATTGACTGGACGGCCGTTGAAACTAGTGGGTCGGTAGGTGCAGACGGACTTCCCAAAAAGCTGGTTGGCGGTAACATGATATCTGAGTTAATTACTAATGAAGACTTGGGGGGGGTATTTACTGCGACTCTTAAAGTCGGTGACTTTAGTGGTTTTATGCAGTTATTAGGCACGCAAGGCAGCGTTCAGGTTCTTTCTAGTCCGCGAATTTCTACGGTGAATAACCAGAAAGCCGTCATTAAAGTCGGTACCGATGAGTTTTTCGTGACCGATATAGATATTGATGAAGATACGGGTAGCAGTAGCAACAGCGACACGACCTCGACAGATGTAACGTTGACACCGTTCTTTTCAGGTATTGCGTTAGACGTTACGCCTCAAATAAGTGAAGAGGGTAATATTATTCTTCATGTTCACCCTACGATTAGTGAGGTTAATGATCAGGAGAAAGTGGTTTCTCTGGGGGATCGAGATGTCGTACTTCCGTTGGCGTTAAGTACCATCCGCGAAACAGATAGTGTCATTAAAGCTAGAAATGGCCAAATAGTCGTAATCGGAGGACTCATTCAAAATATTAGCCGAGAAACGAACTCATCTGTGCCTATTCTAGGAGATATCCCTTTATTGGGTGAGCTCTTTAAGCAAAAGCGTTATGAGCAGCGAAAGAGTGAGTTAGTGATTCTATTAAGGCCTGTCATTTCTAGCGATGAGGTTTTTGAGAAACAGATTCGAAATAGCCGTAAACGCTTTGGTGAGTTTAGAGATGTTCTTGCGTCCCCCATTCCTCCCTCTTTTTAAGTAATTGCAGGGAAAGAGATATTTTATTATGTATGAGCGTTATTTCGGGTTGCGGGAGTTGCCATTTTCATTAACTCCTAATACTCATTTTTATCTTAATTCAGAAACTCATCAGCAAGCTCTAGAGTTGCTGCTGGTTGCGCTCAGAAATCGTGAGGGCTTCATTAAAATATCAGGTGAAGTCGGTACAGGAAAAACCCTTGTTTGCAGGAAATTACTAAACACGATAGGTGATGAGTATGTAACCGCTTATATACCCAATCCGGGGCTCTCTCCTGAAAGCCTTTACCTCGCTGTTGCTGAAGAGCTTGATGTGAATGTTGACCTAGCCTTAGGTGGGCATCATGTATTGAAGCAGATTAATATTAAGTTAATTGAACTGGCTTCGCAGCAAAAGCGCGTCGCGTTGGTGATTGATGAAGCTCAGGCAATGCCAGAAGGGACCATTGAAGCACTCAGGTTATTAAGTAATCTTGAGACGGAATCGGCCAAACTGCTACAAGTGGTATTGTTTGGGCAACCGGAACTGAACGAGCTTCTTTCACGTCCAAGTTTAAGGCAGTTACAACAGAGAATTACCTTTCAGCACAATATTACCGCTTTAAATAAGCAAGCTTTGCAGCAGTACGTTGGTCATAGAATGTCGTTAGCGGGGTATAACGGCCCTGCGTTATTCGATAGAAAGGCCGTGGCATTACTGTATCGGTCCAGCAATGGGATTCCCCGGTTAATTAATATTCTGTGCCATAAAGCATTAATGTCGGCATTTGGACAGGGGGACAGGGTGGTGACTCGCAAGCATGTCAAAAAAGCGATACAGGATACCGAAAGCGTTTCTATGCCTCGGTTTTCCTGGCTATCGTTAGGAGGCTCATAATGAGCTTGATGAACGATATGCTGCGTGACCTCGAAAAGCGGCAAGCGCCAGACCGTACACAGCAAGTAGAGGCCCAAGGGTACGGGGCGTTAACTCAACAAACAGACAATGATTCAAGTCGTGCCGTCATTCTATTGTTGGGTATTATCATTGTTATGCTGGTTGGGCTCGCAATAGGCTGGTGGTATATCCAAGCCACGTCACAAACCAATCATGGGTCTGAAATAGCGGGGGCGTTAGTGGTTAATAATGACGCTTCTGCCGAAGGATCTGTGGTAGGTCGAGTCGGGCGTGCGACAGAGCAGGCTTTAGTTACGATGGATTCTCCCGCGTCTGAGCCTGCATTATCAAGTGGTGCCGTAAAGGTGCCACCTGCAACGGCATCTCGCTCAGATGTTGAACTGCCCTTAAGCAACGGAGCTCAGCCGAATGAGTTGCTTGAACAGAAAAATGTGAGTCAGAAGTCTAACGTTCAGGCTTCACCAGTGTCGCAAGATGACATTCCAGTAGAGAAAGCTAGCGCTAAACTACCCGAGAAGACGCCATTAGCGGAGCCCCCTAGTGAGGAAGCTAAAGTAGTTAAGGCGATGCCAGAGGCTAGAGCTCAAAAAGCGCCAGTAAAAACGAAAGTCGCTCAAAATACCGTCATAGATCGCCCTAAGAGTGAAACCGTCGCGCTAAGCAGGGTGTTGGTTGTCAGTCCCGAGCAGCGAGATGAGCAAATGGTTGATTCGGCGGAGCGCTTGGTTAATGCAGGGAAGGGACAGGACGCTAAAACACAATTAATGGCATTTATAGACAAGTATGACGTCGATGTGAAAAGTCGTGCATTACTGGCATCGTTGTTAATGCAGGATGGCAATATGGCAGGTGCTAACGCACTACTGACCGATGATAAGGTCGCACAAAGTAGTCACCTGAGGCGACTTAAGGCCCATTGGTTGGCTCAAGGTCGTCAGCCTGATGAGGCTATTGCATTGTTAAACTCTGCCCGCCCGGATATTGCGTCAGACCCTGAGTATCATGTATTACTGGCCGCATTGTATCAGCAACAGGGCTTTAGCTCTGAGGCTGTTGCCACTTATGCAGAGCTACTTAGTTATAACCCTAATATGGCTGATTGGTGGGTTGGAATGGGAATCGCGTTAGACAGTAGTCAACAATACCCGTCTGCCAAAAAAGCGTATGAAAAAGCGTTGACGATGGAAGGTCTGAGATACGAGCTTGCAGATTTTGCTAAACAAAGGCTGGCAACGTTAGGCGGTTAGCACGAAGCCCGAAAATAATAGAGCCCTGCCTTTGTGAGGGTGAGATGAGTGAATAATTGAAGGTCGTAAAAAATGGCTGAGCCCAAGAAAAAGATAAGAATTGGTGATCTGCTGGTGCAGAATGAGGTGATCTCGGAAGATCAACTTATGACGGCGCTTAAAGAGCAGAAAACCAGTGGTCGAAAGCTCGGTAATACATTAATCGATTTAGGTTATGTAGATGAAGATAACCTGCTCAATTTTTTGTCCCAACAACTGGGAATCCCTTTTGTTCAGCTTCGCCATTATCAATTTGATGATGCATTAATTAAAAAACTTCCTGAGAATCACGCACGCCGATTTAGAGCATTGGTTCTGGATGAGCAGCAAGGTGAGCTGTTGGTCGGTATGACCGATCCCATGGACATCTTTGGATACGACGAGCTGGTGCGAATCCTTAAGCAGCCTATTCGTCAAGCGGTCGTGCGGGAGAGCGAACTGCTGAATACCCTCGATCTGGTATATCGCCGTACTGAAGAAATCTCCCACCTTGCTGAAGAGTTAGAAGATGAGCTAGGTGATGACGCGTTTGATTTGGCAGCCCTAACCGCAACAGGTGATGATAATGAAGCACCTGTTGTAAAACTACTGCAGTCTATTTTTGAGGATGCGGTACAAGCACGTGCATCGGATATACATATCGAGCCAGATGAAAGTGTTGTGCGTATTCGTCAACGAATTGATGGTGTGCTGCAAGAACATGTCATGAAAGAGAAACGAATCAATGCTGCCTTAGTGCTTCGTTTAAAGCTGATGTCAGGGCTTAATATTTCTGAGAAGCGAATTCCTCAAGATGGCCGCTTTAATATTAGGGTTAAGGGGCGCAGTGTGGATGTGCGTTTATCGACGATGCCCGTGCAATATGGTGAGTCGGTAGTGATGCGTCTACTTGACCAGACCGATGGCATGCTTTCTTTACAGTCGCTTGGAATGCCGGCGATGGTGATGGAACGGTTTAGGATTGCGGTCAGCAGACCTCATGGCATGGTGTTGGTAACAGGCCCAACCGGCAGCGGTAAAACCACTACACTTTATGGCGCGCTGAGTGAGCTTAATAAGCCTGAAGTCAAAATCATTACGGCAGAAGACCCCGTTGAATACCGTTTGCCAAGAATCACGCAGGTTCAAGTTAACTCGAAGGTGGGGTTGGACTTTTCAACCGTGCTTAGAGCCTCATTAAGACAAGATCCAGATGTGATTCTGGTCGGTGAGATGCGAGACCAGGAAACCGCTGAAATAGGTCTTAGAGCCGCGATGACGGGCCACCTAGTGCTATCAACACTCCACACTAATGACTCTGTTAGTAGCGCCATGCGCTTAACCGACATGGGGGCAGAGCCCTATTTGGTGGCCAGTTCTTTGTTGGGGGTACTTGCACAACGGCTGATTCGTAAATTGTGTGATAACTGCAAGCAACCTTATACCCCGAACGATCAGGAAAAGGTCTGGCTACAAGCAATGGCACATTCTGGCGCTCACGTGCCTAGCGAGTTTACTAAAGGTAGCGGTTGCTATCAGTGCAGCAATACAGGTTACAAAGGTCGAGTGGGCGTTTATGAGTGGCTCGAAATGGATGAGGGTATGCTTGATGCGTTGCGAAGAAACTCTCCTTCAGAGTTTACAGCGGCAGCGAAAAAGAGTCGTTATTATCAGCCGTTAGAGCAGTGTGCCCTTGAATATGCAAAACAAGGCCTAACGTCACTTGATGAAGTGTTCCGTATTTCGGCGACGCTAGAAGACGCAGAGTACCGTAACGATATCGGCGACCTTAGCCTTTCGTAATGATGTCTAAATGATATTTATAGCAAAAATATAATAGGGTTAACCCTCGTAATGGCGCAATTTAATTATAAAGGTCGAGATGCTAAAGGAGCCGCCGTCAACGGACAGCTTGAGGCTGCCAATGGCGATGCCGCCGCTTCTGAGCTTCAGCGAAGAGGGTTGATTCCAGTCGCGATAACAGAGCATGTTGAGCAAAAAGATATATTCGAAGGCCTTAAAAAAATACAGATACTTAAGCGTAAAGTCTCGCTTGAAGAGTTGATTATTTACTGCCGACAAATGAATGCGTTGACTCGTGCGGGAATACCGATAATACGGGCGATGAGGGGGCTGGCTGATTCCACAAGCTCTGAGTTGCTGCATGAAACCCTACATGACGTAACTGATCGTCTGGAGTCAGGGGTAAATTTGGCCACATCAATGCAGTCGCACCCGGAAATTTTTGATGATATGTTTATCAGTATGGTGCATGTGGGGGAAAATACAGGGCAGCTTGAAGATGCATTTAAGCAGCTTAGTGCGAGTTTGGAGTTAGAGCGGGATACTCGTCGACGCATCAAGCAAGCTACTCGTTACCCTACGTTTGTAATCATTGCACTGCTATCGGCGTTGATGATCATTAACTTCTTTGTTATTCCTAAGTTTGCATCTGTATTTGCCAAACTCGGTGCGGACTTGCCTATTTTCACCAAGATATTGGTGGCAACATCGAACTTTTTTATCGATTATTGGTGGTTAATGTTAGGGGTCTCTGTTATCAGTGTAGTGTTGTTTAAGCGCTGGTCAAAAACAGAGTCGGGACACTATAAATGGGATCGCGCTAAACTTCGCTTTCCCATTGTTGGGAATCTATTCGAATTGATTACGCTCTCCAGGTTTTCTCGGAACTTCTCAATGATGTTAGCAGCCGGCATGCCGATTACCCATGCATTGGCCGTTGCCGCGGAGTCTGCTAACAACAAATATATTGGTCATCATATACTAGGGATGAAGTCTGGCATTGAACGGGGTGATAGTTTATTACGAACAGCCAATGCCTCTGAAATGTTCACGCCATTGGTGCTTCAGATGATAGCTGTAGGGGAAGAGACTGGGCAAATTGATAAACTCTTGATTGATGTCGCAAACTTTTATGATGAAGAGGTCGATTACGGGTTGTCTAAGTTGGCTGAATCAATAGAGCCTATACTGATATTTGCGATGGGTATCTTAGTCTTAATACTTGCATTGGGCGTATTCTTGCCAATATGGGACCTCGGCAAGGCCGCGCTTGGGAATTAAATGCTGTATTGGAGAAATAAATAAAGTTCATGAAAAACAGTGCGTTATTTCACTGGTATAAACGCGAAAAGCGGCTACTCTTTGGGTTGTCAGTTTGTATAATTGCAGGGCTGTTGGTGGTGTTTTCCCAGGCGCTTGAGCGTGAAATGGCCAGAGCAGAAGAGGCTATGTTTAGAACCGTAGTGGCAGAGCTAAACGCCATGCTGGTATATAAAACGGCCGAAAAAATCGCTCAAAACAAAAAGGCGGAAATTAAAAACTTTGTAAATCATAATCCTATGGAGTGGATGGCGTCGACCCCCGTGAACTATAGTGGTATTGAGGAAGGTGACTATGCTAACGCAGTACCGGGTCACTGGTTTTTCTCTGAGCAGGAAGGCACCATTGTCTACCGGGTCATCAATACCGATATGATCCGGATAATGGGGGCCGATGAGACTGAATTTGTGCGTTTTCGTGTGGCACTTAACTATCTGGATAGTAATAACAACCAGCAGTTTGATGAGCTCCGCGAGCGTTTAGTCGGATTAAAGCTAGCATCATTACAGCGTTATCAATGGATTGCAATCGATGCCAATGCGGCACAACAGATAAACTGAAACAGCAAAAGGTTAAGAAGTTTAAAGGGTAAATTAATGAACCAAACGTTACGGCATAAAGCAGATGCAGGCTTTACACTAATAGAGTTGGTGGTAGTCATCGCTATTCTCGCTATTCTGGCCGCATTTGCGCTGCCGCGTTTTGCTGATATGGCGGATGAAGCGCACCGAAGTAGTGTTGAAGGTAGCGGTGGTGCGATGGCCGCGGCGGTTGCACTAGCGCGATCTCAGTGGTTGGCTAATGGCAATGCTGTCGCGGTTATTGATTTACCCGGTTACGGTGACGAAACGATAGATACCAGTGTTGATGGATGGCCGACTGGAGTGAATGGCAACACTAACCCGGATGCGATGAGCAATACCGAGTGTCGTGACTTGTGGGTTAAGTTACTGCAAAGCAGTGCTCCGAGTGTGAGTACTGGAACCGGAAGTGATTATCAGGCCTCAATAGTGGGCGGTGACTGCCGATATACATATCAACGAGACTCGTTTGGCAACTATGTACAGTACGACCCTAATAATGGAGAGGTTTTCACACAAATTAATTAGTGGTTATGCTTTGTTAGGGGACACCCCTAATAATACGTAGCCGTGATGAAAGGAGGTACGACTGTAATCAAGGTTTATGGTCGGCCTATGCAAAGAACTCCCTGATTCCGCTGCGCTACATACAAGGCTACGGATTATACAAAAATTTCGGGTTAGATGATTTGTATTGCGATGAATTCATCTAACTACTGGAAATCCCTTATCGACAACGTTCGGTAAACATTTTATAAAGTAAGTACTAATATTTATTGAGTAGGAGTTATACATGATTAATATGCAAAAAATGAACAAGAAACAGGCTGGTTTTACCCTTATTGAGTTGGTAATGGTGATTGTTATTTTGGGTATTTTGTCTGCATTTGCATTGCCGCGCTTTGCAGATTTGGGTGGGCAGGCAAGACAGGCTGTTTTTGATGGGGCTAACGGTGCGTCTAGGTCAGCCATTGCAATCGTTCATGCGCAAGCTCTCGCGGAGGGTAAGACTGCAGCTTCAGGTGAAACTGTCACGCTTGAGGGGCAGACGGTTAACCTAGCATATGGCTATCCGACAGCCGCTGACCTTGATGTGGCTGCTGCATTTGACGGAATTACATATGCAGTAGCGTCAGGAGTAGGAACCATAACGGTTGGAGCTTGTACTTCAACTTATACTGAAGCAACAGGTGCAACTACTGGAGCGCCTATCGCGATTACCACCGCAGCAACAGCTGATGGATGCTAATGCGTATTTGGAATGTTAGATAGAGTAAAAAAGGTGGGCGTTGTCGACCCGTCAAAATCCAAGGGCTTTACAGTAGTAGAGCTCGTCATGACGCTAGTCATAATAGGTATCCTAAGTGCTAGCGCCATGTCTCTGTTCTCTTCACGAAGCGGCTATTCAGCCTTTCTCGCCAAAGACCAATTTATTGCCAGTGCATTAGAAGCCCAGCAAGTAGCGCTCGCACTAGAAAGTAGTACCGCCCCTTCGACATTAACCGTGGCCGTATCAGGGAATAATTGGGTTTTCACTGTAACAAAAGCCGGCTTAGCGACTCCGCTTACGGAACTAACCGCAGCGACTGCCGGTGGAACCTTGACGATAGATGGCGCAACCCTTGTCGGGTCGAGAGCTTTCAACTACAACCGTTCAGGTAGTTTAACCAGCAACACCAGCCATAGCATTGTATTTACCGCTGACAATAGCCATACCGCTTGCTTGGCAGCTTCGGGTTATGCCTATAGCCCTGTGTCAGGAGCGTGCCCATGAAGCTGACTCGCCATCAAAACGGTATGACGTTGGTTGAAATGGTGATCTCAATTGTGCTGATTTCTATTGCCATTACCGCAGTGCTCAGTGCTTTTAGCACGTCAATGGGCAGAAGTTCAGATCCGCTATGGAAAAACAAATCGCTCAAATTAGCACAGCTTTATTTAGATGAAATTCTCAGTAAAAAATTTGATGCGGATACTCCCTTAGGAGGCATACCTGCCGTTCTTCCGTCTTCGGTTAATTGTGATGTTCCAGCGGGAGGGGGGGACAGGGCATTGTTCGATGATGTTGATGATTTTAATGGTATCAATGATAGCCCTCCCCAATTGGTGACCGGTGCACTAAGTGACTACTCCGGGTATCGGGTACAAGTATTAGTTACCTGTGCGGGTGGGGAGGTAGGCGTTGCCACTAACAACGCAAAACGAATAACGGTGACCGTAACGCCGCCAAACCAAGCTTCTATGCCTTTTAGTGTTTATCGCGGTAATTTCTAATGAATACCTTAAGCGTGCAAAAAGGGTTTACTATAGTCGAACTAGTGATTGTAATCGTGATTGCCGGTATTTTAGCGGTGGGTTCCGTTCAGTTTGTTGGGCAGGCCACGCAAGGTTATTCTGATGCGGCCGATAGGCAGCAATTAGCCACAATAGGCTGGATTGCGTCAGAAAAAATGACCCGAGAGCTACGCAATGCATTACCAAACAGTGTTCGGCTGAGTGCAGCAGAAACCTGTATTGAGTTTGTGCCGGTCATTGGTGGTTCACATTATAAAACGTTACCGACCAGCGCTACACCCAGAACCATAACCGCGATTGCGTCTGGTTTTTCAACTGCACCTTCAAATACAAGGGTCGCGGTTTACCCTACCGAGGTGAGTGCTGTATATGGGTTATCAACCCCAGGTCCTGTTAGCAGTACCATATCGACTCTTATCCCTGCATCGAGTGAAGATACGATCACGCTGTCGAGTGATTTTGATTTTCTGTCTGAATCACCTGAGCGACGATTCTACTTTACACAAGACCCTATTACCTATTGCTTCACGGGTAATCGCTTGAATCGTTATAGTGATTATGGTTTTAGCGGATCAAAGGGCGCTCCTCAAATTATTGTCGATAAAATCCAAAGCGGAACATTTAATGTACTGCCTGCATCTCTGACAAGAAACGCCGTTGTGGCTATGCACTTTGTATTGACCGGTGGGGCAATTCATACTGTTGATCAAGAGGTGCAAATCAGAAATGTACCCTAAGCCTAGCTATTCAGACCCAACCAAGCAACGAGGTATCGGCCTACCGGTTGCGCTCTTTGTCATTACGGTATTAGCGTTGATTGTGGTGGCGCTGACTGACCTTGAAGAAAGCTCTGGTATTAGTTTCAGCCTTGATATTAATTCAATGCGCGCGTTTTATGCCGCTGAGAGTGGGGCGCAAGTGGCCATGGCCGAAGTGTTTCCCGCAGGAGGAGCCGTAGGAACCTGTTCATCGATCTCGCCCACTACTATCAGCTTTAGTTCGTCAGGTTTGAATGGGTGTACAGCCGTTTTAACCTGCAATGTCGATATCGATATCGATGGGGGAGCATCTTATTTTACGATTGGCAGCATCGGCTCATGTGGAAGCGGAGTCGATACGGCTGAGCGCGTTATAGTTGTAAGGGCGAGGCAGTAGATCCTATGTTTAGTCGTTTTATCGCATTTATGTGCCTTCTGTGTTTTAGCGCGAGTGCTGCGGCAGCTATTAGCTATATCACCTCTGTTAGTGGCCAGGGGAACAGTGACAGCGCTTCTTTGGTAGTGCCCACCTCGACGGTAATTGATGATGTGCTACTGGTTCAGGTTGCTATAAGGGATCGAAATGGAAGTGATGGCGTTACGGCACCGAGTGGCTGGTCTCAAATTGGCTCACAAATTGATGATGGCAGTGTCTTACAATCTTCATACTATCGGGTGGCAACAGCTGCTGATGCTGGGTCAGGTATAAGCTATGAGTGGGATTTTGATGGTAATGGTAGTCGCCGCTATATTCTGGCTATGTCGGTATTTCGAGGTGTTGATACGGCCAGTCCGGTTGATGATGAAAACTCACAGTCCGGTATGGTGGGCTCCAGCGTTACCGCTCCATCGGTAACAATATCTGCGACGAATGCCATGCTGGTCGGGTTTTATTCACTGGCAGCAGGTAACCAATCGTTTACGGCTGCTTCGGGTATGGTAGAAGCATACGATATTGAAGAAAACAATAATAACAGTGGGTTGACCGCGATGGCGGCTTATGAGCAACAGGCTTCGACCGGAGGGAGTGGTGATAAAGTAGCGACAGCTTCAAAAAACAATGATGATGCTATCGGTCACTTAGTGGCGTTGAATGAAGGCACTGCGTTACCTGCTGTAAGCAGTGCAGGAGGTAGTTGCGGTACCGACAACTTAATCGTCGTTCAGTATGCTTCTCCTGCTAATGATGAAGCTTTAAATGTAAGTAATTACACACTAACTAATGCCAATATTACGGGTATTACACGGCAGGATGATAATACTGTTGTACTCGCGACGGATGGTTTGGTTGGCGGGCAGACGTATACATTAACCGTACAAGGCAATGCTCATGTTGTGGGCTTTGACGGTTTGATGGGGCGTTATTATGATCAACGAAACGCTGGAGGCAGTAAGGTGTCATATCCCGGGGGGCTCTTTACCGGGAGTGAGTTTTTAAGGCTTGATAGTCAGGTTAATTTTAGTTGGAATACCGCTACTCCAACCGTATTCCCGAATATATCGGGCAATGATGAACGATTTAGCATTGAGTGGACAGGGTATATTGCGCCGGCTATAGCGGGTAGTTATGAATTTAGAATGTATTCTGATGATGGTGCTCGATTAAATCTCGAGGGAGTAGAAATTATCAATGACTGGAGCCTTCACGCGCCGCGTTATTCTACTACCTCTGCACCACAAGCTCTTAACGTAGGGCAAACCTATGAAGTGAAAATGGAGCATTTTGAGCAAACAGGCAGAGCCTATGCTCAATTAGAGTGGAGGCGAGATGGGGGAAGCTGGGAAAACATTCCTACCGCCAACCTTACAACCTGTTCTATTCCTGCCGTTACCCCACTCCCCCCTTCAGCGCTCGAATTTAGAATGGATGAGCTAAGTTGGGATGGCACGACTGGTGAAGTTATAGATGACTCGGGAAACAACGATAACGCAACAGCCCGCGGCGGTTTAAATACGGTAGACCCAGGGCATTTATGTCGCGCGGGTGATTTTGATGGGGTGGACGATTATATCGAATCGAGTCAGGTCTATGACTTACTAAAGGGTACATCTTCAATGAGTTTCTGGATTAAAACCACTCAGACAGGTGATGATACTGGTTGGAGGGCACCAGGTATCGCAGGCATTGAACAGTCCGGTGGTTCAGATGATATATTTTGGGGCTGGCTAGATGCCTCCGGCCATATAGGGTTATCTGTCGCAAATGACTTTACCACCAAATCTACAATACCTATTAACGACGATGTCTATCATCATATTGTACTAACACGTGATGCTGTGTCCGGGGCCTATAAAATCTATATAGACGGTAGCCTTAACCAAAGTGGAACGGTTGCAACCGGTATTATTGGCAATTCATTTTCCAGTATCGGTCAAATAGAAGATACTGGCGGAACGCCCGAGTATTTTGAAGGGGACCTCGATGAGGTAAAAATCTTCGCCAGTGTTCTGACGGATACGGACGTTACGACACTATTTACTGAAACACGGGTGTGTGCTCCCATTAGCGGGTGCGCGGCTAGCTTCCCTGATGGTATCAGTAGCCATGAAAATGGTGAGGTGAATTTTGGTTATCAAGCTCAGCTATTTTTGAGCCCTGATGGTGTGCTTGATGCCGGCACTGTTGTTAGAAATGGCGGAGCGGTCACAACACTGACCTGTGATTTTGTGGATTGCTCTGTAAGTGGCAGTGCGGTTGCCCTATTGGACCCTGGTAATTTCCCTGTTTTTTCGTCGACGCAAGACATCACGGTGAGTTCGGGTGACACAAAAGTACTGGGTGATGAGGGTAGTACAGACACCTATAACAACATCTCTGTATCCGGCACGTTGAACGTAAGTGGTACTTATGCAGAGTATTTCATCAAAAACATGTCGTTGGGTTACAACGGAGAGTTTAACCTTGCCGCGGGAGATTACTGGATAGAAACACTCTCCGTTAATTCGAGTGTGAAAATAAACGTAGTGGGTGGTGGTACTGCTCGACTGTTTGTTAAAAACGCAATCTCGGTCGGCAGCTCTACGCGTATTAATTCGCCATCAAACAATGTATCAGGTTCACCCGAAGAGTTATTGATATTTGGCTACAGCAATGTGAGCTTTGGTTCCCAGAGTACGACTTCGGCAGTAGTGTATGCCAAAGGCAATATATCATTGGGGTCGCCATCCTATGTATTTGGCGCGTTAACAGGTAGCGATGTTAGCTTAAACTCTAATGCGCAGGTCTCATATGATGCCAATGCGATCTCAACAATTGACCTAGGAGCTGCCTGTGGTGGTACCTCAAGTTGTAGTTTAGGTAGCTTTGTCATTGCCCAGCCAACGTACGGTCTTGCCTGCCCACAAGCTAGGGCAAAAATTGATGTTCAAGCGATGTGTGCAGATGGTGTTACCGTAAAAGATGATTATGCGGGGACCATTGACCTTAGTAGTGATGAAAATAGTCAGAGTGAGTTTTATCAATTTAGCGGCGGTGGCTCTGTTATCAATTCTTATACCTTTACGGGTGCGGAGTTGGGGGATGTTGACCTATATCTTTTCCACAAAAATGATAACCCTGAGCTTAAGGTAACGGCGGATGATAATGTCGCCGGAATATCCAGCGAAGCGCTTACAGGTACCTATTTTGGAACCTCTGGTTTTGCGGTGACTGCACCTAATAACTTTGTTTGCGGGGCAAACTCTTCAGTGACATTAACCGCTATTGGTCAAGATACGACTGGGGGGGCGAGTTGCTCTCAATTGACTGGTTTTTCGGGGAATAAAAATTTAAAAGCGTGGTCTGATATTAATATTGACCCGACTGAAGCACCAAGTGTTAAAGATAGTGGATTACCTGTGAGTGTGCTTATTGATGGTCAGCCAATCGCAGAAACCGTGCCAGCTTCAACTAATATTACGTTGAGTTTTGCCTCGGGGGTGTCTACCTTTCCCGTGAGCTACCTTGACGTAGGAGAGGTCCTTAATATAAACGTGATTCATGATGATGTACCTTACGACGGCAGTCAGCCTCCGCTGTCTTCTTTAGCTGCATCAAGTGGTTTGTTTGTAGTTTCTCCTGGTCATGTAGAAGTGGACGCAGATGATAGTTTGTCTGCCTGTACTGCACCGTTAGCAAACTGTACAACACTAGCTAAGGCCAATGCTCCATTTTCGATCACCGGGCAAGCAGTGTGTAGCGATGCCTCCAGCACTGTAGCGCAAAGTTACCGCGGTACAGTTGGTTTAACCCATCAATTGGTCGCACCTACTAGCGGTGTGACGGGTGCTCTCGATGTAACTCAGTTGGTATTTGATGGCACAGGTGCCACCGCGGGTAAAGTTAACGAGAGTAATCAAAAAATCAGCGAAGTAGGTGTATTTACCCTTTCCACTGTACCACCTAACTATTTTGGCGAGACTGTTGCGCCATCTACCTCTTCTAATATTGGTCGATTCTATCCTGACCAGTTTAATGTGGGGATTGTTGATAGCACCTTTCAGCCCTCGTGCACTTCTACCGACTCTTTCACGTATATGGATGAGCCTTTTCTGTTTTTGACTGCCCCTGTCGTGACCATTGAAGCGATCAATGTGGATGGGGTTAAAACAGAGAATTACGAGGGAGATTTCTGGAAGCTAGGCACTGATTTATCGGAAGACAGCGGTTGTACCGGAGCCGGCACTGTTACAGGTTTTTGTTACTCGGATAATGTAGCGGGTGCTACCACGCTATTAGCGCCCAAAGCCGATCAAGGTTATGGTGATATATCTGATGTAGGTGGTGGCGTGACGTTAACGTTGCATAATACGATGACCGATGAATTCATATACCGTCGTCCGACGACAGGTTTAGTGGCGCCTTTTGATGCGGATGTTCAGTTAACGATTGAGTTGTCAGACTCGGACAGTGTACAAGGCAATGAAACGTTGGCTAATATGGGTTTTTCTGGTGATTTTGATGTGGGTGGGAGTAACTATAATGCAACCGATGATAAGTTTCTTCGTTACGGTCGCTGGAAGTTAGAGAATGCTTTTGGACCAGAGACTAACTCATTAAAAGTGCCGATGCTAGCTCAGTTTTATGATGGAACGGTATTCATTACCAATACAGATGATAACTGTTCTACCTATGATGCCATTGACATGGTTATTAATCCTAGTTTGGCGAATAGTGGATCAACGTCTGCGTCGGGTAGCGGGACTGCTATCAATGGTGAGGCCCTTTTGGCACAGCAAGTGGTGCTCTCCGCGCCCGGTTTGACCCACGAGGGGAGTGCGCAGCTTTGTTTAAATGTTGAAAACTGGCTTAAATTTGACTGGAATAATGATGGACTGAATTTGGCGCAGGTATGTGATGCTTCGTCTAGCTCGATAATGGGAGATAACGATAACCCTATGTCGACTGCCACATTCGGCCGTTACAGAGGTCACGACCGGATTATCTACTGGCGAGAAGTGAGTAATTAACAGACTCTGATTCCGTTGTACGCCATCAAAGGCTACGGGCTTGTGTGCATAGTGTGAACTTCACTTGTAGCCGTGATGAAAGGAGGCACGACTGGAATCAAGGAATGGTCACAATGGTTACACAACCCTTGATTCCGCTTCCGCTTCGCTGCATCACGGCTACAAGACCTGACTCGTCATCCTCGTTCTACTCCTCGTCATCCCCTGCTGATACCATATCAAGCTCTTTAATCTTGCGAGTCAACGTATTGCGCCCCCAACCTAGTAGAATTGATGCGTCTCGTCTACGCCCAGCGGTGTGTTTTAAGGCAGACTCGATCATGATTTTCTCAAACTCAGGCACTGCTGTGTCCAAAATTCCCTGCTTGCCGCGTTTTAACTCTTGGTCTGCCCAGTTTCGTAACCCTTCTTGCCAGGTTGTACCGGTAGCAGATGTTTCATCCTGATCCAGTAGTTCAGGGGGCAGGTCGGTGATGTGAATCTCACGCCCGCTAGCCATAACGGTGAGCCAGCGACAGGTATTTTCCAATTGCCTGACGTTACCAGGCCATGCAAGACTACTAAGGTACTCAGCCGTTTCTTCCCTTAATATTTTGGGCGATACTGCTAGCTCTTCTGCTGCCTTGTTTAGGAAGTGACCTGTGAGCCGGGGGATATCTTCCCGCCTCTCTGAAAGTCTGGGCAGATGAATTCGAATGACGTTGAGGCGGTGAAATAGATCTTCCCGGAAGGTACCTTCTTGTACTAATTTTTCAAGATTTTGGTGAGTCGCCGCAATTATTCGTACATCGACTTTTACGGCGCTGGCGCCACCAATACGATAAAACTCACCATCTGCCAACACTCTTAATAAGCGAGTTTGGGTATCTGCTGGCATATCTCCAATTTCATCTAGAAATAGTGTGCCGCCATTGGCTTGTTCGAAGCGTCCCTCTCGCATGCCGCCTGCGCCAGTGAATGAACCCTTTTCATGGCCGAAAAGCTCGGATTCGATAAGGTCTTTAGGGATAGCGGCCATATTAAGGGCGATAAACTCCTCATTTGAACGGGGACTATGTTGATGCAGTGCTCTGGCAACAAGTTCTTTCCCTGAGCCCGACTCGCCGTTGATGAGTACGGTTATATTGGATTGCGACAAGCGCCCAATGGCTCTGAAGACTTCCTGCATAGCAGGTGCCTCGCCAATGATCTCGGTCTCTTGTTGCAGTGTCTCGGTGGACTTCTCGAGCTTCTGTGCTCGCTGCTCTTGCGAATGGGTGACAGCTCTTTTTACCAGTGCGACGGCTTCATCGACATCAAACGGTTTCGGGAGGTATTCGAATGCACCACTTTGATAGGATGAGACCGCGCTATCAAGGTCTGAGTGAGCAGTCATAATAATAACCGGTATTTCCGGGTATTGACTGTTGATCTCTCCTAGTAATTCAAGGCCGTCTATACCAGGCATACGGATATCGCTAATAATCGCATCCGGCATCTCTCGTTGTAGTCGATTAAGAATACCGTCGCCATTTTCGAACGACTCAATATCAAGGGTTTCTTGCCCTAGTGCCTTTTCTAACACCCAGCGAATTGAACGATCATCATCAATAACCCATACAGTTGGTGTTCCGGTCATTACTCAAGCTCCAATTTACTCTCTAGGGGAATAAAAATTATAAAATTTGTTTTTCCAGGTTCGCTTTCGCATTCAACAAGCCCTTGATGCTGACCGATGATACCTTGGGTGATGGATAGTCCAAGCCCAGTGCCCTCTGCACGCCCACTGACCATTGGGTAGAATATATTTTGAATTAAGTTTTCAGAAATTCCAGGACCATCATCGATAATGTCTATTCGAAGGACTAGTCGGTGTCGTGTATGGCCAATCGTAAATTGACGCAATGGTCGGGTTCTAAATGTAATACTTCCAGGTTCTTTTCTATCTGTTTGTTGTGTCAATGCCTGCATTGCGTTGCGAGATATATTCAGAAGTGCTTGTATAAGCTGTTCTTTATCACCCATGAATTCGGGAATACTGGGGTCATAGTCTCGGATGAGGCGTACACGGCCTTTTGCTTCGACGTTAATTAGGCTGTAAACCCGCTCAAGTACCTCGTGAATATTGGTAGGTTCTAATTGGAATACTTTATTAGGGCCTAGCATCCTATCAACTAAGTTCCTTAACCGGTCTGACTCTTCAATAATAATCTGAGTATATTCGTGTAGCGACGGGTGTTTTAGCTCTCGCTCTAGTAGTTGTGCTGAGCCCCTGATTCCCCCTAACGGATTTTTTATTTCGTGAGCCATGCCTCTAATGAGAATGCGAGTGGTTTCTTGATTAGCAAGAAGTTCTTCTTCTCGACTAATACGTATCAAGCGGTCTCTAGGCTGAATCTCAATAAGCAAAACGGGAGGAGATACACCGGCTACAGGGGAGGCAGAGTAATCTACGGTTATTTTATTTCCGCTATGCAGAGAGAACTCGGCTTCTCGCTTGGTATACGAGTGACCTGCTGTTATGGAGTGTTTTAACGACTCGGTGTTGTCTGGTGTCTCTGTGAAAAGATCTTTTACGAATGACCCAATGGTTCGTTTGCCACTGACCTCCAGCAGCACCTCTGCTGAAGGGTTAAAGTAAACCGCCTTCAGTTGTTGGTCCAAAAGAATCACTGCTGTTGAAAGATTTTCTAGCAGGCTTTTGTGAAAATTGCTCGTTAGCATCGTATAGAATCCTGTATTTACATTGCTAAAGCAAAAACCAAACCACCTATCTATGAAATTAGTAAAATCTCAACAAAGGCGGGGTTTATTTATTTAAAATACCATGGATGCGCCCCAAAAAGGAGCTAAATAGCAAATAGTGAAGGGAAAGCCCTCCCCATATAAGGGAGTCGAGAGTCGGAGGTTTGAATATTAATGCATAATGTTGATGCGAATCGGCTGAGTTAAGTATATTTGTGCGCTATTATGGTGCGTTGGAGCATGGTGGCTATATGTTAATTAGCTCTTGGGGTTATTCTAGGCGCTTGAGGGCGGTGAAGGGTGAATGTTGTAATATCGCTGCTGATCAGTGTCTTGCCTGTGTTATCTATTATATTGACCTGAAGTTGGTGTGTTCCTCTATCGACGTTGGATAAACCGAAGCTACCACTTGTGTTGCTGTTATAAGGGGTTCCATCCATAACAAGCTGCATAGAGTGGCCTGCTTGAAGGCTTGGGTTTACCTCTGAAGAAACGGATACGAGGCCGTTGCCTGAATTAAATGCGCTGTCGTTTGCAGGCTGAGTAATTGTGACGCGTTGATAGGTGGCTTCGCTATCGGTTGAAGTGTCTGAGTTCTCTGATGTAAAGACATCAGCGCCTTTGGGTAATTTGATACTTTGAGGGTTTTTGACTTTTATTTTTTCTGCGCCTTCACGGGGTTGGTCGCTATACTCAACAACGCCTTCGTCATTAACGGACTTGTATATGTCCGCGAGCACTAAATTATGACTAGCCATTAAAGCCGTTAAAAAAATACTTGTTTTAATGATGTTCATTATTATTCAACCGGTTTATTCGAATTAGTAATTAGCCGCGATATTATAGACATCTTAGCAGTAGACGATTGAAATGGCGAAAAAAAAGCCCCAGCAAAGTGGGGCTTTTTAGTGTTAGCTGCCTAGGGGTAGCTAACGGGGTCACTAGGTTTAATAGTGATCCCTATCTTCTCTGATAAACAATATGACCTTGTTCTACTCTTATTGTTTATAGAGAGTAGTACATGTCAAACTCAATTGGGTGAGTTGTCATGTTTAAACGCTCAACTTCTTCGCGCTTCAGGTCTATGTATCCCTGAATCATATCTTTAGTGAATACGCCGCCCTTAGTCAGGAACTCATGGTCTGCTTCTAGGCAGTCTAGAGCTTCTTCTAGGGTTGCTGCTACGGTTGGGATTTCTGCTGCTTCTTCTGCAGGAAGGTCATAAAGATCCTTATCCATTGCATCACCTGGGTGTAGCTTATTCTGAATGCCGTCAAGGCCAGCCATTAACATTGCAGAGAATGCTAGGTATGGGTTACCTGTTGGGTCAGGGAAGCGAACTTCGATACGACGAGCTTTTGCACTGTTAACGAAAGGAATACGGATAGATGCAGAGCGGTTTCGTGCAGAGTATGCAAGCATAACAGGTGCTTCGAAACCTGGAACCAAACGCTTGTACGAGTTGGTAGATGCGTTGGTGAACGCGTTGATTGTTTTAGCGTGCTTGATGATGCCGCCAATGTAAAACAATGCGTTTTCAGACAGGCCTGCATAGCTGTCTCCAGCCATTAGGTTTACACCGTCTTTAGAAATAGATTGGTGAACGTGCATACCGGAACCGTTATCACCTACTACTGGTTTAGGCATGAATGTTGCCGTTTTGCCGTATGCGTGAGCAACATTATGTACACAGTACTTAAGAATCTGAACTTCATCTGCTTTCTTGACTAGCGTGTTAGGGCCTACACCAATCTCACACTGACCAGCCGTGCCGACTTCGTGGTGATGAACTTCAATTACTAAGCCCATTGCGTCCATTGCTGAACACATGGCCGCACGAAGGTCATGTAGTGAATCTACAGGAGGAACTGGGAAGTAACCCCCTTTAACGCCTGGACGGTGACCGGTGTTTCCGCCTTCGATATCTTCATGAGAAACCCATGCGGCTTCTTCAGAGTTAATGGAGTACATCGCTCCATTCATGTCGGTTTTCCATTTAACATCGTCAAATACGAAAAACTCTGGCTCAGGACCAAATAGTGCAGAATCGCCAATGCCAGTAGACTTCAAGTATTCTTCGGCTCGACGCCCAACTGAGCGTGGGTCACGCTCGTAACCTTGCATCGTAGTAGGTTCAACAATGTCGCAACGCAAATTTAGTGTGGTGTCTTCGGTGAAGGGGTCAATAACAGCTGTTTCGTCGTCAGGCATTAGAATCATGTCTGATTCGTTAATACCCTTCCAGCCTGCAATCGATGAGCCGTCAAACATTTTGCCTTCTTCAAAGAAGTCTTCGCTAATTTCGCGAATAGGAAGAGATACATGCTGTTCTTTTCCTCGAGTATCAGTGAAACGAAGGTCTACCCATTTTACGTCGTGTTCTTTAATGAGATTCAGAGTTTTCTCTGACATTCTATGTACTCCATCTGATTGATGATTGTTGTTTTGTCGCCCTCGCACGTTGCGCCCTAATGTGACGCCAAGGGTATCTACAGAAGGCTACACGTTTGAAGAAAGCAGCGAAAGAATAGCATGACTGTTAGGAAGATTCTTCAAGTTTTTGTTGCACTCCTTTATGCAATATGCTGGCCAAAGAGTTGCTTGGGTGATTTATAGAAGTGAAACAGTTGGTTAGTTGTGTGTATAGTATTTCTGCCTTAATTGTGTGCGTTTAGGTGTGAAAGCCCTTATATGGTGCGGTGGTTTTGGTTGGTGTGGCGTTGCTATTAAGAAGGGGGTTTAACTCTTTCGTAGATTGGAAGCTTTTCCTTTATCCTTTTTCTTCAATACTGTACAATTCGCGTCCATTTTTTTATTGTCAGATTGGTAAAGCCTGTGATTCAGAATCTACGTAACATCGCAATTATCGCTCACGTTGACCACGGTAAAACAACGTTGGTCGATAAACTTTTGAGCCAGTCCGGCACCCTTGAGCGCAAGGATGAAGGTGCTGAGCGCATCATGGACTCTAATGACCAGGAAAAAGAACGCGGAATTACCATCCTGGCAAAAAATACAGCGATTAGCTGGAACGACTACCGCATCAATATTGTAGACACTCCCGGACACGCAGATTTTGGTGGTGAGGTTGAGCGTGTTTTATCTATGGTCGACTCAGTATTGTTATTGGTCGATGCGGTTGATGGGCCAATGCCTCAAACACGTTTTGTAACCTCTAAGGCGTTTGAAAAGGGCTTGCGACCGATTGTTGTTATCAACAAGATTGACCGTCCGGGTGCTCGTCCGGACTGGGTGATGGATCAGGTGTTTGAGTTGTTTGATAATTTGGGTGCAACTGATGAGCAGTTGGACTTCCCTGTTATTTATGCGTCTGCCATTAATGGTATTGCAGGTCTTGACCCTGAAGATATGGCTGAAGATATGACTCCGCTATATCAAATGATTACTGAGCAGGTTCCGGCGCCTGATGTTGATCCTGAAGGTTCATTTCAGATGCAGGTGTCTGCTCTGGCTTATGATAGTTATGTGGGTGTTATTGGTGTAGGTCGTATTACGAGAGGTACGTTGGCACCTAATCAGCAGGTTATCGTTAAAAGTGCAAATGGCGATGAGCGTAAAGGTAAGGTTCTAAATGTTAAAGGGTATTTAGGGCTTGAACAGGTCGAAACTCAGTTGGCGACCGCGGGCGATATTGTTTGTATTAATGGTATTGATGGCCTGAGTATCTCAGATACTTTGTGCGACCCTGAAAATATAGAGGCGTTACCTGCGCTTAGTGTTGATGAGCCGACAGTGAGTATGACATTTATTGTCAACGACTCCCCGTTTGCAGGTACAGAGGGTAAGTTTGTTACCACTCGAAATATTAAAGATCGATTGGATCAAGAGTTAATACATAACGTTGCGTTACGCGTTGCGCAAGGTGATACGCCTGATAAGTTCATCGTGTCGGGTCGTGGTGAGCTTCATTTATCGGTATTGATTGAAACAATGCGTCGTGAAGGTTTTGAAATGGGGGTTTCTCGTCCAGAGGTTGTGCAAAGACAGGTGGGTGAAGAGATTCATGAGCCGTTTGAGCAGGTTGTAATTGACGTAGAGGAAGTTCATCAAGGTTCCATAATGGAAGAAATTGGTTTGCGTAAAGGTGAGCTGACAAATATGGAGCCTGACGGAAAGGGTCGGGTTCGTTTGGAGTTTATTATTCCTTCACGAGGCCTGATTGGATTCAGAGGGACGTTTTTGACTCTGACTTCTGGTTCGGGGATTATGACTAGTATTTTTGACCATTATGGGCCGGTTAAGCAGGGTGACTCGTTTAGTCGTCAAAACGGTGTATTAATCAGTATGGTTAAAGGTAAAACGGCTGCTTATGCGTTGTTTAACATTCAGGCTCGGGGAAAGTTGTTCTTAGGGCATGCTGTGGATGTTTATGAAGGGCAGGTAATTGGTATTCATTCGCGATCTAATGATTTGGTAGTTAACCCTATTAAAGGTAAGCAGTTAACTAACGTTAGAGCGTCAGGTACTGATGAGGCTTTAACCTTGGTTCCGCCTATTAAGCATACGTTGGAGCAGGCGTTGGAGTTTATTGAGGATGATGAGCTTGTTGAAGTGACGCCTTTAAGTATTCGTATTCGTAAGAAGTTGTTGACAGAGAATGAGCGTAAGCGAGCAAAATAGCATTTTTTGATAGTGTGAGAGCCTAAGCGTCCGGCAAGTTCGTTTGGCTTTAAGTAAAAAGGCGACCCCTAAGCAGGGTCGCCTTTTTTGTTTTTTCGTCCTTTAACAATAGTGATGACTGAATTACACTTGAGTTATATTGGTATTGAATGGTAGTTGTTATGCGCTTACTTGTGTGAATGGGTGTAAGCGTAAGAAGTGCCAGATAATCATTAACTTATGCTGCAATGGTTGATCTTTTATGTTGACGTTATTTCCTGATTTAGCTCCCAATCAAACCTACCGTTTTTCTGTTTCGGATGTCCATGAAGTCTATGTTGAAGAAGCGGGGAACCGGAACGGAATACCTGTTGTTGTTATGCATGGAGGGCCTGGTCTTGGTTGTGGTCGTTATTTAAGGCGGTTTTTTGATTCGGAGCGTTTCAGGATTATTATGATTGATCAGCGTGGGGCTGGCAGGTCGCGGCCGCTTGCAGAGGTGTTGGATAATAATACAAATGCACTTATTTCTGATGTGGAGTTTGTGCGACAAGAGTTGGGCGTTGATAAGTGGTTGGTGTTTGGTTACGGTTGGGGTGCAACGCTTGGGCTACTCTACGCTTTGCGTTATTCGCAGGTAGTGGTGGGTATGTTGTTGCAGGGTGTGATGCTTGGGGGGCAGAAAGAGGTAGATTGGTTGCTCAAGGATGGCTGTAATCGAATTTTTTCAGATAGTTGGGGGGAGTTTACCGCACTGCTAGGGGAGGGTGAGCGTGATGACGTACTTGGCGCATATGCTAACCGATTAAGCGACAGTAATGAGCTTGTTCAGATGCAGGCGGCAAAGGCTTGGGCGTATTGGATGGCTCGTTGTTCAACGCTTCACCCAAATCAGTCGGTAGTAGATTATTATTTGAACCCTCATGTGGCGATTGCTCTGGCGAAGTTGCAGTGCCATTACTTCTCTAATTTGGGATTTGAGGCGGAAGCTGAAATTCAGCGGGGGCTCAAGTGCCTGGCAGGTATACCAGGAATTATGGTGCATGGACGGTATGATTTAATTTCGCCCTTAAGTGGTGCGTTAAATCTACAGAGGCGCTGGAGTGGGGCGGAAATTCATATTATTCGTGATGCTGGGCATTCGATTGCAGAGCCGGCAATTGTAGATGCGATACTTAATTCCATTAATCAGTTGATTGACAGGGTTGGCCCTGATATTGCTTAGGTTGATTGTATGTATTTTAACCCAGTGGTTGATAGCTAAATTTGTTATGTGATTGATATTAGGCTGACTATTCTAATTTTTATGATTACTATTGTTTCAGTTTTTTTGTTCCAAAGGCTCTATTTCCTGGATGCTCTGTGTGGTGATTATCGTTTGAGAGTTCTGTTTTGAAAGGGGTGATTCAAAGGGTCTCGGAGGCTTCTGTTGAAGTAGATGGGTTTCTGGTTGGTGCGATCGACAGAGGTATACTTCTTCTGCTAGGAGTAGAGAGTGGTGACTCTCGGCAGGAAGCTGATCGCCTACTCAAAAAAGTACTCTCCTATCGCATATTCGATGATGAGTCAGGGAAGATGAATTTAAGCCTAACGGATGTAGCCGGTGCGCTCCTGATAGTCTCTCAGTTTACCATTGTTGCAGATACCAAAAAGGGCTTGCGTCCTGGGTTTTCATTAGGGATGGCCCCAGGTGATGGGTTGAAGTTGTACGACTACTTTGTTGCTCAGGCAAAACGAGCGTATCCGAAAATTGAAACAGGGTGTTATGGCTCGGATATGAGAGTATCGCTAGTCAATGATGGTCCGGTTACATTTTTATTGGAGTGCTAGGAAGTTGTCGGTGGTTCGTGTTTTCTTGCAAGGTCTTAGGGGGCGGTTGTTACAAAACTACGACGAAAGTATGAAATATGTCTAGCGCTAGCTCTGGTAGGATGCGCATTGGCTATTTTAGTGTGAGGATTGCAAGTTGTTACTTGAGTTTTCCCTAACTTATTGAAAGGTAAGGTGATGGTGGTGGTTTAAGGGTTATGTTATTAGCTTAAATTAACAAAATGTTACAAAAAATAATAGGATTAATTTGCAAAAAAACGTTTCATATATTAAATAGTAAATATGATTATAAACTTTAAGAAACACTTGTAACGTACTGTTTATTTGAAGTTTGTTAGTGCTTATATAAAATTACATGGTTTGTGATGTTATATAAGTGTTAATTAAGGTTCCTGTGATTCGTTAATTGAATGCGTAGTTGAGCTCTTTTGTGGGTGTTGAAGGTGTGACAGTTATGTATTTGAGCAATTTGGAATGCAAATAAGTAGTCAAGATAAAGAGCGATGAGTAATAAAATTTGCACTTTGTCATGAAAATGACATATCTTTTTACTACAAATGGACGCAGCAAATGTTCATTGGGAAATTTAAGCAAACTTAAAAATAGTTTTAACCCTTCAGCCTTCAAATTTTCATTAAGAAAAATGAAGTTGAAAAAATTAATAAACAAAAGGAAGACGAAATGAAAAAGACTCTGATTGCTTCAGCAGTTGCGGCAGCAGCACTATCTACCTCTGCGTTCGCTATGGATCCAGCTTCCGAGCTGGCTTCAAAGCTTGATAGCATGCCTACAGTGTACGGTAATATTCAGCTTGCATGGTATCACGCTGATGTTGATCCAGGTGGAAGTGAGTCTGCTTTGATCGATAATGGTTCTACTATTGGTTTCAAGCATAGCCATGAGATTTCTCCTGGTATAACGGCGTTCTTGAAAGCTGAGCTTGAATTTGATGCTGATGATAAGGCTGGTAATGGTGGTCTGAGTGGATTTGATGAAGCATACATTGGTGTTAAAGGTGACTTTGGTAAGGTTTGGGTAGGTTCTGATGATTCTACTTATGAGCGTGGAGTGGATATAATCTCTAACCATTGGGAGTTTGGTGACGGCGCAATCGATACCGCTTCGTATGATACTGGTGAGGGTGACTTGGTTCAGTATACAACCCCTTCAATGGCTGGCTTTGAAGTTGGTGTTGCTGTTCAAATTAATGGTGATGGAGAAAAAGGTGACAAGTCTTATCCGTACCAGCTTTCTGTGACTTATAGTCTTGACGCTTTGACGGTTGCATTTGCATTGGACTCAAATGACGGTGATCGTGCTTACTCTAGCGCTACTGACGGTTCAGCTCCAAATGATGAGAATACATACGGTTTGATGGCTTCCTATGATATGGGTGACTTCGGCCTTACTGGTGAATACCACACTCGTTCAGATGTAGAAAGCACCTATGGTTTGATGGGTACGTATAGTATGGGGGCTAATACGTTTGCAGCTGGTTATGTAATGATCGAAAGTGATGCGCCTGGTAGCAGTGAAGAGTCTTCTGGTGTCGCGCTTCAGGCCTTGCACAACTTGTCTGACCATATGTATGTGTGGACGGAAGCATACTTTGTTAATAGTGATCCAGGTGTGGCTGGTACAGCAGATAGTGATGGTACTGTTTTAGCTATGGGTGCTGCATACGTCTTCTAATCATTTGATTGGTTTGCGTTGTGTATCGAAAACCGACCTCTAATAGGGTCGGTTTTTTTGTGTGTAAGGTTTCAACAATTTCAATAGGGTCAGTCTCGATCGATAACTCTCTTTCTCCTAGATTGAGTTTTAAAAGCCTCTTATCTTCTATTTCCCTCCCTTAGCTCTTTCATCTAATATCACTCTCAAGTCTAAGCCGTCATTGTGAGCTAGAAATCGAATTTAGTTCACAAAATACCCCTGGAATGAGTATGTCAAAAGAAATTGAATTAAAGATGGTTGTAATGCCTGCAGCGTTAAAGTCCGTGCTGCCTGTGTTGCTTAATAGGTTGGGTGCGCAAGAGGTTAAAGAGACTTGGTTAGTTAATGCGTATTTTGATACCAGTGAGTTGTTGCTTAATCAAGCGCGCATTGCACTTAGGGTTAGGCAAAAAGAGGGTTTATTTATTCAGACCCTAAAAACTAAAGGGTATAGTGCAGGGGGGTTAAGTCAAAGAGGTGAGTGGGAGTGGGTAGTGCCAGAAAATAAGTTAGACGTCTCACTGCTGCATGAGGGGTTATGGCCAAGTGATATTCCTGTTGAAGAGTTGGATGCAGTTTTTGAAACTAACTTTAAGCGTATTAGTGCAATAATTGAATGTAGTGGCGCAAAAATTGAGCTGGCTGTGGATGAGGGGTGCATTTCATCAGATGAAGCTAAAGTGCCTTTAGCTGAGATAGAGCTTGAGCTAATGCAAGGGGATGTTGATGTATTGTTTGAGGTGGCATCAATAATCGCAAAAACGATGCCTGTAATGCTTGCGGATGTGAGTAAGGCTGAAAAAGGCTATCGCCTGAAGGATAATAGCTTATCTAATGAGTTTTTATATTCTTATGAATGTGTGAGTGATCATAAAGCTTATGTGAAAAACCTAGTATCACGAAACCTGGCATATTGGTTGTATTTGGTTGATCGGGCGAGCGTTGAATTTAGTAGGTCGTTGTTAGCTGATATGGCGGGGGTGTTGTGCGTTTTGCGAGAGGTTGTTTCGAATTATAAGTATGCCGATAGCTCGAAAGCGTTCGTTTCTGCAGGTTTGTTTGATTCTGAAATTGAGTATTTAAATGATTTGCTAGCTGGAGATGTTATGGCTGGGGGTGTTGATCAGCTATTGGCGCAAACTCGCGCAGGGGTTCTTGCTATCGATTTATCTCGTTGGCTGCGAAGCATCTAATATTTTATTGGTTTATCTGTGCTAGCCTATTGACGGGGCGTCTTAACAATATATAATGCGCCCCTCTTCTGCAGAAGGCACCGGAATACAGGGTGTTGGTAGAAGGCTAAGATGTTGAAATAAGATAACTTTTTTGG
>OJFV01000041.1_pt1 | contig 114310 bp, 98 predicted proteins | sample 1594391 | NCBI WGS metagenome assembly OJFV01 (sample SAMN05416856, study PRJEB24817) | seawater metagenome | isolation source: Sea water | place: Canada:Atlantic | collected 2013-11 | reverse complement strand
TGAAGGCAAAAAGCCTCTTATTTGTTGATACTTTCACAGCCTCGAAGCGGAATCAGGAGTTATTGTAATATCGATAAGCCTCCTTGATTCCAGTCGTGCCCAAAACGTATCACGGGGTAGGCGCTACCTTTTTTCGTCACGGTTACAGAGAAATAACGCCTGCATGATTATCGATGCTAAAACGGCAGTCGCACCTCAAAGCATACTCCGCTATTATCTTTTAGGTTGCAAGCGTGTACGACTCCGTCGTGATAATCGGTAATGAGCTTAACAATGACTAAGCCTTGCCCCATATGCCCCTCCTCTTGTTGCCCCCCTCTCAGCGAAATAAACGAACTGAAAATTTCACGCTGCATATTTTCAGGTAACAATGGTCCTTCATTGCTCACTGATAGTGAATAATAGTGAGGCTTAGTGGTTAGCTCGATTGAAATTTTTCCGCCTTCATGGGTGAAATCTTTGGCATTATCGACCAGTTTGTCCATCAATTGAGCGATTAGTTCAGGCGCCCCTGATGTAGGTCTGGCTTCAGGGCTAACCAGGATTTCAATATGGTGCTTGGTCAGTAGGCTTCTAAACGCTTCTCCGGTACTGATTACCACTTCTGTTAGATTAAATGGCTCTTTTTCTGTATTGGCGATACTCTTTTCGAGTCTTGAAGCTTCACTCATCGACTGAATAATTAAGCTAAGGCGTCTAGTACCTTCGTTTGCTCTAAGTAAGTAGGTACTTACTTCATTGAAATGTTCACTTACAAATAACTGCTCGTTAATCGATAGGTTTTCAATCGATGAGCGCACAATTGCGAGTGGTGTTTTGAGTTCATGAGAAAGCTTGCGTGAAAAGTTCTCAAGATACTCAGTGTAATGGGTAACCTCTTGGTGCATGGCCGCGAAACTACGTGAAAGGTCGCCTAGCTCGTCTTGCGTGGTTGAAGGCAAAAAGTCATGCCTGATACGCCCATCTTCACTGATAGAGGTATCAATTTGGTTGCGTAGTCGTGTGACGCGCCAAGAAAGCAGAGATGAGAATCCAAGCAGTACTAGCACTATTAACAGTACGACGGAAAAGCTGACCGCAATTAATTTAACCATAGCGCTATCTGAGAGTGAGGCGATTGCATCTGTAGTTTGCTCAACTAAAATAACGCCTGGAGCGATCTTTGCGACTGGGTCTTGGTGAATGAGATCAATAGGGTATGCGGCAGCGATGATGGCTTGATTATTGACAGGGTCATGAAACCAGTTGGTTGTAGGCTGGCTCTTTAAGGCTGTACGAATCGCTTGATTATTACGTTGACCAGGGGGTGTTTGCTGTTCTGCGTCGGCAGGTTTTTGTTGGCCCAATACGGCTTTGAATAACGACAACAGTATATCCCGAGCGAGTGATTCATACTCCCCCTGTTGCCATGGTGCACTATAGACTTCTTCGTTGGTTTGACCTATTTGTGCGATGACCCAGTGATTGCTATCGATCAGACTAATACGAGTGAAGTCTCGATGATAGGGCTCAATCAGTGTTTCTAATGAGCTGGTGCGATGGACAACGGTGGGTAGCCTACGGTGCTCCTCGGGCGGTGTAATGCCAGACCATGCATTCTGAGCCGCGTGACCAGAGGCTTTGATGATGGTGAACCCGAGGCCACCTTTCACCCTAGATAACGGCATCTCTAGCTCAACTTGATAGCCCTCGCGAGTATCCTGCCAATACCCTCTCAGGGATGTATCTTTAATAAAACGTCTGGTGCCGCTGCGGGTCAGTAGGTCGACAGGCCCAGGGGCAATGGGGCTAGCAATAGTGTCGACTACATGTCCTTGTTGTGTGTTAAATTTAAGTAGCAAGTGGTCACTATTCTTTAGTTCTCGTTTAGCAGGGTTTCGATAACGTGTGTTGGGGGTGGTGACTTTTATAAATAAGTAAAGGTGCTTGCCACGAACACCTGCTTGATAGGCAACAGATAGTTCGTTGTTTGAGCTTTTTAGCGAGGTGAGTTCTTGAGCGGCGGCTCTCCAATCGTCGAAATACCCGTCCAGAATAATAGGGGCAGGTAGTTTGAATGCGTAAACGGAGTGATAGTCTTTAATAGAGGGTGATGGTTGCTCAATGTTTTTTTTGGCTAGCTGCTCGGCAATTAGTTTTGCATGCTGACTCAGGTTGGTGAGTTGGTTCTGACGTAAGGTTTGCTCTAACTCTTGTATGAATAGATAGCCTGCCCATGGAATAAGAAGCGTGAGCAAACTAATCAGAAATAACTGATGACGTAACCTCAAAACGGTAGTCCTGACAGGGTTGTGTCATGGGCGATAATTAATCGAATGGTTGCAGGGTATCTACGCGTCATCAAGTTTCCAGCGATAGCCCATGCCGTAAGCCGTTTGAATGTTATTAAAACCGCTATCAATAGAGGTGAACTTTTTGCGTATCCGTTTGATGTGTGAAGTGATAGTATTATCATCTAATACAGTGTTGGCTGCATCCATCAATTGAGTGCGGTTTTTTACATGGCCGGGGTGCTTGATTAATGCGTGAAGCATCCAGAATTCGGTTACAGTAAGGTCAATCAAGTAAGACTTCCAAGTCACAATCATACGATCAACGTTGACATCTAACGAGCCTCGAGTGAGTAGCTCTTCGTGTGTTTTTACATTGCGTTGCATAGCCTCTACCCTGCGGAAAAGTGCAACAATACGGGCCATCATATGAGGCAGCGAGATATCTTTGGTGAGATAGTCATCTGCACCTAGTTTGAGCCCTAAAATCTGGTCTAGTTCGCTGTCTCTGGCGGTGAGAAATATCATGGGCAGTTCAGGAGATTTAACCCTCAATTGACGACATATTTCAAACCCTCCCTCAATGTCATCACCCAGCCCTACGTCAATAATCACCAAGTCTGGCAATGTGTTTTCAAAGTGCGCGAGTGCATCGATTCGATTGTCAAAGTCCACTACTTCATAGCCGTACTTGGTGAGCGCATCACAATAGTTTGCGCGGATCGCAGGTTCGTCTTCTATGATGGCTATTTTTCGTTTCATGGTTTATCTGGCTCTTGGTTTCCAGTACAGCGCTATTTATCAATATTGTTTGCTAAGGTGATGATAATTAAAGCATGACTGAGGCGATAGCACTATCCCTGTAAGATGCTTTGTCATAATTCATCACATTTCATCCCTAACGTTTCACTTTTCGTCCTCTGAATCGACGCTTTTGATTGTTGTAATGACGGTAGATTCAAATTGAACGCGAGCTAAATGTCATAATAAGAGGGCTGGAAAATGGGACTTACAGTAACGGGGGATCAATTCGTTGTTAGGCAAGGTGAGTGTGGTAGCGCTCAGAAACGGCTAACTAGATCTTGGTGGTATTCAAGAATACAAGACATGCTTATGTTGATGGCTCTACTGATGTTGCTGACAGGGTACAGCTTGTCTGCACAGGCTTTTACAGAGCAAGGTGTTGAGCGTGAGGTAACTCTTGATCAGGTGGATAGCGGCCGGTTGCTATGGAAGCCGCTATTATCGAACGGTAGCACTGCAACGTCTGGTCGAGATATTCACTATAAACCTGCAACGTTATTAGCAGAAGACGTTGCGATTAATGTGTCAGGATTAATCTTAACGGCCACCCTAAAGCAGAGATTTAAAAATGATACGTCAGAATGGTTGGAAGCGATTTATGCGTTCCCTCTGCCTGAAAATGCCGCACTTTATAAAATGGAAATGAAGGTTGGAACTCGGCTGATTAAAGGAGAGGTTAAGGAGAAGGCTCAAGCGAAAAAAATCTACCAGAATGCCAAGGCTGCTGGGAAAAAATCAGCACTGGTAGAGCAGCATCGCCCCAACTTATTCACTAATAATATCGCCAATATTCCACCTGGAGAAACGATTGAAATCACGCTGGAATACAATCAGGTGGCTCGTTATGACCAGGGTATGTTCGAGCTTCGATTTCCTCTCACCACTACGCCTCGATACTTCCCTGGCACGACTATTTCTGAGGATGGTGTCAGCCACAAAGTTCCAATGGGCGCTGAATCAGCAGAAGCCATTGCTAGTCATATTAACGAACAAAATCCGTCATCTACTATTGATGCTATGACCGGGTGGGCTTTACCTACGACTCAAGTACCGGATGCTCATTTAATATCTCCTTTTACAGTTCCTCTTGCTGTGATGCCGGCGAACTCCCATAACGTCACACTGGTGGCAGACATTGATGCTGGCTTCCCTGTTGAAAATATGAGCAGTTTGAGTCATCAGGTGGTTGTTCAGTCGCAAGACTATGATGGTCAAGAAAGGGGAGGGCAGAGTCGCTATCAGGTGAGTCTCAATAGTGGCAAAAGCCCAATGGATCGAGATTTCGTTTTGACATGGCAATCTCAGATGGGGGCTGAGCCCAAAGCGGCGTTGTTTAGTGAAGAGTGGAAAGGGGAGCAATACTCGTTGTTAATGGTGATGCCTCCTCAGCAATTGCCAGAAGAGATGATGTTGCCCAGAGAGCAGGTGTTTGTGATCGACACGTCTGGGTCAATGGGCGGAGAGTCGATACGGCAAGCAAAAGCGTCATTGGTGAAGGCTCTCCATAGCCTGAGGGCAGGAGACCGGTTTAATGTAATTGAGTTTAACAGCTTTACTCATTCGCTGTTTAAACGCTCTGTACCTGCTAGTCCTCAAAAGGTCGCTGAGGCGCTTGATTATGTTAGAAGCTTGCAAGCCAGCGGTGGAACTGAAATGTCTTCCGCACTGACGGCAGGTTTTTCAGGCGCGGTTTATCCTGGTTACCTTCGTCAGGTAATTTTTGTGACAGATGGTAGCGTGGGGAACGAGGCGGCGTTATTTGATCAAATTCAACAGGAACTGGGCGACTCAAGGTTATTTACTATCGGTATCGGGTCGGCACCGAATAGCTACTTTATGAGAAAAGCTGCGGAGTTTGGTCGAGGGAGTTTTACCTATATTGGTGATTTAACCGAAGTGGAGGCCAAACTGAAAAGCCTATTTGATAAACTGAGAGCACCGGTGCTGAGTGACTTGGCGATGAGCCTCACTAAAGACGGCTCTTCAACCAGATTTGAACATTACCCAAGCAAAATAAATGACCTCTATTTAGGTGAGCCGGTTGTTCAGGTGATCAAGCATACTAAAAAAGCATCTGCTATCAGGTTGTCGGCTAACAGTGTTGGGATGTATCAAAGTCAGACACCTCTTTGGGAGCAGACTATTGACCTCAATGGCGCTAAACAAGCCAAAGGTATCGCGACTTATTGGGCCAGACAGAAAATTGAGTCTTTGGTGGATTCAGCCTCTCTTGATAATGCTAAAGAGAATAAAGAACGCCTTCGAGGGGATGTGATTGCCGTCGCGCTGAAGCATCACTTAGTTAGCCCTTATACTAGCTTGGTTGCGGTTGAAGAGGTTGTTTCAAGGCCTGAAGCGTTAGCGTTAAAGCAAGATGCTGTCCCCCAGTTATTGCCAAAAGGCAGCACGCCCAAAATGGTTCGGCTTCCTCAAACCGCAACCTCATCGCAACTGTATATGCTCGCCGGTTTTTTATGCTATATGCTGGGGGTTGGGCTGTTTTACCAGAGCCGTTTTAGAGCACCCTTTAAAAAGCATATACCTTTAACGAAAGGGGAGTCATCAACGGGAGGAGAGTCATCATGAAAAAAATGATTTTACTGATGTCTTTAGGGTCGCTGTTGATGGGGTTGGGTGGCGCTATTCAACTAAAGGCTATGGCCGCTCAATGGATGCTCGAATATGCCTGGCAGAGCTCCTTGAAACATCACCAAAGCCAAAAGCCGTGGCCTTGGGCTGATACTTGGCCTGTGGCAAAGTTACAGTTAGGTACTGCTGATCCGATGATTGTTTTAGATAGTGTGAGTGGTCAGGCCTTGGCATTTGGGCCAGGTCGAATGTTGGGCACAGGAGGGGCTGAGAATAAAAGGTTGATGGTGGTGGCAGGTCATCGAGACACCCATTTTAGTTCACTCAATGGTTTGAGTATTGGTGATGAAATATCGGTTCAGGACCTTCATGGCCTATGGCGGGTTTATGTGGTCTCTGAGATCGATATTATTAACGCTGAAACGCATATGATAGATCTTACCGAAGATGAGCAGTCTCCTCCTCGGTTGATGCTGGTTACCTGCTATCCGTTTGATTCGATTCAAGCAGGCGGCCCGTTACGCTATGTTGTAACAGCCAATGAGGCAGTATGAGTTTTCTTAACAGACAGTTCTGAGCTATTTACAAAAACTGGGGGCTTTTTGTAGGTCGGGTTTTAACCCGACCTACAAGTCAGGCTTATACATGAGTTTAAATAATGTGCTTTCATGCAGAGCTATCAATCGAAAGCTGCTGTTTGGCTAGCTTGCCTAATGTTTGAATGGCGGCTTCACGTTCGGTTGTCCAACTATTGGCATAGCTGATTCGAATAGAATGAGGATACTTTTTAGGGTCGGATGAAAATATTTCTCCTGGGGCAATTAGAATGCGGTGTTCCCGAGCCTCCTGGTAGAGTTTGGTCGCCGCAACGCCCTTTGGGAGCTGAATCCACGCTACAAAACCGCCTTGAGGAGCGGACATTCGGGTGCCTTCGGGAAAGTGCAGCGAAATGAGATCTGTCAGCCTATCGCGACGTTGGCGATAGGCGTCTCGTGCCAATCTTAGGTGGCGGTCATATCCACCACCTGCCAGAAACTCAGCGACAGCCATTTGAGGTAGGCGAAAGCTGCCGGTGCTACTGAGAAATTTTTGGTATTCGATTAGCTTGAGGTATTTTCCGGGCATCACCCAGCCTATACCCAGTTGTGGTTCAAGTGTTTTAGAAACCGAAGAGCAAAGCAGCACCTGACCTTTTGAATCGAACGCTTTTACCGCTTTCGGGCGCTGTGCCCCGTAGCCTAGGTCACCATAGATATCATCTTCAATTAAGGGCACATCGTATTGGTAGATTAGATCAAGCAGTTCCTGTTTGTTTTCATCGGGCATCAGCGTGCCCACCGGGTTACTGAAACAGGGGATGCTTAACACAATATTGATGGGCCATTGTTCAAATGCCAGTTTTAATGCCTCGATACTCATGCCGTGTTCGGCGTTAGAGGGAATCTCGATGGCTTTCAACCCAAGCGCTTCGATCAATTGAAGCAAACCATAGTAACTAGGTGTTTCAACAGCCACGATATCACCCGGTTTTGTGAGTGCCCTTAAACAAAGCCCCACGGCCGCTTGGCAGCCTTCGGCAATCACAATATCTCCTGGTGATATTAGTATGCCTGCATCGATAGCGCGTCTGGCTAATTGACGCCTTAATGGGTCGCTGCCTTTGCTTGAGTCATAACCAATCCCGATGAATGGTTCAGTGCGAACCTTTTGAGAGAAAATTCGTTTCAACTGATTGATGACCGGAAAATCACTTGCCGGAACAGCTGCCCCGAAGCTAATTAAGTCCGGAGAACTTGAGTCCCGCATCACTTCCATTACGAGTTCAGGTGTGGAGACCTCTTCGGGTGAATTTGCTGCCTGAGTAATTGATGGCGCCTCAGGCACTTTATTCAGGTTCCGTCTTACGTAATAACCTGACTTAGGGCGAACCTCAATCATACCCCAGTCTTCTAGTAAGCCATAAGCCGCAAGAATGGTTGAAACGCTCGCTTGCTGCTGTTTAGCCAAAGCTCTTACGGAGGGGAGCTTATCTTCAGCTTTATAAAGTCCTTCACGAATATGTTGCTGTACTTGGTTCGCTATTTGACTATAACGGTGCTGTTCCATGGAGAGTATCCAGTGATTGGTTTAATAATTGGGGTGGACTCATGATCAATCGGTACAGATTAAGGTCAATAACACCATAACAGATAAGTTTGTATTGATCTGTTATGGTTTAAATAGTCTAGTTTTGAATCTGTTTCGGTTCAATGATTTTCTCTATCATTATCTTACGGTGGACGACCCCGCTCAACGACAGGTAAGGAGAGAGAAATGACATCAATTGTTAGATTTGGCCGCTATCAAGTTGTGCTATTAAAGCGCGACAGAATCAGCCCAGCATTACTAGAGCGCCTAAGAGGCTGGTTAGTCAAGATCAATCAATATCGACAGAACGTGCAGCAGCGCAGAAAGCTCGCACAGTTGCCTGACTATTTACTGAAAGATATCGGTGTGACACGGGCAGATGCACTGAAAGAAGCAGAAAAGCCATTTTGGAAGTAATGTCAGAGAGCACCTGACTATCAATGGGCTACTTACCTTTTTTCTGGAAGATGCATTATTCTGATAGTCTTGTGACTCGGTGACAAAACAATAGATTTATACGATAGAAGGATCTCTCAATGTCTGAACTAAGCTTGGTTATTGGTAATAAAAACTACTCATCATGGTCACTAAGGCCTTGGCTGCTACTCAAGCACTTTGATATTGATTTTAAAGAGATTCGTGTGGCGCTGTATACCCCCGAAACGCACGAGAATTTAGCTAAGTATTCACCTTCATTAAAAGTCCCCGTTCTTATTCAAACCTCGCGGGTTATCTGGGACTCATTGGCTATTTGTGAATATATTTCTGAATCACACTTGAGTAATCGAGGTTGGCCCAAAAGCGCTGATGCTCGAGCGATAGCGAGGTCGGTATGTGCAGAAATGCACTCTGGATTTTTCGCACTTCGTAACGAACTTCCGATGAATTGCCGAAAACAGTTTTTAGACTTTGAGCCTTCTGCTGCTGCATTAAGTGAAGTGCAACGTATTAAGGCTATATGGGGAGAGTGCCGAGAGCGCTTTGGTTTGGATGGCGAATGGTTATGTGGTGAGTTTTCAATTGCTGATTGTATGTTTGCGCCGGTCGTTATTCGCTTTCATGGGTATGGCATTGTGCTCGAGGGTGAATTAAAGGCATATGCTGAACGAGTGCTTTCACACCCTGATGTCGCTATCTGGATTAAAGAGGGGGCTGAAGAGAGTGAAGTGATTGAAATTGCAGAGGTGTAAGATTTGTAAGTGAGAATCCATTGCATAAAAACAATGGATTCTCGCTCACCTAAGATCGCACTACTAACGTCTTCTAAGCGTCCTATTACTATTGTCTTGAGTGCGAGAATCAATCCGCGCCACAATTTCTGCCATTTCTCCCGCTGACGAAGAGGCCATCGCTTGCTTTTTGGCTTCGAGCATCGCTTTCTCTTTTTCAATCATGCGCTGTAAGCGTTTATCTTGAACATTTGAAATTGATTCACTCTTTTTCGCTGTCTCTGGCGCTTTTGGTGCATACTGCTGCGCCCGTTTTGCTCGGATAATTTCATTAAGTGCTCGGGCTGATTTTATTGCCATTGCTCGGTCAAACAGCGGTTTGGTCGGCGTTTCAACGGGCTCACTTTTCTCAATGAACCCCGTTTTGATTAGAGCCTGAGTAAGTTGTTCCGTGTCAGCGATCGTCGCTTTATTAGCAGTAGGCGTGCGGGTCAGCGTTGATTTAACAGGCTGCTCTGCTTTTGCTGTTTTTGTTAATGTCCCTGACTTGGCTGCAGGTTTAGCTTTTGCCTTGGTAGGCTTTTGTGTTTTTCTACGGAGCTCAATAGAGGCGATGACTTTGCTCATCTGAACAGCTTCACGACGCTCTGCGGCTTGTTTCGCTTGGGCTCGTTCCTCACGCTCTTTGTCAATCCGCTCTCGGATTTGCTGCTCTTTGACTCTTGAGGAAGTACGACCTGTTGGCAATTTTTCTTTTGCTAGCTTATCAGTAGCCGCTTTAGGGCTTGCAGAAGGCTTGGATTGAACGGAAGCCTTCTTGGCGGTCAGCTTTTGCGCGCTGGCGGCGACTTTCTCTCTTTCAACCTTTCTTGCAAGTTGCTCAATGAGAGATTCTGTTCGGTCTACCGCTACAGGCTTAGTTGCTTCTGCTTTACTTGAAGGAGGTGTGTCATTTGCGGTGACTGACTCATCGGAATCGTGTATATCGTCCTGTGCCTCCGTCTTATCACTTGCCCGTATTGACGGTATTGGAATTAAATCGTCGTCGCTATCATTTGCCAGCGATTTTTCGATATCCTCAAGTAGTTTTGACGCTTCTCTATCCGTTAGCTTCTTACGTTTAGCAGACGGCAAGGCGTCTACCTTACCGGTATTAACAACGGTTGCACCTAAGTCATGCTGAGCTTCTCGCATCAGCTGCCTTATTTCTTTTGGGTCTTCTCCAAACCCCCACTCTTCAACACTAAAAACATCTGTGTCGTGGTTTCTAATTTCATCAAATATTTCACCCTCAGAACCTTCGTTCGCTTGGGTAATTAATTGCTCCCATCTATCTTCAGGAGCGTTACGGCTAGACGCCACAAAAACACGGTCAGACTCATTATTCGTAACGGTAAAAACGATCACACAACAACCTGCAAAAAAAATGAACGGTCAATACTTCAAACACTGAAGGCGGAAACGATGATGCCTTGTTCAGAGTTTACGAAAAGTGGCCGGCAATTATAGTGTGCAATAAAAAAAATGTAAGAATTGACAAAGTAAAAAGACGCTAAGAATAAGTAAGAAATGTTGTAGATGCTTGAAACCACTGTAGTGAAAAAAATGTTACTGATTGTCTAATTTTTTTAATGGGCTTGTGAGGTCTAGAGGAAAGCCCCTATTTGAGGCTTTTTCAATGATATTAGTCGTGTTTAGGCACGCTGATTAGTTACGTCGAATATAATTATCACTATCGACTTCATCTCCCGTTTTCAGTTTCGATTGCATTTCAGAGCCACAATTAAGGAAGAAAAGTAAAAATTCGCGCTGAATGTCCGTGTCCTGAAGTCTTGAGGCAAACCGAACAAGCTCTCGCAGAGAATTATCATCTTCAATGTTGAACTCTTCGTGGTATCTCTCGTAAATCAGATCTTCCAATCGCTCAAGGTGAAATACGCCCGTGTGGGTTAATTGTATATCCTTCATGACAGCGTTGGATTCCGTTTGGCTGATAAAGTGCACATCAATCATCCATTTAGTTTTATTATTTTTAATATCCTCCTATCTATTTAGCCTAGATTGAATGATTATGCCATCCATTTTGGGAGAAAATCATGAAATTATGACTAAAGTATTATGAAAGTTTGAAAATCATGCTAAATCAGCTGGTTAGCCTTGTTATTATGACGGTTATCTCATTAATTTCTGGCATAAAAAAGCCACCTCATTGCGAGGTAGCAAATAGGGGGTTAGGGAAGGGAGGCGTTATTAGTTTGCTGCATAGTGTGTGACGGAATATTCGATTTCAATGCGACGGTTTTCTGCAAAATTGAGCGTGCTGACGAGTGGGTAACCGCCCCCCCAGCCGACCGTTTTAATTCTATCTTTACTGACGCCTTGTTTGGTCAGTTCAGAAACCATCATATTCGCCCGTTGTTGAGATAATCTTAAGTTGTAATTGGCATTACCTTGGGCATCTGTATGGCCGTGAACCGTGACCTGGAGCTCTGGGTTGGCTTTAAGGTATTTTGCATGTTGTTCTATTAAGTCAATATCCTCTTCAGTGAGGCTTGATTGATTAAAACCAAAATGAAACACTCGCTTGCTTGGACGGAGTGAAGGTTCTGACGGCGAGGCAGGTAGAGGCGTATTTATTTGCGTAATGTTTGCACTAGCTAATTTGGATAAGATCTCAGGGTTTTCGATGACGAGTACGGTCATGGGGTCGCTTCCTTCTTGAGTGCTATCAATTAAGCGGCTGTTGTTTTCCAATGTGTTGTCAAGCTCTGATACTTGAACTGTGATCGGAGCGTCGGGCAATGATTGTTCAACCGGTTCATGGACTGAAAGGTCTGGGCCTGCGTTGATTGGGGCCTCTACTTCAGCAACCGTATCGTTTTTTCCATGTTCTTCTGCATGAGGGCTTATTATGTCTAGTTGGGTTTGATCTCTAGATACTGTAGCACCCTGGTTACTGGCGCATGCCGCTAACACCGACAATGGGATGGCGACGAGTAAAGGCTTTAGTGTAAAGCGTGTGGGGAATATAGTTTGGTTGTGTTTTGTTTTGTTCATATCAAATTCTCCGTGATTAAAAGGGGATGATGATGGCTATTAACCTAGAGCTTCGTTAGCTCCTTGATCGTTATTAAACAAAACTGATGTGGCAGGGCGGTGGGGGCTAAGTGGCGAAAATACGCTGTAATGTGATGAAATGTGGCACTGTGGGAAATTCTAAACCGGATAATTTAATGTTATAAAAGACTCCCTAATAAAAACGTTAACGCCTGTAGCGAATAAAATAGTTTGATATATGAGTAAAATAATAGAAAAGGTCGCCTGTTAGATGCTTATCATCCCTGTTGAACGGCAAATTGATTGGCGTAAACCACCCTTAATGACGCTAGCCATTATTCTGATTAACCTGTTGGTGTTTTTTCTTTATCAGTCTCAAGATTCTGAATTACTGGAAAATGCAGTTGATCAATACCTAGGTGCTGACCTAGCACAGTTAGAAGCACCGGTTTACCTAGATTACCTAGAGCGCCGTATCAGACTGCAACAAGATGACCGGACGGAATTGGCTATTGCTGTAGCGAACGCGATAGATGATAAAGATGCTGAATGGTTAGCCTACGTCATACTGCTTGACCCAGGGTTTTATGCCATGTTGGTCGATGAAGGCATGCTGTTTTGGCAAAACGATACTTATTTTAAGTGGAAGGAGGTCAGGTCAAGTATTGTTGAAAACTATATCGATCAGATCAGTGCGCGCCGACTGGGATTGATTCCTGCCGATATTCAGCTTTCTGATTTAGTGGGGTACCAGTTCTTACATGGAGGTATTGGCCACTTACTCGGTAATATGGTTTTTCTGTTCTTACTTGGTTTTACCGTCGAGAGAGCCTTAGGTAAAAGTAAATTTCTTATTGCATACTTGCTGTGCGGGGTATTGTCTGGGTTGTTTTTCGCAGCCTTTGATAGTCAAAGCCTTGTGCCTTTGGTGGGGGCATCGGGCTCTATTTCAGGCTTGATGGGCATGTATGTCGCGATATTTGGTTTGCAAAAAATTCGATTTTTCTACTTTCTCGGCGTCTACTTTAATTATTTTTCCGCCCCAGCTCTCGCTATTTTACCTATATGGATCGGAAAAGAGGTCTATGATTATTGGCTGGGGGAAGCCTCGCGTGTTGCTTATATGGCTCATGCAGGAGGCCTAATCGCCGGAGCAGGAATGGTTTGGATATTAGGTAAAAGCTGGTTACACATTAAAGAAGAGTTTTATGAGCCTGATGAAACAGAGCAAGATGACGAGTTCAGGAAAAGCTACTCAAAAGCGCTATCGTTAATCTCGCAAATGGAGTTTACGCAGGCGAAATCGCGATTCACAGCATTATATAAACAGTACCCAGATAATCTCGGCATGCTAGAGCATTTATACCATTTAGAAAAACTGGATCACAATGATGATAGTTATCATCAGCATGCCCAGAAACTGATAGAGGCATCTCTAAAAAAGAATGTATTTTCTCTCATGCTCGATACCTATAAAGACTATTTAAAACGAGTTGAGTCAGATAGCCGGTTAGACGTGGTTTATCACAACAAAGTGCTTTATGCCTGCTTAAGGCACGATTCGGTAAAAGAGGCCGAACGTGCATTTGAAAACTTGAGAAAGCACCCAGATATTTCTTCTGAGTTGCTTAAAGAGGCTTGCCAGATACTGATTCAAGAGTTTAGAAAACGTCAGCAGACCATGAAAATCAATCAATATCAAAGGGTAATGTCACAGTTGTAGGTCTATGCTTGGTTTACAGCAGGCTTAACGGCACTGAGCGCTTGCAGGTAGGGTTTAAGTGTACAGTTAATTAAATGTTTATTGACATATACGCAGATATCGAAACGGCAGAACGACATAAAGGGGCAAGCATGCTTAGTCTGGATATGAAGAAGGTAATAAAGTGATCAATGTATTTCGTACTATTAGTGTCTTGGAAGGTTTGTCGTATTTAGTTATTTTGAGCGTTACGCTTGGAATTATCAGTCGAGAATGGGTCTTTCCTCTGGGTATGACGCATGGAGTACTATTCTTTCTTTATTTTATCGCATCTCTGGTTTTATCGGGTAAAAAAGGGTGGCCGGTTTGGGGGTGGCTAATTCTACTAATGGCCTCAGTGATCCCCTTTGCATTTGTATTTGTAGAACTGTATTTTCGGAAAACTGAGCAGGTCACTTCCAATAGTTCGATGTAGGTCTATCCAAGTAAGAGTTGGGAGGTAATTTAGCCTCTTTCAGCTCAGTATGACTGCTGTTTGGTTGAGCGCTTTTGGATTAGTAAAATAATAGTTACGTTGAGGTATTGTTGTGAAATGGAACCCTTTTAACACCTCTGTTGGTCTTGCTTTAGGGGGGGGGGCTGCGAAGGGAATTGCCCATATCGGCGTATTAAAAGCGTTTGAGGAAGAGGGCGTTAGAATATCTTACCTATCGGGTACGAGTATTGGTGCTTTGGTGGCTGCTTATTATGCGTTTGGCAAAAGTCCTGATGAGATCTTGGCGGTAGGAGGGCAGCTGAGTTTTAAACGTATGACCAGCTTTAGCCTAAGGATGATGGGTGGTTTTTTCACCACGAATGCAATACAAGAGATGATCTTGCGGGACCTTGGTGATGTCAATATTGAAGATGCTCTTATTCCTCTATCCATTTGCACCACTGATATTGTAAGTGGGGAACAAGTCGCTTTCGAAAAGGGTCGTTTGGCCGACGCGGTGTGTGCTTCTGTTGCTGTACCGGGGGTGTTTTCACCGGTAGAGATAAATGGACGAAAACTGGTTGACGGAGGGTTGGTTGAAAATGTTCCTGTTTCACTAGCAGAAGACCTCGGTGCAGGGATTATTGTAGGTATCGACCTCAATGGGGTTAAACGTTATCCTGAGCCAACAGGGATAATTGATGTGCTTGGCAATGCAATTGATATTTGCATGGACCTCAAAACCAGAGATCAGTTGAAAGGCGCTGATATTGTATTGTCACTTGATCTTACTAGTTACAGCAGAGCCGATAATACGGATTGTATTGATCAGTTAGTAATGGAGGGCTATCGCCCCATGAAGGCAAAGATACGTAAATTACTCTGGTTTAAGAGAACCAATATGATTCGTTATCTTATGAAGATATTGAAAGATATTATACCGCTTAAAATTCCAGACCTGATTAAACGAAAGCTAATAGAATCCCTTCCGAGTATTAAAATAAGGTAGCTTGTGAGAGGCTATTTCTTCCACCAACTAAAATAATAATCAGGAGCACTAGCGATGCCCGCCAAAGATAATACTATTGAGCATATAGACACTCTCATTATAGGCGCAGGGCTGTCCGGTATTGGTGTCGCCTATTATCTACAAAAGGAGCACCCGCAAAAGTCTTTTGTGATATTAGAGGCGAGAGAAACGACTGGGGGAACATGGGATCTATTTCGTTACCCAGGCATTAGGTCTGATTCTGACCTGCATACCTTCGGTTATGAGTTTAAACCTTGGATTGATAACCAAGCTATAGCCAGTGCGGATAAAATACTGGCTTACTTACGCCAAGCGGCATCAGAGAATGATATTGATCGCCGTATTCGATTTCAGCAAAAGGTTGTCAGCGCCGATTGGTCTACTGATAACGCTTGTTGGCATGTTGAGGTTGAGCGCGTGGATACAGGTGAGCGTTCCAGTATGACCTGCAACTGGCTGTTCTCAGCCGCAGGCTATTATCGATATGATAAAGGCTATACTCCCGATTTTAAGAATGTTGATAGGTTTAACGGCCCGGTTATTCACCCTCAAGAATGGCCAGAAGACCTTGATTATCAGGGAAAGCGTGTATTGGTAATAGGCAGTGGGGCTACTGCAGTCACACTGGTGCCGGCTATGGCGGATAAGGCGAAACACGTGACCATGCTTCAGCGCACGCCTAGTTATGTGATGAGCTTGCCTAGCGAAGATGTGATCGCCAATGGGCTCCGAAAGGTCTTACCCGGTGATATGGCTTATGCGATAACCCGCCGAAAAAATATAGCCATTGCTCGCGGTATTTGGCGCTTTTGCCAGCGCTTTCCAACGTTATCCCGCAAAGTCATTCGTTTTAGCAACAAACGAGCACTGCCTAAAGGGTACCCGGTAGATAAACACTTCAACCCGCCATATAACCCATGGGACCAACGTTTATGTGCAGTACCTAATGGCGACTTATTCAAGGCGATATCTGAAGGTGAGGCATCGGTAGTTACTGACCATATTGATACCTTTACCGAGAAGGGCGTGTTGCTGAAATCTGGTCAGGGGTTAGACGCTGATATTATTGTTACTGCGACAGGGTTAAATCTGCAATTATTCGGTGACATTGATATGTCGGTCGACGGCCAGCCGGTTGATATGTCGAAAAAAGTTGCCTTTAAAGGGTTGATGCTGGATGGTATACCAAACTTTGCCTTTGCGATTGGTTATACCAACTCTTCTTGGACGTTAAAAATTGGACTGGTATGCGAGCACTTATGTCGTATATTGTCTCATATGGATAGTCATGGTCAGTCGATTTGCTGTCCTGTGCTTCCGTTGCCAGATATGCCCACTCGCCCGTTGTTAGATTTTGGTGCGGGCTATGTGCTGCGGGCGCTGAGTCGTTTGCCTCGTCAGGGCGCTGGTGCTCCTTGGTTAGTTCCGATGGATTATGTGGTGGATAAAGGTTTGATGAGAAAAGGGCCGGTACAAGACCCAAACCTTAAATTCTATTCGCCGGTGAAAGAGCGGACACATCAATAAGAGCCTGTTACTGAAATGAAAGGCTCATAACGTGCCTAATGGTAGTTCACCCAAACACCAGCCGTCTGTGAGCTGCAACGTCAGCCAAATAATCAGGCAACTTACTTTGTGATGGGTGGTCGGCAAACCTTTGCTTTACAAACATTAAATATTTGGCTGCTTTATCCCATTGCTGTAAGCCATTGGCGAGAGTTTTGACGACAACAAGGTAGGTATCTGGGAGTTTGTCGAATGCATCAAATCGTTTATGCATGTCTTTTACCAGCACTAAAATAAGGCGGTATTCTCCCTGATGATAAAGTTGTTGGGTGAGCTGAAATATAAGCTCAGGATCCTGTAGTTGAAATGAGGGGTTGTGTTTGAGTAGGGTTTTCAGTAACTGAGCAGATTTTTCAGGCGTGTTGTTGCTGACGAACAGCCTTAAAATAGGCTGGGCGTATCGACTTAGTTTTTCTAGGTTGTGACTAGCCCATAATAGCTTGTAGAGTTGCTCTCTTCTGAAAACATTATTTGGGTTTTTCTTCAGTTGTTCCTCAATAATGCCTAGCACCGTGTCGTAACGACCTTCTTTTAAGTTGATATCAATATCTGCATCAATTCGTAAACTACGGTTATGTAGCATTGAAGGTGGGTCAGGTTGCTCATCCTGAACATCCGCTGCATAGCCCAGCTTATCTTGATACTGAAATAGTATGTAGCCTAAAAGGTGAAATACAATCACCATAAAGTAGCTGAACAAAAAACCTGAAATAGGGTTCGCTATCATGATGGGGAAGTGTTGAGTAACAAATTCTTGTATGGCTGTTAGGGTAAAAAACAGCAAGACCAAATGCGCGTAGAGCACCATATAAGGCCAGCCTATAGCGCCCATTAACGAAAGTTGTCTTAACGGGTTAATCGCATCGGTAATATTTTTCTCCAAGGCCAGGATGATGACACTGGCAGGAAAACTCAATAGTAAAAAGCCCGACACAATAATGGCCAATACGGGGCCACCGACACGGCCGGCTCCTGCGATCATTAACCCTATGATAATGAAAACACCTATTTGCTGAAAGATGACTCCCAACCCGTCACCGGTAAAGGCGGATGCAAAGGTCGGAGGCGTCATATGGCCTTCTGACGTGCGTTCAACAATGCTATAGACATACTTGGTAAGAATGCAGAAAAGCAAAAATGCACCGAGTAAACCGAACAGGTTTTGGCCCAAAAAGATAGGCACAAAGGTGCAAACCGCTATCAGTATCATAGGGTCGACAGCAAAGGGGTAGGCGAAGAATGTGCCGATGCGTGTCCAAAAAGGCTCTACATTGTTAGCAGCCCCTTGATAGCGTAGATTTTTACTGCACTTTGGGCAGAGTCCCTGCTGTTTAGTTTCGTCTGCGTCAGGCATGCAGCTCTTGCAGAAAAAAGTCATACACTTCTGACAGTGCCATTTTGCCGGAGATGTGGGGTGGTAGTGGCAGTGTTTATTCACGTGATATCGAAACTCGTTAGCCGTTGTATTATCTTACCAATAATGTCAGATGGTTCGTGTGTTGACTAGCAAAAGCCTCCATTAACACACCTTGTGAAGAAATAGATTCATTGGGATATCTATGCTTTAGCGCTTACTAAAATAAAGATGCGCAGTTTTTTTACTGAAATCCATCTCTTTACCATCTTCAAACTTTACTTTAAACGAGCGGTCGTCTTCGCCTATCACATTGCCGTCTCCAAATATGGCATGGTGTATCGCATCATGATGCCACGCGGGAGGTTCGTCACTTTGTTTGGTTTTTTGTTTTTCGAGTTGCTTAAGGGTGATGTTTTTTAATGCAGCATAGCGGCGAGCGATTTTTGTGGGTACATGATTAAGTGTTAACTCCGATGGATTATCCGCAGGCTGTAGTTTCTCACCTAGTTCATTACATAGGTCAAAACGCATTTCTTTAACAAATCGACTCGGCATTAATTCGTTAGTCGCTGAGCCACCTTGCTCCACCGTGGGGGGCACGAGTAGGTGTAGTTGTTCAATAGTGCGAGTCATCGCCACATATAATAGGCGGCGCTCACTCTCCATTAACGACTGCATATCATTGCTGGTACGGAGTGTATAAGGTAAAAACTTATCCATCATTCCTGGAATGATCACAATGGGCCACTCAAGACCTTTGGTGCGATGCATCGTTGACAATAATAGACCCGCTTCATTATTTTGCTTGCCGGCTCTAGCCCTTAGTTCATCCAGATGAATTAGGGTTTCTTCTGGTGGGTGGTTGAGTGAATGCAGATAACGAATGACGCCTTTTACGGTGCCGATACGTTCCTCTGCGGACTCATGAGTCATCGCTAGGCTGCGAATGCCTTCGTATAGGTCAGATTCCTGAACATAAAAACGAATAATGCTTGAAGCGCTGCCTGACTTGCCTTCGAGTCGTCTAAATAGTTTTGCTGTGCGGTCGATTTTGATTGACTGGATTTTCTTGAGGTCTGGCAATTTCATCTGTTCAAGGAGCGTTCCCCAGCCCGTAGGCTGCTCGGCTAAGGCTTGACAGAGTTGCCGTAGTTGAAATTCTTTTAGACCGATATGCGGAAAGCGTAAGATCTGTTCAAACCGCTGCTGCCTTGCAGGTGCAGGCATTGCCGAAAAGCGCCCGGCAGCTAGCTCCAGTATGGCACTGATGGTTTGCACTTCGCGCGTAAACAGTGCGCCGCGAGCGCGGTCTATTTTGTAGGGCACTTGCTGTTCAAGTAGCTGGAGTTCGATTTGTACACTCTGGCTCCATACACGAAAAAGCACTGCAATATTATTGAGGTCACCGCCATCACTGGCCAGCTGCTTGGCATAATCGGCAATAAAACGTGCGTCATCTGTAGAGCTATGCTTGGTGATTTCGGTGGCAGGCGTACTGGGGTGTGAGTGGCAGATAACGTCTTTTCGCCCTTTGTTAAAACTTATAAGGTGGTTGGCCAGCAGTGCGACCTTGTGACCATAGCGAAAGGTGTAAGACAGAGTTAGCTCTTTAGGGCTCTCGAACTCTTCAGCAAAACGATTAAGAATAAACTCTGGTCGTGCCCCTCTAAATTCGTAGATAGTCTGATCGGGGTCACCTACAACGGTTACCCTTGCGCGAGTGCCGGCGATGTACTTAAGCAGAAGGTGTTGTATCTCGTTGGTATCTTGGTATTCGTCGACCAAGATAATATCCATCTTGTTGCTCACCAAGGTTTGTAAAACCGGGTTTTGATGGATCGCCATAACAGGTTCATAGAGCATATCGGCGTAGGTAATACGGCGTTCTTGTTTGCGCCATTGTTCGAAGCGGTCAAATAACTCGATCAGATAGCGGTACTTGTCGGCGATTTCCAGTTCTTCGAACACAATATCAGCGGGTGAGAGCGTAGATTTGACCAGGTCAATAAAATTAGAGGCAGTTTCTACATGCTCCTTCTTGCTGCGTTTAATCTCATCTTGCAAAGACGGTGGCGCAAGCTGGGTGATAAGGCGCCAAACCTGATAGTGAATCTCATGCTCTTGCAGAACTTCGGTTTGGATCGGTGCAAGATAGCCTTCGTTAATAAATCGACGATAGAGCCGATAGCCCATTGAGTGGTACGTTCGTATTTCAGGAAGGGCTAGGGATTGACGGTCAATGACTCGACTCAGCTTTTTGGCGAAGTCCTCACGGGCGTTGCGGTTGAACATTAAAATCAACAGGCGTTGAGGGTCATGTCCTTCGTTTAGCAGGTGTTTGATTCGGTGTGCTAGCGTAGTTGTTTTGCCGCTGCCTGCAACCGCTGTAATAACGCAATGTTCGAAGCCTGTTTGTATAATAGCTTCTTGCTCATTAGTCAGTTGCATGTAAAGTTCGGTCTCTTGTGGTGGCGAAGTCTAGGTACTATGTGACAGATGGTTCTGTTGTGTGCCAGCTCATACTACTTTTTGAGCGCTATTGTACGCCAGAATGCCCTAATCCGGTCAGGAGATCTTTAATATAACGCAGAAAACTTCATAACTGTGACCAACGGGCTTTACCATTTAAGCGAATTGGGGAAGAATGACGTTTGACGATTACTATAATCATCACGGATGAGAAATATGACGATTAAAATAACAAACGCATTATTGGCAGTAGCATTGGTGAGCACTATTACAGGTTGTAGCACGATGTCTGGAAGCCAAAATGAAGTAAATGACGGTAATAAGGCATCAGCAGATAGTGCCGTTAAGAGTGAAGGTACCCCCGCGACCACCGATAAACCCACGCTATTAATGCTCGCAGCGGCGGAAGGAGATCTGTCAGAGCTTCAAGATCTTGTTGGTGATGGACGCAATGTTAATACTGTAACGCCACAAGGGACCGCATTGAGTTATGCGATCGAAAAAAACCAGCAAGTTTCAGCGCTCTATCTGATTAGTGTGGGAGCAAATCCCAATAATGGGTTTGCAAAAGGGGGGCGCTCGCTACTCATGAGCGCCGCGAAGCGAGCGGACAACCGCGTAGTGAAAGGCTTGCTAGCCGCTGGTGCTGACGTAAACTACGTTGACTCCCAAGGCGAATCCGCGATTGCGCTTGCTAGCTATAAAGGGCACTTAACGACGGTTAAGGTATTGTTAAAAGCCGGAGCTGATGTGAATGTGACGCCTGAAGGAAAATCCCTTTTGATGCATATCGTTAAAAACAATGACCTGATGTTGGCTCAGGTCGTGATAGCGGCAGGCGCAGACGTTAATTTTAGTGATGAAAGTGGTAACTCGGCGCTAAAAATCGCGCAAGAAAAAGGCTTGTCAGACCTGGAAATGCTACTGGTTCAGTCTGGTGCAACCTCTTAGACGTTAGCCAGACACTTTATGCCATTGTGTACAAATTCCTATGTTTCACGATCAGGTTTTTGCTGGTATATATCCCTTGGTGTTATTCGTCCGTATAATGCCCTCTGATTTCAACACTCCTTACTACTTGAGCAAAAGCTGAACAAAATACTATGTCAAAGAAACTAGTCATTCGAATTAATAACCTTCAAGATATCGAAACAAGTGACGATTATGAGGTGGCAGAAGAAACCGCTATTCGTTGGGATCGAGTGATTACAGTAGCCGTTGTTGTGTCGTTTCTCGTCGTTCTAGTGTGTGGTGCTTGGTATATATTTAGCTCTGAAGAGTCGGCCAGTGAAGAGCAGCTCTTTGATGTGGTTTCTCAATCTACTGTACCTGAGCCAGACGTATCAAAATTAGTCGTGTCTGAACCTATTGCCATAGAGAGTGAAAACCCGATTATTGCTGTGAAAAAAGACGCCTCAAGTGTCATTCAGGATGAGCAGGTCGAACGTAATGCTCCGGTCGCCGAGGCGGCTATTGTAGTGATTGAGCCAATAATAGTCGATGAAACTACCGCAGCTGAAACCACTGTCGATACAAGTGCTGATCTAGTTGATGAAACGAGTGTACCATCCATTGATGAGGCGCCCGTCGCCGCGGCCGTATTTATTGACCCTATTGTGATCGAGTCTAACCGCATTGCTAGGGCTCAGCTGACCCATGGGGTTAATAAAAGTGAGCCCGTTGACCGGTTAGGTAATGTTGTTTCAATGAATGCGGATAAGCTTATTAGAGTCTATTTGTTTACCGGTATGGAAGGACTTAAGGGAGAAACCCTTTATCATGACTGGTATCTTTCTGGAAAAAAAATGGCAAGGGTTAAAATCAAGGTACGAAGTAATCAAACCTCAGCCTCTTCGAGCAAATTTATTGACCAGTATATGATGGGTGATTGGAAAGTGCAGGTGACGACTAGCCGAGGCGATGAGTTAGTGTCGGCACGGTTTAATGTAACACCTTGATATGCTCCGCTCAGCGATCGCTATTCGACATGGTTTAGAGCTTTTACTCTACAAATGTAAGAGATATCGCACGCAACTTTGAGAGATTGACTATATATTTCAAAGAATTGATTAAGTACCATGATTTGCATCAGGACGACATCGCAACGTAAGGATGCGGACAAGGAAGTAAACAGGATGGCCGGTTACCTAAGGAATGGTAAAGGAAGCACCAAACAACAAAGGCGCTGCATGGATTGCAGCGCCTTTTTGCGTTTAAGGTTGGTCGATCGCTAAGAATTGAATAATGCCTGAATGCTCGAAAAATCCAATGCGCCAATGCCTCTGAACTGCCGCCTACGATAAACGTGAGTGTGCCTGCTTCAGGGTGTGCCCTGCACTAAGTAAGTTCATAGCCATATTCTCGTGTAATCACACCTTAGCTACAAGCTGTTTAGCGGGTGCTGATTGTCGGGCCATGGGGGCGTTAAGTGTTCGTTTAACCAGCTTTCTGTAACACTTTCAATATTGTTAAAGAACCAGTGAGGAGTGTTATCTTTTTCGATTAACAACGCTCGTACCCCCTCTGTAAAGTCTGGATGTCGGGTGCACTGTATGGCAATGATGAGTTCGCTTTTGAATACCTCTTTCAATGAAAGGTTATGGCCATTGGTGATCTGATGAAAGACGATTTTTGCAGTGGTGGGGCAGCCTTCTTTAAGTGCTGAAACGCCACGGCTAAGCCACTTGTCCTCGGTCTCTAATTCGGTAATCGCAGATACAATTTCCGGTAGCGAGTTGTGAGAGGTCAGGTGCTTTATCAGTGTTTGATGCTTCTCAACTTGTGCTGGAGGTTTAATAGATTCAGTGTATTCTGAAAGCGAATTAAGTACGTTATCGACCACACTTCCGTTACTCTTAGTATTGTCACTCCATTTTGCACTCTTGAGCTGTCGTATTAGAGAGCTTCGGTTATCAGACGAAATAAAGTGTGTGGCTAGTGTAAGGTAGAGCGCATCAGTCGCATTTATCGAAGCGCCTGTAAGCCCCAGATATAAACCACAATTATCGGGCATTTTATTGAGAAACCAGGTGCCTCCGACGTCAGGAAACAAACCAATGCTGATTTCAGGCATTGCAATACGAGAGTGCTCTGTGACGACCCTGTGAGTAGCCCCAGCAAATAAGCCTAGCCCGCCCCCCATGACAACCCCATGCCCGATACAAATAATAGGCTTTGAGTAGGTGTGAATGAGGTAGTCCAGATTATATTCTCGAGTGAAAAAGTTTTCGGCGTAAGGGTTGGGCCCATTGGGACTTTGCTTCATTGACTCGTATAACTTGACGATATCGCCGCCGGCACAGAAAGCTTTATCACCGGCACCTCTCAATACCACGCAAGCCAGTTTATCATCGATAGACCACTCCATCAGTTGATGGGTAAGTGTGTCTATCATATCGAGTGATAGCGCGTTAAGTGATTTTTCTGCATTCAATGTCGCGATACCGATAGAGTATCCATTGAGCGCTTGTTGTTGTTCAAAAATAACAGGTGATGATGGGTTCATAATACGTGTGAGGTTTCCTGTTTTGTTGGCATGTAGCTATTGATTCTTCCAAGTAGGTTTGCGTTTTTCCAAAAAGGCATTAACACCTTCGGTTTGATCTTTTGTATCAAATAGGTCTACAAATAAAGCGCGCTCTTCAGGAAGCGATTGTTGCATAGGGTTGTTTCTAGCCGCTTGTACCAATGTTTTGCATGCGGCGACTGATGAAGGGCTTTGTTGAGTTACCTTTTTGCTAAGTTCTAGTGCTGATTGCAGAGCGCAACCGGTTTCAACCACTTCCTCTACCAAACCAATGGTTAGGGCTTTGTTGGCATCAATACGCTCACCACATAGAATCATTCGCTTTGCCCAGCCTTCACCTACTAGCCATGGCAGGTTTTGAGTGCCGCCCGCACATGGCAGTAAGCCAACGGTTGCTTCTGGTAAGGCCATTTTAGCCTGGCTTTCGGCGATACGAATATCACATGCCAACGCGCACTCAAGACCGCCTCCCATCGCGAACCCGTTAATGGCCGCGACCGAAACGCCTCTAAACTGACTGAGGGTTTCAAATGCTTCACCGAACACGTTAGCCATGCTTCTGCCAACCTCTTTGTCGCCACTAGCGAAAAGGTTAAGGTCTGCGCCGGCTGAGAAAAATTTGCTTCCCTGCCCGGTGAGTATCAGGCTATAAATATTTCGGTCTTTATTAAGGCCTAGAATGAGGGATTTCAGTGCTGGCAGACTTTCAGCGTCCCACGTATTGGCAGGTGGGTTATTAATGGTGACAACAGCCGTGTGCTCGATGATCTCAAGCAGTAGTTTTGATGTTTTAGGTGTCATTTTCAAACCTGCTTTTATTGCCTGGTTGAATGTGTAATGCGAATGTTTACGGCTATTTAATAATCTCAGTGGCGTCTTCCATTAATAGCCTTCGGGCAATAATTACCCGCATGATCTCATTGGTGCCTTCTAGAATTTGATGTACCCGGCTGTCTCGAACGTGGCGCTCCAGTGGATAGTCTCGGATGTAGCCATAACCACCATGTATTTGCAGTGCTTCATTACAGATGTTAAAGCCCGCATCTGTTGCAAAGCGTTTTGCCATAGCACTGTATATGCTGGACTCTAGGTCGTTTTGGTCTAGTTTCCATGCAGCAAGGTGAACCATTTGTCGGGCAGCGACCAGTTCTGTTGCCATGTCGGCGAGTTTAAACTGTAATGCTTGGAAGCTGGCTAGCGATCGACCAAACTGTTGTCGTTCGTGAAGATAGCGTTGTGCTTGTTCGAGAGCCGCTTGAGCGGTGCCCAGTGAACAGGTGGCGATATTTATGCGGCCGCCGTCGAGCCCTTTCATCGCAATTTTGAATCCTTCGCCTTCTTCGCCAATCAGGTTAGCGACTGGTACCTTGACGTTTTGTAGGGTAATAGCTCGAGTAGGTTGGCTGTTCCAGCCCATTTTGCTCTCTTTTCGGCCGTAGCTAATGCCCTCTAGGTTAGCCGGAATGATAAAGCTTGAAATGCCTTTGGCGCCTGATTCACCGGTACGTGCCATCAACACCAGCACGTCTGTTGCTCCAGCCCCAGAGATAAACATCTTGCTGCCATTGATAATGTAATAATCACCCTTTAGCGTAGCGGTCGTTTTGAGTGATGCCGCATCCGACCCTGCATTGGGTTCTGTTAAGCAGTAAGAGGCTAACAGGTTGCCGGTAACCAGTTTTGGGCACCACGTTTGTTGCAGTGCTTCGCTACCGTAGCTGGCGATCATCCAGGTAGCCATGTTGTGAATTGTGAGGTACGCCGTGGTTGAGGTGCAGCCTTTGGCAAGTTCTTCTAATATAAGGCTCGCATCTAGTCTACCAAGCCCCATTCCACCCAGCTCTACAGGGGTGTAGAGACTGCAAAATCCGGTTTGGCCTGCGCGTTTAATGACATCAATCGGGAAGACCGCTTCCTCATCCCACATTGCCGCATTGGGGGTCAGCTCTTTTTCGGCGAAAGAGGCCGCTGCTTTTTGGTAGGATTTTTGTTCATCGCTTAAATTAAAGTCCATAGGCTTAACTCATGGTCTCTTGTTGATTATTTAAGTGTAATCGTCATGCTGGGGTCGTGAACGGTATCTTCATCAAACCAATTTTTATTAGTATAGGTGCGGCTGGTTGAGGCAATAGAATTGCATTGAGAAAATGTGCTGTAAAGACTAAGTACGAAGTTAGGAACAGAGTTATGGTTAGGTCTGAATGGGTCTTTATTACTGTTTATCGGACAAATGACCGAAGAAAGAACAAAACTGCTAATCAGTAACGATTCCATCCTTCCGCATCGTTATTATTTTTATTCACTGTTTTTTATTTTTTTATTTTTTTTGCACGTTCGCTATTATTTTTATTCGATTGCCGTTGTGCAACTTATCTCAAGTAGGGTGATCCATATTTAGATCTGTACATTGAGCAATTCGATTTCTTGATCGAACCCTGATTAGCAGCGATGGAGAGATTGTAAACTGAATGCTGAACGACACTGGATTGACTAAATTGCTGTATTGATGGACTATATTGCTTTATTGCGATCAGGTAGTGAGTCGTCATTCATTAAAATATTATTTTAATTCAGGTTGGTAGAATGTCTTTAACCTCAGATTGGCCTCTTCCGGTTGATGGGATTCGTTTTTTTGTTCCTGACTTTATTGTGAGGCTGTTCACGGAAAATGTGCTCTGCAAAGACCTATATCCGCTTCGTTTTGGGTATTACCCAAAAGCAAGAGGGCACCATATGCAGCGTGATCAGCATGATGATCACCTATTAATTTATTGTGTTGACGGGGAGGCTGACCTCATCGTAGAGGGGCGCCATCATCAAGTGCGAAAAGGGAACCTAGTGATGCTGCCAAAAGACAGTATTCATTCCTATGTTGCCAATGAAGATAACCCTTGGACGATATTCTGGATTCATTTTGATGGTGAACTGAGTCAGGCCTATCTTGATAATCTTAATTACAGCTTTGAAACACCGATTATTCCATTGGGGGTACCGCCTCGTTTGGTGGCAGGGTTTGAGTCACTGTTGGCGATTAGTGCGTCAGGGTTTGGGCAAAAGGTTTATATTCATATCGCCAATCACCTTAAACAACTGATGACCTATATTGCGATTTTGATTCCGAAGGTTAAAGCTGGCGAGAGTAAATCGCTTAACCTGGATGAAATTCACGGCATTATGCAGCATCATATCCATGAGCATTTGGACTCGCTAGCAAAAAAAGCCAATTTATCTAAGTACTACTTTTCTAAAAAATATAAAGAGCTAACTGGGCGATCGCCTATTCAGCACTTTATCCATCTAAAAATGGAGCATGCCTGCTACTTGTTGGATATATCGACTCAGCATGTTAACGAGATAGCGCGAGAGCTAGGCTATGATGATGCTTATTATTTTTCCAGGCTATTTAAAAAAGTGGTAGGGATGTCGCCTAGCGAATATAAGAAAGTAAGGTACCGATAATGTGTGAGGTTTTAGTTCAGCCCGGGTGACTATAAGTTCTCTTTAACCAACGCCTCTAAAAGGTCAATATGAGTGTCCTGATCATTAAGTGCCGGGATATAATGAAAGTCACTGCCGCCCGACGTTTCGAAGTATCCTCGGTTTTCTTCGTCAATCTCTTCGATTGTTTCAAGACAATCTGCAGAAAACCCAGGGCAGATAACATCAAGCCCTTTGAGGTTGTTTCTGCCTAGCGCCTTCATCGTTTCGTCGGTGTAAGGTTTAAGCCACTCGGCCGTGCCTACGCGAGATTGATAACTCAACTGCCATTCTTCATCAGAGAGATTTAGAGCCTTAGCGACTAGGTGCGCGGTGTTAATGCATTCTTCTGGATAAGGATCACCCTTATCTGAGTATGATTTTGGTATGCCGTGAAATGAGAAGAATAGTTTTGCTTGTCGCCCGGTGCTGTTCCAGTGGTTCCGAACACTAGCGGCCAACGCCTCGATGTATAACGGGTGCTGGTAATAACGCTTAATAAAATGTATTTGAGGGATGTTGCGCATGGTCTTTAGCGCGTTACTGAGCGCATCCCAAGATGCTGCGGTAGTGGTGGCTGAGTACTGAGGGTATAGCGGCAAAACCAAAATATCCTCATAGCCTTCATTTTGCAGTTCTTGTAGTACTGTTTGAAATGATGGGTTGCCATAGGTCATGGCAGCTGCGACTTTGACCTTCGCCCGGAGGTGTTTGTCTAACCGTTGTTGTAATTTGCTAACCTGTTGATTGGTAATTCGGCGAATGGGGGACTCTCCGTCTTGCCAGATGCCCGTATAAGGCTCAATTAACTTTGCAGGGCGAAACCTCAGAATAATAAGGTTGAGCACAAACCACCAGATGAATCTCGGAGTTTCAATTACGCGAGTGTCGCTCAAGAACTCTTTGAGGTAGCGACGAATAGCCGGAGCAGTGGGTTCATCCGGCGTACCAAGGTTGACCAAAAGAACTGCTTTTTTGGTTGCGTTGTTGGGGGTCATGCTAATCTCTTCATCAGAATATAGTTTACTAGGCGCTTGCTATGAATCGCACGGGATTGATCAGAGGCCTTAGATTATCGCCCGAAAGGGTGGTTGGCAAGCTATACGGGCGATATAACCATTTATCTCAGTTTTTTATAGCGAATACCGGATAGCTTGAGATGAGTCATATGTACTATCGGAAAACATATTTGGTGTGACAAAATGACGCATATGCGGCGGGGTATATTATTTCATTAGCCGTTAGAATAACTGTCTGGCCTTTTAGACATTACTGATTTTAAACATTATGGGAGAGTTTACGATGCAGTGGCTTCAACGTTTAGCGACAACATGTTTAGTTTTGCTGGTGAGTTTAGTGACGTTAACGGCAGAAGCCGAAATGAAGCACGCTAAGGCTTCAGATATCCAAGCGCATATGACGTGGGTTCGAGCAGTACCACCCGTTGCAAAGACGACGGCTGCGTATATGATGTTGCATAACTACAGCCAGCAAGATGATCGATTGATAGCAATAGAGTCACCGGTGAGTGAGGTGGTCGAAATGCATGCTACCGAGGTGAGTGATGGCATTATGAAAATGACCAAGATACAGGATGTTGTTGTGCCAGCGAAAGGGCATATTATGTTTGAACCGGCAGGCAATCATATAATGCTGATTAACTTAAAGCAGCCACTTAAAGTAGGTAGCATGATTCCTGTTACACTGGTTTTTGAACATCATGGGCGTATCGATATGCAGTTGGTGGTTTCGCATCCACCTGAGGGAAACGATAGTGATGAAATGGACATGCAGCATAGTGGCCATCAAATGAATCATTAAACTGTATCTCCTTGATGGATATCATTTTCAATACGCAGTAGTATTGATTAAATGGTGTGCTATATAAAACACTATTAGAAAAAACACTATGATTTGAGAGGATCAAGCATATGAGAGCAGTGAAGAATTCTGTCTTGGCTATAGCCGCTACACTGGCTGTATCTGCACCTATGATGGCAAGCGCGGGCGGCGATGTTGCTGCAGGGAAAGCAAAAGCAGGCGTTTGCGCTGCATGTCATGGCCCAGCAGGTGTCGCCATGATTCCAATTTACCCAAACTTAGCCGGTCAGAATGAGCAGTACCTTGTAAGCTCACTTAAAGCCTATAAAGCTAAGCAGCGTACGGGTGGTCAAGCGCCAATCATGCAAGGCCAAGCGGCTGCACTCAGTGATGCAGATATCGCTAACTTGGCGGCATACTTCGCGAGCTTAAAGTAATTCGGCTTAGAGTTGTGATTGGCTAAACCGTTTCTTACGGTTGATAAAAAGCAGCGGCCAGATGCTCGCTGCTTTTTTACATTTTAACGGTGCAAACTATTATCTAATTCACAATCCGATAACTGGGTGTATAGACTTTTCCCGGTAACTTCATTCTGTTTTCATGAATGAACGACTCCAGCAAACTCTCTAACGGATCTAGGATGGTTTTATCGCCATGAATGTCAAATGGTCCAAACTTTTCTACCCGCCTTATACCTTCATCTTTAACATTCCCAGCCACAATGCCCGAAAACGCTCTACGCAAATTGGCTGCGAGTATATGAACAGGTTGTTCTCGGTGAAGTTGAAGGTTCTCCATATTCTCATGGGTAGGCTGAAAGGGTTGCTGAAATAGCGAGTCAATTTTCAGTAGCCAGTTGAAGTAGTATGCATCTCGATGAACTCTACGATAGTGAGCCACCTCTTCTATTCCTTTTTTAACCTCTTGGGCTACTTTAATAGGGTCGTCGATAATAATTTTATAACGAGCTTGTGCTTCTTCGCCTAATGCACCACCAATAAATGTATCGATCATCTCAAAGTAAGATTCATTTTCTTTTGAGCCAGCGAAGATAACAGGGAAGGGCAGCTTTTGATTGGCCGGGTGGAGTAATATTCCCAACAGATACAAAATCTCCTCTGCTGTACCGACCCCTCCGGGGAAAACGATGATGGCATGACCGGTGCGCACAAACGCCTCAAGGCGCTTCTCAATATCAGGCAGAATGGTTAGCTCATTTACGATTGGGTTGGGCGACTCCGCTGCAATAATACCGGGCTCACTGATGCCGATATAGCGACCATCATGAATCCGTTGTTTAGCATGAGCAATCGTGGCACCTTTCATTGGCCCTTTCATCGCCCCGGGGCCGCAGCCAGTACATACACTGAGCCCTCTTAGTCCTAGTTCATGGCCAACCTTTTTGGTGAAGTTATATTCCTGACGGCTAATCGAATGCCCCCCCCAGCAAACGACTATATTAGGTTGTGTACCTGCAGCGAGTATCTGGGCATTGCGTAGCTGGTGAAAAATAAAGTTCGTCACGCCGTCTGTTGAATTAAGGTCAAACTCGCTACTTTTGACCAAAACACTATTGGCGTGAACGATATCCCGCAGTGCAGAGAACAGGTGTTCTTTAATGCCTTTAATCATTTCCCCATCTACAAATGCGCTGCTCGGTGCATTGATGACTTCGAGCTTGATCCCTCTGGGTTGATTGACGAGTTTAATGTCGAAGTCTTTGTACTCTTCCATGATGGCCTTGCTATCGTCACTTTCATTGCCGCAGTTAAGTACGGCTAAGGCGCATTGGCGGAAAAGGTCATAAAGCCCTTTCTTACTTTTGTCTTTAAGCAGGCTTACTTCATGTCTTGATAGCACTTCCATTGTGCCTTCGGGGGTGATTCGTGCGTTTATTCCAGTATTGGACATATTGCCTCTATCGATAATGTTAGTGATCTACCCATAAGCGTAGCTGATTTAGTGAGAGTGATGATATTTTTAGGATGGGAAGTAGTTGTGAAATCTTGATGACAAACAGGTAAAATAAGCGATTACGCTTTTATCTAGACATTTATAGACCCCGTTCTACAGGCAAAAAAATGAAATTTATCGTCAAGCTATTTCCTGAAATTACCATTAAAAGTAAGCCCGTTCGCAAACAGTTTGTAAAACAACTGAAGAGCAATATCAGAAAAATCCTGAAACGGATTGACGATAACATTGAGGTGATTGGACAGTGGGATAAAATTGAAGTTGATTTGCCAGCTGAACTAACGGATATATCTATCGATGTCATTGATGCGCTTAAGCGTATACCGGGTATTGCGAATATTCTTCAGGTTACTGAACATACCTATGGTGATTTTGATGACATTCTAGAAAAAACTCGTCATACCTATGCGCCAATGATAGCCGGTAAAACATTTGTGGTGAGGGTGAAGAGAGCGGGTAAACACGATTTTAAATCCATCGATGTTGAGCGCTATGTGGGCGGTGGCTTGCTCAAGTTAACAGAGGGAAAGTCGGTTGACCTGCGTAATCCAGAGGTCACTGTTAAGCTTGAAATAAGAGATGAAAAGCTCTACATCATTGAGAAGCGTTTTGAAGGCTTAGGCGGGTTCCCTATCGGAAGCCTTGATACTGTATTGTCATTAATCTCGGGGGGCTTTGACTCTACGGTATCGAGTTATTTAACGATGAGACGAGGCCTAAGAACGCACTTTTGTTTCTTTAATTTAGGTGGGTCGGCTCATGAAATTGGTGTTAAGCAAGTTTCTCTGTATTTGTGGGAGCGCTATGGCTCGTCGCATAAAGTAAAATTTATCACCATTCCGTTTGAAGAGGTGGTCGCTGAAATTCTTAAGAGTGTTCATCATTCACAAATGGGCGTTGTATTGAAGCGAATGATGCTTAGGGCGGCTTCAGACGTCGCAGCAAAAATGGATATACAAGCGCTGGTAACCGGTGAAAGTGTGGCGCAAGTGTCGAGCCAGACCCTGACTAATTTATCGGTAATTGATAAGGTGACGGACACATTAGTCCTAAGGCCATTGGTGACGATGGACAAGCCTGAAATCATTCGTCTATCTGCCGAAATTGGTACGGAAGATTTTGCTAAAACCATGCCCGAGTATTGTGGTGTAATTTCTGATCGACCGACCACGCGCGCCAAGCTCGATAAAATTGTCAGAGAAGAAGAACGTTTTGATTTTGCAGTGCTTGATAAAGCGGTAGAAGAGCAAGTATGGGTGACCATTGATCAAGTTATGGACTCTGTCGTGACGGTTGAAGATGTCGAATTGGTGTCGACGCCTTCTATTGATGATGTCATTATTGATATTCGCCACCCAGACGAAGCTGAGCGTAAACCGCTTCACTTAACCAACAATGAGATTATTCATATTCCGTTTTTTGAGTTAATGAGTAAAGCTCAGGAAATCGACCTGTCTAAACGCTACCTGTTGTATTGTGAAAAGGGCACCATGAGCCAGCTGCATGCCAGCCACCTCAAAGGTGAGGGGTTTGACAACGTACTGGTGTATAGAGGGTAGATAACGCTAAACCAGCAACGCAACTTTAAAAAGAGGCACTATACTTAGAATAGTTCATTAACTACTTCTCTGGATTAGTGTCTCTATGGCGACTGAAGAACTATTTCAATTTGCAGATGAAGAGCCCTTATCGTCTTCTTCGGTAGTGCCTTCAGCGTTAGTGCCTGAAGAAAGCCTTTGGAAGGTGCTGGTTATTGATGACGAAGAAGAAGTTCATTCCGTCACCCATATGGTGCTTGCTGATTTTGAGTTTGCCGGGCGAGGCATCAAACTCATCAGTGCGCACTCTGCAAGCGAAGCTGAAACCATACTACGTGCAGAGAATGATATTGCGGTTGCCTTGGTGGACGTGGTCATGGAGACCGATGATGCAGGACTAAAGCTGGTACGAACGATTCGTGAAACCCTTAATAACAGTAAAACACGCTTAGTACTGCGTACCGGTCAGCCAGGGCAAGCGCCTGAAGAACAAGTTATTGTTGATTATGATATCAATGACTATAAAGACAAAACTGAACTCACTTCCATAAAACTTAAAACCTTACTTTACTCCAGCCTCCGCAGCTATCGTGATATTGTGGCGTTAGACAATAATCGTCGAGGCTTAAAGCAGGTTATCGAATCGTCGGCTACTATTTTTGAACTCCAATCCCTACGTCGATTTTTCTCGGCTGCATTAATGCAGCTAACCTCATTACTCGACCTTCGCAGCGACGCCGCTTATATAAAACTGGCCAAAGGCTTTGCGGCTACCTCTGTTGAAGATCACTTTGAGGTCATGGCTGGAACAGGAGATTACTCGGCACTAAGCAGTGGTGAAACACTCAAAAACTTGCCTCTTAATGTCATTAAGGCGTTATGCGAAGCCAACAGTGCACGGCATAACATTTATTCTGAGCACCACATTGTGATTTTCTTTGAGTCGACCCAGGGGGCTAGAAATTTACTGTACATTGAAAACTTTAGCCCTCTGACAGAGACAGACAAACAGTTGGTTGAGATTTTTTGCACCAATGCCTCTATCGCGTTTGAAAATGTTTCCTTGAAAACGGAGATTGAAGAGACTCAACGAGAAACGGTATGCCTGCTAGGTGAGGCGGTGGAAAATCGCTCGAAGGAATCTGGTAGCCATGTTCAGCGTGTAGCAGACATATCGAGTTTTCTGGGTCAGTTAGTAGGGTTGTCCGAGCAAGAAATTGATATTTTGCGGGCAGCAGCACCGTTACATGACTTGGGTAAAATTGGTATCTCCGATATCATTCTAAACAAGCCAGGTAAGCATACACCCGACGAGGTGGCTCTGATGCGCCAGCATGTATCCATCGGCTATGAAATGCTGAAGCGGTCATCTCGCCCCGTACTTCAATGTGCAGCAGTGGTTGCTCAGCAGCATCATGAAAAATGGGATGGCACAGGATACCCTCAATCATTGAAGGGTGAAGATATTGATATTAGAGGGCGAATCGTCGCAGTAGCAGACGTTTTTGACGCACTGAGTAGTCGTCGATGCTACAAAAAAGAGTGGCCGCTTCACGATGTTATTGAGTATTTTAATCAGCAGAGAGGAAAGCAGTTTGACCCTAACTTGGTTGACCTGTTGATTAATAATCTCGATGAGATAGTGGCGATTCGTGCTCGTTTTCGGGATTGAGTCCTATATAGGTGTGATTTTATAAGCAGGGCTAAGCGTGTGCTGACATGGCCTTTTAATCTGCCTCTATCGGGAAACTAATGTTGTACTCCAGCCCTTCTCCAGGTGCACTTTTACACTGAATAGAGCCTTGTAGCTTTTGAACTACTAGGTTATACATAATATGTGCGCCCAATCCGCTGCCTCCGCTCCCTCGTTTAGTCGTAAAAAATGGCTCGAACAGATGCTCCAAACTGTCACTGCTCATGCCTTTTCCGTTGTCTTTGTAGGTAAGCTGTACATAGTCTTTTTCTATCATGACATTAATTGTTATCTGGCCAATATCTGACGCTTCAAAGGCATGCATCAGCGAATTAGTGATCATGTTCGTGATGATTTGTGATACCGCACCCGGATAACTATTGACCTCTATACCCGTGTCACAATTTAGCGAGATTTGGTGTGATGTGTGTTTTATCTTTGGTTTTAGTGAGAGTAGTGTTTCATCCAGATATGTTTTTAGATCAAATGATCGCTTACCTTCACTGGACTGATCAACCGCTACCTGCTTGAAGCTTTTTATAAGCTCGGCTGCTTTGCTGGTATTGTTGGTCAGTATGCGAATACTTTCATTGCTGGTTTCGATATATTTCAAAAAGTCGGGTTTGGTCAGCTGGCCTGACTCAAATTTGTCTTTGAATTGTTGGGCGCTGTCATCGAGGTGTGATACTGCGGTAATTGATATGCCTAGTGGCGTATTTATTTCATGTGCAACCCCCGCGACTAAACCACCTAATGCGGCCATTTTATCGGCTTCAGCAAGGCTCTCTTGAGTTTCGTTGAGTTCAACGAGTGTTTTTAACAGGTGATCGTTAGTCGCTTTTAGCTCAGTGGTTTGCTTATCTACCTGACTTTTCAAATCATTTGCATTCTTTTTGTAGAGGTTCTCTCGCTCCTGGTAGTAGTCGACTTGTTCTTTCAGCGCACTGGGTGATATATTGAGCTCAGCTAGCACGTCTGCATAGGTTGCAGATAGTTCTTGGTATTCGCTTCGGTTAAGCAACCCTGAGCGCTTGATGGCGATATGTGCTGAGGCTGCGCCAATTGATCCCGCCAACGTGCTCTCTGCCGCGCTTACCAACTGTGAAAGCTGTAAAATACTGATCTGATCTTCTGGTTTTAGTGATTCCCGTTCTAATGTTTGTTGAAGTTTAATGCTGGCAATTCGGTTTGAGAAATAATCCTCGTAGATGGTTTGTATAGTCTCTATTTTTTGGCTGATCTTTATCTTTTTGTCCTGCTTTAGGTGACTTAATTCATCTTTATCGAGTATCCCGATAAAGAGATTTGCATTCACCATCTCTTCTTTGGAGGTTTTTGTTGCTAGCGAGACCAAAATATAAGTCGCAACATTGGCCAGCAGAGACCAGAAAACAGTGTGAGTTAATGCGTTAACGCCACTGGTACCGAATAATGCTTGAGGGTTTAGATAGCTGATTGAATCTGAACTGGCTTGCATGAGCGACATCGGTAGCCAACCGCTGTGAGCTAAGGCGGGTAGGACCATGGTGTAAAACCACACGGCAAAACCGGCTAACACGGCCGAAATAGCGCCATAGCGGTTGCCTTTTTTCCAATAAATTCCCCCGAGTATGGCGGGTGCGAATTGAAGTGTGGCGGCAAACGAAATAAGTCCAGTGCGGGCCAGCATATAGGAACCACCTACGGTAAGATAAAAAAAGTAACTGCTCAATATAATGCAGGCGACAACAATCCAGCGGCATGCTAACAGGTGTTTTCTAATAAAAAGGCAGACTTCATAGCGTTCAATAATTGGCAAAATCAGGTTGTTGGTAATCATAGTTGATAGGGTCATTGAACTCACCACTATCATACCCATTGCGGCAGAAAACCCGCCAATAAATACAAAAAAAGCAAGGGGGAGGGCATCTGACCAAAGCGGTAGCAGCAGTACGAATACGTCCGCATTAGATGATGGTAGGCCTGACATAAGGCTGACCAAGGCTATGGGTACGACAAACATGGTGATAGCGAGCAGGTAAACAGGCAGCATCCACTGGGCAGTCTTTATATGATTAGGGTCGTGATTCTCAATGACGGCCACATGAAACTGGCGAGGTAAAAATAGGAAATTGGCTGCGCCTAGCAGTAACAGTGTTATCCAAAGCTCAGAAGGAAGTGCGGCGGCCATACGTTCAATCACGGGGTGAGTCTGTTGGTGAACCTGAGCGGTTTCAAATAGGTCTTCGAAGCCATCAAAGAGTGAATAGCAGACAAAACCGCCAATAGCGAGAAGTGCCGCTAGTTTTACAATGCTCTCGGTCGCTAAGGAGAGCATCATCCCCTGATGTCGTTCGGTGGGATCGAGACGCCTTACACCAAAAATAATGGTGAAAAAGATCATGATGATTACAATGATCCAGTCAAAATAGTGGATTAATAGTCTTTCATTAGATGATGGGTCGCTAAAGGCTGCAAGCTCGTTAAAACTCATAATAATTGCTTTTAGCTGAATTGAAATATAGGGAATGCTACCCACCAGAGCCAAGACGGCGGCTAGGGTACCAAGTGTGTTTGACTTGTTATAGCGAGCGGCTAAAAAGTCAGCCATGCTGGTGATGCGAAACTGGTTCTTTATTTTTATGAGCCTTCTGAGAATACTCCAGCTAAAGATCATGATGAGGCATGGTCCCAAAAAAATAGCCATATATAGATAGCCGGAGTTAGTCGCCATTCCTACCAATCCATAGAAGGTCCAAGAGGTGCAGTAAATAGCGAGTGACAGGCCGTAGGTAATGGGGTGTTTGGCAAACTTATTGGCGGTGGGAGAGTGACTTTCCCCCCAGCGGGCAATTAAGAACAGTATGCCCATGTAACCCAGCATTACTGAGACTAATAGGGTTACACTAATCATGGTTGCCATCCTTAGGTTTTTGCTCTGATGTTAGTACCAGATAACCTTGAATGGCTAAACCTATGACGAGTATGCCCCAAATACTATGGTAGTAGCGGTATAGTAGCCACAGAGAAGGGGGTGAGGCTGTGAAAAAAGGCCACATCAACAATAAAAGATATCCGATAAGAAAGAGCCCGCGCACCTCTGTGCTGCGACAGATATTAAGGCTTGAAATCAGCAGAGTTGTTAGTCGATTTTGCATAGTGGTGCTGGCATAACGTTGCCGTCCGCTTGTTAGCGAGAGGTGTTAATTTAGCGTAGTTTAGAAATCCGAAGAGCTCCAGTTATAAGTCGGTTATCGTGCTGGAGTTTGAGTCTCAGAAGCTGAGGGGCTGCTAATAATGGGGGTATGGAGTCTACCTGCACTTGATATGCAGGTAGGGTTATAAGCGCGTATTAACTCTTTTTCTTTAGACGAGAGAGCGATAAGCCCACTAATCCGATGCTGAATAAAGCAATGGTCGCGGGTTCTGCTACTGATGCAGCGGCTGCAATATTGTCATTTGATAGTGCCTGCCAATTGATACCGTCAGTTGTGAACTTTGCACTACTTGCGCCATTACAGCAGTTTTCTGCCCAATAAATTTCGATCTTATGTTCACCGGCCGTTAAGGTGTTGTCTAAGACATGCATCACATCGCTGTGATTCCAGTTGTAAGACCACCATAAGTTATCAGTTCGGTTGCTTATCAATATGTCGTCGAGATAAAACGCGGCTCCATAACCTGCATCCAGGCCCAAATCAAACCCCCAAGACCCTGATGATGCCATATCGAAGTCGATAGTCATTAGGTTAATGGTGTTATTACCCGTGCGGTAGAAATCAAACGTATCAATCTCAGTATGGGTTACTACTGATGTTTGGTTAGTCCATGAAGAGGCAAAGTCTGTATTGTTGATACCTGCATCAATGCTTCTGCTATCAAGTGATATCAGGCTGGCGCTTACGGTCGAGCTGAAAATGAGTGCGGCGGCGGCTGATAATACTGATGTCTTTTTCATAAACGGATCTCGGTTTTATGCTTTAACTGAATATATAATATGCAAACAATAATAACTCAGTTTTTCAAAACCTAATGCAAACGAATGTAAAATGTGAACTGTCGCCGAGAAAATGAGATTAAAGAGAGGTATGGGGCTCAGAATGAGCCAAATGAACGGTACGCTATACACCTTACGCAGACAGTTATCCGAGTATATAATTTAGCTTTTCTATAGGCTAAGGGGTATTGGATACTACTACGCCTGTATTTGAATCATAGGTAATGGTGAACGCGGTGTTCTTTTGATAAATGTAAGTGCAGCGATTAGATCCGTTATAAATTGCCTGATAGTCACTGCCGTTCGCGCTGTCAATTTCTTCAGAGTTAGATGCGAGTACTGCACGCCATACATCTATACAGTCAGCTTGACTGTTGAGGGTTAAGCTCACACCTCTGGTATCCGCTGGCCAGCCTGCTGCGTTTACGCTGAGGTCTCCTAGCACCAGTGGGTCACTTATCTTAATGAAATCTTGTACTGCACCAGGGCTGCCTGCTGCATTCCATTGTAGGTGTACATTTCTAACGCCCACGTTGAAAGATGCCGATGTGGCCTCAACCGATGAACGTTGAGCGTCTTCCTCAAGTGTTGCAAAGCGAGGTAGCACAAACGCTGCCAGTATGGCTAGTATAAGAATTACAACTACAAGCTCTATTAGTGTAAAGCCTTTGGTGTTAGTTGATTTGACTGTACTTTTCTTATTTACCACAGATGCTATGTCTCACTCAGAGGTCGTTTTGTTGGCCGTATTTTACCGCTATTTTTGACTCAGTAGTTTAAACAATTGTAAAAGATAGCGCGATTCAATATATGTACATTTAATACTAACAGTAGCTTAGTATCTTTCCGGTTCAATTATTTCCCCGGCGAGCTGTAAATAATTAGCCTTGAATGAATCCCGCGGGCCCCTGAATAGTAAGGTATAAAAAAGGGCGAGTTGACTAAATCAACTCGCCCTTTTGCGTTACGCTAATATTGTTTATTAAGCAACCATCTGCTTAATAAAGGATTCACATGTTTCCTGATCCATATACTTAGGAACAGGGTAGTTATAATGCGCTTCTTTCAACGCTAGTCTTGCGATCTCTGGAATATCTTCAGTTTTTAGTGCTTCTAGCGTCTCTGGGATTTTAAACTCTTTAAGCATTGCACGGATCTTATCAATAAACTTCTGCGCCAACTCAGAGTCGCTTTCTTTACCGGTTTTAAGGCCGCTTACTTCTGCTAAGTCAGCTAGGCGATTATTGATCTCAGCTTTAGAGTAGTCCAGTACATAAGGCAGTACAATAGCGTTACCTAAGCCGTGAGGCGTTGAATATTTAGCGCCAAAGTTATGAGAGATTGCATGAACATATCCCAAGCTTGCTTTAGTGAATGCTAAGCCTGCATAGTATGAAGCTAATGCCATGTTCTGGCGTGCTTCAAGATTGTCACCTTTTTTAACGGCAGTAGACAGGTTTTCCATGATAAGGCGGGTGGCGGCAATCGCGTAGCCATCGGTCTCTGCAGAGGCATTCATAGAAATATAGGCTTCTACTGCATGGGTTAGTGCATCCATACCCGTTGCGGAGGTGACAGGTGCTGGCAAACCGGTCATAAGACCTGCATCTAGTGCCGCCATCATCGGTACCAGTTTAGGGTCAATTAATGGTGTTTTCTGGTGTGTGACCGGGTCAGATACAACGGCTGCAATCGTTACTTCTGAACCTGTGCCAGCTGTTGTTGGAATAGCGAATAGTGGTGCTGGAGCGACCCACACTTTAAACATACCGGCTAGTTTTTTGATTGAACGGTTATTGGTGGTGCGTGCAGCGATTACTTTAGCCGCATCAATAGGTGAACCACCGCCGACAGCCAATACTGCTTCGCACTTGTTTTGCTTGTAGGCATTAAGGCCGTTTTCTACCTGGTCGTAAGTTGGGTCAGGTAAAATACCGTCATAGATCACGAATTCTATGTTATTTTCGGTTAACTTTTTTTGGATTTTATCGAGTACACCGAGCTTTACCAACACTTCATCTGTCACAATAAGGACCTTCTTCATGCCCATTTGGCCAATCGCGTCACAAAGCTCAAGTGAAGAGTCTACACCTGTGAATAATGTTGGTTTAGGCATTGGTACGACTTTCGCTGCGAACTTCATCGCCCCCATTAAACCTTGATAACCTTTAACCTGAAGTGAAAATAGCATTGTTATAACCCTTTAATTAAATCCCCGTGCCTGATGACACAATACCTTGTCTTGGTTGCACGTGTAATGCCATGCAAAAAATCGTTATAGAGCAATTACTCTAACATGAAAATTAGCTAAAGTCATACTGATCCAATTTTAGTCAGTTTCAAGTGTAATCAAAACATATCAGATGCAGAAGCGAAAAATAGCCTGTACGATTAAAATTGTGGTGTTTTATTGATATTTATATCGGTGAACATCGTTAGTTGAGCATTCATAGCCCACTTTGCAGTGGATGATAATTCCTTTATAAGACTAATCATTTTTTTATATCATGAATAAACTTGCGTTAAAGAGCCCTTTTTATTACTTGTTATTAACGACCACTGCTTTAACGGCGTTTGCGGCAAATTCGGTATTATGTAGGCTGGCATTAGGTGAGGGCTTGATTGATGCCGCAGGTTTTTCTGCGTTGCGTCTACTGTTTGGTGCGTTGGTATTGTTGTTTATAATGTGGGTCAAGCCTAATAAACAACCACAGCAACCGTCATCTAAGGGCAGTTGGGCCGCAAGTTTTATGTTGTTTACCTATGCTGTGGCATTCTCATATGCGTATATCTCCCTAGATACTGCTACTGGTGCACTTATCCTCTTTGGTGCGGTACAAATGACCATCATCTTACTCTCTATGTTGTCTGGTGACCGGCTAAAACTATTTGAGATATTAGGGGTGTTGATCGCATTTGGTGGCTTCGTATACCTAGTGTTTCCCGGCATAGAGACCCCGTCGATTATCGGATTTACATTGATGACTGTTGCTGGTATCGCATGGGGTCTTTATACCTTGAAAGGTCGAGGGTCTGAAAACCCACTGAGTGATACGGCTTACAATTTTTTTCGCTCTATTCCTTTGGTGATCGTACTTGCGATTATTACGTTGAAGGATATGCAGCTGTCATTCGAGGGCGTTGTGTTAGCGGGCTTGTCGGGGGGGATTGCCTCCGGCGTTGGTTATGCTGTTTGGTATATGGCACTAAGAGGTTTATCGGCAACAGTTGCCGCTGTGGTGCAGCTGCTGGTTCCTGTTATTGCAGCGTTAGGTGGTGTGGTGTTTGTTTCTGAATCAATTAGCGTTGACCTAATGGTGTCTGGGGCTCTGATATTGGGTGGTATAAGTGTCGTAGTGTTTGGGAAATATGGGTATGAAAAGGGTTAACCCCGCAACAGTTGCGGTTATATGGATGCTGGGTACCCTTTCATCATTCACGTTGATGGCCGTAGCGGCGAGAGAGCTATCAGCCACACTAAGTACATTTCAAATACTGTTTTTTAGAAGCTTGGTAGGCTTACTGATTTTGAGTGTGTTGATCAGTCATAAAGGCTGGTCTGTTATTCGTACTGATAAAGTACCTATACACATTACGAGAAACCTTGCTCATTATGGTGGTCAATTTGGTTGGTTTTTTGGGTTGACCTATCTCCCGTTGTCTAGTGTTTTTGCCATCGAATTTACGGTTCCGCTGTGGACCGGAGTACTTGCGGTACTGATGTTGGGCGAACGTATGACAAAGAGTCGTGGGGTTGCAATATTGCTGGGCTTAATCGGGATGCTAATAATTCTAAGACCTGGCTTGGCGATTATACAGCCCGCCGCTTATGCCGTTTTGTTGAGTGCCATTTGTTACAGTCTTGCTTATATCAAAACCAAATCATTGGTCGAAACAGACAGCCCTCTTTGTATATTGTTTTATATGACCATTATTCAGCTTCCGTTAGGGCTTCTGCCGGTTTTATTTGAGTTTACTCTTCCTTCGGCAGGAGAGTGGCTGTTGATTTCTCTAGTTGCGACGATGGCATTAACGGCCCACTACTGCATCGCAAGAGCGATGCAGTTGGTCGATGCTTCGGTTGTCGTTCCTATGGATTTTATGCGCTTGCCACTGATTGCGCTGGTTGGCTTTTTATTTTATAGCGAGCCGCTTGATTGGGCCGTGCTGATAGGGGGCTGCATCATGTTTGTGGGGAATTATATTAACATTCAGTCTGAAAAACACTTATTGAAAGTATAAACGTTAATATTCTTAGATTGATGCTTTACCCGTTAATACATACAATTGATACATATAATTAAAATTAATCAAATCTACCTTCCCCCCTTCCAATAACAAAATAGTGAGATGGTTGTGAGCTTAATGGATGAGTCAACATCAAACCGGTATAGCTATCCTATTCGAATACATCTCTTTGTAGCGATTGTATCGTTTGTTTTACTGCTCGGTATTTCACTCGGAATTTTTCATTACCTGAAGATTACAAAACTGATTATTGATGATGCCCAGACGATGTTTGATCGGGCTGCACAGGATGTATTTCAGAAGTTTGAAACGGCCTATCATCCGGTTACCACCACTGTTGATTTACTTTCTTTTTCAGGGTTATTGGGCGCTTCAAATTTTGAGCAGCGTATTGAATATCTGGAACAACTCGCCAGTGTGTTTAAAACCAAACCAGAGCTTCTCAATATAGTGGTGGGATATGCCTCTAGTGACGCGTTTATTGTTCGTCGTGTTGATGACTCGAAAGCCCGAAGTCAGTATGGTGCTTCTGCTGAAACGGCTTATGTTATTGATGATATTGAAACCGACTCAGGAGTGGGTATTTTAAATAGATATTTTTATGATGCCTCATTGAAGAAATTAGAGGTGAGATCACTAGATCAAACCACCTATGACCCTCTAAAAAGAGATTGGTATGAAACGGCTTTGGCGAGTGATGATATAATCACAACTGAACCTTACATGTTTTATTTCTCGGGTATAGTCGGTATTACGGTGGCGAAATATAGCGCCGTTGATGATGCGGTGATAGCGGCCGACATTTCAATTAAAAACCTATCCAAAACTCTCAAGCAAAGCGAGATAACGCCAGGCTCAAAGTTATACCTTGTTGATGCAGATCACCGGTTGTTGGCGAACTCAGAAAATGAGGATTTCATCCTTAGTCGCTCACTGAATGAGACCAAGCTGAAATCCCTGAAGGAACTTAATAATCCGCTGTTAAATAGAGTGATTAGCCGAGACGGTGAATATAATAACGACGGAGATTTTTTTGAAGTAACGGGTGAAAACTGGCTCGCCGCTGCTCGAGATGTTGATTTAAGTGATGACCTTAATTTGCGATTGCTCATTATTGTGCCAAAAGAAGAGTTGTTGTTTGAAGCTTTAGTGGTGAGAGACCAGTCCATATTTATCACCATCTTTATCATCGTATTATCTATACCGGCAGCGTTGTTTATTGCTACCAAGATATCTAATCCGTTAAAAGTGCTAGCGGAACAAACCTCCCGAGTACGACGATTTGATTTTAGTAAACCAGTGCCTGTTAAATCATTTATTCTTGAAATTAGTGACCTTGGGCATTCAATACAGCTTTTGCAGGATACGATTCACAACTTTATTGAAATGATTAACGCGGTTGCGGGAGAAAAAGATTTTGAACGACTGCTGGAAAAAATAACGAGCGATACTATTCAAGTCAGTTCTGCTTCAGGGGCGGTTGTCTATCTGCTTTCAGAAGATGAAGAACAGCTTAGACCTGCCTGCTTTATGACCCCTGACGGCATTAAAAAGAATGTGTTAGATGATGTGGGTTTTGATAGTGACTCGTTGCTGCATAAAAGTATTCACAGCCACCAACCAGTTATGTTTACGGTGAATAAACAAGAAAGGAACGGCCGCAACGATGCGGATCAAAAAAGCGTACTGGACGTATTAAACGAGCTTGATGTCGATGAGCTTAAAGTGGTGGTTTTTCCGCTTAAAAATCGACAATTTGAACATATAGGTATGTTGTGCCTGCTGTTTGACCCACTTATTAATAATGATGCGGCCGCCACTGCTGAAAAACTGGATTTTATCCAAGCGGTTACGGGGTTTAGTGCATTGACCATCGAAAGCACGCAAATGGTTGAGGCACAGAAAAATTTGTTAGAAGCCTTTATAAAACTGATTGCAGGGGCGATTGATGAAAAATCCCCTTACACTGGCGGCCACTGTCAACGCGTCCCCGTGTTAACCAATATGCTTGCTCAGGCTGCCTGTGATAGCAATGATGATCGATTTGCTAGCTTCGATTTGAAAAAAGAGCAGTGGGAAGAGCTGCATATTGCTAGTTGGTTACATGATTGTGGCAAGGTGACGACACCTGAATATGTGATTGATAAGTCGACTAAACTAGAAACTATCTATGACCGTATTCATGAGATCAGAATGCGGTTTGAGGTGATTAAGCGAGAGTCTGAACTGGGGTACTGGAAGGCCATTGCAGGTGGTGGTAGCGAAGACAGATTGAAACCAGAGCTGGATAAAGAGCTTGCTCAGTTAGATGAAGATTTTGCCTTTATTGCGGAATGCAACCTAGGGGGTGAGTTTATGGCGCCTGACAAGCTAGATAGGCTTGCACAAATTGCCAGTAGAACCTGGACTCGTACTCTGGACGATCGTCTTGGGCTGTCATGGGAGGAGTTGCAGCGAAAAGTCAAAACCCCGGCTTCAGACTTGCCGACTCAAGAACCATTGGTGGCTGATCGAGTTGAACATATTACTCTGCGTGAACCCAGTATATATGAAGACCCTAATAACCCATGGGGTTTTAAGCTAGATGTACCGGAAAATAAATTTAACAAGGGCGAACTTTACAATTTGTCCATTGGGCGTGGTACCTTGACGGAAGAAGAGCGTTTTATTATTAACAATCACATGACTCAGACGATTATCATGCTGAGCAAATTGCCGTTTCCCAGACAAATGAGTGCAATACCTGAAATAGCAGGGGGGCACCATGAAAAGATGGATGGCACCGGGTATCCAAAACGTTTGCGCCGAGAAGACATGCCGTTAAGTGCCCGCATGATGGCAATAGCAGATATATTTGAAGCATTGACAGCCTCTGATAGACCCTATAAAAAGGCTAAAACTCTAAGTCAGGCGATTGAAATAATGGGCTTTATGAAGAAAGATCATCATATTGACCCTGATATATTCGAGCTTTTCTTAACGTCCGGTATATATCGAGTGTATGGCGAACAATACCTTCAGCCAGAACAGGTAGATGAGGTCGATATATCTTCTTACATGAGTTAATTCTTTATGGCTCAAGCTGTTAATGTTTACTTAAAACAGAGGCGCAATAGCGCCTTATTGTTAGTAGAAACTTCTAAAGTGTTGTGTTCTGGTTATCCACTGCGTTGAGCTGTTGATTGTCTGGGCCATTGTTTGCTGAGTCGGCTATCCAAGGCGCAAGGCATGTTCGATTCGCAGCGCAGTCGTCGGTTAGCGCGGATAAGAACGCTATTAGCTGAGTCTCTTCAGCATTTGAAATCCCCGTTGGTATAAAGAGTGACTGACCTGTTTGACGCTCTGTATTTAACTTGTTTAGTGCTAGCTCACTATTGCTTTCTGCGTCAGGGTATAGCGTTGAGCAGTTGGCGATCGACTCGAATTGTTCTAACTGGCACCATCCTCCGCGATCAAAAAAATTGTCTACGGATCGGCTGGCATTTCGATAGTGTCCGATTACTTGAGATAGCGTCTCATAGGCACCGGTGTGGCCATATGGGGCGGTAAGGGTAATATTGAGTAGGCTAGGTGTTCTGAATTGATAGCGATTAACAGCGTCGCCTGTTTCACGCTCTCTCCCAAAATCATCATTAGTGCCATCGCCTTTCCCTGGCCCATATTGTGGAAACGCAATGGTATGGTGGCTGCCATCAGAAAAAAGTGGACCGTTGTGGCAGGTGGCACAACCAGCCCCCCCTTCGCTCACGGGAGTGAAAAATAATACAGCGCCTAGTTTTTGATCTTCTGTTATTGCGTCTGTATCGCCTCCGACATAACGATGCCAAGGTGTATTTACAAATACCATTGATCTTTCGTATTCCCCAATCGCCTGAGCAATATTGTCAAAAGTAATAAGGTTTTCTGCTGTTTCAGTGGTGGCGAATGCTTGTTGAAATAGAGGTAACCAATCATTAACCGCTAGCTCTCCTGCCCCAACGCCATAGTCACCTATTCGAGCCGCAAGGTGCGTTCTTATGGTGTCATTATCAGAACCACTTTCAAACGTCGACGTTTTCATCTCTTCGATCGAAGTGACAGGAAAGCGCACTTGAGCAGCCGCCAAGTTTGCGCCTGCGTTGGCATCCTCAACAAAGATGCTACTATCAGGCGTGCGGATGCCAGAAATTGACCCGTTGGTGCCTGGTTCTTTCCCTATGCTTTCTACGCGAGAATCAAAAAACAGACCGGTATCCCAAAGGCCAGTATTGAATGCAGTGGGTGTATTCCTCGGCACGAGGGGGACTCCTGATTGGTGTGTTCGGCCAGGCCCAAGCAAATCAGGGTTAACGGCCTCGACACCGATAGGTAGTGATAACCCATCAGCGCCTCCAAGTGCAGGGTGATGGCAGCTGACACAGGCTGAATCAAACTCCCCCCCTAAGCTTTTGCTGAAAAAAAGTATCTTGCCTAGTTGAGGTAATGGGTCGTCAATACTGGGTAAATCTCTATTTTCAGAAGGGTCATCGGTAAGGCCTAGATCTGATATCAGCGTTTGTAAGGCAATGTCTTGCTCTGTGAGCGCCACTGTGGTGTCTGTTGATTCTGCGCTTGCTGCATCTGCTGAAGACTCACTACCGCTATCACCTGAATTGCAGCCTGATAGCATCGGTAACATTAATGCTAATGTACTGGCTAATACCAAGGGGTTTATATTTCCCATACTATCGTTTGTTGTTTTCATTATGCCAACCTCGCGTTAGTTCTATGCTCAACGATCATCTGACTAAGCACTACATTTACTTTTTCTAGTGGTGAAATAGTAAGAGCAGAATACGCAACAATTAGGGAAGAAATGTGCAAGAAATAAGGAGGTGGATGTAAACGTGTTGACCGTCACAAATTGACCGAATGCAAATGACTTAAATGGGGTGGCCAGCGCTGAAAGCTGTTAAAGGAGCAAGCTTGCTCCTTTAACAGCTTGCCTCAACCTAATCGTTAGCCTGCTAATCGTGTGAGGTGTTCAGCCTGAATACTAACCCCGATATATGCCATACCTAATAAATTAAGATACGCCATACGGTCAATACTGGCTGGGTTTAGTTCTGGCAGTAGTATTTTGTTTTGTGTATAGAGGGCTTCAACATATTCGATATACGGGTCGTTACCTGCCAGCAATAATGTCGCGGCGCCAACGTCTGTTTTTACTTGGCTAGTGAGTGCTTCTGGTAGAGTAAGCTCGAAAACAACAGGTGTTTCATCAGCACCCAAACGAGAATTACGCAGTTCTGTTTTTTTCTCAGCCCAGTAGTATGCGAGCTGTTTGCTTTGAGTTAAAAATACAGGGTCTTTTCTTTCGGTATAGCTGTTGCCGATGGCAGCCATCGCATTTTTTGTCTTCTTGTTAATCTCTGCGTCGCCGGAGCCTATTAAGCCGTTTTTCAAAATGGCATCGGTTAATCCGGATGCCGTACCGTGGTACCACTGGCTACTTGTTTTAAACCCTTCCGTTGATAGCAATTGGGTGGCATCTTGTAAATAGGTTGGAGTGGCAATATTGGTCATAAGATATCGGATTCCAAAAGAGAGAGTCATCAATCAGAGGATTATAGCAGTATTGATGTTGCTTGTTGACTCTGATGTTTTGATACGAAAAACTCGTTTAACTTATCTATTCGTGAATAGCATCTATACTAACTAGTGTCCACTCGGAAACCACTGTCATTCCCGCGAGGATGACCTATACGGTGTTTCAGGATGTGTTGTATTGATAGGAGTACGTTGTATGATTATTGGTGTACCTAAAGAAATAAAGAATCATGAATACCGAGTTGGAATGACGCCTACCGGTGTTAGGGAGTTGATTCATCAAGGGCATCAAGTGCTTGTGCAACGAGAGGGTGGCACTGCTATTGGGCTAACTAACGAGTTGTATGAAGCCGCAGGGGCAACGTTGGTTGAAAGCCCTCAAGAGATCTTTGCTAGTGCCGATATGATCGTAAAAGTAAAAGAGCCCCAGCCTCAAGAGTGTGCGATGTTTCGACCGGGCCAGTTGCTATTTACGTACCTTCATCTCGCGCCTGACCCTGAACAGACGAAATTGCTGGTGGCTTCGGGCGCAATTGCGATTGCTTACGAGACCGTGACCGATGATCATGGGGGGTTGCCATTACTCGCACCGATGAGCGAAGTGGCGGGTCGGATGGCGATACAGGCAGGCGCGCATTCGCTCGAGAAAGCACAGGGCGGTAATGGCACCTTGCTAGGCGGTGTCCCTGGTGTTGAACCGGGAAAAGTGGTTGTGATTGGTGGTGGGGTCGTGGGCGAAAATGCCGCCAGAATGGCAATGGGGTTAGGTGCTGATGTTACTGTGCTTGACCGTTCTATTGACCGTTTAAAATTGCTTGATAATCTATACGGGCCCAGGCTCAAAACACGTTTTTCAACAGTAGAGTCTGTTGAATCGATGGTATGCGAAGCAGATCTTGTTGTGGGGGCTGTACTGATTCCGGGTGCTGCGGCGCCAAAATTGGTGAAACGAGACACACTGGCAAAAATGAAAAAAGGCGCGGTGCTAGTTGATGTCGCGATTGATCAAGGTGGGTGTTTTGAAACTAGTAAAGCGACGACCCATCAAGATCCCTCCTATAGCATAGAGGGTGTGGTGCATTACTGTGTGGCTAACATGCCGGGTGGTGTAGCGAGAACAGCGACATTTGCGTTAACTAATTCGACCTTGCCTTATGTTATTGCACTGGCAAACAAGGGGTATCGAAGGGCGTTGTTAGATGATAAACATCTTCGAAACGGGCTTAATGTCTTTAAAGGGCAAGTCACTTGTCAACCAGTGGCAAGTGACTTGGGGTACGAATATGTATCGGCAACGGACGTGCTTTAATGAATCTTAAAGCGCGTTAAAGGCTTAAATCAACCACTGTTCGACCTTGTGTTTTACCCGCCATCATGTCTTCTGCTACCTGCCTAATGTCGTCGAGAGAGACGATTTGGTTTATCTCAGTAAGAGCAGACTGTGGTAAGTCTTGCGCAAGACGTTTCCACGCGGTTTGTCTGCGTTCATTTGGGCACATTACAGAATCAACCCCTTGCAAACGTACATTTCTAAGAATAAATGGCATGACGGTCGTAGGAAGCTTAAAACCTGCAGCTAGTCCACAGGCGGCCACTGCACCGTTGTAATCCGTTTCAGCCAATACTCGCGCAAGAATGGCATCACCCGCTGTGTCAATGGCACCTGCCCAACGTTGTGCTTCTAACGGTCTAGACGGTTTTAGCATATCTTCGCGAGATATTATCTCTTTGGCCCCTAACCCTTTGAGATAATCGTGAGTGGATGCTCTGCCTGATACGGCTGTGACGTCATAATCGAGCTTACTTAGGATTGCTACTGCGACACTGCCTACACCTCCACCTGCGCCCGTTACGACAATAGGGCCTCGGTCAGGGGTTATATGTGCATCTTCAAGGGCCATAACACAGAGCATCGCGGTGAGACCTGCTGTCCCAATTGCCATGGCTGTTTTGCTTTCAATGTCTTTTGGCAGAGGGATAAGCCATTTGGACTGGACTCGTTGAACTTGCGAATACCCCCCCCAGTATTGCTCACCAACGCTCCAGCCCGTTAGTAGCACTTTGTCTCGCGGCTTGTAGTTGTCGGCCTGAGATTCCAGCACCGTTCCCGTTAGATCGATACCGGGTACCATTGGCCAAGTGCGGACAATTTTTCCTGTGCCGGTTACCGCCATGCTATCTTTGTAGTTGATGCTAGAATAATCGACTGATAGTAATACATCACCTTCAGGCAGATCTGCGATACTGAGTTGCTCTACTGCGCTAACGGTTTTTCCGTCATCTTGACGAAGCACCAATGCTTTAAACTGTTCGGGGGGCGCTTGAGTCATCTTAAGCCTCTATATTGACTAAACGGGAGCGGAGCCACCTAGGCTACACTGCGAATGAATAGTGTTTCAGTCTAGCCTTAAATGACGCTAAGCAAAATGCTTTTACTAAAAAGATAGAACTATACTTTAGTCTTGGTTAGCGTGTGATAGCTTATATTTAGTGTTAACAAGGAGTATTGCTTAGTGTTAAAACTACTCGGATTGCTGGGAGTTATGACTTCTACTTTTGCGCTTGCTATGCCTGTTTACTATGCCCGCAAAACGGCCGGTTATTCAGCCCGGTTTAACACTCTGAGTGAATTAGGAGAGATAGGAAGCCCGCATCAAAAATCGGTCTCTCGGTTCTATTTTCTGCCTCTAAGCCTCGCCATTATTACATTTGTTTTGTTTAGCCAGTCAGCTATCTCGTTTTTGACCCAAGAAACGCTAGTTTGGGCGCTGTTAGGGCTAGTAGGGGTCGGATACTTAATCGCAGCGCTGTTTCCTTGTGATAGCGGGTCACCTATAGGCGGTTCAGTGAGTAATCAGATCCATAATGTAGCGGGGCTATTTGAGTATTTGGGGTCGGGGGTCGGGTTAATCTTGATGGGGGTGTTGTCATATAGGTCTTCTGCTTCGCTTCAGGTGGCTGTCTATTTAATATTGAGCGGTTCGGTGATACTGTTGAGTCTTGTGTTGATGCTGTTACCGTCATTTAGTCACATTAGAGGATGGGTGCAGCGGTTAGCAGAGGCCAGTTTTTTTACCTGGATGCTAACCGTTTCACTTTTGTTACTGTTGGGTGATGATTAAACAAAAAAGAATTGAATTGAGGCAGGGGGTAGCCATGGAAGCGAAAGATGTTCATAGCATCGAAGGTGCGCGAGAGCTGATAGAAGAGCGAGGGCTTAGCCACATAAAAGTAGGTGTGTTCGACATAGATGGCGTGATGCGCGGTAAATATATGTCGAAAGAGAAGTTCTTGTCGTCACTGGATAAAGGCTTTGGTTTTTGCGATGTGGTGCTGGGTTGGGATGTGCGTGACCAGCTTTATGATAATGTAAAATATACCGGTTGGCATACCGGCTACCCGGACGCGTCTGTCAGAATTATCCCGGAAAGCTGCCGAGATCTGCCATTGGAAGATAATGGTTTGTTGTTTCTGGCCGAGTTCGTGGGAGAAGCTGAGACTATTTGCCCGAGAGGTGTTCTGCGTAACGTTATCAAGAAGGCAAAGGCGTTGGGTATGCAGATAGAAACGGGGTTCGAATATGAATTTTTTGTCTTTAATGAGACCCCTGAAAGCATTCGCGAAAAACGCTATCAGTCACTTAAACCTATGGGCCCCGCCGAGTTTGGTTATTCGATGATTCGCAACGGAGTAGAATCTGAAAGCTATCTCAATTTACTGGACCTCTGTGCCAAGATGGATATCCCCATTGAAGGGCTTCACGAAGAAACAGGTCCAGGCGTACTAGAAGCCGCTATTGCTCACGATGATGCATTAGCCTCTGCCGATAAAGCCGCGTTATTCAAAACCTTTACCAAAGTTGCCATGCAGAAAGAAGGCAAAATGGCCACATTTATGGCTAAGTGGTCACCCGAGTACCCTGGGCAGAGTGGTCATATTCATTTGTCGGTAAGAGACCTTAGTGGGGCGCCGATGTTTTATGATGAAAGTAAGCCAGACAATATCAGCGACACTATGCGTCATTTCTACGCAGGGCAACAAAAGCTGATGCCCGATTTACTCGCGATGATAGCCCCCACCATAAATTCTTATCGGCGCTTGATTCCCGGTTTTTGGGCTCCTACTGAAGCGAGTGTTGGCATTGATAATCGTACGTGCGCCATTCGTCTTATTCCGGGCTCAGAGAACTCGCAACGCATTGAATACCGCATAGGTGCAGCGGATGCTAATCCTTATATTATTCAAGCGGCTGTTATTGCGTCTGGGCTATGGGGGGTTGAGAATAGGGCTGAGCCTGAACCATTGGTTGAGGGAAATGCATATGAGCACCGTTTTCCTGACCACCTTCAACTGCCTTATACCTTGTGGGATGCTGCGCAGAAACTGAAGAAATCACAAGTTGCACGACATTACTTTGGTGACGCATTTGTTGACCACTTCGCTGCTACCCGAGAGTGGGAAGAACGGGAGTTTAGAAAGCATATTTCTGATTGGGAGCTGGACCGGTATTTTGAAATTATCTAATGGTCTGTTACTTAGAGAGCAATAAAGATAGGACGAGTGAATGAATATCATATTACATTCCCCGATTGATGGGCGAGTAGTTGCTGAACGAACACTGGCTTCCGCTGAAGAGATTTCAGCATCGGTTGATCGTGCCATTAATGCACAGCTAAGCTGGAAGCAGGTTGGACTGAGTGAACGTGCGGTTATCTGTCACAAAGCGATTGATTATTTTGTGCAAAACCAAGAGAGCATTGCAGAGGAGATTACCCTGCAAATGGGGCGGCCAATTCAATATGCTGCAGGCGAAGTGCGCGGTATCGAAGAACGTGGCCGTTATATGATTGATGTTGCTGAGACCGCACTGGCTGACGAGTTAATAGAGGAACATGCGGGCTTTAATCGCTTTATTCGTCATGAGCCACTAGGAGTTGTGGTGACGATCGCCCCTTGGAACTACCCTTATTTAACCGCAGTTAACTCAATAATACCGGCTATTATGGCCGGTAATAGTCTGGTACTTAAACACTCTAATCAAAGCTTTTTGTGTGCAGAGCGTTTTGCCGAAGCGTTTCAGCAGGCAGGACTTCCTGATGGTGTGTTCCAGTACCTTCATTTAGATCATGAGAGTACATCGGCACTGATTAATCATGAGCGCGTTGATTTTGTTTCGTTTACTGGCTCGGTCGCGGGTGGTAAAAAAATTGAGAAAACTCTGGCGGGTTCCTTTAAGGGCCTAGCTTTGGAGCTAGGGGGTAAAGACCCAGCTTATATAAGAGAAGATGCAAATCTAGCCCATGCGATTGAAAGTGTATTAGATGGCGCATTCTTTAACTCTGGCCAGTCTTGCTGCGGTATTGAGCGAGTATATGTGCATGAATCGTTGTATGAGCGTTTTTTGACGGGTGCCATTAATCAGGTATATGAACACAAGTTAGGTAACCCGTTGGATCAAGAAACGACGATTGGGCCTATGGTCAATGCTAATGCCGCAGCATCGGTGCGTCAGCAAATAGAGGATGCGGTTGCACAAGGCGCTAGAGTAGGTGTTGATCAGCATTATTTTGACCAGAATGAAGAAGGCACGGCTTATATCGCACCGCAGATATTGAGTCATGTTAATCACCAGATGAGCGTGATGGCAGAAGAGAGCTTTGGGCCGGTTATTGGTGTGATGTCAGTGGCTAATGATGAAGAAGCGATTAAGCTGATGAATGATAGCCAATATGGATTAACAGCATCTATTTGGACAGAAGATGAAGAGCTGGCATTGGCGATTGGTGATCAACTGGAAACAGGAACGGTATTTATGAATCGCTGTGACTATCTTGACCCCGCACTACCTTGGGCCGGTGTTAAGCAATCAGGCCGCGGGTGTGCACTGTCTGTATTAGGGTATCAGCAGTTAACGCGACCTAAGTCGTTTCATCTGAAACGTATATAGTGAAATTAGAATAGATCCAATACTTAAAAGATAACAAGACCAGATATGAGTGAGAGCATTTATGGAACAGTCATTAGACCTTACAACACCTGACGATATTCAAGGCAATTGGAACTACCCGACGACTATTCGAATGGGTTGTGGCCGCTTAAGCGAGCTTCCTTTTGTCTGCAAATCACTGGGAATTCGCAACCCATTATTAGTGATCGATGCGGGTCTGGTTGAGCTACCTTTTGTCGTTAGAGCGATGGAGTTTGTCAAAGCCGAAGGTGCTAGTATTGCGCTGTTTAGCGATATCAAACCTAACCCTACAGGCGCTAATATTGAGGCGGGTGTAGAGGCTTACAGGGAAGGCAACCATGATGGCGTAATTGCACTGGGAGGCGGAAGCGCCCTTGATGCAGGCAAGGCGATTGCGCTTATGAGTGGTCAGACACATTCAATCTGGGATTTGGAAGATGTCGGTACTAACTGGCTGCGAGCAGACCCGGAAGGCATTGCGCCCATTGTGGCAGTACCGACAACATCGGGCACTGGGTCTGAAGTAGGGCGTGCTTCGGTTATTCTAGATGAAGAGCAGAAAGTGAAGAAAATCATCTTTCACCCTAAGATGATGCCCCAAGTAGTGTTGGCCGATCCGGAACTTGTGAGCGGATTGCCGGCTAATTTAACGGCTGCAACGGGTTTAGATGCATTTGTTCATTGCCTCGAAGCGTATTGCGCGCCAGGTTATCATCCCATGGCAGATGGTATCGCCCTAGAGGGTATGCGGCTTATTAAAGAGTGGCTAGTGCCCGCAGTCGAAGATGGCAGTAACCTGACCGCTCGTAGTCATATGATGGTGGCTTCATCTATGGGGGCGACCGCTTTCCAAAAAGGCTTGGGCGGTGTTCATGCGCTGGCTCATCCGTTAGGAGCGTTATTTGATGCTCACCATGGACTGCTAAATGCGATCCTCTTGCCCTATGTATTGGTACGCAATCGAATGGCCATTGAAAGCAGGATTGAACATGTGGCGACCTGTATTGGGCTCGAAGATAAAACCTTTGATGGCTTTATCGCCTGGATTATTGATCTTCGGCAGACGCTCAATATCCCCCACTCGCTGTCAGAGATTGGTATCACCGCAGAGCTTAGTGAACGAATAGGTGATATGGCAGCGGTAGACCCTTCAGCCGGAGGCAACCCAATACCGTTAACCGCAGACGACTACGGTATTCTATTTAGCACCGCTGTTGCGGGCATAGGGTTTGTGGCGTGACCGGTCAACAGTTAAAGCTAGGCATACTCGATTGCGACCAGTTACATGAGTCGTTACGCGCACAGTATGCCTCGTATGGGCACATGATGCAGACGTTATTTATGCAGGTTGCGCCCTCTATCAACTTCGCAGTTTATAAGGTGATTGAAGGCGTTTACCCTGAGGATATTGACGAGTGCGACGGCTATATTATTACCGGCAGCAAGAGCAGCGCATATGATAACGATGAGTGGATCGGTGAGCTGCGCAACTATATCAGAACCCTCTCCAGTCAACATAAAAAAATGGTAGGGATTTGCTTTGGTCACCAGTTGTTGGCGCATGTGTTGGGTGGCATCACCCAGAAAAGTGATGTAGGTTGGGGGGTGGGAGTGAAGTCTAGCGATGTTTTGGCTACCCCTGTTTGGATGCAGCCACCTTTAACGTCTTTTTCATTATTAGTGAGCCATCAAGACCAAGTCGTGCAGTTGCCATCTACCGCAACCGTCATTGCCCGTGGCGACTACTGCCCGAATGCCGCCTTTCAAATGGGTGATAATATACTTGGGTTTCAGGGGCACCCAGAATTTATTCGGGGTTATAGTCGCCAACTTATGGAGATGCGCAGGGGGATTATCCCAGATGCTGTCATAGAAAAGGCGCTGGCTTCGTTGTTGGATGAAACGGATCATTTAGTGATTGCTCAGTGGATTGTTAACTTCTTTTCGAGCCCTTAAATAGGTTAGCCATTCACTCCCCTTTGCGTTGCACAAACAGCGACAACAGCGCCAAACAGGCAGACCCTGACATTAAAATCACCGATACCGCATTTAGTACCGGTGTCGAGCCTTCTTTAAGTCGGTCAAACATGGCGATTGTTAATGGCGCATCTGAGCCTACTAGCATTAACGTTGTATTAAAATTTTCGAACGACATTAGAAAGCTAACGATGCCTGCGCCCATAATGGCAGGCTTTAGGTATGGTAGTGTGACGGTAAAGATGGCAGTTAACCGGTTGGCGCCTAAGTTCATCGCCGCCTCTTCTAAGGTCATATCAAATTTGCGTAAACGTGCGGAAATCACTAATGTGGCAATTGTGGTGATAAAGGCAAACTGCCCAATGATGACTAACGGCAAGCCAGGCCTGAGTGCTTCGATATCATAACCAAACTGTAGTTCAACCCAGCTGGCAATCGTGCTACTAAATACCAGTATCGATACCCCCAATATCACACCCGGAATGACGAGCGGTGTGAGCATTAGTACATAAAGCAGGTTTTTACCCGGAAACTGCTCTCGTTCAAATAAGAATGCATTACAGGTCGCTAACGACAAGCTAATTAGGGTGGTCGCGATAGCGATGCTGATACTGGTCCAGATGCTATCTAGCAACTCTTCATCATTAAATATGCCTAGTTTGGGCTCTGTATCATTGAGATACCAATCTAGTGTTCCGCCATTCCAGGGTAACGAAGGAAACATTGAATCATTAAAGGAAAATACCGCGACCACGACTAACGGCGCCATCAGAAAGATAAAGAAACAAGCGACATAAAATATGTAAGAGAAACGAAAAAAACGGCTGCTGGCGATGGTAGGTATCATGACATCACCTTTGAAAATGATTGTTTGGATAGCTTAAGGCCGACCCAGACAATTAGAGATGACAAAATAAGCAATAGCATGCCAAAGGCCGAGCCTTGCTCCCAGTTGAAGCGGGTAATGAACTGAGTATAAATCTGCTCTGTAAACCATAGGCTATCTTTGCCGCCTAGTAATGCAGGTGTTAGGTAGTTGCCCAGAGTGAGCATAAATACCACAACGCAACCACTGACAATGCCCGGCATCGCATGAGGGATAACAATCTCTTTTAATACATTCCAGCTGTTCCCGCCGAGGTCATAGCCCGCTTCTATCAAACTGTTGTCGAGGCTGTCGAGCGTGGATACCAGAGGCACCACCATAAATAACATGGAGGTGTAGATTAGACCGACCATAATGGCCGCATCATTGTATAGCATCTCAATCGGTTGGTCGGCTAATCCGAGCCACTGAAGAAATGTACTGACAAGGCCTGTCTCGCGCAGAATGATCATCCAGCCATAGGTTCTTACTAACTCACTAACCCAGAAGGGAATGAGGCAGAGCACAAATAGTACGGTTTTAAGACGGCCAGTGAGCATTTTGGCAATATAGTATGAAACCGGAAAGGCGATTAGCAGCGTGAGCGCTGTTGCAATAACCGACATGACGGCGGTTCTAACAAAGGTGTTCCAATACAGGGGTTCGGTGAAAAATTCAGTGTAGTTACTTACGCTAAAACTATAGTTTCGTGAAGATATTCGCTCCTGCAAAGAGATCAGGATCATATCAACATGAGGCAAAATGATCAGTAACGAGAGCCATAGTAGTATCGGGGCGAGTAATAGCCACAAGCCGATTCTACTAGTGTTAGAAAGCGATGCGGTAGATACAGGGGGCATGAGCGTTGCTCTCTTAGGTCAAATTCTGATGAGGGGAGGTATTGCTCTCAGCCGGGCGAAAGCACAGGCATTGTTTCTTGTTCCACTGAAGCGTTACGTTATCGCCTTTAGATAAACTGGTATGATGACCTGTCTGGGGTAACGAAACATGCATGGGTTCACCGCAGCGGGTGTCGACCAAAACCTGACTCCTGGCACCGTCAAATAGTATATTGACGATACGCCCATGGCACTGGTTAATATCGTCAGTGTTGTCGATTGCTGAAACCGTCGATAGGTTCTCTGTAACAGGTATGATCGATATGGCTTCGGGTCGTATATAGGCGATAACCGTATCATTCTCTTTAAACGGTTCAGATGAAGCCGGCAGGCCGCTGAGTTTGAGCCCGTTCTCAGTGGTCAGTGATAGTAAATCTCCAGAGGCTGTACTGACTTTACCTTGCCAGCGGTTGCTATCACCGACAAAACTTGCCACAAAAGGGGTTTTAGGCTGGTAGTAAAGTTCTTGAGGTGTTCCGACTTGTTCAAAGCGGCCATTATTCATGATGGCGACCTGATCACTCATTACCAGTGCTTCTGATTGGTCGTGAGTAATATAAACAAACGTAGTGCCGAACACTTGCTGCAGATGCTTTAGTTCTATCTTCATTTGCTCGCGAAGCTTTAAGTCTAGCGCGCCTAAGGGCTCATCTAATAGCAGAACATCGGGTTTTAATACCAGGCAGCGGGCAATGGCAATTCGTTGCTTTTGCCCTCCCGATAACTGGTCGATGCGCTTGTTACCAGCGTCGGGTAAATCTATTCGCTCAAGCACATCTTTAATCAACGCTTGCTGCTCAGTTTTGCTGATGCCTCTACGTTTGAGGCCATAAGCAATATTTTCGGCCACGGTCATGGTAGGAAAAAGCGCCAAGTGTTGAAATACCATATTCACAGGGCGTTTATTGGGCGGGGTGTGCAGTACCGATTGACCTTTGATGAAAATATCACCTGAGTTGGGATGCTGAAATCCCGCCAGCATTCGGAGTAATGTTGTTTTACCGCAACCAGAAGGGCCCAGAATAGAGAAAAATGAGCCTTGAGGTATCTTAAACGACACATCATCTACAGCAATGAAATCTCCAAAGGCCTTGTTGATATTGTGACACTCTAAGTCGAATGAGAGTGGGTTGCTATGATCATCAGTCGACATTAATAGTGGTTCCAGTGGTAGTTTATTGGTTGTGTTAAGGTGACTGGGGTTAATCACCCTCGCACTCACGAGGGTGATAGTAATTGAAAGCAGGCGCTAGCTAGCCGCTTTTACACGGTCAAGTACCTTGCCTTCTATCTCTTCCAAGCCCGCTGGAACCGGTGGGTACCATTGGATGTTATCAATAGCTTCTTGTGAAAAGCTTTCTTTAAACTGAGCTTTCAACGTCTCATTTACATGGTCGTCACTGCCTTTCGCTGCCGTAAAGTTTCCGGCTGCCTCAGTGATTTTAGCCGCTACTTCCGGGCGCATGACATAGTTGATCCACTTGTATGCAGCGCTATCCGCTTTGCTCTTACGTGGCAGGGCAAAGGTATCGATCCAGCCCAATGCGCCAGATTTTGGTGCGACGAAGGTGATGTCTTTATTATCTTTATTTAGCTTCCAGCCGCCAGCATCCCATGCCATTGCAGCGTTTACTTCACCAGAACGCATCAGGTTTAGCAATGCATCACCCCCACTCCAGTAGGCTTTAACGTTGCTTTTACACTCAATTAGTTTTCCTTCGACTTTATTGAGGATTGCTTGGTACTGGGCTTTATCTTCATAGGCGGCAAAAGGATCTTCACCCATCGCGAACGCAAACCCAATAAGCGTAGGACGCTTTAAACGGTAAGACACCGACCCGTTTAGCTTAGGATCGCATAGGTCGGTATAGTCGGCCACTTGCCCTGCTGTTTTACGATTAACAATCAGGCCACTGGTACCCCAAACGTGAGGAATACCGTACACTTTACCGTTGTGCATGGTGCTTTTTCTAGTGGCTTCAAACATAGACCCTATGATCTGGTCTGCGTTAATTTTGCTTAAATCAATAGGTTTATAGATATCAAAATCGGCTTGTGCACTGCTGATACGGTCTTGGCTTGGCTGTGCTAGGTCAAAACCGGCACCTCTGGTGGCACGTAGCTTTGATATCATATCTTCGTTGTTAGATTTGGTGACTTTAACAGATATGCCAGTCTCTTCTTTGAAGTCACTAATCACGTTTTTAGGTGCATATCCGCCCCATGTAAGTAGCCTTAGTGTTTCTGCCTGAATCGGCGCAGATATAAATGTAGCGGTTGCGGTAATTAACCCTAGCGATTTGAGATTTAATAGACCTTTCATTTCAATACCTATCTTGGTTAGATGGTTTAAGCGTCGAAGCTGATGGTTGTAATATTTCTATTGCCGGATTCTTTGTTCAAACTAGTTGTTAAATCTGGACTACAGCGGGAAAATTCGACATACGTATTCGTAAATTCCATCTCAAGCTAACAACGATAAGTTACAGAAAAGTGACAGTATGTAGCTAAACACAGTTGACGTAAAAGCCCATTAGACTTTAGTCGTATGCGGGCGGTATTCTGGCTTTTAGTGCCCATCTTAAGTTTGACGGGTATCAATGTTTCAATTGATGATGTCTGTTTATCTAGAGGTTGTAGCAATCACTATCAATAATACTAGGAAGCGCCCACTATGATAAGTGTCGATGAAATTATGACCGCCAACGTGTTTACGTTAACGCCTGAAAATAGTGTGTATGATGCGCGAATGTTGATGAGTGAACAGGATATTCGCCACATTCCGGTTGTTGATGACACTAATAAACTGGTAGGGCTAATCACTCAGCGAGATCTCCTTAGTGCATCGGAATCTACCTTATATGCGACTAGCAATGACGCCCGTATTGAATTGGAAAAACAGCATAAAATTGAAAAGATAATGACCTGCCAGGTTAAAACGATAGATGAGCGGGACAGTCTGCGTTCAGCCGCTATGCTGCTCAGAAAGTATAAACACGGTTGCTTGCCCGTGGTGACGGACGGTGAACTGAAAGGCATTATTACCGATACAGATTTTGTTGGCGTAGCGGTACATCTTTTAGAACAGCTGGAATCATCTACCCCGGTTGAAGAGTTTTAGGTAATCCGCTATCTTCAATAAGGGCGCATTAGCGCCCTTTTTTGATATCGACACTATGCCTAAAGTGCTACGAACACGATGATGATAATTAGTTTATTCAGGTTGGAGTTATGGATTGTGAAGCATCGAAACAATATCTTTTAAGCAAGCCCGAAGCCGAGGAGAGCGAACCTTTTGGTGAGGGTATTCCGGTGTTTAAAGTTCGAAATAAAGTGTTTGCTATTTTGGGTATGAAAGAGGGAGTAGGGCAGTTAAATGTAAAGTGCGACCCTGATGAGGCATTGGCGTTGCGTGATATATTTGATGCGGTTATTCCCGGCTACCATATGAACAAAAAACACTGGAATACTGTCATTTTGGATGGCTCTATTCCGGCCGGTGAAATAGAGCGGATGATTGATCATTCTTATGGGCTTATCGTAAAAGGCCTGAAGAAAATTGAAAGACAAGGCTTAGAGCTTCGCTATGGACAGGAAGCGCTTTACAAAAAATAGTGATGACGTGAAAGACTTACGGGAATTTAAAAAAAACGGCGCAGAAAGCGCCGTTATTATGTGCGGAAGGCTTTGGCCGTTATACGTTTTTCTTTCTACGTAACGCTGCAAGTGCTAAAACGCCTAAACCAAGCATTGGAATAGTGCTAGGCTCTGGTACTTCTGCAGATACATGGCCTTCTAATACATCATTACCGCAAGACATGGTCCAGTGAGCATCCAGTTCAAGCTGGCTACCGAATCCAAGGCTTGCTACGTCGAAAGAAACGGTTCTGAAATAGCTTACGCCATCTTTACCGGCTGTATTGGACTCAAGCCCTTTGATGAATGTACCGCCATCCATTGCGAAAGGCGCAGAAGCGCTATAAATAATATCATTGTTCCAGCTTGATACACTGTATAAGCCTGCAGCGTCGATACCGTCACCGTTACCATCTGCTTCTACTTTATCGCTGCCATAGTAATCTTTAGTCAAAAGACCAAAGTCAACGGCATACTCGTAGTTAGATGCATCGTTATCAAACGATAGCGCTAAGTCACCTGCATAATAGCGTTTGTGCTTGTAGCGAACTTTTCCATCAAGGAGGTCAAAACCCGCTTGAATGCCGATCGATAGAACAGTCCCTTCTAATTTATAAAAAAGGTATTCTGCATCGAAATCCTGTCCGCCATAACCTGGGTCAACATATCCACCGTTTTTAACACCTTCGTCGTCAGCAAACTGAGTCCATCCATCGTCACCCCAAAGAGATATTGGGCCGGCATGGCCAGTGCTAGCGACTAATAAAGTGAATATTCCTGCTATAAGTTGTTTGGAGTTCATCCCCGTTGCACCTTTTGATTTGTAATTAGTATTCTGCATTATAAGCACTTATTGAGCCAGCTTTATAAAAAACTAGTCTTTACATAATGGTATTAGGTCGATTGGTAGGGTTTTAGAGTTAGCTGACGAATTGTTAGATATCGACTGTAAAAAATACCGACACCCTGTTGTTAAGTGTTTAAAAATACTACGCTTGTTCGATCAATAAGGTTTCAATGATGCTGCTTTTGTGGTGATAGTGCTTATTAAGTGCCTATGTAGTAGGGTTTTTTATTGATTTTAAGCGGTATTGAGGGCATTGTCGCGGGTATCTATCACCATTATAGGCTCGGATCGGTATGCTAAGTTATCGACATAGTTATCACGCAGGCAATTTTGCAGATGTGCTTAAGCACTGCACTCAGTTAGCTATTATTGAATACCTGAAACGAAAGGATAAACCCTTTTGTTATCACGATACCCATAGTGGGGCGGGTGGCTACACGATAGCCTCTGCAGAGATGCAGAAGAATGGTGAGTATCTAGGCGGTATTGGTAAATTATTTGGTCGCCGTACAGGCGTTGGCGTCATTGATCACTATGTTGACTTGATTGGCTCTCTAAACCCGACTGGACGACTGAATGGGTACCCAGGTTCGCCACAAATTATGTTATCGGCTAGGCGTCCTACAGATCGAGTCCAGCTGACTGAGTTACATCCTGTTGATTATACGCACTTAAAAGAGCTGGTGGGAAAATCAAAAAAAATAAATGTTTATCAACAAGATGCATGGCAGGGGTTAAAAGCGTTGCTACCGCCAGCGGAAAAGAGGGGTTTAGTCTTAATAGACCCTTCATATGAAGTTAAAGAAGACTATAAAACGATAGTAATTGCATTACAGCAGGCCTATAAACGCTTTTCGTCGGGAATATTTGCGATCTGGTATCCGGTGTTAGAGCGTAAGGCGACTGAACAATTTATTGGCCAGATGGCTAGCGCAGGCGTTCGCAATATGTTGCGCATAGAACATTGTGTTTTGCCTGATGTCGAGCGAGGAATGACTGGAAGTGGCATGATTGTTGTGAACCCTCCTTATACGCTTAGAGCTGATATGGAAATGGTGTTGCCAGTATTAGATAAACTACTGAGTGAAGGGGGGGCTGGCAGCACGATTCTTGAGCAGTTGACGGAAGAGTAACTGTGCTAGGGGTGGTTGTTATTTAGGTCGTGCTTTTTCTGATAAGGCTCTTAATCCGGGGCCCATCTTGGGAATCATCTCTTTTGGGTTAATTTCTTCCCCGCATTCTGAACAGCAAAGTTCAACGGAGGTTTTGTGTCCACAGGTGGTATGAAAATACTCAATGGGTGGGCCGTCTTCGCCAGCCATCCAGTTGTCCCCCCATTTTGCCAAAGTCATCAGTACCGGATATAGCTCAACGCCTTTTCGAGTCAGACGATACTCATGGCGTACTGGCTTCTCTTGATAGGGTGCCTTTCTCAAAATTTCATAGTCGACCAGTTTATTCAAGCGGTCTGTTAGACGGTGTCTGCTAAGGCCTATCTGTTTTTGGAATTTATCGAATCGTTTTGTCCCCATAAAGCAGTCGCGAAGAATAAGTAGTGTCCAGCGATCTCCTACAATGGATAGTGCACGTGCTACGGAGCAAGGCATTTCTTGAATATCGTCCCATTTCATCTTGCGTCGAATGCCTGTTTTGAGTGGCGTAAAATCATAAGGTGTGCTTTTTTAAATTAAATTCTGGGTGTGATTATAGCTTTACAAGTTCTATTTTGGAACTTACTATTAAGCTAAGTTCCAAAATAGAACTAACTAAATATTGAAAAGAGGACTGTCAAATGAGCTCAACTCAAAAGGCTGAAGCGATAAGCGAAGAGTGGAAATCAACGGCTTGTATGCTATGCAGTATCGGATGCGCAATTGAGATTCAGGTTGATGGTCAGCATTTTAAAAAAATAAGAGGAGATAAAAAAGCCGCTTCATCTGAAGGGTATATCTGTCAAAAAGCGGCGCGTTTAGATCATTATCAAAATCATAGAGAACGTTTGACTAAACCGTTGCGTAAAACCGTTGATGGACGTTTTGAAGAGGTCGAGTGGGATACTGCGATTAATGAAATTGCCGCTAAAATGGTCGCAATTCGTGAGGCTCATGGCGGACATTCTTTTGCCTACTATGGTGGTGGGGGGCAGGGTAACCACCTTGGAGGAACCTATAGTTCTGCACTTAATGCGGCCCTCGGTACTCCTTATATTTACACGGCGTTGGCCCAAGAGAAGACCGGTGATTTTTGGGTGAATGGAAAGCTATTTGGGCGGCAGAACTGTTTTGCTGTTGAAGGAATGGAACATGCGGATTACGCGATCGTATTAGGGGCTAACCCTTGGGATGCTCATGGTATACCTAAAACCCGCGATTTATTAAAAGCGTATAAGAAAGACCCTAACCGTACTATGGTGGTAATAGACCCTCGTTTAACTGAATCGGCCCAAATGGCTGATGTTCATCTTGCGGTCAAACCGGGTAAAGATGCATTTTTGTTGTCAGCCATGATCGCCATCATCCTTCAGGAAGGTCTAGAAGATCAGGCGTTTATAGAACAACACACCAATGGGATTGCCGCCATTAAAGAGCAGTTTCTTAAGGTGCCCGTTGATCAGTATATAGCGATAGCGGGCCTTGATTATGAGGTTGTGAGTGGTGTAGCAACCGGTTTTGCTAAAGCCAAAACAGCAACAGTCAGAGCCGACCTGGGTATTCAGCAAAGTCTTCATAGCACGCTTAACTCTTATCTCGAAAAACTGCTATTTTTGATTACCGGTAACTTTAACAAGCAGGGCGGAAACCATCTAATTGCGCAGTTTGCGCCTATCATCGGACACTCAAAAGAACCTGAAGAGGGTGGGCCAGTGACGCGCGTCACGGGTATGCAGGGTATTAGTAAATTGTTTCCTCCTAACATTCTACCTCAAGAGATTAACACTGATCACCCGGAGCGTTTAAGGGCATTAGTGGTGGATAGTGCTAATCCTGCGTTATCGGGTGCTGATACTGACGCCTACAGAAAGGCATTTAAAAAACTTGAGCTATCGGTCGTTATCGATGTGGCCTTCACCGAAACGGCAAGGCTCGCAGACTATGTTTTACCCGCATCGTCTCAGTTTGAAAAAACAGAGTGTACGTTTTTTACCTTTGGCTTTCCTACCTCATACTTTCACCTGCGTAAACCGGTTGTAGCGCCTCAAGGTGACACATTACCTGAGCCAGAAATCTATAGGCGGTTGTTAGTCGCGATGGGCGCAATACCTGATCGCTTTCCAAAACTGGAGGGCATTGCGAAGCTTGATAGAAAGCTCCCTGCGGGGCGGTTATTTCCGCTAGCACTCGCTGCAGCGCTTAAAACTAACCCTAAATGGATGCCATATCTACCGGTAATTTTATACGCAACATTAGGTAAAGCATTGCCAGAAAATATGGCTTCAGCGGCCACTCTTTGGGGTGTTTGCCAGTTTTATGCTGCTAAGTTTAGTCGGCAAGTGGCCAATGCGGGTACGCCGGGTAAAGGCTATCAGCAGGGGGATGCACTGTTTAAACGTATTTTGACGTCTGACCTTCCGGTAGCACTCGCGACCTTTGATTACAGTGATACCTGGGCGCTAATGAAGACCGCAGACAGGAAGGTGGCATTAGGTATCGAGGAGATGTTTACTGCGCTTAACGCCTTGGCAGATGAGGCTATTTTGGAGGACGAGAATGGTGGTGAGCAGGAATATCCGTTTGTCTTAATGGCGGGTGAGCGCCGCTCGTATAACGCTAATCAGATTTTCCGAACCCCTGATTGGCGTAAAACGGATAAAGAGGGCGCGATGAGAATTCACTCAGAAGACCTTATCAAGCTGGGCCTAAAGGATAAAGATTCTGCGGTTTGCCGCTCTAAGACAGGTAAGATCAAAGTGTTGTTGATGGAAGATGACTCAGTTCAGCCGGGTATGGTCACGCTGCCACATGGCTATGGAATGCTGTATTCGAATAATCAGGGTGAGTTATCACAGAATGGCCCTTCGGTTAACGAGTTAACGTCAACAGAGCATTGTGATCCTATCGCAAAAACGCCTTACCACAAGCATGTGGCGGTAGTAATTGAGGGCGTTACCGCTTAAGTTGATCAAGGTTAAGGTTCGATTAGGTTGCGGACTCTAATGTATCAGCCATAAAATGACCATGTCATTAAATGGTAATGGTTTTCAGTTATGGTGATAGCTGATTTTGCTATTTATGCGCAATAGAAAATAATATGTTGAAAGGATTCGGCCCGAGTAGTTGAAATGAGACTTTGAATTTCGGGAGAATATAGAATGGCTGTTATATCTAACTGTACCTGTGGCTGTGAGCCTGTTTGTGAGTCAGGGGCAATAGGATCACGTAATTGGAATGTATGCTGCTTTAATTGTGGCGCACGTTCGGCGACATTTCCTAATCGAACTGAGGCGGTAATGAACTGGAACCAGATTGTTACTGATAATCTGGAAGAGGTAGAATCACCCGCTGTTACAAGTTTTATTGGTCAGGCAATTCAGCATATCAAAGCGCTTCCATCTGTCGGCTAAAGAGTTTGAGCTTGTAACGGGATTAAGTTATTGGTCCGAGCGTCTTAACCATAGTCATTCTCGATAAACGTGCGTTGAATCTCTTCTATCTCGACAGTGTGTGCCAGTAGCGCTTCAACACACTGTGGGTCAAACTGTGTTCCGGATAGTTCTCTCAGCTTTTCGTATGCGGCTTCGTTGCCCCAGGCTTTTTTGTAGGGGCGTTCACTGGTTAACGCATCAAATACATCTGCTACGGTTACTATTCTTGCTTCAATAGGGATATTTTCACCAGTAAGCCCTTCTGGATAACCGCTTCCATCCATGCATTCGTGATGATAATTTGCGATATTTCTCAGCATGTCCACATGACCAATGCCATTGAGTCCATAGTTATCGAGTAACGAATCAATGAGCTCTCTGCCATCTTGAGGGTGGCTTTTCATGATTGAGAATTCTTCGTTTGTTAGTTTGTCCGGTTTTAACAGTATGCGATCAGGAACTTTTATTTTCCCCAAGTCATGTAGTGGGGCAAAAAGGTAAATATGTTCAATATATTGATCATCAAAGCTATATTTTTCAGCTAGCGCTTTTGCGATGAGGCGGGTGTATCGAGACATTCGCTCTAGGTGATAGGCCGTTTCGGGGTCCCGAGAGTGTGTCATGTCCAGTGCTGATTTTACGGTTGCTACCAGTGTTCGAATGCTGGAACGTTCGTTGTAAATGAGTAGGCCTATCATGTGGCCTATCATGTCCAACTCCACTAACACATGTTCTGTAAATACGTTTTTCTCCGCAGCATTAAAAAATACAAACCCGAAAAAATGATCGTTAAAAATCATTGGGAGGGTATAACTGGATAAATACCCTGCGTCGAGAAGCGCTTTGGTATGGGTTTTCTGCGAGTGCTCAAGGGTGTTTAAGTCGTTGATCACTCTAGGGTCTGAGTTCTCAATGATTCCCTGAAGTGACTCGGTTTCTGAAAGCTTGGCTTGGTAGTTGGCAAGAGGCGTTTGGTCGTCACTACTATAAATAAAGGTTTTTAGCAGGTCTGTATCGTGATCATAGAGTGCTACCGCGACTCTTGAAATAAACGGGTGATGTTGCTTGGTTGCCAAGTGAAGGGACTTTAGCTTATCGGCGATGGACGCTTTTTTATTCAAGTTTGTTAAGGTGTCTTTGTGTAACGGCATTGTGTTCTCGAAAATGCGGATCAGTTATTAAGAGTCAATGGGCTTTTCACTGAGTGATACACCAAGCTATTGACTCTTAAAACTATAGCAGAGTAATCGAGAAGCGACGAATACTGAACGCTATCGTGCCTTTGATTTTTTAACCATCGAACCAATAATCTTCTAAATCATGTTCGAGGCGCTTTTTCTCAAAATGTTGTTCTATTGCTCGTCTAGCGGCTAATTTTTGTTGGGGGGTGGATTTTTCTTTTGTTTTAACTTTGGCTTTGGAATCAAGTTTGTTGAAGTCCATAAATAGTTCTACCAATTGTGTTTTGGTTGACTGGACAACGGCATTATTGTTGTTATTCATGCGCACATTTCTCCTTTGGAAGCGATCAACTTTTTAATGATGTGGATCAGGCTCTACGTTATAGAAATGAAGTGAAATTAAAGTGACAGAGTTAACAGTTCTAAAGATTCTTGAGAGGTAGGTCACAAAAAAGCTTATATCGCGTTAGCGCTAAGTTTTGTTTGCTGTTTAAGCATGGTGGCCATATCTTTCGATGAGAGAGGCTTTGCGATGAAATAACCTTGTATCTCATCACAGCCCAGTTGTTCGAGATGTTCAAGTTGTTCTTTACTTTCTACACCTTCAGCGATTACTTTGAGGTTAAGGCTGTGACCCAGAACTATAATGGCATTGACGATGGCTTCATCTTCCTGCTTTGAATGGATATCCCGAATAAAGCTTCGATCTATCTTTAGCGCGTCAACGGGAAAGCGTTTCAGATGACTAAGGGATGAGTAGCCGGTTCCAAAGTCGTCTAGTGAAATGCTCACTCCCAGTGCACTTAGCTTTTTTAGCAATGCTGTTGCGGCACTGAGGTTCTCCATCAGGGAGCTTTCAGTTAGCTCTAATTCTAGCTGGTTTTCTGGAAGTTTGGTTTTCTTCAACACGTTGCTAACAGCCTGCGCCAAATTCTCATGCCGCAATTGGTGAGCGGATACATTTACCGATACGGTAATCGTCGCAGTGCCGTCATCAGCCCACTGTTTTGCTTGCAAGCATGATTTAAGTAAAACGAATTTTCCGATTTCTGCAATCAGTCCACTGTCCTCAGCGATATGAATAAACTCTGATGGAGAAATAAGCCCTCTAGCAGGGTGCCTCCAGCGAACAAGTGCTTCGGCAGATTCAATACGTTTTGTATGGACATTGACTTTGGGTTGGTAGAAAACCTCTAGCTCATTGTTTTTCATGGCTTTACGCAGATCGCCTTCAATCTCCATATGGTACTGGGATTGATTTTGGAGCCCTATATTGTAAAACTGAACGTTATTACCTCCCAGATACTTGGCTTGCTGTGTGGCCATTGCGGCCTGCTGCAGCAGGGGTTGAAGTTCCAGAGCGTCTTTTGGTAACTGAGCTATACCGATACTGCAGGATATCAATAATTCATTCTCATCTACAAAGTAAGGGGCTGAGAGAGATTTTAGTATATTACCAGCATGTGAAGACGCATCTTCTTCAGACTCATACTCGATGAGAACTGCAAACTCGTCACTCGATAAGCGAGCGATAGTGTCTGCATTTTTGATGGCGCTTGAGATTCGTTGTGACACCTCTTTTAGTAGGTAGTCTCCCGTTTCATGGCCGAGGCTGTCATTAATCTGTTTAAAACGATCAATGTCCACCATGATGAGACAAAATTTCAGGTCGCCTTGGCGAGCCTTATTAACGGCGCTATGAAGCCGGTCTCTAAATAGTGATCGGTTGGCCAGCCCTGTAAGGTCATCATAATTGAGTAGGTAATTTAGCTTTTCATCTGCCTCTTTGCGAACGGATATATCAGAGAGTAATCCCGCATAGCATTCAATTTCGCCATGACCATTAGTGATGCTGTTAATTTGTATCCACGCGGGAAAGTAGTTCCCGTTTTTTTGTTTCTCAAATATCTCGGCTTGCCACTGGCCATCGCGCTCAATTTCAACTTTTGCCTGGCTAAAGACTTTATATTTCTGAGGTGTATTACTTAATTCAATAAAGTAATGCCCCTCGATGTCGGCCTTGGAATATCCGGTGATATTGCAGAATGCCGGATTTACTGAGAGAAAGCAGAAGTTGGAATCGAGTACGAAAACCCCCTCTGAGGTGTGGTCGAAGACCGATTTTGCGAGTCTCACCTGTTCGTTTCGCTTTTTTTCAGCATTAATATTACGTCGCGTACCCAGCATTCTGATGGGGTCACCACTGCTATCAAATTTGACGGCCTTGCCACTGTCTTCAATCCAAAGCCAGTCACTTTCTTGTTTGATTCGATACTGTACCTGATAGGTTTCGCTGTGATTTTTTAGGTATTCACTCAGTGCCTGTTTGGCTGCGGGGTAATCTTGAGGGTGAATGGCTTGCTTTAGATTACTAATAAAGTCGACTGAGGTAAGCTCCCGTTGCTTAAATGCTTCATGAAACGCAGACTGATAAACGGTACCGGACGTTAGATCCCAGTCCCACAAACCGAGCTGTGATGCTTCAATCGCTTGAGATAATCGTGTTTGGCTTTTAACTAGCGCATCACTGATGCTTTTTCGTAACGCGACTTGTTGGTTTAGACGCTCGTTTGTGACGGTGAGATCATGAGTTCTTTGATCGACATTTAATTCGAGTGTTTTTTGCGCCGAAAGCAACTGCTGTTCCGCGTCTTCGCGGTTAAGGACTTCATTAGTTAACTGTTCGTTCAACGCTTCAGCAACACGTCGGCCGTTGTCGAGGTACTGAATTAAGGACTCATTTTCGAGCTCCTTAATCAGTGTTCGTTCTCGGTTTTTATAATGACGATAGGCACTGTATATTACTAAGCTAGCGAACACTATTACGACGAAGAAAAATGAGTAACCATAGCTTTCAAATGTAATAAAAGTATGGATGATAAGGCATAAGAGCGGAGGTAGCGAGAAACATAATAATGCCTTGATATTTATGGTAAAAACAGTAGTGGCAAACACTAATAGTGCAGCAATGGCCACTAACGCAACGAGTTGTGTAATGCCGAGTGTGTCAGGCAGCATGGTTAGGGCAGAAACCCCCCAGTGTGCGCCGTTTAAGAATGAGCCTGCTAGTAGTAATGACTGCCATAATTTAATTGAAAACGGCTGTTTAGATATCGTTCGAAACTTGGTAATAATGCCGATCTGTATAAGCGAAACTAGAGATATTGAAATAAACCAGCTAAGTAGTAAGGTATGCGCTACATATTCATTCCATAGAAGCAGAGTAACTAGAATCGCAAAGCCGATAGAGGCAATAAATAGTGGTAAGCTCTCACGATAACTGGCTTTTAATTGGTGCAGCAAAATAGTTGATCGTTTAGGGGCAGAAAATTCTGTCATTAAACTTAATTCTGGTGACGGGTGGCGCTCTGTTGGCCCTGTCATCTTGTTATAATTCCCTTTTTAACCGAATGCTATCGATGTTAATGACTGCGTTTGGGATAATGCTATAAGTTAGATGGGTAAAGCTGAATATGCTTATTCAGTCGTGTTGTGCGATATTCTAACTTTTTGGCATATCTACGGCTTGATATGTGTTATTAAACTGTGATTAGGTACTCATAACTTATTGAGCTGTTGTTATGATAATACACGATATTTTAGATTTTACTTTTTTGACAGGCTAATTGAATGGATGTTTCCCATATTCTTGACTCTCTTAATGACGAGCAGCGCGAAGCTGTAGCAGCGCCAGCTCGAAACCTGTTGGTTTTAGCGGGAGCGGGAAGCGGAAAGACGCGAGTATTAGTACATCGAATTGCTTGGTTGATGGAAATTGAGCGCCTGACACCTACTAGCATTATGGCGGTTACGTTCACCAATAAGGCGGCAAAGGAAATGCGGGGGCGAATTGAAAAACTATTAGACCTCCCGCCAAGAGGACTTTGGTTTGGCACCTTTCATGGTATTGCGCATCGGCTACTAAGAGCTCACTGGAGAGATGCTAACCTGCCAGAGAACTTTCAGATTATAGACTCTGACGATCAACTTCGAGTGATCAAACGGATCATGAGAGATCTTCAGCTAGATGAAACAAAATGGCCTCCGCGGCAGGCGCAGTCGTTTATTAATGCCCAAAAAGATGATGGTGTTCGTGCTGAGTATATTGAGGCTTCCAGTGATATCTATATGCGTACCATGGCGCTGGTTTACAAAGGGTACGAAGAGCAGTGCCAACGATCAGGGATGGTCGACTTTGGTGAGTTGTTACTGCGTTCTCATGAAGTCTGGCTTAACAATCCTCAATTACTTGCGCATTATCAAGAACGATTCAGGCATATTTTGGTCGATGAGTTTCAAGATACCAACACTATTCAATATGCTTGGCTGAGAGTGTTAGCAGGTAATCGCATTCCGTTAACAGTAGTCGGTGATGACGATCAGTCGATCTATGGCTGGCGTGGTGCCAAGATAGAAAATATTCAGCACTTTCAAAATGATTTTGCCGATTCGATGCAGGTAAAACTTGAGCGTAATTATCGTTCGACCAGCACCATATTGGATGCGGCTAATGGGCTGATCGCCAATAACGGTAGCCGATTGGGTAAGCAGTTATGGACGGAAGAAAACGAAGGCGAGCCGATTGATCTGTACTCTGCGTTTAATGAGCAAGACGAAGCAAATTATGTGGCTGACAGTATTCAAGACTGGGTTAAGAAGGGTAACTTACGTTCAGACGTCGCGATATTGTATCGGTCAAATGCTCAGTCCCGCGTGATTGAGGATGCCTTTATTAGGCAGCAGGTCCCGTATAGAGTGTATGGAGGCCTTCGTTTTTATGACCGAATGGAGATCAGAAATGCTCTAGCGTATATTCGCTTGGTCCATTATCGTCATGATGATGCTGCTGTCGAACGTGTGATTAATGTACCCCCTCGGGGTATAGGTAACAAAACTATTTCTGATATCCGCGAGCATGCTCGAATGGAGTCCGTTACGCTCTGGCAGGCATGTAATGAAATGATTTCATTAGGTAGTCTGAAAGGTCGGGCTGCCAATGCGGTGCAAAAATTTATTGATGTCATTGAAGGGTTGGCCGATGGTGCTGTAGATATGCCTCTGCATACGTTGGTTGAGAAAGTTATCAATGAAAGTCGTTTAACAGAATTTCATGGTAGTGAGAAAGGCGAAAAAGGTCAGGCGCGTGTAGAAAACCTAAACGAGCTAATCAATGCGACCAGAGACTTTGAAGCGGAAGATGAAGAAATGGAACCGCTCTCGGCATTTATTGCGCAAGCGGCGCTTGATGCGGGGGAGAATCAGGCAGAAGAGCATGAAGATAGCGTGCAGATGATGACACTTCACTCTGCTAAAGGGCTTGAGTATCCGTTGGTCTTTATGGTCGGCATGGAGGAAGGCTTGTTTCCTCATAGTCGTTCAGCAGAAGAGCCCGGCAGAATCGAGGAAGAGCGACGGCTTTGTTATGTCGGCATTACCCGCGCGATGGAGAAACTGGTGATGAGTCATGCGGAATCCAGGCGGCTTTATGGGCAAGAAAAGTATCATGCGATATCGCCTTTTATTCGGGAAATACCGGCATCATTGATTCAGGAGGTTCGACTAAAAAATACGGTTACTCGCCCTGTCAGTTTTCAGCGGGCTAATGATGAAAGTTGGGCAGTGGCCGCATCAACCGAAGCTGCATTTCAACTAGGGCAGTTGGTTAGTCACCCGATCTTTGGTGAAGGGACCGTTTTAAACTATGAAGGTCAGGGGCCTCATGCCAGAATTCAGGTAAACTTCCTAAGCGAAGGGAGCAAGTGGTTAGTATTGTCATATGCTAAGCTTGAGGCATTATAAGTATAAACTACAAGGCTGAAGCAATTAATTACTACTCACCCTGAAACTCTGGAATTGTACCCTCTTGTCATCCTCGCGTAGGCGGGGGTCCAGTGTTTAGTGTAGTCTCAAATCGTGGATTCTGGCCTACGCGGGAATGACAGTCAGTTTCTGGATGGATCTTAATCAGGAAAATAAAAAACAAAAATAGGAGATAATATGAAAAGACGGCATTTATTTTCAGTCGTAGGTATAAGTATATTGGGAGCAATGTTGGCGGCGTGTTCACCGTCTGAGAAAACTACTGATACTGCTCAAAACGTTCAAGCGGTTACTGCTCAAGAAACATTTAAGTGGAAGCTTGTGACATCTTGGCCAAAGAACTTTCCAGGGTTAGGCGAGGCACCAGAACGCTTTGCCAAAGAAGTTAACCGCATGAGCAGTGGCCGTTTAACGATCAAGGTTTATGGCGGTGGTGAGCTGGTCCCCCCTCTAGAAGTGTTTGATGCCGTATCTCAGGGAACGGCAGAAGCAGGGCATAGTGCAGCCTATTATTGGAAAGGTAAAATCCCTGCTGCACAGTTTTTCTCAACCGTACCATTTGGTTTAAATGCTCAGGAATTTAATAGCTGGATTCACTACGGAGGTGGGCTTGAGTTATGGCGCGAGGCTTATGAGCCGTTTGGTGTAATACCGTTTGCTGGCGGTAATACTGGCGTACAAATGGGTGGCTGGTTTAATAAAGAGATTAACTCTCTTGATGACCTAAAAGGCTTAAAGATGCGCATACCTGGTTTAGGGGGTGAAGTGCTGCAAAGAGCTGGCGGAACACCGGTTAATTTGCCTGGTGGCGAGATCTTTACGGCACTACAAACCGGCACGATTGATGCGACTGAGTGGGTTGGCCCATACAATGATTTAGCGTTTGGGCTGCATAAAGCCGCTAAATACTATTACTTTCCAGGTTGGCATGAGCCAGGTACCTCAATGGAGATAACGATAAACAAAAAAGCGTTTGAAAAACTGCCAGCAGATCTGCAAGCGATTGTTGAAAATGCAGCGCGAGTGGCTAATCAAGACATGTTAGACGAGTATACTGCGCGCAATAACTCAGCGTTAGTAGAGCTTACGACTACGCATAATGTAGAGATTCGCAAGTTCCCTAAAGATGTCTTGGAGAAACTACAGGTGATTTCTGAAAGTGCAGTCAAAGAGATTGCGGATGGTGACCCAGCCATTGCGAAAGTATATGACTCATACAAAGCATTTCGTGATGGTGTTATTCAGTATCATGAAATTTCAGAAAAGGCCTATATAAACGCTCGTTAGGATCATGGCATCGAGAAACTGACGGACGGGCCTATTGGCCCGTTTTTTTATTATCGAATACTGTTCTTTAGTTTTTTTAGATCTATTATTCAAACCAAGTTAAAATTCTTTCAAATGTGCTTGATTAGGAACGTGTTATGAACCCCGACTTTATAAACGCCACTATTGGTGGCGTAATGATTGCCTGTTCGGTGATTATGATGATGGGCCTGTTAGGTAAAGTAACGGGTATTAGTGGTATTGTATGGCAGACGGTTAAGATCAATAGAGATGACCCCTCTCCACTATGGAGGCCTGCTTTTCTGATAGGTTTAATTATGGGGCCAGCTTTGCTCCATTTTTCATTGAACTGGGAACTCCCTACTGCAAAGGATGACAACATTTGGCTGATTATTTTGTCAGGTGTTCTGGTGGGTTTTGGCACTAAACTAGGCTCTGGATGCACGAGTGGTCATGGTATTTGTGGCATAGGGCGGTTTTCTTTGCGATCAGTCGTCGCAACTGTGGTTTTTATGGTGGCGGGGATTGTTACGGTCGCTATCGTTAATACGGTGAGTAGAGGGTAATGATGACTATTTTTATCGCATTGTTGGCAGGTATTATTTTTGGCGCGGGCTTATTGGTTTCTGGAATGATGGACCCTGAGAAGGTGATTGGTTTTTTAGATCTATTTGGTGACTGGGATCCATCACTAGCATTTGTGATGGGGAGTGCATTGATTATTACCACCCCTGCGTTTAAGTGGGTGCTTCGTAGAAAACGCCCTATGTTTAATGAACGCTTTACACTGCCGCTTAAAACTCATTTGGATACGCCTCTAGTGGCTGGCGCTGCAATTTTTGGTATAGGGTGGGGGCTTTATGGATACTGTCCTGGGCCTGCGATTGCGTCACTCTCAACACTAAGTGAGCCCGGTTTTATATTTGTGCCGAGTATGTTGGTGGGTATGTTTATCGCGAATAAGGTGAGCCTAACGTAGAAGAGAGAACCTTGTTGACGTACTATTGTCATATAGAGGTTTAGTAGATGATCGCAGATGTGCTGTTTGACCGAGCGCGAATGTTTGGTAATGGATATGAGATATGAGTCGAGTAAATTTAATACTGCTGTTGGTGCTTTTTTTATCTGGGTGTGCACACTTTGATAGACCAGATCAGGTCTCGCTCAGCTTGTTGACGGGATGGGTTGATGGCAACCCAGTGTACTATGTGACTACAGATGTATCGGATAGTGAAATGGCTAGTCAGATGGGGGCAAACTATGCGCCAAGGCTTTCCAGTGCGATACCCGCCTATCCAAAGCCGCCTCAATTAAAAACAGTTTTGGAGCGTGTTTATGCGTTTCCAAAGGGTGAGCAGAAGAACAACGTATTTGCGTCTGCCCCAGCGCCTTTGGGTTATGAAAGTGAGGATATTAACTATAGCCCCGTCTGGTTGATGTATCTGGTTGAGTGGTTAGTAAGTGATAATGTTCAGGAGCTTAGATCTGAAGGTGATATATTTAAGGCAGAGTCGCAGGGTTGGGTAAAAATAACGCGTACAAATGTGGTTGTTAACTGCCCTGTTGTGAGCATTGATGGACAACGGTTTTTGTCGACACTTTAGTTTTTCTGTGTTTGTTTTTATACCAACACTTCTAGGCTTTCTTCCCCAAATAAGAGGTGTAGGTATTCATCCCTAAAAGCGTTGTGTGCTTCTTGTCTATAAACGTTAGCCCCATTTTTTTCATTTGAGCCACATGATTATATACGGGATGGACAGAGGCGCCTGTGGTCATCCAAAATAGAATGATGGCGCTGTACCAGTAAAACTGTTTGGTCGCTCTTGCGATTATATTGCCTTCCGGGAAGGCGAAATCACCGACTACAATATGAGCACCTGCTTTCCCTTGTTTTATTAAATGACTAAAAACTGATGTCATAAAGGCTTCATCAAATGAGTTCAGAAAAAAGTTAGCTACTACCATGTCGTAATGGCTAAACTCCTCAAATGTCATGATGTCACGATGGATAATTCTGATATTGAGGTTTTTTTCAGATTTTTCTACGCCTACTTTAAATTTGGTTAGCATTGCCTCTGACAGGTCTACAACCGTTACATCAGCACCTTGTTCGGCTGCCAGGATGGCTTCTTTGCCGTGACCAACGCCCGCAAAAAGGACTTTGTCACCTGATTTTAGGTGGTCGGAAGTAAGCATTGAACATTTACATTTAAGGAGGGAGTTGCCTGCAAATAGATAGCTTAGCGCATCGTAGATAGGGCCCATTAGCCAATACTTATCTTTCATTTTTATATTTCCATATAAAATGGTAGATAGGTCATCGACATCAGTGAATGAATTAACAATCGCTCAATAAGCACTCACACTGAGAACCCGTTTATGTTAGTACGAGTATTGAACAATATAGTGCTTATTTTTAGGTTGTCAAACCATCTAAAAATAAGCTGAGTGCATAGATAACTTACTTAAATTGAGCGTTTACAGGTATAAAAACAGACGAAAGGTAATTGTCTTTTGTTTTATACTCTACACTCAACAGGTTGCAAAAACGCTTCATCTGATTTTTAGTGCATAGAGAGGATCTAACATGAAAAATACTTTTTATTTATTGATGTTGACCATACTGATGGTCACTGTGATCAGCGCTTCGCGGGTTTATGCGGATGGTTTCTATATTGGTGCTGGGGTTTATCAGTCATATGCCGAGCAAGACAGTTTTGATGATAGCGATACGGTACCCGCTTTGTTTGCCGGCTATAATTTTATCGATACTAACCTCTTTATGATGTCTGCCGAACTTGGCTATTACGACCTGGGTGGTTATGACGGTATTGATCAGGGTGTTAATTATGATATTGATGCGTCTGCATTTACGCTTGCGGCAGTGGGTTATGTTCCAATAGGACCATTCTTTGAAGTCTATGCTAAGGCAGGTGTTGCTTCAACGAGTATAGATTTAGATGTCGGCGGGACTAAAAGTGATGCTGATGGAGAAGACGCATTTGGAGGGTTAGGCTTTGCCTTTGATATTTTGGATACCATCGATATTTATGCTGAATACCTGGTATTTGATACCGATGTTGATTCTACAATGGCTGGAGTTGGCGTGAGGCTTGATTTTTAACAAGGTGTCAAATACTAAGCTAGCGAAGATCACACATACTATCCTTGATGAAGATAGCTCGCCGGAATCTCTTGCTGATGCTTTAGATGACTTTGCGCGGCTATGCAGTGACATTACTGCTATAACACCTGATGCAAGTTTTAATGCCTGGGCGGAAGACTCTTTTCTTGATGACGGGGTCGCTATTAACCCTCAGGCAGCCGCTTTTTGCATTAAGGATTATCCCCGAAGTATTGCGTTTATTCGGGGTGTTTATGCCGCGATACTGGCAGCCCAGATACGCTTTCCCAACATGCCATTAAAAATTCTATACGCAGGTTGTGGCCCTTTTGCTACCTTATTGCTGCCATTGTTGGTGAAGTTTAAGCCCAGGGAGCTTGATCTACATCTTTTGGATATACATCAGCAGTCGCTAGATAGTGTTGAAAGTTTGATTGAAGTACTGGCATTACAAGAACATCATGTGAGCCTTATTCAAGGAGATGCCTGCCGTTACCAGCATGATCATAAGTTACATATCATCGTGGCTGAGGTGATGCAAAAAGCGTTGGAACAAGAGCCACAAGTAGCGGTTACGGCGAATTTATCACCTCAGCTTCATGACAAGGGGATTTTTATCCCTGAGAAAATCGAGGTGACGCTGTGTTTGGGCCATTGGGATGATGAAAAAATGCTAATGAGTCGTGCAGGGGCGGTTGACCATGACCTTCTGGTCGCGTCAGGGCAGCGCCACTTTCTCGGTACATTGCTGACACTGCTGCCTTTTAGTGTAGATGAGCTGATACGTTCAGCGAAATTTAATGCAGATACGTCTATGTTGGAGTTCAAACCTGTCCCGTTTCGGTTGCCCGAAATAACGACAATCGAACAATATGATTTGTTAATACTGACACGGGTTCAGGTGTTTTCACAATACAGATTGGGGGATTATGAGTCTGAAATAACCCTTCCCCGTATGTGTAACGATGTTGCTCTTTTACGCAGCGGGTCTTCATACCAAGCCTGCTATCAACTCGGTAATTACCCAAGGTTTAATGTGATCGCACATTAATATGTGAGATATACCCTCATTGGTTCTAAGGGCACTTGCGGGTATAATTTGTGATTCTTTAGTCTAAATGATATCTACTTTATGCAATTACAACCGATTGATAAAACACGGTACCGCAAGCGCCTTAATCGGGTTATTGCTACTGTTATTGTGCTACTTATGGTGCTGGCTTTAGGCAGCTCTACTCTTCTGATTGCACTTTTTGGTGAGTTAGGTGGCTCTAACTTCTTTCTTAATTTGATCGGTGTGGTTATTGCTGCGAGCCTTGTGGGGCTTATCTTGAGGCATTTTAAATCCCACCCTTACATGTATGAAGTGTTGTATGTTTGGCAACTAAAGCAAACGCTAAATCAGATCTACCGAAATACGGCTAAAATTAAAGCCGCAGCAGAATCTAACAACCTAAATGCGCTTATCATTATGAATTTCAACCTGAAGGGGTGTGCTCAGCTTTATGAGCTGGATGACAATGATTTGACATTGGCTGAGCTGAAGCAAGAAATTAAGGCATTGGAGAATAAAATTTCTGCCCTTGGTTTAACGATTAATACTGATGACTATCGTCCAGAGTTGTTAGCGGAGTTAGAGTAACCTTTGTAGGGCTTATTCGTTCTGCTCATTAAGGTGTCTGTTTCCCCTAATGATCTTGGCTATTTGCCTTCTTGAATGGCGCATTTGCCATTTACGTCGAAAACTCACCACTAGGAATAGGCTGATAGTTAATCGTATTTGAACTCACTATCGTGTCTAGAGACCTTAGCTAAAGTTGGCAGTGAGTGCTTGTTAAGTATGATTTTCTTAATATAATTGTGATTCCCCCCTCACAGATACAGAATGAGTGATATGTCTACCACCAATGTGACCTGCCCAAAATGCAATGCGACTAATCGACTGCCTAGTGAGCGGCTGAAAGACAAACCAAGCTGCGGAAAATGTAAAAAGCCTCTTTTTATCGGTAAAGCGATGGAGGTAACCAGCGCCAATGTTGCAGCGGTGCTGAATCACAATGAGATCCCCGTTTTGGTGGACTGCTGGGCTCCTTGGTGCGGCCCTTGTAAAAGTTTTTCTCCGGTGTTTGAGCAGGCGGCTAAAGAGTTAGAGCCACGTATAAGGCTCGCGAAGCTTAATACTGAAGCCCAGAAACCATTAGCAGGTCGTTGGAAGATTCAGTCGATTCCGACATTGATTCTGTTTCGTCAAGGAAAGGAGGTTGCACGCTTATCGGGAGCTGTTCCTCTCACGCAGTTGAAGAAGTGGTTGTCACAACAGCGTGTTATTTGATGTCGTAATCGGTAGTGCTTCTTTGCGGCCTAATTGCATTACAATTGGGTTAATATCCTGTTTTAGGTCGCTCTTCCCCTTGTTATTCAAAATATTAGTAGTAACCTTAAATTATTACTTATTTTCATTGTCCTATTAGTCGTTAACCGGTATTTTTCGAGCCCATTTTGAGCGTCATTGTTTAGACTGATGGTTGGTGGGATTAATAAGAGGACGAAAGCTACCTTAGGGATGCCATGACCCAATATCGTGTTTTACTGACCATTATTATCTCTCTGTTGCCTTTACAGCTTGCAGCACAGCTCAATACCACCCAACAGACTTACCTAGCAGCACTTGATGCGTTAAGCGCGGGTAAAGTTGATACCTTTAAATCACTGAGTGAATCTATATCGGACTATGTGCTGAGTCCTTATTTAGAATATGAGCGCATAAGACATGGCAACTATAAAGATACTCAAGCGATTGAAGCGTTCCTGGCAAATTATCCCAATCAGTCGATTAGTAATCGGCTAAAATATGAGTGGTTGTTGAGCCTACCGAAGCGGGGAGAGTGGACGCAGCTGCTTGAAAATTATGATGACAGGCTACAATCTCGAACACTCAAATGTTACTACCTTAGAGCGCTCTACCGCTCTGGTGAACAAGATAAGGCATTAGAGCTAACAGCAGAAGCCTGGACAGTGAGCGGTTCTGCCCCAAAGGCATGTAACCCCTTGTTTAAAATATGGTTAAAGTCTGCCTATTTTAAGCCTGACTATGCCTATGAACGCGTTAAGCTAGCGCTTAATAAAGGCCATACATCGTTAGCAAGTTATGCGAGTAACTTTCTAAAAGGTGATCAGCATAAAGCCGCAGCAACGATGATTTGGGTACATAAAAACCCTAATATATTAGCCAGTACCAAGCTTTTTCCTACTGACAACCCTTATATGAAAGAGGTTGTTACACATGGGATCAAGCGCCGTATTCGGCGTCGCCCTGATGCTGCGTTAACCTATTGGAATAAACACAATAGTCGATTCGAGTTTACCCCCTCTGAAGTCGTAACCTTAGAAAAAAGAATCTACTTGGGCTTGGCTAGACAATATGATGAATCTGCGTCTAGTCTTTTAGCGTCGTTACCTTCGGACGACAGCTCACACCATGCGAGTCACTCCCGTGAGGTGCTTGAGTGGCAGGTTCGCGTTAGTTTACGGAATCGAGACTGGGACTCGGTACTTAAGTGGATTCGAGTACTTGAGAAAACAGATGGCATGAAGCAGAAGTGGCATTACTGGAAACATAAAGCTTATTTAGCATTACAGCTAAAAGTTCCTCGTCTCGATCACATACAATTGGAGAAACTGGCTGATACGCGCAGCTACTATGGCTTTTTAGCGGCTGAGTTTTTGGGTAAACCTCTGACCTTAACCAATATGCCTCTGCCCGTTGAACTAGACACTTATGAAGCCTTTGGGCGACTACCCGAGATTGATCGGGCGAAAGAGTTTCTTAACATTGGGCATACAAATACCGCTAAGCGGGAATGGCAGTTCTTAGCCCGTGATAAAGAAAATCAGGCAGGCCTGATGTCATTAGCGAAGCTAGCGTATCAGTGGGGGTGGCATAATAAGGCCATTACCGCGGTTATTGCAGCAGACCACTGGAATGACCTCTCGATACGCTTTCCCACACCTCATAAGGAGGCCTTTTTGGCCGCTGCAACTCAGGTTAATCTTGAGTCATCCTGGTTGTTTGCGATTGCCCGGCAAGAAAGCGCATTTGCTGAAAACGCACGATCAGGCGCTGGTGCAAGAGGGTTAATGCAACTGATGCCCGCAACGGCACGGCAAACGGCTAAAAAAATTGGGTTAAAACCGTCTAAAAACTCGTTATATCATCCGCAATATAATATCACCCTGGGTTCCACTTATCTTGCTGCGATGTATCAGCGTTTTAATAATAACCGAGCATTAGCCACGGCTGCATACAATGCAGGCCCTCACCGCGTTAAGAAGTGGATAAAGTCGTCAGCCGCGTTACCGATTGATGTGTGGGTTGAGACGATTCCTTACGATGAAACTCGGCGGTATGTGAAGAATGTATTGGCGTTTGATGCGATTTATCAACATAAACTAGGTACGAGAGAGCCACGGCTATTACGAGATTTTGAAAAGGTATTTGTGTCAGAGCAGATGTTAAGTGATGCTAACAAATCCCATGCGCTTCTGGTGGCGAAGAAGGCGCAATACGCAAACTGATCACTCATTGTTTTTTCATGGATCGTAGAGTTGTTTACGGTAAAGGGAGGTATACTCGCACAGAAAGCCCCTCCTTTTCAGGAGAGTGCAGCTCTACCTTTCCTTGGTGCAGGTCAATAACCTTTTTAACAATCGACAACCCAAGCCCATAGCCGCCTGTTGATTGGGTACGAGAGTTATCGGCCCTGTAAAAGGGTGTAAAAACCTGCTTTATCTCATCTTCACTGAGCCCGGGACCCTGATCTTCTATAGCGATAATCACACCGTTATCTGCGGTAGAAATATCCACTGATACAATAGCATTCTCGGGGCTGTATTTAAGGGTGTTTCCTAGGATATTCTCAAATGCTCTACCCAATAATACGCGATTGCCATTGATTATAGCGGAGTTTAGGCCTTGCTTTAATATACTTATTTTCTTAGTACTGGCTTCGATCTCAGCGTCATCAATTAGTTCATTAATCAACGGCGTTAAATCAACGGCCTCCGTTGACAACTGACTGGCACCGTCATTGAGTCTGTTGAGTGTAAGCAGGTTTTCGATTAGTTCATTTAGTTTGTTATTTTGCGCTTCAATTTTGTGTAACAAATTTTCTGTGTATGGGCTGTCTTCTATTACCTCTCTGACTAAGTCTATGGCGATACGTTGTCGAGTTAGAGGTGTTCTTATTTCGTGAGAAATATCCCTAAGTAACTGATTTTGTCCAGTAATGGTCTTTTCTAACTGTTCGGCCATCTCGTCAAAGGCGTTTCCAAGTTGTCCTAGTTCATCTTTTCGAGCGCCGATACGTTTGCCAACACGGGTTGATAATGTGCCCTTCGCCATCTTTTGACTTGCCTGTTTTAAGGTAATAACAGGCTTGACGACATGTCGGCTCAACCATAGGGATGCCATCAGAATAATACCGAGGGTGATTAATAACCGTAACCAGCGATACTCACTGGGGGATCCCAGTTCCTTATGAATATAAGGTGACGGGAGTATTCTTAAGAGATAACGCTCACCATTTGGGGATATAACAGAGACGCGTGTATTGATGGGAGGGCGTTGAAAATCAAAATGCTTGCGAAACCCTTTCTTTTCTGTGTTCAGTGGGCTCTCAAGTAGATGCTCTGAATCGTCATCCTTACGTTCGTTATGATCATCGTCTCGGATTTTTCTATGACTGGCGATTGGTAGCCCTAGTTTTTCGCGTTTTTGAGTCGATTGATAACGGCTTAAATGATAAAGCACGGCTCTTATTTCTTCATCTTCGTAGATTCGCTCATACCATTTGTTCAGCGCTTTTTGCCCCGACGTTTCGTAAATGGTCACGCTGTCATTGGCGAGGTTTTCAATTTTGCTTCGAATTTTGTCTGCTTTATGTTCGATGCTGCTGATTTGAGAGGTGATGGTGATATTGGCTATAGTGGTTAATATAAAGGTCACCCAGAACACGCCCATAATTTTCAAAAATAATGTATTCATTTAAATGTTATGCCTCGCCAATAACTTGAAACAAATAACCCACACCGCGAATGGTTTTGATCCGTGGTTGCCCTTCGGTAGTGCCACCAAGCTTTTTTCTTAGGTTGCTGACATGCATATCAATTGCTCTGTCATACATGGTGAGTTTTCTTCCTAAGGCCCGCTGGGTCAGCTCGGCTTTGTCAATTACCTCTCCCTGATGGTTTAATAGTTCAAGTAAAATATTATATTCGGCGTTGGTAAGTTCTAGCTCTTTTGACTTGAGAAGCACCTGTCGACTCTGTAGCCTGACCTCTATGTCACTGGTTGATAGAGTGGTAGGCGTGCGACTAACAGACCCAGCTTGATCGAGCCCTACTCGTCTTAAAATAGCTTTTATTCTTGCAATTAATTCACGGGGGTTAAAAGGTTTAGGTAGATAGTCGTCTGCCCCCATCTCGAATCCTACGATTCGGTCGACATCGTCTCCTCTCGCTGTTAGCATCAAAATCGGCGTATTTTTAGTTTTACGGAGTTCGCGCAGAACCTCAAGCCCATCCCTTCCCGGCAGCATAATATCGAGAATGAGTAAGTCAAAATCGTTGAGCAGCGCTTTATCCAACCCCTCATTGCCATTAAAGGCGCAGGATAAGTTAAACCCCTCTCTGGACAGCAGTGTGACTAATAGTTCACTGATTTCTGCATCATCTTCAACTAACAATATCTGTGGAGTGTTCATCATAGTGCTTCATTAGAAAAATATGGATTTGTCTAAGCTTGATTCTAGCATAACGCTTGTCATGTAAAGATCTGCATTCCTTATCTTTACACCTTCTTTACACCCCCTAAACGTTGCTTTACACCCTGATTGGTAAACTGGTTTCGTATTCAGAATTTAGCAAATAGAACTAAGGTGGGAATTAAATATGAAGAAATTAATGACGAACAAAAGAACTCGAATGGCGCTTGTTTTACCTTCAGTTATTGCGGCTGGCTTATTTACTATGGGGGCTGCAAATGCCGATGCGGGATGGTTCGGCAAAGACAAACGTGATCGAGGAGAGAATCACTATGAACGAATGGAAAAAATGTCGGACATGCTTGACATGAGCGATGAGCAGGAAGCACAGCTAAAGGTAATTCTGAAAAGTGCTAAAGAAGGCAAAAAAGAGAGCAAAGGTTCTCGCCGTGAGACGCGTAAAGAGATGATGTTATTGAGCCCTGATGACCCTGAATTCATGGCAAAGGTTGAAAAACAGGCGGATATGGCTGCGTCTCACATGAAAGCGAAAATGCTGACATTTGCACAAGTCAGAAAAGATGTTTATGCCATCTTAACAGAAGAGCAAAAGCAGAAAATGCAGCGATTAATGGAAAAGCGCATGAAAAAAATGGAAGAGAGAAATAAATAAAGATAAATAGCTTGTCTTTACTGTGCACTAACTAGCTGTTTAAATGAGTCTCGTTAAGAGACTCCATTTTTGTTTTTGTTTTTTGATAGACCGACATTAGGTTGTTCGAGTCTGATGTCCAGTTTTCGACTTGCCCTGATTGATATAGACCCTCAAGCCGTTCAGCTAGGCGAGAAAGTTGCTGAGCACCTAATGCAGCGCTACTGGACTTGAGACTATGGGCCGCACGAACCATGCTTTCAATGTTTCCTTGTTCGCCTGCGTTTCGTAACTCATTGATGAGCGTTTCGCTCTCTTCTATATAGGCCGTTAGTATTATTTGAAAACGTGTTTTCAGCTGAATACTCATATTGTGAAATTGAGATTCATCAATTACGACGTCATTCGGTGAGTCACTGTTATCTTGTGGAACCTTAGTTTTCGAGATTTCTAAGGTGGGATTTAGCCACTCACTGAGCTTGTCTATTAACTCATCTTGCTCAATAGGTTTTCCGATAAAATCATCCATGCCGGCTTTTTTACAACTCTCTTTATCACTGGCCATCACGTTGGCTGTGAGGGCTATAATAGGGGTACGTCTTAGTTTTGACTCTTGTTCTCTAATGAACCGTGAGGCTTCAAAGCCATCCATTACAGGCATTAAACAGTCCATCAAAATGAGGTCGTAAGAGTTTGCCTTCCAACGCTCTATTGCTGCTACCCCGTTTTCTGCAATATCCACATCAAGTCCTAGTTGGTTTAAAAGCCCCTTGGCCACTTCTTGATTAACGATATTATCCTCAACTAGCAGGATTTTTCCTGTTAGGTTTATATCGACGCCTGGGCTTTCCTGCTGTTCATTCATTTGATATTGCGAACGAGGTTCATTCAGCAAGTTACTATTATTGTTTTCTAGTGCTATTTCTAGTGCATTTTCGAGTGTTTTTGAACTGTAGGGCTTGCTTAAACTGGTCGATATACCTGCTTCACGTAATGCTTCTGAACGGTTGTGATCCGCTGCGGAGGTGAGCATGATCTGAGGAATGTGGTATGTGTTATAAATTTCCTTGCCTAGTTTTAGTCCATCGCAGTCAGGCATCATGTAATCAATCAGTACTAATTGAATAGGGGCACCCTTCGAAATGGCCTGCTCTAATGAGCTGATAGCGGTCTTTTGGCTGCTTGCGATGGTGGTCTCGACTCCCCAGTATTTGAGCAATTCGTCCAGTATCACACAACTGATATGGTTGTCGTCAACGATCAGGACTCTAATATTTTTGATATTAGCATGAGCAAGGGGGGTAGGGATTTTGCTCGGCTTTAGAGGGAGTTGGAACCAGAATGTTGTGCCTTTACTTACTTCACTTGTGACACCAATATGCCCGTCCATCAGGTCAATAAGGCGTTTGGATATAGTTAAGCCTAAACCTGTTCCACCATAGCGGCGAGTGGTCGAGGCATCGGCTTGAGTAAACGCTTCAAATAGGTTTCCCTGCTGCTCTTTTGAGATGCCAATGCCGGTATCTATGACTTCAAACAAGAGCGGTGTTTGTTTGTTTTCATCATAATGAATATTAAGTTGAACATAGCCTCTTTCTGTAAACTTAATCGCGTTTCCAATCAGGTTAACTAAAATCTGGCGGATGCGACCAGGGTCGCCTTTAAAGTGTCTGGCGCAATGAATATCGTAATTAAATATCAGCTCTAACCCTTTTTGCTCTGCCGTTATTGCAAGCAGGTTAAGCGCTTCATGGGCTATATGCTCAAGATCAAACTCAATAGGCTCTAGATCAAGCTTTCCTGACTCTATTTTTGAGAAGTCGAGTATGTCATTAATGATACTGAGTAGCGCTTGCCCTGACTGGTTGATGGTACTGAGATGGTTTTGTTGTTTCGCGGTTAGTTCAGTATTGGCTAAGAGTTGAGCCATTCCCAATACGCCATTCATTGGAGTTCGGATTTCATGACTCATGGTTGCCATAAACTGACTTTTGGCTATGGAGGCCGCCTCGGCTTTATGCATTGAGTCTGCTAATTCGGCGGTTCGGTCTTTAACTCTCTGCTCTAGGGTTTCTGCCAGTTGTGAAATGGTGTGGGCATTTTCATTGGCCTCTTGAGTTTGTTGTTGCAGTTCAGCAATGAGGGTTTCGAAGGCATCGGCCATAGTTTTAACTTCGCCTTGAGCATCGGGAATTTTTAGGGTTGAGTTATCATGGCCTGCAGTAATAAGCTTTGCTTGTTGAGTCAGAATGGAGATTGGTTTTAGTTGGCGATGCGTGAAAAGGGCGATGGCGAACCCTGATAATAAAATGGCCAGAATAGAAGAGTAAATGGATTGTTTTTTGACTATCTGAATCGGCGCTAGTACGTCTTCTTCAAGTTTTGTAATCACCAAACCCAAAAAACGGTGACGATCATTGCTTACAAAAAGTACCTTTCCTGTAATGTGGAGTTCACCATGTTCATCAAATGACAGCTTGGGTTTTTGTGTTTCTGACAAGGCTTGCCAAACCCAGGGTTCTTCCGCACGTATATCCTCTGTTTCCGGGAGGAGTTCAAATCTCCAGCGTTTATTTTCATCAGGGTGATAAATATATTGCCCTAGGTTGTTCACTAGTAAGGCTGTCTCCGAGGATTTATAGGCTAGCGTGTTCATTAGCGCGGTGGCATCAGTATTTATGACCAATAGGGCTTTTGGTTTGCGCTTATAGCTTGTGGTGATGTACTCGCTTTCGAGTGATGAGATCAACTTCTCAAGCGTATTTTTGAAGCGGTCTTTTTGTGACCAGTAATAATCGCCAATAATGTTTCGGGTAGCCTCTATGAGTAATCCTTCACTAGCATGTTCCATAATCAGCTTTTCTGATTTTTGCAGTGTTGCGTTCCCCTGTTTAAGTGCTTCTAGCAATTCCAAGTCATCGCCAGAGATTAAATACGTTAGCTTGTTGAGTATGATGCTGAGTTTCATGACGGCTTGGTCGTGGCGGTTTTGCCAAGCAAGGTTACCTGATTGGGCGATACGCATAGAGGCTAGTGTTCGCCGCTGATCATAACGGCGTAATTGTTCTGCTAGAACTAATACTTGCAAGCTACTGCCTGATGTATATTGCTCTGCATCAAAGAAGACGGGTGAAACTATTCGTTGAGTGGGTTGGTAGGGTGAAACAAGTTGGCCGTTTTCTCTGTTGAGCGTTATATCAGAAATATAATGCTCTCCATTTTTCAACAAACTGCCATTTTTAACATAATCAGTATCACCCTTGTATTGTAAGTTAGAGCCCCTTACAGATTCCGGTATTAACCCACTCTTTGGGTGGTTCACTCTGACGAGCTCTATACCACTTTCCGCATCGATAAGTCTTACTTGTAGATAGTGTCTTGATTGTATTAAACGCGAGAAACTCTCTTCGAGATGACGTCTCCACTCGGTCTCCGTGGTGCCTGTTGTGACGTCATATTGTTGATTCTCTTGAGAGAACAAAAAGCCTTGCACAGTCGCTGAGTTGGCTAATTGTTCAGCTTGGTCTTGTGCATGATCTATTTCTCCGGCTATTCTCTCGATTTCAAGCGATAGAGTACCCTCCATCTTACTTAGGGCAGAGTTAAGCAATAATTCTTTGGTGCTTTTAAATACAAGCCAATCAGACAGTGCGACCGCTATTGTAAGAATAGTGGATGTCATCACGACGACTTTCAGCGTTATTGACAGGCTTTTTCTAGCTTTATTAAATAACAATCGAAAACCACATTAAGTTATAAATAATAGAGGTGTTAGTGCTGCTCTCAATAGGTAACTATAGTTCAGGTTGTGGTATTTTTGGGGGGGGGTTAGGCAGGTTTTCAAAAAAACTATTCTTTTAGACAATATCGCCTGTAAAAAGTGGTAGCGGCCATATGGGTGATAGCCGCAAAGGTTTTAAAAACTAATGACCGGCACTAGAAGAAGAGCTCAGATAACTTCTGGCCAGGGTCATCGGTACGCATAAAGGACTCGCCAACCAAAAAACAGTTTACGTTGTGTTGTTGCATCTGTTGAACATCTTGGATGGTATTAATGCCACTCTCTGTCACGACGATACGATTATCTGGGATACAGGCTAATAAATCGAATGTCGTATTGAGTGATACTTCAAACGAATGTAAGTCTCGATTGTTGATGCCAAGCAGCTTAGTATTCAAGGTTAGTGCACTTTCTAGCTCTTGGGCGTTGTGTACCTCGACTAGAACATCTAGTCCTACTTCTTTTGCAAGCCCTGACAGGTCTTGCATTTGCCCTTTGCTGAGGCAGGCCGCAATTAATAGAATACAGTCGCCACCGGTGACCCTGCTTTCAAAAATCTGGTATGGGTCAACCATAAAATCTTTACGGATAACCGGTAGAGAGCAGGCTTCGCGCGCCTGCTTGAGATAGTCTTCATGCCCCTGAAAGAAGTCATGATCAGTGAGGACTGACAAGCAAGCCGCACCTGCGGATTCATAGCTTGTAGCAATCTCCGCGGGGATAAAGTTTTCTCTAATGACCCCTTTGCTAGGCGATGCTTTTTTAATTTCTGCAATAACGGCAGGTTGACTCGCAGTTACCTTCGCTTCAATAGCATTTACGAAACCTCTGGTCGGAGGTTGGTCAAACGCCATAGGTTTAATGTTTGCTAATGATAATATCTTTTGACGCTCTTTCACTTCCTGCCACTTGCGCGCGACTATTTTCTTAAGAATGGTCGGCGTAGCATCGGGTATCATATCAGTGGTGTGCATGACGGGATTAAACTCTTTAGTCTTTAAGTAAGGTTGTGAAGCTGGCTAGATCATTTATTTTGGCCAGTGCTAAGCCGCTCCCAATCGCGTCAGCTGCCATATCGACACCTTCGCTAAGTGAGCTTGCCAAGTTTGCTGCATAAATAGCAGCACCTGCATTTAGGGTGATTATATCACGTGCATGACTAGCATTGTCTGAAGGGTCTTTACCTAGAGCGGCTTTAATGAGTGTTAGACTTTGCTGTGCGCTATCAACGCTTAGTCCAATGAGACTGCTGCTCTTGATGTCGAAGTCTTCTGGCTTGATGGTGTACTCAGTTATTTCGCCACTTTTCAGTTCCGCAATATGAGTTTCATTGGCGATGCTGATTTCATCGAGTCCATCGGCAGAGTGAACAATTAATACATGCTCGCTGCCTAAGCGCTTTAGTACCTCGGCCATGGGGCGGCATAAGGCTTGGCTAAATACACCAATCACCTGATTTTTAACGCCAGCTGGGTTTGTCATAGGGCCGAGCATGTTAAATACAGTTCTCAACCCCATCTCTTTACGAGGGCCTATGGCATGCTTCATTGCGCTGTGGTGAGCGGGAGCAAACATAAACCCTACGCCGATCTCATCAACGCAACGCGCCACGTGTTCAGCAGAAATGTTGAGGTTAATGCCCGCGGCTTCAAGTACATCTGCACTACCTGTGCTACTACTGACACTTCGGTTGCCATGTTTTGCGACCTGGCCTCCCGCTGCTGCCACTACAAAGGCACTAGCAGTTGAAACATTAAATAAGTTAGACCCGTCGCCGCCGGTTCCACAGGTATCAACCAGGTGGTCGCCTTTGATCTCAACTTTAGTGGCCAGCTCTCTCATCACCTGTGCTGCACCAGCGATTTCGTCGATGCTTTCACCTTTCATACGTAGAGCCACTAAAAAACCTCCTATCTGTGAGTCGGTTGCTTGGCCCGTCATAATTTGTTGCATGACGGCTTGCATCTCGTCGGTTGATAGGTCTCTGTGATCGACAACGGCATTGAGTGCAGCTTTGATATCCATGTGAATTCCTTGGTTCATTGTTTTCCTAGTTAGCGCTTCAAAACTTACTTATCTAAAAAATTTTTTAGCAGATCATGGCCGTGCTGGGTCAGAATTGATTCAGGGTGGAATTGAACCCCTTCGATATCTAGGGTTTTGTGACGAACCCCCATAATCTCTTCCATGCTTCCGTCTTGGTTTTCGGTCCATGCCGTCACTTCGAGGCAGTCTGGAATATGGTTTTTGCAGATCACTAGTGAGTGATACCGTGTAGCCTCATAAGGGTTGCTGAGGCCTTTGAATACACCTGCATCATTATGATGGATCATCGAGGTTTTACCATGCATGACTTGCCCGGCTCGAACTATTTTAGCGCCAAAGACTTGCCCGATACTTTGATGCCCAAGGCAGATACCCAAAATAGGCAGTTTGCCCGCGAAGGTTTCAATGACCTTCATGGATATGCCGGCTTCGTTTGGGGTGCAAGGGCCAGGAGAAATAACAATTTTCTCAGGTTTTAGTGCTTTTATCTGTTCAAGCGTAATTTCATCATTTCGGTGAACCTGAACATCTGCCCCTAATTCGCCCAGATACTGCACGACGTTGTAGGTGAATGAGTCGTAATTGTCGATCATGAGAAGCATAAATTGCTCCAGTAGTAATAAGTTTAATAGTGCAGGGTAGGCTACACCCACCCTGTTATTAGCCGTCTAGCCCTTTGGTTGCCATTGCAACCGCTCTGAAAATAGCGCGACCTTTGTTCATGGTCTCTTTCCATTCGAGTCGTGGAATAGAATCTGCTACTACGCCTGCTCCGGCTTGAATATGTAGTTTCTTATCTTTAATGACTGCGGTTCGGATCGCGATTGCCGTATCCATATTGCCATTCCATGACAGGTAACCAACGGCGCCACCGTATACCCCTCGCTTAACGGGCTCCAGCTCATCGATGATTTCCATCGCTCTTATTTTAGGTGCCCCGCTTAGTGTGCCTGCGGGTAGTGTTGCTTTGAGTACATCGATGGCAGACACACCTTCTTTCAGTTGTCCTTTGACGTTCGAAACGATATGCATGACATGAGAGTATCGTTCAACCACCATTTTGTCTGTGACTCTAACTGTACCTGTTTGGCTTACACGGCCAGCATCGTTGCGCCCAAGGTCGATTAGCATTAGGTGCTCGGCAATTTCTTTTGGATCTGCCAATAGCTCTTTTTCTAATGCTTGATCTTGCTCTTCTGTTGCGCCACGTTTTCGCGTGCCTGCAATGGGTCTGACGGTTACTTCGTTATCTTCAACGCGGGCTAGTATTTCAGGCGATGAGCCGACGATATAGAAGTCTTCGAGATTCAAGAAGTACATATAAGGCGAAGGATTGAGGCAGCGTAGTGCTCGATATAGGTCCAGCGGTTCGGCCTCAAAAGGGATCGTCATACGTTGTGCGATAACCGTTTGCATGATATCGCCAGAAAGGATGTATTCTTTGATTTTGTCTACCGATGTTTCGAAACGGTTTTGGGTGAAGCCTGAAACAAAGTCGCTTTCGGTTACTGCAACCGGTGCTATCTGTTTCTCAAAAGAGGAGGTTGATACCGTGCGTAGTTTATAGACGAGTTGGTCGAGAGCTTTTTGAGCGTGTTGATACGCATCGGGTTCCGCAGGGTCGGCATGATGGATCAATATAAGCTTGCCGCTTAGATTATCAAAAACCACGACCTCTTCAGATACCATTAACAATATGTCAGGCGTTTGAAGCGGGTCTTGAGGGGCCTTTCCAGAAAGTTTGGGCTCAATATAACGAACGGTATCATAGCCAAAATAACCGACTAGCCCACCATTAAAACGAGGTAGGTCAGTTAAATCAGCTGCGCGGTAGCGAGTTTGAAACTGCTCAATAAAGACTAGAGGGTCTTCAACTTCACAGGATTCAACAACGTCGCCATCTTGAGTAATAGTGACCTGATGTCCGGAGACTTTGAGTATCTTTCGGCAAGGTAGGCCAATAATCGAGTAACGGCCCCATTTTTCACCGCCTTGTACTGACTCTAATAGGTAAGAGTACGGACCGCTGGCGAGCTTCATATAGCTGCTAAGGGGTGTATCAAGGTCGGCTAGGACTTCTCGCGTAACAGGTATGCGGTTAAATCCCTCTTGTGCGAGGCGATTAAATTGTTCTGGTGTCATGGTGTATCCTTCGGTGCTTAAATATCGAACTTTAACAGTGTAGTAGCTGAGGCGAAGTAAGTGTTAGCGGCGCCATCGAGCGATGCTCTCATCGCCTAGCCAGTTAAAGTTGTTATTTGTCGTGTTCTGCACTTCGGAATACTCCAGAAAATAGGTCTTTTTAAGGGTTATTTCAGGTTCTTAATCAAGAACCTCTAGGTTACAGCAGCTCAATGAGTGAATCAATAACAGCATCTGGGGAGGCATCGTGTATGCTCTCTCCATGATTATAGCCATAGCTGACACAGATAACCGGTACATTTACCGCTTTGGCTGCGGTGACGTCGTTTACTGAATCACCAATCATGACGGTTTCTGCAGCGGTGCAGTTGGCTTCTTGCATGCAATAAACAAGCTGGTCAGGGTCTGGCTTTTTGTTTTCTAGCGTGTCGCCACTGATGACGTAATTGAAGTGGATGCCCAGTTTGTTTAGCAGTTGTTCAGTGAAGCGTCCTGGTTTGTTGGTCACAATAGCGAGCATGCACTCGTCTGCAGCTAACTTCTTCATGACCTCAATAACGCCGGGGTAAAGCGTGGTCTTGTCTCCGTTGACCTTGTGGTACTGAATCAGAAAGTGACGAAACCCTTCCTCATAAATGTCAGTCGGTATGTTTTCAAGGTCTGTTGTTCCCATGCTGTCAGCGAGCGCTCGCTTTACTAGCGTGGCGGCACCGTTACCGACCCATGGTCGTACCTTATCTATCCCTGCTGCAGGGCGATCTAAATGATGCAGCATTTGGTCGATGGCCGTTGTTAGGTCTGGGATGCTATCAACCAAGGTGCCATCTAAATCAAACATGACTAATTTAGGAGGCGCATCGGGGAACAAGGAATCGAGTATCGTCATGGTTATACCTTTATTTGGCGCAATTGAAGGAGCTTGTTAATGCTAGGGCTTTAGGTCTGATCACTATTGGTCAGTGCCAACTGCTCTCTCATCGCGTCAATGGTGGTTTTATAGTTGTCTGTCTTGAATATGGCAGAACCGGCTACAAATGTGTCGGCACCTGCTTCTGCGATTTCACGAATATTATCTACGGTGACTCCGCCGTCAATCTCAAGTCGAATGGAGCGCCCGCTTTGGTCGATTTTTTCTCGAGCCAAACGAAGCTTGTCGAGTGTACCAGGGATGAATTTTTGGCCTCCAAAGCCTGGATTGACCGACATTAGCAGTACCATGTCGAGTTTGTCCATTACATAATCCATATAGTGAAGCGGTGTGGCAGGGTTGAATACTAAACCTGCTTTGCAGCCACCGTCACGAATTAATTGCAGTGATCGGTCGATATGATCTGAGGCTTCAGGGTGAAAGGTAATATACGTTGCGCCTGCATCAATAAATGAACGGATCATGTCATCGACAGGTTTGACCATTAGGTGAGCGTCAATAGGGGCTGTTATGCCATGCTTTCGGAGTGCTTCGCAGACCATTGGGCCGATGGTCAGATTTGGTACATAATGGTTATCCATTACATCAAAATGAACAATATCAGCACCGGAGCTCAGCACGGTGTCAACTTCTTCTCCAAGTTTTGCAAAATCAGCCGATAAAATAGAGGGTGCAATTTTAAAGTCAGGCATGAGCGTCTCTTTTGTTGAGTGATGTTGAAAGCATGAGTCTTGATCGTACCCATAATAAGGAATAGCCCAGGTTGTGTTGAGCGACTTCCCATTACCGGATAAATTTGCCATATTCTAACCGAAAGAGTCAGAATAGTAATCCTCTAAGCGCCAAATACAGTGGTCAAATGGGACTTTTATGGCAGTAAAAAAGGTATTTTTTTTAAGGGGACAATGGTTGATGCTTGCTCATTTTTCACGCTTTTCGTTTCTGTTGTGTCTGATTATGGTTTTTCTAGCACTTCCGCTTTATGGCGAAGAGATGCCTGTTGAGGGGGTTAGTAATACTGAGGTGTTAGAAGAGGGCGGCGATGCTGAAGTGTCGGATGCTGAAAAAAGGGTTCATTTGACCCCAGAATTTATTGAGCAGGCTGCGCTTGCAGATGAATCGGTCAAAAAACAAATCGTGTGGCTTGATACTTCTGAGGGTGGTGAAACGTCTTTTCTGGCTTTGGAACTTTACGAAAACTCAGCGGAATCGCAGGGGGCGGTGTTGTTTTTACATGGAGTAGAGCAGCACCCGAATTGGCCTCAAGTTATTAAGCCGATGAGAACAATATTGACGGATGATGGTTGGTATACGTTATCGATCATGCTCCCTTATGAGCATTACCAGTCTGTGCCCAGCAGGGACTTACAGGCAAAACTGAGTGAATCTGTTCAATCTTCAGATACGGCTCCGCGTTTTTCAGGACGGTACTCTAAATTGAGTAGCCCTGATGGTGATGAAGACAAAAGCGGAGGAGGTGGTCGCGGCGAAAGTACACCTAAGCTAGGCGAAACAGAGGATAAGGTAGCTGAAGAAGAGTCTACTGAGACGGCTGAAGACTTAGTATTAAAGGAGTCGGTAGAAGAGGTCATTGATATTTCAGCCGATGCGAAAGCGTCAACACCGTCTACCGCTACCTTCGAAGAAAAGGTGCAAATAAGACTGAAAGCGGGGCTTGATCATATCGCAGAGAAAGGCTATCAGAATATTGTTTTAGTCGGTTATCAGCAGGGTGCACAGGGGGTTTTGGACTATCTATCCAGCAATAAAGGCTTTTTGCCGGAACAAGGGTTGACGATAATTTGGGTTGACGCGGTCCTCACAGAGGATCAGCTGTCTCGTTTTGGCGATAGTATAGGTAAAGAGTTTTCACTTAACATGCTTGACGTGGTTGATGCATCATCTCGTAAAGGGGTTTTAGAGGGTAAAAAAAGAGTAGGGCAGGCGCGACGCAATAGTTATAGTGGGTATTCGTTCGTTAAATTGCCCATTGCGGATATGAGGCAAGTGGAGGTAAGTACGTTAACCCAGAGGATTCGTGGTTGGCTTAAAAAGAATGCTCCAGGTATGCAGGCGAGGAAGGTTAACTAAAAGTGGGTTTTGATAAGATATGATGGTTGAGCTGCTCTAAGCGTTCGGGGGTGCCGATGTCCATCCAGATACAATTCGTCTTGTGACCACTAACATGATGCTTGTTCATAGCATCTCTTAGTAGTGGTGCAAGCGGTCGTTTCCCTGCTGTGTAGCCGTCAAAAAGTTTGGCGTTGAGAAGGCTGATACCGCTAAATGTCAGCCTTTCTGCATGCTTGTCCTGTTCGGGTCGTACGTCGCACACCTCTCCGTTAGAGGATAGGTAGAAGTCACCCTCCGGGTGTTGAGGAGGATTGCTGACCATCACTAAATGAGCGAGTGTTGATGGCGGTATGTTGGCAGCAATATCTAGCAGTTCTGTGTAATTGAAGTCAGTCCAGACATCGCCGTTTACAACAATAAAGAATGCAGCTTCTCCATTTGAAATTAATTGAGGGAGTGCGTTTATGATCCCTCCGGCTGTTTCAAGAGGCGACTCTTCGTGAATCACCTGAATAGCGCCGTCGACCAGTGAATTGTTCTCTATATAGCAAGCAATTTGCTGACCCAGCCATGAAGTGTTGATCACCAGATCATTAACCCCTGATGCCGCCAAGCTCTCAATATGGTATTGGATTAACGGCTTTCCTGCCGCTTTGAGTAGAGGTTTTGGCGTGTGATCGGTGAGTGGTCGCATTCTAGTTCCGAGACCTGCGGCTAATATCATGGCTTTCAATGGGCTAGCAATCCTGACTGACGGTGGGTTTAACTTGAGGCTTAGTATTTGCGGTTGTTGCAAGCAACTTGTCGTCTATCGCGGGTATTACTATTGCTTTAAGCCAGTGGTGAAATTCGGTTAGAGGCACGTAATTTTCCGAGACGGTTTTGATATAATTAACGGTTCTGGGTATATCGTTCAGGTAATCATGTTTGCCGTCCCTTAATGACAGCCGTGCAAAAATACCCGCAGCCTTTAAGTGTCTTTGGATGCCCATCAGGTCAAACCAGCGTTGGAACTGCGTAAAATCTGCACGGTGTAAACCCGCCTCAAGTGTCGCTTGATGAAACTCTAGCAAGCGTTGCTCAATAAATCTCGAGGGTAAAACGACATAGCAGTCTCTTAGCAGTGATACTGCATCGTAGGTGATCGGTCCCTTTACTGCATCTTGGAAGTCTAATATGCCGATGGATTGATCACTCAGCTCCATAAGGTTACGAGAGTGATAGTCTCGGTGAACGCAGACGGAAGGTTGGGCTAGGGCTTCACCGATTAAAAACTGAAACGTGCGATCAAGTAGCGCATGGTCTTCTGAGCTTAATGTGATTCCCAGTTTTTTTGATACGAGCCATTCACGAAATAACTCCATTTCGCGAGCGAGCAATTGGTGATCGTAAGCTGGCAGGTTATAGTCATCAGGGTCGCTGCAAGACTGAATATGTGTCAAGGCGCTTAGCGCAGACTGATAAAGTGGTTTAGTAGTACCGGGGTCTAATGAGGTGGCATTTAGAATAAGTGTGTCGCCAAAATCCCGAAGCAACATAAAACCTAAGGTGAGGTCGAATGCTTCAATATGAGGTACTTGAATGCCCTTTGTCGCCCAGTGGCGAGCAATGGAAACGAAAGGCTGACTATTCTCTTTCTCCGGTGGTGCATCCATAGCGATCCACCGTTGGGGAGAGGTGTCTTTGCCTTTTAGTTGCTCTACTCTGAAGTATCGGCGGAAGCTCGCATCCCCAGAAACTGGGGTGATGTTGAACGTCTCACTCTTAAACTGTTGTTCCAGCCACTCGCTTAGCTGTTCTAATCTTGGATCCATAGCACCATTTACTCATGTGGGTTGCGCGATATTATGCCCCGCAATGGGCTCTGATGGAACCTTAAGTCATAGACTGGTTTAGTTCAGCGAAGTGATTAGGTTAAAGCTATGGAGACTATCGTCATAACCGTTTATCATTGCGGGTTTATTTATCTCTATTTACATGTACCCATTTGCGGAGTAGTCAGCACAAAATGACTAAAACGGTTTCTCGATTTGCACATTGGTTAGTGCTGCCGCTGACTATCGCCTCCGCTCAAGCTTGGACTGACGAGCTGAGTTCTGGTGGCAAGCGTGCAAAAACGGCCGCAGAAATAGATTGGCGTCCTATTGAGTTAATGACAGATGCTGAACGCAGTAATGTGTCTGGGATTTGTAAAGGTGGCTACGTTGCCCCGTCCTATCTACCTGAAGATAGTCTTTCTTCTTCATCGGTCCCGTCTGAAACACCATTGCGGGTGCGCGCAGAAAAGGCGTCATTTGATGCGGAGCAAAATGCGTACATAGAAGGTGATGTTGAAATCTATCAACCTCCCTACTTGTTGACAGGGGCAACGGCCAACTTAGATCAAAAGGCTAATAACGTTACGGTCAATGGCGATATTCTGCTACGAAGTCCAGAAATGCTTTTAACGGGTGATAAGGTCAATTACGACATATCGACGGGCTCATTTAATATTGAAGCGGCATCATATTTGGCCCACAAAGAAGGATTTCGTGGTCAGTCTGCTTCTGTTACACGTCCGTCCGAGAGTTTGGTCGTGATTGAAAACGGAACGATCACGCGTTGTGACCCCGACGACAAGTCCTGGTCGATAGCCGCCAGTGAGATTACCCTCGACCAGGAGTCTGGCGTTGGTTATGCGGAACATTTTCGTTTTAGAGTTCAGGATGTCCCCATTTTTTACTTTCCTTGGGTGACGTTTCCTATTAATGATGATCGTAAGAGCGGATTTTTATACCCCTCTTTGGGAAGCTCTAATGTAGGCCGCGGCGCGGCTATATCAACTCCGTATTATTTTAATTTGGCCCCTAATTATGACGCTACATTAACGCCTTCCTATATACATGGTCGAGGGCTTTATACCGAGCTTGAAGGGCGTCACTTAAATACATTTGGAGAGTCAAAGGTAAACCTTGGTTATATTCATGAGGATGAGGAGCACGTTAAGGACTACCCATGGAGAGATGGCCAACGATGGGGGTTAAGTTTTGAGAATGAATCGACTCTCGCAGACGGCTGGACATCAACTATTGATTACAATGTGGTTAGTGATAACGACTATCTTGAAGATTTAGCCCGTAGTTTGAGTATAGAAAATGAGACTCACCTAGATAGAGTCTGGAAAGTGGGCTATATCGGAGACGTATGGCAGTTTGATGGGTCTCTCCACGGATACCAAACGGTTGACTCGTCCGTTACCGAAGCGAACAAACCGTATTCACGGCTTCCTGAACTTAATCTGATTGGTAGTTGGGACAATGAGGTATTCGACTGGACGGTAGGTTCTCAATATACCTATTTTTTCAGGGATGATGAACTTCTCACCGGAGATGACAAGGTGCAGGGCAACCGTCTAAGAATAAAACCAGAAGTTTCCATGCCGATGGAGCAGTTGTGGGGCTATCTGACTCCATCACTCAAGGCTGATCAGACTAACTATGCGCTGGAAGATAACGGGCTAGGGAGTGACAATATTAATCGTACGGTCCCGTTTGCAACACTGGACTCAGGGCTTTATTTTGACCGCCCCTTTCAATTTGGTGCGCAAGATTACAATCAAACATTAGAGCCAAGAGCATTTTACGTCTACTCACCAGAAGTGACGCAGGACGACATTCCAGACTTTGACACCTCGGTAAAGTCATTTAGCTATTCCCAGTTATTCTCCGATGACCGGTTTGTGGGAGGTGATAGAGTCGGTGACAACAATCGTGTGACGCTGGGGCTAACATCACGCTTTACCCAGTTATCTAGCGGTATTGATAGTGCTGTTTTCAGTATTGGGAAAATTTATTACTTTGAAGACCGGAGTATTAATTTGGATGGGGTAGGTGACTCTACCGAAAGTGAATCACCTTATGCTGGCGAATTTATACTGACACCTATACAGGGCTTGGATTTGAAAGTAACCGGTTTGTGGGATGACAACGAGAGTCAGACTGTAGAAGGCAGTAGCAACCTTAGTTTTCATACCAAAGATTATGGTTATGTGTTGAACCTAGGACACACGTATAAAGATGATGATGACCCTTTGGAGCAAGCCAATATATCCACGATATTTCCAGTTAGTAAGAAAATAAGTGTTTTTGGTCGTTGGTTATATGACCTTAATGATGAACGTACGGCAGGTACCTTGGCCGGATTAGAGTACCGTAGTTGTTGTTGGCGAGCACAGGTTCTATCAAGTAGTTATTTAACGGATGACTCTGAACTATCTCACACTATTTTGTTTCGTATTGAGTTAAAGGGCTTAGCTGGGTTTGGCGAAAGTGGGGAAGAGCTTGATGAGCAGGTGCCCGGGTATTTAGGTCGAGAAAGTTTATATAATTAACACGCAATTTGTATAGAGGCTGATAGTCAACGTGGCCTTGAATTTAATATTATTAGGTAGTGTAGATTTATGTTATTGAAGAACACCCTGTTTAGTTGGTTAGCGCCGGTTGTATTGTTTTCATTATCTATTTCGATGGCTTATGGGAAGGTAGAGCCGTTGGACCATGTTTTGGTCATTGTCGATGATGATATTGTAATGGCATCTGAGCTTGAAGGGCGTATTCGAACGATTACCGCTCGACTTACCGCTCAGGGCACCGCTTTACCGCCTTCCGATATTATGGCTGAGAGAGTGCTGGATCAGCTGATTCTTGAAAGTATCCAATTACAAATGGCAGAACGAAATGGCTTACGAGTCGATGATAATCAACTGAATGAAACTATGCAGAATATTGCTAAACGGAATGGCATGACACTGGATGACTTTCAAGAAGCGATTAAGTCAGAAGGCGTTACCTATCGTGAAGCGCGTGAGCAGATTCGTCGTGAATTATTACTAAGCCGCGTTCAGCAAAGGCAGGTCGATCGAAAAGTCCGGGTAACCGAAAACGAAATTGAAACCTTTTTAGCCTCTTCTGAAGGTAAAAATAGAACGGCTACAGAGTACTACTTAGGTCATATTCTCGTGTCTATTACTGACCCTGCAAACCCTGTAATTGTCCAGGAAGCTCGGGAGCGTGCAGAGCGTATTATTGCAGAGCTTAACGAAGGCGCAGATTTTAAGCAGACTGCAGTCGCAAAATCAGACGGAAGAAACGCATTACAAGGCGGGGTTATTGGGTGGCGCAAAGAGAGCGAGGTGCCATCTATTGCGGCTGATATAGTTCAGGTTCTTAAAGTAGGCGAACCTTCCGAACTATTAAGAACACCCAGCAGCTTTCATATTATGTCTGTACTTGATAAACGCGGAGGGAAAGAGCAGTTGGTTAAACAGTTCAATGTTCGACATATTCTCATTAAGCCTAGTGAAGTAAGAACCGAGCGAGAGTCGAAAGAGGTTATTGAGCAGTTGCGTGAGCGGATTATTAGCGGTGACGATTTTGCGACTATTGCCAAGGCGCATTCAGAAGACCCTGTGTCGGCGATTAGTGGTGGAGGCCTAGATTGGGTAAGCCCTGGGGAGATGGTCCCGGCTTTTGACGATATTATGCAAAATAGTACAGTAGGTGAAATTAGCGAACCATTTTTGTCAGATTTTGGATGGCATATCCTTCAGGTACAAGACACCAGAATGGAGGACTTGGGTAACAGGATTCAAGCAAACCAGGCTAGGCAGGTTATTCATCGACGAAAATATGATGAAGAACTGAGTTTGTGGTTGCGTGAAATACGTGAAGAGGCCTATATCGAATATAAATATCGCACTGATCCGGAAGAAGCTGAAGAGTCAGAAGGTCTTAAGCATTAACGTAGACGTAACATCAAGATAAAATATCGCAAAGAATTTTTTAACGACGCGATTACTGTTAACTTCCTATACTATTAACCTGCTGTATAAAGGGCTAGCCAAATGTTACCACTTGCTATTACTGCTGGAGAGCCTGCAGGTATCGGCCCAGATTTATGTATTCAGCTTGCTCAGCATGGGTTTGTTGACCCAGTGGTTGTAGTCTGTTCACCTAACTTGTTGCAAGCCCGGGCCGAAACACTTGGGCTTTCTCTGGTTATAGACCTATGGGAACCGGGCTCTGCTGCTGCTTGCAAACCGGGGCACCTATCTGTTTATTCTATTCCGCTTGATGTTTCAGCCTCTGCGGGGGTATTGTCTGCCAAAAACGCGAATTATGTATTGAAGACGCTTACAGTAGCGGCTGAAGGCTGTATGAACGGTGTTTTTTCGGGTTTGGTTACTGCACCTGTACATAAAGGTGTTATTAATGATGCTGGAATCGAATTTACCGGACATACAGAGTATCTTCAGGAGTTGTGTGGGGTTGAGCGGGTAGTGATGATGTTGGCGTCTGAGCAGCTGCGAGTCGCATTAGTGACCACCCATTTGCCGTTAGCCGATGTTCCCGACGCCATTACCACGTCATTGTTGCGCCAGATTATTACTATCCTACATCAAGATTTACGGTGTAAGTTTGGGGTTGCGCAGCCAAAAATATTAGTTGCGGGTTTAAACCCTCATGCCGGAGAAGGTGGGCATATGGGGATGGAAGAGATAGAGGTTATTTCACCGGTGTTGGATGAGTTCCGTGAGAAAGGGGTTGAACTCATAGGGCCTCTGCCGGCGGATACGCTTTTTACCCCTAAGTGGCTGGCTGATGCAGATGCTGTATTGGCGATGTATCATGATCAAGGGCTTCCGGTGTTAAAATATCAGAGCTTCGGTTCAGCTGTGAACATTACATTGGGGTTGCCTATTATTCGTACTTCAGTCGATCATGGTACAGCATTAGACTTAGCAGGAACTGGAAAGGCCGATATGGGAAGTCTTCAGCAAGCGATTAAATCAGCTGCATTAATGGCAAAGCTTCCGACATCCACGTCACCTGCTATCTGAGCTAATTGTTAATGAATTATAATGTGACTCACTAAACTTAAGAACTCCCATCAAAGTAGAGAATAAGTAGATGGCAAAGCAATCGTCCAACTTAGGGCATCAGGCTAGAAAGCGATTTGGTCAGAATTTTTTGCAAGACCATGGGGTGATCGATCGAATCATTCGCAGTATTCACCCCAAGCCTGAAGAATGCATGGTAGAAATTGGCCCCGGTTTGGGCGCTATTACAGAAGAGCTGCTGGCATCTACCGATGGCAAACTGAATGTGGTTGAGTTAGATCGAGACCTAATCCCCATTCTTAGGACTAAGTTTTTCAATTACCCTGATTTTGTAATTCATGAAGCTGATGCACTGAAGTTTGATTTCAATCAGCTAGCGTCACCTGGACAGCCTCTGCGGCTAGTGGGCAACTTACCGTACAATATATCAACCCCACTTATTTTTCACTTGCTTAAGCATGTTGATAATATGCGTGATATGCACTTTATGTTGCAAAAAGAAGTGGTTGATCGTCTGGCTGCAGGCCCAGGCGAAAATAACTACGGCAGACTAGGTATCATGGCTCAATACTACTGCCAGATACAGCCATTATTTATAGTACCTCCTGAGTCCTTTGATCCGCGCCCCAAAGTGGATTCGGCCATTGTAAGGCTAACGCCCTACAAGGAGCTACCGCACCCTGTTAAAGATATTAAAACTCTGGAAAGCGTCGTTAGAACCGCCTTTACTATGCGACGTAAAACGCTTAGAAATGCCGTCTCGGCAATGATTAGCTCAGATGAGTTGGAAGGGCTTGGCATTAATAGCGGACTGCGTCCTGAAAACCTGTCTCTTGCAGACTATGTCAGAATAAGTGACTCAATCACTAATCGAGCGTAGTGAATGCTAACACGTCGTTAATGCTAACACATAGAGGGGGCGGTATTGGCTATATATGCAGTAGGTGATATTCAGGGGTGTTACGAAAGCCTCTGTTGTCTATTAGATAAAATTAAATTTGACCCGTTGTACGATACCCTTTGGGTCGCTGGAGACTTAGTTAACCGTGGGCCTGATTCACTAAAAGTGTTGCGCTACATTAAAGCGCTAGGCAAGTCTACCCATGTCGTTTTGGGAAACCATGACATGCACTTGTTAGCCGTTGCTCGTGGGGTTCAGGTGCATAAGCGAAAAGATACGTTCAATGATATTCTTGGCGCACCTGATGTTGATGAATTGATGGACTGGTTACGCCATCAGAAACTGATGGTTAGAGATAAATCACGCAAACTGGTGATGACTCATGCTGGTGTGCCCCATATATGGAAAATCAGACAAGCCAAGCATTATGCCAAAGAGTTAGAGGCCGTTTTACGCGGAGACGAATGTGATAGTTTTCTTAGGGCTATGTACGGCAATGAGCCAAGTGTGTGGAGTGAATCGTTGGAAGGTGTTGAGCGATGGCGCGTGATCACCAACTACTTTACCCGTATGCGCTTTATTGATGAGACGGGTGTTTTGGATTTTGATACCAAGTTAGGGCCGTTAAATGCGCCAGACGGGTATAAGCCTTGGTATGATTATGCTCGCAAGGGCAATACCCGCATTATTTTTGGACACTGGGCAGCCCTCGAAGGGCGAGTCCCCAATCCGCAGATGGTCGCGGTTGATACCGGTTGTGTCTGGGGAGGGGAGCTTACTGCGCTCAATCTCGATACTTGGCAAAAGATAAGTTGTGATTGCAGTTTCGACGAACGAGTACCTGTAGAGGAAGGATGATGAGCGACGTTTTGGCCAAGTCCTCTGGACGTTCTATTATTATGCTGGGTGCTGCTTTGGCATTCCTAGGTGTTGTGGCTGGAGCATTTGGGGCTCACGGTGCCAAACCCTTGCTTAACTCAGATTTATTTGGTGTCTATCAGACGGCTGTGCAGTACCAGTTTTTTCATAGTATTGCGTTGTTGTTGGTTGGGGTTATGGTGGCGTCAGCTTTGAGGTTGAATACGAGGTGCCTCATGGTCGCCGCTGCTAGTTTTTTACTAGGTATAGTATTGTTCTCAGGTAGTTTGTATTTGTATGTGTTTACCGGTTTGAAAGCGTTAGGAATGATCACGCCTTTTGGTGGACTGAGTTTTCTTGTAGGCTGGCTAATGCTTGGGTTAAGTGCTCGATCAATGGGAGACGATATTGAACGTAATAGTTAATGGTGACGATAAAATCTTAGATGCAGGGACGACTGTTGCAGACTTGATTCATCTATTGGCGCTTGAGGGTAAGCGTATTGCGGTCGAGCTGAATATGGAAATAGTTCCTCGTAGCGAACATACAACGACTATTTTAAGGCAAGGGGATAACCTTGAAGTTGTACATGCAATTGGAGGCGGTTAGGCTTCTGAATAGTAGCGCTGGCGAAACAACCAAGTGTTTGTGTATTAACTTGTTTTTTCGTACTAACTAGAGTGTCCGTATTAATGTGCGCATATAGCTTGAACAAAGTGGCACAAGAAAACTAATTAATCAGGTAAAAAAATGACAAACAGCACCGCGGCAACAGGCACTGGTAACCCATTAATTATCGATGGCAAAACGTATCAATCGAGATTGTTAGTGGGGACTGGAAAATATAAAGACCTTGATGAGACACGTGAAGCCATTGCAGCTAGTGATGCCGAAATTGTTACGGTTGCAGTTAGACGAACGAATATTGGTCAAAATCCGGATGAGCCTAATTTGTTAGACGTTATTTCACCGGATAAATATACTATTTTACCGAATACTGCAGGCTGTTATACCGCAAAAGACGCAGTACGCACGTGCCGGTTGGCTCGAGAGCTGTTAGGTGGACATGACCTGGTAAAGCTGGAGGTGTTGGGTGACCAGAAGACATTATACCCCGATATAACCGAGACGCTTGTAGCCGCAGAAGAGTTAATTAAAGATGGCTTTAAGGTGATGGTATACACCACGGACGACCCGATTATTGCTAAACGACTTGAAGACATGGGCTGTGTTGCGGTTATGCCTCTGGGGGCCCCGATAGGGTCTGGGTTAGGCATTAGAAATCCATATAATATTCGTATGATTCTAGAAAATGCAACGGTTCCCATTTTAGTGGATGCAGGTGTGGGTACTGCCTCTGATGCAACCATTGCGATGGAGTTAGGGTGTGATGGCGTATTGATGAATACGGCTATTGCCGCAGCACAAAATCCGGTGATGATGGCTCGTGCTATGAAAGGCGCTGTAGAGTGTGGACGTGATGCTTATTTAGCGGGGCGAATGCCCAGAAAACTATATGCCTCGGCATCGTCTCCTATTGACGGTACGTTTTTTAAGTAAAGATTACAATGGCAATATTTATAATACTGATTAGATAACATTAGCGGGAAGAATGGCGATGGCTGTTTCACCAAAAAAAGATCGAAATAATCGTCGTCAGCAGATTCTGGAGTCGTTAGCGTTAATGCTTGAGAAAAGTCCTGGCGCTCGCATAACGACAGCAAAATTAGCAAAAGAAGTCGGAGTTACAGAAGCGGCACTTTATCGACACTTCCCCAGTAAGGGTAAAATGTTTGAAGGCCTTATTGAGTTTGTAGAAGAGAGTGTCTTCAGTCGTATCAATCGTATCATGCAAGAAGACACGACCTCTCAGGTTAAAATAGAGGCGATTCTTACGTTGGTACTTGCGTTTGCAGACAAAAATCCTGGAATTTGCCGAATTCTAATGGGGGATGCTTTGGCTGGGGAGAAAGACCGTTTGCGTACTCGGGTTTCTCAGTTTTTTGAAAGACTTGAAGCGCAAATAAAAAGAATCTTAAGGGAGGCCGCTATCAGAGAAGGTAAGCGCTCAACGCTGGTAGCCAGCAAAGCGTCTAACTTATTGGTAGCCATTGTAGAAGGGCGGATTCATCAGTTTGTACGAACTGAATTTAAGCAGTCCCCGCTAGAGGGTTGGAATGAGCAGTGGGCTTATCTCTCAAGTGGCTTATTAGTATAAGTTGTACCTCCCCTGAGCTCTGCTAGTATGAATAGTAATAAATTCTGCAAAGCTGCTTAATGTTGCTAACGCACAGTCTACTGCTAGAGATTGTAGTTTTTCAAATTTGGAGAGTTTCTCTATGAATATAACCCCTGCTAAATATGCCTGTCGAAAGGCGCTAACAACTAGTTTGTGTGCCATGTTTCTGCTGTCTTTATTGCTCTCGGAGGTCAATGCCGAGACATTAAAAATAGCGACTGGAGAGTGGGTGCCTTATGTATCTGAAGACTACAAGCATCATGGTGCTATTGGACATGTAATTGAAAAGATTTATCAGGATGAAGGGGTAGAGGTAGAGTTTGGGTATTTCCCTTGGGCTAGAGGGTATCAAATGGTGAAAGACGGCGTGTGGGATACAACGATGCCTTACTACTGCTCACCGGAAAGAGAGAAGCTCTTTTATTGCAGTGACCCTATTGTTAATGGGGAACAGGTTTTTTTTCATCGTGCAGATTACCCATTTGAGTGGCGCAGTATTGATGACTTAAAGGGGCTCAGTGTTGGTGGCACGTTGGGTTATTATTATGGTGAAGCCTTTGAGAAGGCAGAGCGAGATAAACTATTCAAAGTTCAGCGTATTGTTAGCGACGAAACCAATTTTAGGGTTCTTATGAAGGGGCGCATACAGGTATTTCCGCAAGATAGAGAAGTAGGGTATGCAATGGTTCGCCGGTTATTCTCTGAAGAAGAACGAACCCTGATTACACATCATTCAACGGCAATACACACTAAATCGCTGCATTTATTGTTCGCTAGAAACAATGAAAAAAGTAAACGTTACCTCGATATGTTTAATCGGGGGTTGAAACGGTTACAAAGTACCGGGGAGCTTCAGGGTTACCTAAACGCAATGAGCAATGGCGTCTATATTGAAGGCGGGGCTTACGGAGAGTAGCCCCTTTGCTGCACTATCTCACGTAATAGACGCGTTCTGCAATAACTCCTCAAGTTCATCATAAAGTTCTGGAGTTGCAATCAGAATATCTTCTCCATAAAGACTTTCTAATACCCCTGAGGGAACACCACTAAAATGACCGCATTGTGCGCCGGCCTGTTCCGCGATTAGCTGAGCGGCTGCGAAATCCCAAGGGCTTAATGACTCATAGAAACCGTCGAGTCGCCCCATAGCAACCCAGCAAATATCAATCGCGGCTGAGCCAACTCGTCGAATATCCTGACAATTATTAACAACTGCACGCAATCGCCTGATTAAGGGCTCCAGATTGCTTTTGTCATAGGGAAAACCGGTCCCGATTAATGCCTTTCTGAGGTTGTGCTTGTGACTAACCTCGATGGGGTTATGGTTCAATAAACTATGTTTGCCACGAATAGCTTGAAAGGTCTCATTCTGAAAGGGGCAGTGGACGACCCCTGTTTGAACTTGACCGGCTTCAGCATAAGCAATTGAGACGGCAACCTGATGGTGCCCATGAGCATAATTAACGGTGCCGTCGATGGGGTCGATTATCCAAATAGGGCTATCAATATCTTTAATGGTCAACGCGTCTGGAGCAGACTCCTCTGATAGTATCCTATGATCAGGGTAAACCTTTCGAATATGCTTGGTAATCAATTCATCTGCTTTTAAGTCTGCATTGGTGACGAGTTCATCGTTCGGTTTGTAGCTTTTTTCCAGCTCACCGTTACGACGTTCTTGTTTAATGAGTTCGCCTGCTCGCATGGCCATATCGACGGCAAATATAGATATTTCCTGAATGGTATCGTTACTCATCTTGACCCCATACTCCTATATAAAAGTGAGTTTGCTCTTTGTTTAATGACAATGTAGCAGCAAATAATAGTTGCGGAAATAGTAATTATTACCTTGACAACAATGCAAATGATAACCATTATCATTTATGCGTGTGTTGCTATCAATTCTAAAAAAACAAGGTGGGCTTTAGCATGGTTATGACCGGACATCAGAGTATCAGCAAGTGGTTAAACAAGTATTGGGTTGCGATTTCTTCTCTACTAGTGGCAATCCCTTTGGCACTGATTGCGGTTATAAACTCGCCAATAGCGGGCATTTAAGGCCTATTGTTATCGATTACCAAAAGGAGATATAAATTGTTTAACCACAAATGGAAAAGGCTTGTCACTAACGGTAATGCAGCTTTGAAGAAACGCTGTAATAGTGATGCAAGGGATTGCTATTGCCAATCCATCGCTGAGTCAGACAGGTTGTTAAAGTTATTTAGAACGCCTTCAGGTGAGCGTATAAAATCTGTTGAAAATTGTTTGGCGGTAGTGTCTATGATGGTGGTCTCGCATCATAATATGGCAGATCTCTGGGAACGGTACGGTGTCCGTATATCGCAGACCTACTATCTCGAAATGGTGCATCAAAAACTGATAGACGTCGTGCGTGATGGACGATTTCCTGAAGCGTTAAGGTCGGTAGCTCTGTCTGAGTTAAAAAGAACCTATATGGCTTTGTTGTCTCATTACAAGACCAATGAGCTGGCCTCGGAGGCTGCATTACTGGTTGATCAATATAGTCGTATCAGAGGGATGTTTGATTTATCCCCAGTCGCTGATAAGCAGGCAAGTATTCTAATACACTAGAAGTTAGGTGTTGATAAGATAGTACCCATTTATGAGTCTGTACCGATGGTGCCTGTCTTTGAAAGTTGGCGCTAAACATTGACAGTAATAATCAGTGGCTTAGACTAGAGATATTATCATAAAAACGTTTTCAGCCACTGGATAGACCTGTTTGTATGGCTCATACCGCTCAAATACCTCCTCAATGCCCCGCTCAAATTGATGGCTGCGAAATTATCTCAGAATTAGTGGGTTTACGTGACCAAGTGTCAGAACTTTCTGAGCTTGTCCATACGGATACCTTGACCGGGCTTTCCAACTTTCGTTACTTCATTCAGGCGTTGGAACACGAGATGGAGCGCACACGAAGAACGGGGCATGCGACTGGGTTGATTATGCTCGATCTGGATTTTTTTAAAAAGGTCAATGATGACTGGGGACACGATGTCGGAAACAAGGCACTTGTATTGGCCTCCCGCCTTATTCAGGCCAGCGTGCGCAAAATGGATGCTCCCTGCCGGTACGGCGGTGAAGAATTTGCGATTATTTTGCCGTCTACCGATAGGCACCACACTTTGTTGGTTGCTGAAAGAATACGGGAATTGATTGCGACAACCCCGTTAACGTTTGAGGATAGTGAAATTGTGTTAACGGCTAGCTTTGGTATTGATATTTTTACGGGTGCTGAAAAAGGCTGTGCAGAAGAAATGGTTAAAAGAGCAGACGGTTATCTTTATCAGGCTAAAAATGAAGGTAGAAACAGGGTCTGTATTGCGCCGCTGGACAAGAAAGAAGATCACTCTTCAGTGAGTCAGGATGAAAAAGATGTACTCTTTGGACTGTTTGGTCGTGGGTCTGACTTGAGTGATAGCTCTTACTAAGTTACTTTTAGCGAATTAAGTGTGGCGAGGTCAGCCCCTTTTAGCCTATTATTGCATCCTATTTTTTAGATCATTATTAAACAAAGAATCGAACGAATTTTCTTGCTTAGAATATTTGTGCGATTTTTATGCATAAAGTTACAGTTTTTTTCGAAAAAGTTTTTGAAACCCTGTATACTTACGCGCAATTTTCGCCCTGACTTATCGAGTAACGTAATGACAGATTTATCCAAATACAGAAATATCGGTATTTTCGCGCACGTTGATGCGGGAAAAACAACTACTACAGAACGCATCTTGAAGCTTACCGGTAAGATCCACAAAACTGGTGAGGTGCATGACGGCGAGTCGACTACTGACTTCATGGAACAGGAAGCTGAGCGCGGTATTACTATCCAGTCAGCTGCAATCACCACGTTCTGGGATGATCACCGTTTAAACATCATCGATACGCCTGGACACGTTGACTTCACTGTTGAAGTATACCGTTCGCTTAAGGTGTTGGATGGTGGTATCGGTGTATTTTGTGGTTCTGGTGGTGTTGAGCCTCAATCAGAAACTAACTGGCGTTATGCTGATGAATCTGGTGTTGCGCGAATCATCTTCGTCAACAAGCTAGACCGTATGGGTGCAGACTTCTTGAAAGTAGTTGACCAGGTAGAGAACGTACTTGGTGCAAAGCCATTGGTGATGACTTTGCCAATCGGTACAGAAGATGACTTTACAGGTGTAGTCGACATCCTAACTAAGAAAGCATATGTATGGGATGATTCTGGTTTGCCAGAAAAGTATGAAGTATTAGACGTTCCTGCCGATATGGTTGATGACGTTGATATGTACTACGATCAGCTTATTGAAACTGCTGTAGAAGTAGATGACGATATCATGATGGCGTACATGGAAGGCGAAGCGCCAACCATGGAGCAAATCAAGGCTTGTATCCGTAAGGGTACTAACGAATTAACTTTCTTCCCAACTTACTGTGGTTCTGCATTTAAAAACAAAGGTATCCAGTTAATTCTAGATGCTGTCGTTGATTACTTGCCTTGTCCAACGGATGTAATTCCTCAGCCGCTAACTGATGAGTTAGGTGAGCCTACTGGCGAAGCTGCAACCGTTTCTGTTGACGAACCATTCCGTGCATTGGCATTTAAGATCATGGATGACCGCTTTGGTGCTTTAACGTTTATTCGTGTTTACTCTGGTAAGCTAAATAAAGGTGACACGGTACTTAACTCATTTACCGGTAAAACAGAACGTATCGGTCGTATGTGTGAGATGGAAGCTGAAGAGCGTAAAGAGTTAGACTCTGCTCAAGCTGGTGATATCATTGCGATCGTTGGTATGAAGAACGTTCAGACGGGTCATACACTATGTGACCCTAAGCATGAATGTACACTTGAGGCGATGGTATTTCCTGAGCCAGTAATCTCTATTTCGGTTAAGCCTAAAGATAAAGGTGGATCTGAGAAAATGGGTATTGCGATTGGTAAAATGGTTGCTGAAGATCCTACCTTCAAGGTTCACACAGATGAAGATTCAGGTGAAACTATCCTACGTGGTATGGGTGAGCTTCACCTAGATATCAAAGTTGATATCTTGAACCGTACCTACGGTGTTGATCTTGAAGTAGGCGAGCCTCAGGTTGCTTATCGCGAAACTATTACGGCTGAAGTTGAAGATTCTTATACACACAAGAAGCAGTCTGGTGGTTCTGGTCAGTTCGGTAAAATCGATTACCGTATCAAACCTGGCGAGCAGAATTCTGGTTTTACCTTTACATCAACAGTTGTTGGCGGTAACGTTCCTAAAGAATTCTTCCCTGCTATCGAAAAGGGTTTCGCATCTATGATGGATACCGGTGTTCTTGCTGGGTTCCCTGTACTAGATGTAGAGATTGAGTTGTTTGACGGTGGTTTCCACGCAGTTGACTCCTCGGCAGTCGCGTTTGAGATCGCAGCGAAAGGCGCATTCCGTCAATCAATTGCAAAAGCTCAGCCAAAACTACTAGAGCCTATCATGAAGGTTGATGTGTTCACGCCTGAAGATCACGTTGGTGATGTTATCGGTGACCTTAACCGTCGTCGTGGTATGATCGAAGGTCAAGATGCAGGCGCTTCTGGTGTACGTATCAAGGCAAATGTACCGCTTTCAGAAATGTTCGGCTACATTGGGTCACTACGTACTATGACCTCTGGTCGTGGCCAGTTCTCAATGGAGTTCGCTCATTACGCTCAGTGTCCTAATTCAGTATCTGAGAAAGTTATTGAAGAAGAAAAAGCTAAAAAAGCAGCTAAGTAATTATTATTTAGCTTAGCTTGATAAAAACCCGGTAGTGAAAGCTATCGGGTTTTTTTGTGTTTAATTGAAATAAACATTAAGGGCAAAGATACACTTTGAAGCTACGTTGACCTTCTTCTATTTCGCTAATCGGTACGATCGCATTGGCATCTGACTTTATGGCTTCGTTGCGAGCCAGTACCTCAAGCTCTTCCGCCATGGTTTCTTCATTGCGTGATATCAGCAAAACCTCATCAACTACCTTCGTGGTGACGGATCCTACAGATTTGCAATGCGCCACTTGATCTGCAGTTAAGACTTTTACCGTATCGGCTTCTGGTTTGAGTTTAACAAAACTACAGCCAGAACCCAGCAAAGCGATTAATGGTAGAGTGGCCAATAGAGATGAAGAGATTGTTTTTTTCATAGGTGATCCAAGGTGATGTTAGCAATAAGTTTGAATAGCATACATGCTGGATAGAAGTAATGTCTATTGGGTAGATGTGCGGATTATGAGCCTCATGTTTAAACTATGCTCCATCATGGCAGAAAAGAGCTACCGTAGCCTTGATGCAGGGAGGAACGACTGAAATCAGGGTCGTCAGGTATCTAGCTGTGATAAAGGTTGGCCGAGTGGTAAACCCCCCTCCTTGATTCCGCTGCGAGGCTGTGAAAGTATTCTAGTATTACCTGTATTACAA